>ERZ1292630.1423-Hain-H41-02um-R3-1423-length-23599-cov-7_pt1 | contig 23599 bp, 18 predicted proteins | sample MGYA00564408_ERZ1292630 | MGnify/ENA primary metagenome ERZ1292630 (study PRJEB36523, sample SAMEA6512641) | groundwater metagenome | collected 2019-01-08 | study: AquaDiva: Metagenomics assemblies of 32 groundwater samples
GCCTGGGGGCGACACCGTAAGCAGCATCGCCCGGGCTTGCCAAAGCGGCTTCGCACCGCTTGCCACACGCTCATTCCCCGGAATCTCGCTTCTCTCTCTTCTCCTCCTCGCCATCCTGGCCACGGCGCCGCCCCACTCCACGGCGGGGGCATGGCTTCGCGCTTCTGGAGAAACCTACGTGAAGGCCGCCCTCTTCCGCGCCCGAGGCGTGGAGGAGTTCGATGCCGCGGGGAACCGCCGCCCTCTCTTCGACCCGGCGTCGGTCGAGTCGGGCCGATACCTGGAATCGGGTGGGAGCCTCTATCTGGAACATGGGGTATCGCGCGACGCCACGCTCTTCGCCGGCGCCCTCCTCAAGTTGGCGGATCTCGAGGCCTACGACCAAGAGGTCGCCTCGGATGTGCGCGGCCTCTCGATCGGGATCCCCGACCTCTACCTCGGCGCTCGGCTTCCGATCGCGCGCAGGAGGTTGGCGGTCGCCCTCGAGCCGAGCTTCTCGATCCCGTTGCAGGCTGTCGATCGGAGGAGCGACGAGGCCCCATCGATCGGCAGCGGCTCCGCTTCGTTCGCGATCGGCGCCGCCGTCGGGCACTCGCTTCCGGTGGCCAATGGCTACGCGCAAGCGGGCGCCGGGTATCGGGCGCGCGCAGGCAGGGCCTCCGATGAGTGGTACGGCGACGCGGAGGCTGGCCTCTCGCCCTGGGGGGCGTTGAGGCTTCGCGTTCGCTACGATCGCGTCGATGCCCGCCGAGTGAAGAGCGGCGGTGCCGAGGGGTCGCTGGCCTCCGAGATGGGGGCGCGCGACGCACGCAGGATCGCTCCGACCATCGCGTTCGCGTCACGCGGTGGGAGCGAAATCTCCCTCACCTGGAGACGCACGCTCGCGGGGAAGAGTTCGCTTCGCGGAAGCGAGTGGGAACTCGCGTACGCCTTTCTGGGGAGCCAACGGCGCTAGCGCCGCTCTCTCACACCTTCGCGGCGACCGCCCGCTCGATAGCCCGATTCACCGACGCAAGTCCCGCCGTCACGCCGCCACCCAGGTGGAGGCGAAGCGCCGGTTTGCCGTGTGCCGCCAGCGATTCCAGATCGCCCAGGGCCTGCGCCCTCTGTAATTGCGCGAAGGTGAAGTCGCTTCCGGGAATTGCGGCATCGGCGCATTCGGGGTCCGTGGTTAGGACGAGGAAGAGCCCTGTCGCGGGACCACCCTTGAAGAGTTGTCCGATCGAGTGGAGGTAGCGCGGTCCGTAGCCCTGCAGCACCGGCAGGTGGGTCGCGTTCCGGACGGCGCGGCGGAGATTCGCGAATGCCGCCTCGCACTCGGCCGTTCGCTCCACGTAGGCGAGCACTGCCACGTAGTCGTCCGGCCTGGCTAGCGAGAGGAACCGCTGCAGCGCGAACTCCAGGCTGGAGTGCGCCGGTAGCCCCGCCGTCATCCGTTGCCAGACCGTCTCCCCGGCACTGATCGTCACGCCCTCGTCCTCCGAGCGTGGCGGAGCTTCCGGGAATTGGCCGTCGCGTGCGAATGCGACCAAGAGGCGCTGCGTCGCGTCCTTGCTCTCCTGCACGTTCGGCTCGTCGAACGGGTCGATGCCAAGGACGGCTCCCGCAAAGGCGGTCGCCGCCTCCCAGCGGAAGAACTCGCCCGCGATCGCTTCCGTATCGGGCAGTACGATCCGGGCGCATGGCGTTCCGCCCCTCACGAGATCGCCTTCCAATCGGTCAAGGTCGGCATCGGGCTGGGATGCGAGCGTGAGAAAGACGAAAACGCGATCGTCGCCGTAGTGATGCGCGGGGCCGAGCGGCTCTCCTTCGATCGGAACGATTCCGCGCCCCTCCTTCCCGGTCGACTCCGCCACCAGTTGCTCGATCCAGTAGCCGAGCGGGCGGAGAGCGGCCGGCGCCAGGAGCGTGAGCTTGTCCCGCCCGGCCCTGGCGGCGCCGGCCAGAAAGGCGCCGAGGCGGAGCGCCGGATTGGCTGCCGGATTGTGCTCCACCGCGGCGTTCCGCGCCTGCGCAGCTCGCGACGAGAGTGCGTCGAAGTCGAGACCCAGGAGCGCGCCCGGCACCATCCCGAAGTAGGAGAGGGCCGAGTAGCGGCCGCCGATGTCGCCGGGATTCCGGAATACCGCGCGAAATCCCTCCTTGGTGGCCAGCGCGTCGAGCGCCGATCCCGCGTCGGTGACCGCGGCGAATCGCCTCCCGGCGTCGGGTACGCCCGCCGCTTCGAGGGCAGCACGGAAGTAGCGGTAGTGCGACCGGGTCTCAACGGTGGCGCCCGATTTGCTCGAGACGAGGAAGAAGGTCCGGTCGAGTTTCCCCCCAGCCTCGGTGCTTCTTAGCGCGGCGGGATCAGTTGAATCGAGCACCGTGAGCGTCGGCGAGCCGGGACCCGGTCGCAACGCGCGCTGCAGTACTTCCGGGGCGAGGCTGGATCCTCCCATGCCGAACAGCACGACACGCGTGAAACCCTCCGCGCGGAGGCCCGCGGCGAAGGCGCGGAGTTCCTCGCGATGGGCCTGAAGCCACGCGGGAGAATCTAGCCAGCCGAGCCGGTTTCGGATGACGGCGGCATGAGCCGGCTCCGACTTCCAGAGGGAGGGGTCGCGATCGAAGAGCCGGGCGGCGGCATTGTGGGAGACGAGCCACTCCAGCGCGTCGCGGTACGACGCGGCGAGCGATCCGGGCTGTTCGGTCTGGGTCGGGGAGAGGCCGGGCATGGTCGTCGCTCCTTCCATGGAACGTGAGGGAACCCGCGTGCGCGATCCGCTACGCGCCGCTTCGCTGGTGCTTCCGTTCGTAGTCGGTAATTTGGCCGACCCGGCGCGCGTGCCGCCCGCCCTCGAAGACGGCCAGGAGCCACGCATCGAGCGTTGGTTCCTCCGCCTCGGGGGGGAGGATCTTGGCGCCGAGCACGAGAATGTTCGCGTCGTTGTGCCGCCGGGCCAGCGCGGCATGATCGGGATCGATGGCGATGGCGGCGCGAATCCCGTCGACCTTGTTGGCCGCGATGGCGATCCCGTTTCCCGAATCGCAGACCAGGAGACCCTGGGCGGCGGCGCCGTCGCGGACGGCTTCGGCAACGAGGAACGCGTAGGCGGGATAGTCGGTCGATTCGCTGGATGACGTGCCCATGTCGAGCACCTCGTGCCCGCGGGCGGTCAGATATCCCTTCAACCGCTCTTTGAGATCGAAGCCGGCATGGTCGGCGCCGATGGCGATCTTCATGACGAAACGCTCCTCGTGATTGGATCGAAGGTGCGGAAGCCGCGTCGATTCGACACTAGGCCAGGGAGGATGGAAGCGCAACAGGGGAGTCGGCCGAGGCCCGGTCTGCCGCGTCCACCCACGATGCTCCGGGGGAAGAGGGTTGACACCGGGGCCGGCGCCGCGCAAGACTGCCGCTCGATGACCCCTGAAGCCGCCGGAAAGCCGTTGCCGACCGAATCCCTGCGCGAGGAGCACGGGAAGTTTCTCGCCGCCATTCACGCGCTCGGTGAGCGTCTGGAGAAACTCCACGAACAGACGACCCTCGAGCAGTTGAGCCTGGCGCGCGACGTCGTCGACCTGGTGAAGCGGCAGATCGCGCCGCACGCGCGCGCCGAGGAATACTCGCTCTATCCGGCGGCCGACTGGGCGGCGGGGGAGGGCTCCAAGCTCACGGAACTCGCCCGCTTCGAGCATCAACTCGTGGCCCAACGGCTTGACGCGCTGGAGAAGGCGATCTCCAAGGGCGCCCCTCCGGGAAAGCTGATGCATCTCTCCTACGGAATACTCGGCCTCGTGGCGGCCCACTTCACGACGACCGACGAAGTGCTGCTGCCCTATCTGGACAAGGCGTTCGACACGGAGCGCTTCGAGAAGGAAGTCCTCTCGCCGCTCCGCGCCGAACGCGCCGCCAAGCGCTGAACGCCCGGCGGCGCGTTCGCCGTCCCACTCCCCCCTAGTTCGCTGCCGCCGGCTTCAACCCCTCGCGCACCCACGCCTCGTACGCCTCGAAGTTGTAGTCCCGCCCCAGGAAGTTCCGCACGACCTCCGCCGCGGGGCGCGCTCCGCCCGGCGCCAGCACCATCTTTCGGTAACGCGTCCCGACCGCCGGATCGAGCAGGTCGTTCTGGTTGAACTTGCTGAAGAGGTCCTTCGCGATCACCAGCGACCACTGGTACGTGTAGTAGATAGCCGAGTAGCCGTCGAGGTGGCCGAACGACGTCTGCATGTGAGTCCCCTCCGTCGCGGGGAAGGGAACCAGCTCGCGCTCGTATTTCGCCACGACCGCGTCGGTGTTCACGTCTTTCGGGTCCTTGTTGTAGATATTCAGCGAGACGTTCGCGTAAAAGAGCTGAAAGGCGACGTCGATCGCGCGGCCGAACGCGTCGGCGCGGCGCATCTTCGCCACCATGTCGGCCGGGATCGTCTCGCCCGTCTCGTGGTGCTTCGCGAAGGTCGAGAGGACCTTCGGATCCCACGCCCACTCCTCCAAGATTTGCGACGGAGCCTCCACGAAGTCGCGCTCCACCGACGTGCCCGAGACCGGCTCCCACCGACCGCTGCCGCCGAACATCGTGTGGAGCAGGTGGCCGAACTCGTGGAAGAAGGTCTCCACGTCGGTATGCTCCATCAGGCCGGGTTCGCCTTCCTTACCGCCCGGGAAGTTGCAGACGAGCGCCGCCTCGGGGAGTTGCACGCCACGCACGCCCTTCCGGATTCCGAACTGGGCGGCATGATCGAACTTTCCTTCGCGCGGATGGAGGTCGAGGAAGAAGCGGCCGAGCAGCTTCTCGCCGTCGTAGATGTCGTAGGCCTCCACGCTTGGGTGCCACACCTGGGCATCCGCCACGCGCTCGAAGCGGACCGAGAAGATACGGGCCATCGTCTCCATCAGGCCCTTCTTCACGTTCTTGAAGGCGAAGTAGGGACGGGCCGCCTGCGCGTCGAAATCGTAATCGCGCTTCCGGATCAATTGCCCGTAATAGGCCGACTCCCACTGCTCCACGGCGGTCGCGTTCGGCACGTCTTCGCGCTTCCGGGCCAGGTAGATCTGATACTCGTCGCGGGCCGCGTTCACGGCGAGCCCGGAGAGCCGATCGAGGAAGGCCGCCACGTTCTCGGCGCTCCCGATCATCTTGTCCTCGGTGACGTAGGCGGCCCAACTCGGGTAGTCGAGGGTGGTGGCCAGCTCGTTCCGGACCAGGAGGATCGAATCGAGAACGACCATGTTCGCCGGGTAGGCGCGGATTCCCCGCTCCTTTCGCATCCGCTCGCGAACCTTGCCGTTCCGCGCATAGCGCATCACCGGGAAGTAGTCGGGGGTCTCGATCGTGAGCGTGATCTTCCCGTCCGGGCCGGCAACGTGCGATTTCAGGAAGTCCTCGGGAAGGCCCTTCAGCTCTTCGGCCGAATCGACCGTGTAGGTGCGGCGGTCGTTCCGGATGTTCCTGGCGAACCCCTGGGAGAGGAGCGTCAGCTTCTCGTTGAGCATCGAGATCCGGGCTCGCGTCGGGTCGTCGCGATCGACGCCGCTGCGCCGGAAGCTCTTCAGCGTCTTCTCGCGGAAGTACCGCGTCTCCGAATCGAGGCTCTTCGCGTCGACCGCGGACAGAGCGTCGTAAACCGCCTTGTTGAGACTCAGGTCGGTCTGAAACTTGTCGAGTTCCTGCGTGATCGTCTCCGCCGTCGTGCGGAAGACCGAATCGGGATGTACCGACTCCATGAGCCCCGACGCGTAGCCGGCGTTGTCGGAGTGGATCATGATCTCGTTGTAGATCTCGAGCGTGTTGGCGACGGTCCGCTTTCCCTTCGCGGCGAGGAGCCTGTCCAGGGCTTCCTGGGCGGCCTTCATCTCCTTGTCCGTGTAGGCGCGAAAACCCGTCGGGTCGAGTCCGCCGGTGTAGAAGCGGATCGGGAAACCCTTGGCCTCGCCCTTGGCGTCCGCCGGGGCCGGGGACGCGCCGGTCAGCGCCGCGCCCGCCAGGACGATCGCGAGGAGCACCCCAAGCGCCCCGCGCACCCGCCGCGGACGCGCGGGCGGAGAGACGATTCGAATACGATGCACGATTCCTCCTTGAGTCGATGGTGAAGGGAAGCGAGGCACCCCGAGGAGCGCCTCACCGAGCGCCGCCCCCGTTCGTCATTGGTCGAACTCCACGACGCTCGCCGAACGTCGATCGCGGTATTTCTCGCGATCCCCGTCGAATATCCCCTGCTCGCCGACGGAGGCGAAGTAGTAGGGCCGGTTCCGGTACTCCACGCGCGGCGAGGAACGCGTGACCCGGAATCGGTCGCTCGTGACCGGGTCGCTCAGGCGCTTCACGTAGCGGAGCGGGTCGCGGTCGAATTGCCGCATGGCCTGGCCGCTCGAGAAATAGAAGATGTCGTGGCCGATCACGCGTCTCAGGGACGAATCGATGCGCGCCTTCTTCGTCGGGTAGACCAGGCACGACACGCCGATGCTCTGCGCGCGCAAGTACGGTTCCGGGTCTTGCACGAAGACCCCCGGGCACGTCCTTCAGCAGAAGCCGATCGGCTTCCCGTTCACGTAGACCGCCTTGTAGGCCGGGCTCAGCGACCCTCCCCGAACGATGCAGTGATCGTTCAGGGAGATCAGCGAATCCGCGTACTCGACACGCGGGAGGTTCGGGTCTTTCGAGTCGACGAGGCGCTGGGCCTTGGCCGTCCCCATCGCCGCCGTCGCCGTCAACCCCGCGAGGAGCGCCGCCGAAACGACGGCGCGGTACCTGGGCAACTTCACCGGTTCCCTCCTTTCACGACGACCGATTCCCCCGGCCCCGACGATCACCACGCCCGATGCGATTGAAACCGCCATAAGACCTTTCATTATGAAGCCTTGAGCAAACCTGGGCCAGCCCCAAGGAGAGGGGCTCTGCGGAAGCGTCCGGGCAGACGGGCCCTGCAAAGCGACCCCAAATCGGCTACCCTAGGCCCCATGAACGCCCATCCCCGGGCCCCGGAGCTGAAGCCCGAGTTCGCCTGGTTGAACACCGACAGACCCCTGACCTTCTCCAAGGAGTTGAAGGGGCAGGTCGTTCTCCTCGATTTCTGGACCTACTGCTGCATCAACTGCATGCACGTCCTGCCCGACCTGGCTTTCCTGGAACAGAAGTACGCCAGCGAGCCGTTCGTGGTCGTCGGGGTCCACAGCGCCAAGTTCGCGAACGAGGGAAGCCGTCAGACGATCCGCGCGGCGATCAATCGCTACGAGATCCAGCACCCCGTGATCGTCGACGAGGAGATGGCCCTCTGGAGCGAGTACGCCGTCCGCTCCTGGCCCACCCTCGTACTCGTCGGCGCCGACGGACGCGTGATCGGCGCCGTCGGGGGGGAGGGGAATCGCGCCGCGCTCGACGAGGCGATCGGCAAGGCGCTCGCAGAGGCGAAGGCCGCGGGGATCGCCGCGCCGGGACCGCTCCGCTTCGAACGGGAGCAATCGGTGCGCGCCGCGAGCGGGCTCGCCTTCCCGGGAAAGGTGCTGGCCGATCCGGAGTCGAAGCGTCTCTACATCGCCGACTCGAACCACAGCCGCGTCGTCGTCGCCACGCTCCCGGACGCTTCGGGCCGCTCGCGCCTGATCGCCACCGTCGGCGGCGGGCGCGTGGGTCGCGAGGACGGGCCGGCCGACCGCGCGACGTTTCACCATCCGCAGGGACTCGCGCTCATGGGCGAGACGCTTCTGGTGGCCGACACGGAGAATCACCTGATCCGCGCCATCGACACCGAGACGTTCGAGGTGACGAGCGTCGCGGGAACCGGGGAACAGTCGTTCGATCGCGCCGGAGGAAAGCGGGGGACGTCGCAGGGACTCAACTCCCCCTGGGACTTGGCGGTCGAGGGGAGCACCTGCTACATCGCCATGGCCGGGCCGCACCAGATCTGGCGCCTCGATCTGCCGATGGGTCTCTGCCGGGCGTGGGCCGGAAGCGGCCGCGAGAACCTGGTGGATGGACCGGCGGAGTCGGCGGCCCTCGCGCAGCCCTCGGGCCTGGCGCTGATCGGGAACCATCTCTACTTCGCCGACAGCGAGGTGAGCGCCGTCCGCCGCATCGACATGGCGGCGGAGCGGGTCGAGACGCTGGTCGGCCGCGGCCTCTTCGATTTCGGCGACGTGGACGGCGACGCGAAGCGCGCGCGGTTGCAGCATCCGCTCGGTGTCGCCGCGTGGGGAACGAAGATCCTCGTCGCCGACACCTACAATCACAAGATCAAGGAACTCGATCCCGAGGCCCGGACGATCCGAACGCTTCACGGCGACGGGAAGCCGGGGACCGATCGCGGCGACGCGCTCGCGCTCTTCGAGCCGGGCGGGCTTCACGCCGCGGGCGGCGATCTCTACGTGGCCGACACGAACAACCACCGCGTCGTGCGCGTCGCGCTCTCGATCGGCGCGTGGAGCGAGGTCACGATCGAGGGGCTGGAGGCTCCGGTCTCGGTCGTCGCGCCGAGCGTCGTCGCGGGCGCCGCCGGTCGCCCGGGCGTGATCGCGGCGAACGCGGCGCGGCTCCTGGCGAATCGGGTCACCCGGTGGAACGTGGCGGTCGCGCTACCGGCCGGCGCCCACGCGAGCGAGGAGGCCCCCGCCAGCGTGCGCGTCAGCCGCGGCGGCGACGTGCTCCTCCAGAGGACGCTTCTCGGCGCTTCCTGGCCGCTCGCCTTCGAGTTGCCGGCGCAGCCCCAGGGCGCCGCCGACATCCACGTGCAGGTCTCCTTCGCCTACTGCCACGAAGGGCAGGGCGTCTGCGTTCCGGCGAACCCCGCCTGGAACGTCCCGGTGCGGTTCGAGGACGAGGGCGACTCGGTCGCCACCCTCACCGCCGCCCTCGCCTGACCCCGCGCGCCTGACCTCGATGGAATCGATCTGGTTCACCGTCACCACGAGCCTCCAGCTCATCTTCATTCCGATTCTCGTCCTCGGGAACGCGTTCTTCGTCGCGGCGGAGTTTTCGCTGGTCACCGTTCGGCGCACGCGGCTGGAGGAACTCGCGGCGAAGAAGGTCGCGGGGATTGCGGCGGCCGAGGAAGCGACGCGGCGGATCGACGACACGATCGCGGCCACCCAGCTCGGGATCACGATGATGAGCCTCGCACTCGGCTGGGTCGGGGAACCGGGCCTGGCGCGCCTGATCGAACCCGTGCTGCGCTTTCTCCCCGAGCGATGGGAGCCCTTCGCGGCGCATGGCGTGGCGACCGCGATCGCGTTCCTCTGTATCACCTTCCTCCACGTCGTCGTGGGGGAGCTGGCTCCGAAGACAATCGCGCTTCGCATTCCCGACGTCGTCGCGCTGAGGGTGGCCGCGCCGCTCCTCGCGTTCGAGCGGCTCTTCCGACCCTTCATCTCCACGATGAACCGTTCGGGGAACGGCCTGGTGCGGATCCTGGGCTTCCGGCCCGCCGCGCACGCGTCGCACCTTCACTCGGTGCAGGAACTGCAGCTCCTGGTGGAGGACGTGAGCGAGGCGGGGAAGATGTCGATGGACCAGGCGGAGTTGCTAAAGAACGCGTTTCGGCTCCCGGAGAAAAAGGTGGGCGAGGCGATGGTGCCGCTCGCGAGCGCCGTCATGCTGGAATATCGCATGCAGCCGGACGACATCCTCGTCGCATTACAGGATTCCGTCCACACGCGCTTCCCGGTCTACGACGGCGAGCGGACGCGCGTCGTCGGGATCGTGAACTCGAAGGACCTCTTCGCCGTCTACGCCACGAGCGGTCTCGTGAATCTGGAAGACGCCATGATCGAGGCGACGTGGGCTCCGGCCGACCGCTCGATCGCGGAGCAGCTGAAGGAGTTCCGGCGCATTCGCCGCCAGATGGCCATCGTGAGCGACGAAGCGGGTGAGGCGATCGGGATCATCACGCTCGAGGACATCGTGGAGGAACTGATCGGCGAAGTGGAGGACGAGCACGATCCGGGAGGCGGCGCGCGGATCGGGGCGGCCGCGACTGGTCAATCAGAGATCGAGGAAGTTCGGAAGGCGATCGTCTAAGCGCGTGCGTCCAGACTGATTCGAAAGAGTCTTGGGGCGAGGTGGGAATCGAACCCACACGTCCTTACGGACACGGCGTCTTAAGCGCCGTGCGTCTGCCAATTCCGCCACTCGCCCATCATTCGTTCTGCCGTACCTGCTTCCCGATATTCAAGCCGCGATGCGTTGGCTGCAAGCTGTGACAGTTGGGGCATAATATCCGGAGATTTTCCAGGCGATGGTCAGTCCGGACACCGTTGACATGGTCGAGCTCCAATGGGAGGCGGCCATCCGGCGCGAGGGTTTCCCAGCCGCAAAGCTCGCATCGGGGTTGCTTCAGGCCTGCGGCAAACCGCCCGCAGGGCGCAGGCCGAGAAGCATCAGGAGTTGCCGAAAGGTCGAGGTGACGCGCGCGGCCGACTTGAGTTGCTCGATGGTCCAGCGCCGCGATTTCATGGGGCGACGCTACTTGGCGGCGCACGGTCGAGCAAAGACTACCATTTTCCCGTACCCTTCGATCCGCGCACTTTGAGAGCGCATCCCTTCGAACCGAGTTTGCGAGAGCATTTTCCTCGCTCCCGCCACTATTTCGCTGCGTGAGTTTGCACCGCGACTTGACATTCTGCGCGTAATAGTATATAATTAGCCAACTTACCGATTCCGTCCCCACGGTTGCCCGCTCTCGTCCGTTCGTTCCGATCTCGTGCCCGGCCTGCTCGTCAGGGGCCGCACGTTTCATCGCTGGAGAGGAGACGGAAAGATGAACCGACCGCTACGAATGGCCTTGCCGCTCACGCTCGCCCTCGCGCTCCTGCCGCTCCCCGCGTCCGCGGCGCTTCGCGGCGCGTGGGACTACCTCACCAACGGCGTGCTCTTCAACGCGGGACTTCCGAACGGTTGCGAGCAACCGACGCTTCGTCCCGGCCTCACTACGCCGACCGGCGAGCACGCGCTCGTGGAGCATTGGTTCGCCTTCTCGACGCGCAGCGCCATCGTCGGAAGAGAGACCGCCCGCTCCATCTGGCTCGCCCGGAACCAGGACCGGGCCGGGCTCCGCGTCACCGACATTTTCGACGCGCGCCGGCCGCTCCTCCTCGATCCCACGGCCGCTGTCTCCTACACCGATCCCGCCTGGAGTCCGGACGGGAAGTACCTCGCGTACGTGAAGACCGACGCCCTGCTCACGCGGACGGAGATCTACGTCCAGGAATTCATGGTCAGCGTCCTCTCCGCGGTCGCGGCCACGCCGGTCGGCCCGTCGTTGCTCGTGGCCGCGGCCGGTCCCGGCCTCAAGAATCGACATCCGGCGTGGAGTCCCGCGGGGGACGCGATCGCCTACGCCTCGAACATCGGCGGTCCTTCGTTCGACATCGTGACCGTGCCGGTCGACGCGGCCGCCCGGACGGTCGGCGCCCCGACGCGCGCCACCACGGACGACCGGACGACGGAGGCCTCGCCGTCCTGGGGGCCAGGCAACCGAATCGTCTACGTGACGCAGAAGTTCGGAGCCGACGTCCTCGAGATCGTCGACCTCGACGATTCCAGCGTCCGCCTCGCGGAGATCAATTTCGCGGCGATCAGCCATCGAAATCCATGCTGGGCGCCCGACGGCGCCTCCATCTATTACGACGCGCCGCAGAACGAAGAGGGGGAGAAGAACTCCGACATCTGGAGGCTCGACCTCGCGACGCAGGCGAAGTGCGACATCTTCCTCGACGCGACCGGCGACGCCGATCCCGACGTCTCCCGGCAGACGAACAGCACGCTCGAGGGCATTCCCTACAACCTCTTCCTCGCATCGAGCCAGGCGGCGAAATTCGGCGTCGGCATCTGGCGCGGGAGCTGGGTCGGCTGCTTGCCGCCGCTTCCGCTCGGCGTGGACATCTCCCCGACGACGCTGGGGCTCGGCAGCCAGGGGAAGAGCGTCACGGTCACGGTCACCATGCCCGCCGAGACGGAAGCGATGGGCTACCGGGCGCAGGTCGACGTGAAGGACCACGGCGGCGGGATTCCGGCCGGCTACGAGGGTGTGAAGAACCGGAACACGATTATCGTCGGTCCGACGTTTCTCGGCATGACCGCCCCGGTGTCGCAGGTCAACGGGTCGCCCTACAGCGCGGTCGACAACGTCGTGAAGTCGGGGAGCTACGGGTTCCAGATGAACCTGGATCGGAAGGCCGTCGAGGAGCGCCTCGTGAGTCTCGGCCTCGTCGATCGGGTCGTTCCGTGCGAGGTGACGGCCTATTCGAATCTCCGCGGCCGGCGATTCGTCGGCTATGGCTACGCGCAGGTCTCCACGAACAACCCGCCTGGGCAAGCCGTCCGGATGCTGCAGAACGCTCCGAACCCCTTCAATCCCGCCACCAAAATTCGATTCTCCATCGCGAAGCCCGGCCGCATGGACGTCCGGATCTACAACGTCCGCGGCGAGTTCGTGAAGAGCCTCGCGAGCGGCCGCTACGAAGCCGGCACGCACGAGGCGGCGTGGGACGGTTCCACCGCGCGCGGGCGGGCGCCGTCGGGCATCTACTTCGCGAAGGCGACCGCCAGCGACGAGAAGGGAACTGTCGTTGCCTCCGACGTCCTCAAGATGTTGATGGCGAAGTAGCCGGGACCGGGGCCGGATCAGGTTTCCGGGAGCTACGGGCGGAGTCTTTTCCGGAGAAGGGACGTATTCCTCAGGCCCATGCCCAACCCGTTCGCGGGCTCGGTAACATTAGTGGATCCTGGTGATCTTGCCTCCTTTCAACCCGATTCGGGGGTTCGTCATGCGCTTCTCGGTCCCGCTTCCCACCCTCCTCCTCCTAGTCCCCGCCCTCCTTCTCCATCCCCAAACGGCATCCGCTGCCGCGATGGCTCGGAGCGATACCACCGCCATCGCGTCGACTCCGGCGACGCGCGCCATCGGAGTGAGCGAGCCGGTCCCGGGCGATCTGGGCGTCGGCCGCATCCTGATCGCGCCCATGGGAGAGGGGCCCGGCGAGCAGTTCGGCAATTCGGTTGCCTCGGCCGGAGACGTGAACGGCGACGGCTACGCGGACGTGATCGTCGGCGCCTGGACGAGCGACACGGTCGCGGGCGACGCGGGGAGCGCCTATGTCTACTTCGGCGGGCCGGCGGCCGACGACGTGCCGGACCTGACCTTCCATGGGCAGTCGTACGGCGACAATTTCGGGACCTCGGTCTCCTCCGCCGGAGACGTGAACGGCGACGGGTTCGGAGACCTCATCGTGGGGGCCTGGCGCAGTTTCGCGGGCGGCTCCCTGACGGGCCGCGCCTACATCTTCCACGGGGGGCCGGCCGCCGATGAGTTCCCCGACCGCGTCCTGATCGGGGCGGCGTTCGATGACCGCTTCGGCCTCTCGGTCGCTTCCGCGGGGGACGTGAACGCCGACGGGTTCTCGGACGTCCTCGTGGGCGCCGCGGGGAACGACGCGGGCGGCACCGACGCCGGCCGTGCCTACATCTACTTCGGCGGTCCCGGCTCGGACGCGGTGACCGACGTGATCCTGACGGGCGCGGCGGCCGGCGACGGCTTCGGCTGGGCGGTCGCTTCCGCCGGTGATGCGAACGGGGACGGCTTCGCCGACGTCGTCGTGGGCGCCTACGGAAACGGGACGGCCGGCTTCGAGGCAGGCCGGGCCTACGTCTACTTCGGGGGTCCCGGACTCGACAACGTGGCCGATCGCGTCTTCACGGGAGAGGCGGCCGGCGATCATTTCGGCGTCGATGTTTCCCCTGCGGGAGACGTGAACGGAGATGGCTACGTCGACCTGATCGCCACCGCCGACCTCAACGACGGCGGGGGCACGAACGCCGGCCGGGCCTACCTCTTCCACGGAGGTCCTGGGGCCGACACGGTGGCCGACCTGATCCTCACGGGGGCTGCGGCCGGCGACCAGCTCGGATTCGCCTCCGCGGCGGGTGACATGAACGGCGACGGCTTCGGCGATCTCCTCGTGGGGGCGTGGCTGAACGACACGCGCGCGACCGACGCCGGGCGGACCTATGTCTACTACGGCGGCCCCGGCGCCGATGCGATCCCCGACATCGCCTTCACCGGCGAGGGAGGAGGGGACCGGCTCGGCGTCTCCGTCGCGAGCGCGGGAGACTTCAACGCCGACGGGCAGGCCGACGTGATCATCGGCGCCTACTTCAACGACTGGAACGGCGCCGACGCGGGCCGGGCGTACGTCGTGACGAGCGGGACGTCGCACGCTCCGTTCGTGACGGCGCCGGCGACGGTCTCGGGGAACGCCGGCTCCTTGATCTCGTTCTCGGTGACGGCGTCGGATCCAGATGCCGACGCGATCACCTCGCTGACGGCCTCGCCGCTTCCGGCCGGCGCCACGTTCACGCCGAACGCGTCTAAGACGTCGGGACTCTTCAGCTGGACGCCGGGCCCGGCGCAGGGGGGCGGCTACGCCGTGACCTTCACGGCGTCGAACGATCTGAGCGGCTCGGCGATGACGAGCATCACCGTGGCCACGCCGAATCTTTCGCCGTCGCTCGATCCGGTCGCCGACATGTCCGTGGACGAGGGCGGGACGGCCGATCAACTCCTGCACGGCGGCGATCCCGACGGCGACACCCTGGTGTTCGGGCTCGTGAGCGGACCCGGCTTCGCCTCGGTGACGACGATCGACGCCACCAGCGGCAACCTCCACCTCGCGCCAGGAGTCGGTGACGAGGGTTCGTACGCGGCGACCGTCCGGGCGAGCGATGGGCGCGGGGGCGTCGCGCTCCGGTCGCTGGCGATCGCCGTCATCGGTGTCAACGACCCGCCGGTCCTGACCGTTCCCGCCGGCGTCTTCGGGGCCGAGGGAGTCTTCTTCTCGCTGCCGATCTCGGCCTATGATCCCGACGGAGAGCACGTGACGCTCGGAGCCCTCAACCGGCCGGTCGGTTCGCTCTTCGTCGATCTCGGCACGAACGTCGGCTCCTTCAGCTGGACGCCCGGGTTCGGGCAGGCCGGAACCTACATCGTCACCTTCACCGGTCGGGACGACCTCGGCGCGGAGGCCGCGCCGAGGGATCTGGCGATCGTCGTCGACAACGTCAATCGCGGCCCCGCCGCCGCCGCCGGGGGGCCCTACTCGGGGATCGTGAATCTGCCGGTCGTCTTCGACGGCACCGCCTCCTCCGACCCGGATGGAGACGTTCTCTCCTATCACTGGGAGTACGGCGATCTCGCGACCGGGACGGGGCCGAACCCCTCCCATGCCTACGGGAGCGGCGGCACCTTCACGGTGCGCCTGGAGGTCAGCGACGGGACGCTCGTGGGTAGCGCGCTCGCGACCGCGACGATCCAGGACGTCTTCCCGGCGGACGCGTTCCTCGAGGGCGGAAACCAGACGACCAGGCTCGGCTCGAGGAAGGGGACCACCTGCGCCCAGATCGAGCCCGTCGATCGCTCCTACGGCAACACGAGCGTCGACATCGCGTCGATCGTCATGATCTCGCCCGGCACGGGGAGCGTGGATCGAATATCCGCCATTGGCGACAAGACGACCATCGGCACGGACCGCGATCGCGACGGAATCGACGAGATCACGGCCTGCTTCGCCAAGGACGATCTCCGGCTCCTCTTCGACGCGCTGCCGAGCGGTCGGAGGACGGTCGGCGTGACGCTGGAGGGGACGCTGACGACCGGCGGAACGTTCCGCGCCGCGCTCGACATGGACGTGGTCGCCTCCGGAGGGGGCCCCGCGGCGTCCGTCTCCCCGAATCCGCTGAACCCCGAGGGAGTCCTGACCTACGTGACCACCAAGCCCGGCGCCGTCACCGTCACGGTCTTCGATCTCGGGGGCCGGCTGGTCCGGACGCTCCTCCGCGACGCGTTCGTGCCGAGCGGGTATCACGACGCATCGATCGACGGCCGCGGCGACAACGGAGCGCGGCTCGCGTCCGGCGTCTACTACTACCGCGTCGAGACCGCCGAGGGCGTGGCGACGGGCAGGTTCGCGATTCTCAAGTGAGAAGGGGATTCGCCCGCGGCCGCCGGAGAGCGGCCGCGGGCCCATCCGCGCGGCATCGATGAGCGAGCCGAACCCCGCTCCACTCTTCCTTCGCCATCTCAAGATCTGGTCGACGGGAGATTTCAGCCCCTTCGACGAGATCATCGCCCCGGAGTACGTCGGCCACGCCGACACGGGAATGCGCGACCGGAACGAACTCCGCGCCGCCATCGAGCGATTCCGCCTCCGCTATCCCGACATCCGCTTCCAGATCGTCGATCAGTTCGTCACCGGCGACAAGGTGGCGACGCGGCTCCGCGCCGAGGGGACCGACAGCCGCACCGGGACGCGGACCCAGCTCTCCGGGACCAACATGAGCCGCGTCGCGGAAGGGAAGATCGTGGAGGAGTGGACGGCGTGGGAGATCGAGCCTCAAGAAGAGACTCCCTGAACGACCGGCATCTGCAAGAGTAGGGCTGTCCCGAACGATCCCCACCCACCCAGGAGACTCGCATGATCCGATCCGGCTCCGCCGTCTGGCAGGGCGACCTCCGCGAGGGAAGCGGCACCGTCTCGACCGAGAGCGGCGTCGTCCGCGGCTCCCCCTACTCCTTCCGCTCCCGATTCGAATCCGAGCCCGCCACGAACCCCGAGAAGCTGATCGCCGCCGCGCATGCGGCATGTTTTTCCATGGCGCTCTCGCTCCAGCTGCAGATGGCCGGCATGAAGGCCGAGCGGATCGAGACGACGGCCAAGGTGACGCTCGAGAAGCTGGAGCCGGGCTTCACGATCGCCGCGTCGCACCTGTCGCTCGCGGCGAAGATCCCCGGCGCCGATCCGGAAAAGTTCTCCAAGGCGGCCGAGGCGGCCAAATCGGGCTGCGTAGTCTCGCGGCTCCTCAACGCGGCGATCACCATGGAGGCGAAGCTCATTTCGTAACGATCCCGCTTGTCAGGGGCGACGCGCCATTCGATACTGCCCCCGTTTTTCTCCGCTACCTCACCCCGACTATCGCTCCTTCGGCCCCATCATCGTGGGGTCGTGGCACTGCAGGCAGAGATCCCGCTTCGCCTCGTAGGGAAGGAGCGCGGGGAGATCCGACGTGTGCGGCATATGGCAGCCGACGCAGGTCAGCGGCTGACCGTTTCGCGGATCGCGGCCGCCGCTCGTCCGGTGAGCGTGCTTCGTGAGATCGTCGTGGCACCCCTGGCAGAGCGCGTTGACGTCGTTCTTGAGGAGCTTCGGCCGCGTCCCCGCGTGCGGCTCGTGGCACGACGCGCAGCCGTCCTCCAACGCGGCGTGGCGAACCTTCCCCTTGAAGAGCTGATTTCCGTGGCAACTCATGCAGAGCGTGTCGGCCTCGCGGCGGAGGACCGGCGCGCCGGACCCTCCGTGCGCTCCGTGGCACGAAAGGCAGGCGCGGTCGGTCTTCAGCGGCTGGTGGACCACCGGCTTCGAGAGCCAACTCTTCGCCGTCTCGTGGCACTGGAAGCAGAGCGCCGTGCCCTGGGCGATCGGCACGCCCCGCTTATCGGTTCCGTGGCATTTCGCGCACTCGAGCCGCGCGAACGGCTCGTGCGGGTAATTCAGGAGAAGCCCCTTCCGGCCCTTCGCCTGGACGTGCGGATCGTGGCAGGAGACGCAGTTCGACTTCGCGATCGAGAATCCCTGGTGCTTCGCGTCCAGCTCGCCCTTCGCCGCCAGATGGCAGCCGACGCAGACGTTGCCGGCGACCCGGTCCTTCGTCATCCCCTCGTTGTCGGAGCCGTGGCTGGCGTGGCAGAGGAGGCACTTCCCGGAGGCGACCGGCTTGTGCGGCACCCCGTCGGCGACGCGCTTCAGGAGCGGTCCGTGGCACGACTGGCAGAGCTGCGGCGCCGGCTTCGACAGGAGCGCCGGCTCGGTGCTCTCGTGCGGCTGATGGCACTCCATGCAGTCGCCGGCGGCTGCTGGCGGGTGCGCGTGCGACCGGCCGGCGTCGGCGACGACGGCGGCGTGGCACTTCACGCAGAGCCGCTTCGGCGTGTCGGCCAGGAGCGACGGGCCGTCCGAGGCATGCGGCGAGTGGCAGGCGATGCATTCTCCCTTCGCGGCCGGCGGATGGACCTTGGAGGCCGGGGTGCCGCGCTTCGGGATGTCGTGGCAGCTGGCGCAGAGCGTCCCCAACGGCTTCGCCAGCGACTTGGCGCTGGGGGGGAGCCCCTTGGCGTGGCACTTCGTGCATTCCTTCTCGGCGAACCCGGGGTGCGTCTTCGCGGCCAGGAGCCCCTTGTGAGGCGAGGCGTGCGCCGTGTGGCAGGAGAGGCAGTTCACGCCGTCCAGCGACGCGCCGCCGTGCGCGGTGGAGAGATCCTTGTCCGCGAGGTCGTGGCAATCGGTGCAGAGCGCGGGAACCGTGTTCACCAGCGCCGGCGCCGCCTTGCCGCCATGCGGATCGTGGCAGGTGAGGCACTCCTGCTCCGCGACCGGCGGGTGGACCTCCGGGCCCTCCTTGCCGATGCCCTCGTGACACGACATGCAGAGCGCGCTCGGCTTTCCCTTCAGCAGCTTGTCGAGCTTCGCTCCATGCGGCTCGTGGCACGACGCGCACATCCCCTTCGCCGCGGCCGTGTGGGCGCCGGCGCTCTTGATCTTCGCCGCGATGTCGGCGTGGCACTTGGTGCAGAGATCGGTGGTCTTCGAGACGAGCAACGCCTTCGTCTGGCCGCCGTGCGGGGCATGGCAGGTGAGGCACTCGCCCTTCTTCACCGGATCGTGAGGGAACGGCTGCTGCGCCTCCCGCATCGCCTGCGGATGGCACGCGGAGCAGACCTCGACCGCCTTGTCGCGCAGCATCGCCGGCTCGGTCGACTGGTGCGGATCGTGGCACGCCTGACAATTGCCCGAGCGGAACGGCGGGTGGACCTCCAGGCCGGCCAGCTTCTGCTCCAGCGCCGAATGGCAGGGCCGGCAGACGTCGCGCGCGGGCTTGACCAGGAGCCCCACCTGTTCGGAGGCGTGCGGTTCGTGACAGCGGAGGCAGTCCTTCTTTCCGGCGGGCGGGTGGACGCCGGCGGCCGCGCCGATCTTCTTCGCGATCGGATCGTGGCACGCGAGGCACATCGAACCGTCGGCGGTCTTGGCGAGCTTCTCGTTGTCGCTCCCGTGCGGCTCGTGGCAGGACGCGCACTTGCCCAGCGTGAAGGCCTTGTGCTGCACCGGCTTCGACTTCACGCCGGCCACCTCGTCATGGCATTCGCCGCAGAGCGCGTCGGGCTTCTTCTTGAGCAGCGCGTTCTCCGTCCCTCGGTGGGGATCGTGGCAGGCCAGGCACTCTCCCTCTTCCGCGGGCGAATGCTTGTGCGCCTTCGCCGTCTGCTCGCCGATCTCCTCGTGGCACTCCATGCATAGCTTGGGGACGGCCGCGGTCAGCTTGGGCGTCGCCTTCCCGCCCTCCATCACGTGGCAGGCGGCGCAGTCTCCCTCCGCCACCGGCGGATGGGCGTTCCGGCGCAGGAGTTTCGCCTGCGGCGAGGCGTGCGGTTCGTGGCAGTCGAGGCAGGCGAGTCCGGCCGCCGGCGACTTGGCGTGCTTCGCCGCCATGGCGGCGGGCGCGTGGCAAGAGGCGCAGAGAGCGTCGCCCTTCTGGCGCACTAGCCCGGGATTTACCGAGCCGTGCGCGTCGTGGCAGGCGGAACACTCTCCCTTGGCGAAGACGGCGTGGACGTGCGGTTCCTTCGCGGCCTCGGCGGTTCCCTTGTGGCACTTGTAGCAGGAGGCTTCGGGGCCGCCGTCGCGGACGAGGTCCGCCTGATTCGACGCGTGCGGATCGTGGCAGCCGAGGCAATCGCCCTTGGCGAACGCCTCGTGCTGATGCTGCGGGACGGTCTCCTTCGTGTTCTTGTGGCAATCGAAGCAGAGCTCGGGAAGTTTCTTCTGGAGGATCAGGGTCTGCTTGAAGCCGTGGCTCTGATGGCAGGAGTAGCAGTCGTTCTTCGCCACCGGCGCGTGGATGTTCTTCTTCTGATACTCCTGCTTCGAGGTCTTGTGGCAGTCGTAGCAGGCACGCTGCGACTTCTCGCTCTTCTTCGGTTTGGCCGCCTCGGAAGGGGAGGCGGCGAGGAAGAGAATGGCCACGGCCGCCGCCACCACGACGAGCGCGCGTGGCCGGAGCGAGCGCCGATGCGAAATCACGGCTTCGTGCCGGTCGGAGCCGCCGGCTTCTCCGCGCGGGTCGTGTCGGCCACGACGGGCGGGGCGCCGGCGAAGTCGATCCGCACGATCTTGAACGCGAGCATCGACTTCCTTCCGAAGTGGGGCGGGAGGTTCAGGAAGGCCCACGTGGTGTCCTGCGGAACCTTCTTCTCCCGGACGATGATCTGAAAGGCCGGGTTCTTAGGCTCGTTCGACCGGGAGATTACCTTGCCGGTCTTCAACTCCATGGCGAAGTCGGGGACGTAGCGAACGACGCGAGCGGAGAAATCGGAATCGCCGACGGGGAACTCCTTCTGGAGCGTCACCGACTGCACGTCGGAAAAAGTCTTGAAGATGCGGTGGCGCATCGCCAGCGTCACCGTCTTCACCGGGGCCACGTGGGAGGCGACCGGGGCCGTTGCCGGCTTGGCGCCGATCGTTCCCGAGAGGAGCAGGAGCAGGATGGCTCCCGCCAACCGCTGGACCGAACTCGAATCCTTTCCCATCCTCGCCTCGTTCACCGCGCCTCCACCTTGGTTGCCGCCCGCTTTCGCCAGGCATCGCCTGCCGCGCGAAAGGGGCGGAGCATGTCGTCCGCGAGCTTCGTGAGCAGCCGTTCGGCGCTTCGCTCGCGGCCCCATCCGAATACCGTTTCCCGATCGTCTCCCGTCACGACGTGCGCTCGGGCCCAGACGATCCGGGCGTTCGTCACGTCCACCATCCGGAGCGACGCGCCGGCCGAGGGGATGTCCCCGTCGTACGTTCGAATCGTTCCGGCCTCCAGCACGCTCCCCAGGAGGACGTAGCGCACCTGGAGCGACTCCCCGAGCGCCGCCAGCTGGTCGCGGCTAGGGGCGCCGGTGGCCCTGATTCGCAGCGCTTCGATCGTCGCCTCCACCTCGCCGAGGTCGACGACCTCGACCGCATCGGTGCCCACCAGTGTCGCCAAGAAAGCCTGGGTGAAGAAGCGTCCCTGCTCCTCGCGTCCGGATAGATTCTCGAACGGAAGCAGGGCGACACGTGGATGGTCCGTCGGGACCGCCCCGCCGTGCGACCGTGGGGGGGCGCTTGCGGCGCACCCTCCGACGAGGAGCGAGATCCCCCACGCGAGGGCCAAGAGCCGCGGAGCGCGCGGCCGGACGGGATCGCGCATCGTCAGAAGGCCTCGCGCTCGATCTGGCGCACCAGATCGCGGGTCGCTTCCTGGATGAGCTGCCCGTGCGTCCGCTCGCCTCCTCCGAGAAGGGGAACGCGCCCTTTTCCGCGCCGCACCACGGAACCGCGCCAGACGACGTTGTTGGTGGCGACGTCGATCAATTCGGCGTCGAACGCGACGATCGGAATGTCGGTGGTGCCGCTCCGCTGCATCGCGTACTCGGTGACGGTGCCGCGCAGCACGCCGGTCACCTGGATCTGCGTGGCGGCATCCCTCACCTTGCCGGGGTCGTAAATTCCCTCGAATCCGGGATTCCCGCCGATCTTGTCGAGCACGGAGGCGAACTCGTTTTGGTCCACGATCTCGTAGTGCTCCGTCATCACGAGTTCCGTCAGGAAGGCGCGCGTCACCCGCTCGCCCGCGAACCGCTCGTTGGTCAGGTTTCGGAAGGGAAGGACTGCGATCTTCTTGTAGAAGGTGAGATCGGCCTGGGAGTTGACGTAAAGGCGCGGTCCCGAAGCGCAGCCGGCGGCGGCGAGGAGGAGCGCCACCAGCGCCGCGCGGCGCGCCCCGTTCGACAGCGTGGATCTCATGGGCTACCTCCGGACATTTCGAGTCACGGTGGCATCCCACTGCCGCACGTGCGTCGGCTGTCCGGGATCCACGTCGTTGACGGAGACCTGCACGCGCCATTCGCGCGCGATCGATGTGAGAAGCCGTGCGCCGTACACCTCGCGCCCCTGGATCGTCTGCGTGGCGGCGCTGAACTGGCTCCGGTCGCTCCGCGAATAGGATCCGCTCAACTGGAACGATCCGGTCGGGGACCATTGGGCCGTGGCCTGGCGCGTGCGGAGCGACGGCTCGTTCGCGTTCAGGCCGCGGGCGCGGCTAAGATTGCCAGAAAACTGGACCGACGGCACGGGGTTCCAGCGGCCGTCCCAGGCGTCGCTGTGCGACCTCGCCTGAGGGTCGAAGAGGTTGTCCCCGGTGCGATAGTCGCTCCGGGAGTAGCCGAGCGTGATCGGCCGGAGCGGAGTCGCCAGGAAGCCGAGGCTCGCCTGGGACGTGACTCGGGTCATGGCACCGGAGGTGTCGGCCACGACGGAACTCGCCCGCGCCGCGGTCACCTGGCTCTGGGCATGGATGTCGAGACCGCGCGCCAGCCGCATGCGGGTCGTCAGCGAGGCCGCGTCGACCGGCCGCGACGACTCTCCGGGAAGCCAGTTATAGGAGCGCGCGAGGTTCGCGCCGCCAGACCACCCGGAACGAATCGTCCCCTGCGCCGCGGTGGAGAGGACGAGGTAGCTCTCGATCTTCTGACGGTCCGCGATCCGCGCCGTGCGGAGCCCGCCGCCTCCCGAGAAGGTGACGGCCGGCTTCGGCCGGTAGGAGAGGAGCAGGGTCCCGTCGTGGTCATCCAACTTGTTCGTCCGGACGTTGCGCGCGGCGGAATGCCGGTAGTTGTAGGTCAGGCCGGCGTCGGCTCGCTGCGAAAAGCGATGGGAGCCGCTGAGCATCGCCGACCGGCCGGCCGACGCGGTGGTCGGCCCCGTCTCCGAATGCCGCCGGCCCTCCTGGAACTCGAAGCTGGCGCCCGCGGAGCTACGCTTCCGCGCTACGTTCCAGGTGCCGCCTCCGGTCCAGTTCACCTGGCTGATGCGGTTCTTGTCGTCGAGGTCGGTGGATCGGAGCTGATTGTTCCAGCCGGCGCGGAGGCCGACGGGACCGAAATCGTGCTGGGCGTTGATCGTCCCGGTCAGGGCGGTCGTCGCGGGATTGAGGCCGACCGCGAACTGACGCCGCCGGACGAAGGTTCCGTTCAACTGTGGAAGATCGGGTCGGCGAAGATAGGCGCTCACGGTGGTCTCGCGCTGCCGCGACGTCACGCCCTGGGCGTCGGTGACGCGGAGCGGGCGATACGAGGTGGTGGCGCCGAAGTCGCGGTGCGCGAACCGGACCGCGCCCCTGGGGTTGATCTGCCGGTCGGGACGGTCGACGTAGGAGAGATCGTTCCATTCGCCCTGCACCGTGATGTCGACCTCGTTGCGGATCTTCGTGCCGTAGTCGAGGTGAACGGTGCGGAGCCACCACTCGAGATCGGTTCCCCCGCCGCCGCGCTGGTCCTGACTCTGATACTGGACCTGGGCGTAGCCACGAAGCGTCTCCGCGCGGGCCGCGGGCGGAATCGACGCGATCAGGAGCGCGGCCACCAGAGCGAGCAGAACGGTCCGCGCGAGCGCGCTTCGCCACCGCCATGGATCCTCATCGCGCATAGTTCACCGTGTAGGACTCCGAACCGTGGCAGGTCGGGGCGCAGGTTCCGCCCGTCGCGGTCACCGTGA
>ERZ1292630.381-Hain-H41-02um-R3-381-length-46875-cov-6_pt1 | contig 23590 bp, 21 predicted proteins | sample MGYA00564408_ERZ1292630 | MGnify/ENA primary metagenome ERZ1292630 (study PRJEB36523, sample SAMEA6512641) | groundwater metagenome | collected 2019-01-08 | study: AquaDiva: Metagenomics assemblies of 32 groundwater samples
GCGGATCCCAAAGAGGTCATGGCCGAACTGTATGGCAAGGAAACCGGCTCCTCCAAAGGGCGCGGCGGTTCCATGCACATCTTCGACGTGAAGCATCACTTCATGGGCGGCTATGCGCTAGTCGGCGGCCCCTTCCCGCTCGCCGCAGGCATCGGCAAGGGCATCCAGCTCAAAGGCGGCGACGAAATCTCCATCTGCTTCTTGGGCGACGCCGCGAACAACCAAGGCACCTTCCACGAAACCTTGAACATGGCCGCGCTGTACAAACTGCCTTGCCTGTTCGTGTGCGAAAACAACCAATACGGCATCGGCACCGCGATCGACCGCTCCACCGCCGTAGTGGATCAGTTCAAGCGTGTTTGCAGTTATGGCATCGAATCAGCCCAATGCGACGGCCAAGACATCGACGTGGTATACGAACACGCGCGCAAGGCCGTGGACTATGTACGCAGCGGCAAGGGACCCTACTTCCTGGAGCTGATGACCTACCGTTATCGCGGCCACTCCATGTCCGACTCTCGCGGCTACCGCACGCGCGAAGAAGAAGAGTTGTGGAAACAGCGCGACCCGATCTTCATGCTGCGTGACCGCCTGATCGACGCGAAAGCGCTGACCCTGGACGAGTTCCAGAAGATGGAAAAAGAGATCGATGATTACATCGAGAACGAAGTCATCAAGTTCGCGGAGGAATCGCCGGAACCGAACGTGGCCGATCTCGAAAAATACGTATTCGCGGATTAATTATTCGCGTCGTTTTCGCGAATAACGAAAGGAAATAAATCATGGCAGAAATGATGTACTGGGAAGCCCTCCAGCGCGCCCACGATGAAGAAATGGCGCGCGATCCGATGGTGATCTGTCTGGGCGAGGACATCGGCGTGGCCGGCGGCACCTACAAAGCCACCAAGGGCCTGTTCGAAAAATACGGCCCACTGCGCGTGATGGACACCCCGATTTCCGAGAACGGTTTCACCGGCCTGGCGATCGGCGCTTCCTTCATCGGTGTGCGCCCCATCATCGAAATCATGTCGGTGAATTTCGCCTGGTTGGCAATGGATCAATTGTTCAACTCCGCCGCCAAGGTGCGCTATATGTCCGGCGGCCAGCTGACCGCACCGATCGTGATGCGCTCCCCCGGCGGCTCCGCCCATCAACTCGGCGCGCAACACTCCGCGCGCATGGAAAAAGTGTTCATGGGCATCGCCGGCCTACGCGTTGTGACCCCATCGAATCCGAAACAAGCTTATGGCTTGCTCAAATCAGCCGTGCGCTCGGACGACCCCGTGTTCATCAACGAACACGAACTCATGTACAACATGAAGGGCGACGTGCCGGATGATGAATATTTCCATCCGCTGGAAGGCTCCGAAGTCGCGCGCTCCGGCACCGACGTTACCCTATTCGGTTACAACATCTCGGTACACTGGTGCTTGAAGGCGGCCGAGATTCTCTCCACGCAATACAACATCAGCGCGGAAGTGCTTGACCTGTATTCCCTCGCCCCGCTCGACCGCGCGGGCATCAAGAAATCGGTATCCAAAACCCATCGCGCCGTGATCGCCGAAGAAGACGAAGCACCTTGCGGCGTCGGCGCCGAAGTCATTGCCATTATCAACGAAGAATGCTTCTTTGATTTAGATGCCGCCCCCGTGCGCGTGCATTCGGCACTGGTGCCCCAACCCTACAATCACAAACTGGAAATGGCCGCGATCCCCGATCACGAAGATGTCGTGAACGCGGTGTTGAAGCTGTTCGGAAAAGCTTAACCCTTTCCGCGCGCCACATGGTTGAACAAAAAGGTTTCAAACGATGAGTTCTCATTACGTCATCACCATGCCGCAGCTCTCCGACACCATGACCGAAGGTGTGTTGGTCACGTGGGAGAAGCAAGCCGGCGACCGTGTTGAGCGCGGCGACATCGTGGCCACGGTCGAGACCGACAAAGCCATCATGGACGTGGAAGTGTTTAAGGCCGGCTATCTCGCCGGTCCGCTGGCCGATGCAGGCGCCACCGTCGCCGTCGGCGCAGCACTAGGCTATATCACTGACACCCAGGGTGATCTCGCCATCGAAGCCGGTGAAGTGGTCACCGCAAAAGCCCCATCAGAAATGATCCCGCACCACGCCGGCGTCGCCGTCGTGATGCCGCAACTCTCGGACACCATGACCGAGGGCATCGTCGTCACTTGGGAAAAAAATATCGGCGACACCATCAAGCGCGGCGATATCGTCGCCACGGTTGAAACCGACAAAGCCATCATGGATGTGGAAGTGTTCCACGAAGGCTTTCTCTCTGGCCCCCTGGCTGATGTAGGCAGTGTGGTCGAAGTCGGCCACCCGATGGCTTTCATCGTCAACGACAAAGCCAAGGTAATCGACACAGCGGTGATCATTACCGCCGAACATAAAGTCACGGACGTACACCATAAGACGCCAAGCGGCGAAGCGAAGCCTGTTGCACCGAAACCCGCTGCCGCACCCGCTCCGGCCATCTCCTCCACCGCTAAACCCGTGCCGCGCCCAGCCGGTCGCAAGGCTTCTCCCTATGCGCGCAAAGTAGCGGGCGCATTAGGTGTGGATATCGGTGGCGTCGCCGGCAGCGGCCCGGAAGGCGTGATCACCGCCGCCGACGTGCAGCGCGCGCGTCCTTCCATGAAGGAAGTCGCGCACAGCCTGCCCCAGGTGGATGTGCCTGGCGATGGACGCGCCATGACCTCGATGGAAAAAGCCGTGTCGCACGCCATGACGGCATCGCTCACGCTGCCCACCTTCAACGCCACCATGAACATCGACACCAGCAAACTCACCGCCGCCGCCAAAGCGCGCAAGGTGTCGGTGACGGTGGCCATCGCCAAGGCCTGCTCGGTAGCAATGCAGAATTACCCGCGCATGAATTGGGCCTACCAGCCGGTAGACAAATTGATTGAGCGCCCCAACCACGACTTCGGCGTCGCGGTGAAAAGCGACGACGGCGGCCTGGTGGTGCCGATCCTCTCCAACATCGAATCACGCGGCCTGGAAGCGCTGCAAGCATCGTGGAACGATCTGGTGCCGCGCGCCCGCGTGCGCAAACTGGTGCCAAAAGAATTCGCCAATCCCACGTTCACCATTTCGAACATGGGCATGTTCGGCATCACCCATTTCACCGCCATCCCCACCCCGGGCATCGCGGCGATTCTGGCGATTTCCACCAACAGCCCGCAGGGCACACCCTTCACCATCACCACCGACCATCGCGTATTGAACGGAGCAGATGTGGCCGCCTATCTGGTTGATCTGAAGAACGCTATCGAGAATCCGGACGCTTGGATGGCCGGCGAAGCAGCGCCGCCCGCCTCGCCCATCCCCGAAGGCAACTGGGACACGCAAGTGCTAGTCATCGGCGGCGGCCCCGGCGGCGAAGATTGCGCGCGCGACCTGGCCGATCACGGCGTGAAAGTCGTGATGGTCAACAACGCCCCCTTCCCCGGCGGCGAGTGCCTGTGGCGCGGCTGCATCCCGTCCAAAGCCTGGCGTCACGCAGCCGACATCATCCGTGACCGCGCGCATGATGCCGACAAAGGTGTGGCCGGCACCGACAAACCGAAAATGGTGTGGGAAACCCTGGAAGCCCACCGCAAAAACATTTTGCAAACCCGCGGCGAGCTCGCGCTGAAAACCGACAAGGGCGTGAAGATCGACGTGCGCGAAGGCTTCGCCTCCTTCATCGATGCCCATACCGCAGAAATCAAGCCGGCTGAAGGCGCGCCCTACCGCATCACTTTCGGCGCGGCGGTGATCGCCACCGGCGCACCGCCCTTCGTGCCACCCATCCCCGGCGCGCGCGAGTGCCTGGAGACCGGCGGCGTCATCACCTCCGACACCGTGTGGAATCTGGCCAAGCCGCCCAAGAAACTCGGCATCATCGGCGGCGGCGTGATCGGCGTCGAGATGGCGCAGATCTGGAAAGACTTCGGTGCGGACATTCTCATGCTCGAAGCCAAGGACCGCATCCTGGCCGAAATCGAGGAAGAAATCGCCAAGCAACTCACGACGGTTCTGACATCAGAATTCCCGGTGGTAGCCTCGGCCAAGATCAGCGAAATCTCCGGCAAGCCGGGCAAGATGTTGATCCAGTACACGGACAGTGAAGGCAAAGCCAATGAATACGCCTGCGACTACGTGCTCATGGCCACCGGCAAGCGCCCGGATACATCCAAGCTGAATCTGGACAAGGCCGGCGTGGCGCTCGATGGCGCGGCGATCAAAGCTGATGCATCCGGCCGCACCAGCACGCCGCACATCTTCGCCGTGGGCGATGTGATCGGTGGTTACATGCTGGCCCACACCGCCGCCACCCAAGGCCGCGTCGCCGCACACAACCTCACCGGCCACGCGGCGAAGTACAACCAGGATCTGGATTGCGGCGTGACCTTCAGCCGTCCGGAAGCCGGCTTCGTTGGACTGTCGGTGGCGCAGGCCAAGGCTAAGGGTATCGATGCGGCAGAAGCTAAGATCCCGATGAGCATCGACGCCAAGGCCATGATCGCCCTGGAGACGCACGGCATGATCAAACTGGTGGCGGACAAGGCCACGCACAAGATCATCGGCGTGCACTTCCTGGCCGACCATACCGACACGCTGATCGGCGCGGCGGTGATGATGGTGTCCGGCGGCATGACGCTCACACAAGTGGCGGAAGCGATCTTCCCGCATCCGACGCAAACCGAATTGTTCGGTGAATTGGCGCGGCGGTTGTTGGCAAGGCTGCGGCGCACGACAAAAGCCAAAGCCTGACGCAAGTCACGGCAGCAGAAGCTTAAAACGGCAGGCGATCCCTGCCGTTTTTTTTTCGTCAAGAAAGTCGGCACAACCGGTTAACCATACTTACCAGCCCCTCCTCCAATTTCGACGAAAAATTGAGCAAGCGCTGCTGAATTTTCCGCCCGTGATACAAATGTGATCCTGGCGTGATGATTACTGCATATGAAGTTGACATAGTTCGTTTATCCCATTGCGCAGCGGTTCAAGCGCGCGGGTAATTTTGGTTTTCATTCTATGAAGCTGAATTATTAAGGAGATAAACATGGCATCAACACTATCAAAACAATGGTTACGGTCTTTATTAATTTTTTTGCAAGTCGCAATGCTTGCAACGAGTGTGCACGCATCGGAATACGATGAAGATGACGATGCTTCAGGTATCGCTGGCGCTGTCTATACCATGAGCAATTCAGCAAGCGGTAATGCCATCCTCCGATTTCACCGCGCAGCGAACGGCACACTGACAGCAGCCGGCAGTTTTCCAACCGGCGGTGTTGGCAGTGGTGGGGGGTTGGGGAACCAGGGTGCGTTGATACTGAGTCAGAACAACCGCTGGCTCTATGCGGTAAATGCCGGGAGCAATGACATTTCTGTTTTTGCCGTACGTCCTCAAGGCCTGGTCCTGACAGACAAAGTGCCTTCAGGCGGTATCCGGCCTATCAGCTTAACGGTTGATCGCGATCTGTTGTATGTCTTGAATGCCGGTGGCGACGGCAACATCAGCGGTTTCACTATTCAGCGCAAAGGTCGCCTTGCACCGCTACCGGGTTCCACACGATCGTTGAGTGGCCCCAATACTGCGCCCGCACAGATCGCTTTCAATCCAGAGGGCGGGATATTGGTGGTAACCGAAAAGGCCACCAATTTAATTGATACCTATGAGGTAGCCGAGGATGGCTTGACCACGGGTCCGTACCTAAACAACTCTGTTAGAGCGACTCCTTTTGGATTTGCCTTTGACCGGCGCGGTCGGTTGTTGGTATCGGAAGCGGTGGGCGGTGCCGTGGACGGTGGCTCAGTGTCAACCTACAACATCACGGCAAGTGGTCTACTTGAAGTCATCAGTCCTGCCGTGGCCACCACCGAAACAGCAGTTTGCTGGGTTGTGGTGACGAAGAACGGGCGCTTTGCCTATGTCAGCAACACGGGCAGTGGATCACTCACAGCGTATCGCGTTGCACACGATGGCAGAATTACCTTACGTGATGCGGACGGTCGCACGGGTGATACGGGCACGGGTAGTGCACCACTTGATATCGCGTTCTCGGATAACAACCGCTATATCTATACGCTGAATAACGGTACACATAGCCTCGGGGCCTTCCGCGTGCAGGCGAATGGTGGGCTCGTTGCCCTATCCGGCGCCAATGGATTGCCGATTGGCGCAAACGGTCTTGCTGCACACTAATCGTTATCCTGTATTTGAATAGTTGTATCGTGGGTCTAGCCGTCGCACAGGACGACTAGACCCACGCTTTTAGGGCTACCACTGCGGGATGTCATACCCAAGCCTTGTGTGATGTGGGTAGCCGTGGAGTTATAGTGCCCACACTAGCATCACATTTCCATCACGGGCACATCGACCCGGCTTGAAGCAACTACCGGCAGCGCAAAAGAAAAGGTCGTTCCCTGATCGACCACGCTCTCGCCACAGAGTCGGGCGCCATGGAGCGCCAATACCTGTTTCACGATTGCCAATCCCAGGCCAGACGAGTCCGGATGAGCGTCACGGTGAATCACCGGGCTGGAGGTGTCGCCCAACAACACGCTCAGGTCTTTCGGCGCTATGCCGACTCCCGTATCGGCAATAAACACCTTTACCTCACCTGCTTCGCGCTCGATGCGCACCGATACCCGCCCACCGGCGAGCGTAAACTTCAGTGCGTTAGCGATGAGGTTGGACAAGACGCGCTCGATCATCCCGATGTCTGCCTCGACCTGATATGCGCCGCCGCCCGCGTTCCATTCGAGATGCACGCCTCGCGCATCCGCCAGCGGCTGAAATTTGAGGACGACATCTTGAATCAATTCAACCAGCGAAAAACGCTCGCGCGCTGGCACCACATCGCGATGTTCCAGCTTGGCCAACTCAAAGAAATCGCTGATCAGCCTTGCAAGGCGTTCGCTATGCCGGAGCGCCGTGTCGAGAAAAACCTGATGCTCAGATTGGCTCAAACGATCAGCCTTAAGTTTCAGCGTTTCCAAATACCCATGCAGCGAGGTCAGCGAGGATCTCAGATCATGCGACATCTGCGCCACGCGCTCGCGCCGCAAGCCGTCGGCTTGCCGCATCTCTTGTATCTGCGCCTCGATACGGCGCGCCATTTCGTGAAAACTATCTTGAAGTTGAGCGATTTCATCGCTGGAGGGCGGCACAGGCGGGCTGGATTCCGGCGAGGCCTTTCGCTTAAAACCCGCCACCTCGGCGGTCAAGCGGCGTAAGCGGCAGGTCAAGCGAAACAGCACGAAAAGCCCAGCCACGAACGCTGCCAGCATCGCCAGGCCAATCGTCCAAGCGCTGGCGCGCTGTACATAGCTTTGCTCCAAACCTTGCACCAAGTTCGCCGCCTCGTCGCTGGCAAGAATGATATAGAGATAGCCTTGAACCCCTTGCGCCCCTGGAATCGGCGCTGCCGAAAAAATCTTGCGGCCTTGCGCATTACGGGGATTGTCGCCGAGAACAATGGGGCCCGATGCTTCGGACAAAAATTCGCGAATCGGCCCCATATCGATGTTCATGCTCTGCAATTTTTCTGGCGGCGCGGAATAGCCCAGCAATTTTCCGTCCACGCCCAGCACGTATAACTCGATGCTGGGGTTGATCACCATCATCATATGAAAAATTTCTTTTAGGGCCTGCTTATCAACTTTTCCTTCCCGCATAAGCATCGCTTCCGAAACGATGTGCTTTGCTAGATCGCGGTTCAGTTTTTGGGTCGCCTCCTGCTGGTAACGCGAATTAAAATGATGCGTGACCGCCAACATGCCCAGTCCCACCGCCGTGAGCAAGACAAACAGGGTTAACGCGAGCCGCCCATAGAAACGGTTGAGCAGAATCATGCGGCGTGCGCGACATGGTCATGGAATTTGTAGCCAACGCTCCACACCGTCAGAATGTGCTGCGGGTTTGCCGGATCCGGCTCGATCTTGTTGCGCAAACGATTGATGTGCGAGTTAACCGTGTGGTCGTAACCGTCGTGCCCATATCCCCACACCTGCTCCAGCAATTGTGCGCGGGTGAATACCTGGCCAGGATGGCGCGCAAGACACGCTAGCAAATCGAATTCCTTAGCCGTCAGCGCGACCGGCACGCCCTGCGCCAACACCTCATGCCGCCCGATATCGATATGCAGCCCATCCATTTGAATGCAATCGCTTGCAGGCGTGCCCGACATAGCCATGTCTGCACGGCGAAGCAAAGCTTTCACTCGTGCGCATAATTCCATAATGCTAAAAGGCTTGATCAGAAAATCATCCGCGCCCATTTCGAGACCCAACACGCGGTCTATTTCGGAAGAGCGTGCGGTAAGCATCAGAATGGGTACACGGCTACCCTTGGCGCGTAGTTCGCGGCATATATCTAGCCCATCCTTGCCGGGCAGCATCCAATCCAGAATCAATAGATCGAATGACTCGCAAACCAAGCGGTGCAAGCCGATTTCACCATCCAGTTCCTTAGTCACCGTATACCCGAGATCAGTCAGGTGAAACTCAATCAGCCCAGCGATGTCTGCATTATCCTCGAGCAGAAGTATGTGGCGCTTCATGTTTGTTCTCAGCTTATTCGGTGGCTGCCTTGGCAATCGCCGCCAGCAATCCATCCAACTTCTTCGCCAGCTCGTCTTGGCCCTTGATGCTGTGCCGGTCGACGATAGCAGTCACCGGGTAATAACTCACGAACACCTTCCCCTCTGCGTTTTCCCACACCAGCGCCTTGAGCGGGAAATCGATGGCGGATTGGGGTGAGGCCACCATGAATGGCGTGCCGCCCTTGGCAGCACCAAAGATTGTGACCGTGGCAGGCCGCATGCTCAGACCGGCTTTCTGCGCGCCGTCAGCGTGATCGATCTTAGCGAATTGGGTCAGGCCCTTTTCCTTGATCGCGCTTTCCAAGCGGGTTTGCGTTTCCTGAAAACCGAAGTTACTGGCCTTATCTTTCATACCGCCCTCGTTTGCGTTGACGTTCCACGAAATGCTCATTGCGAGTAATCCTAACAAAAATGCTTTCATTTTTTTCTCCTTGGATTGATGTGGCTGTTGGAAAAATGTGCTTAGGTAGGACACAGCGGAAGGCGCAGCACTTGAAGCACGTCGCCGCTCGACTGATCTTGCACGAAGGCGACCACGCCCATTTTTGCCGTAACCCAATCTGGTTTGAAGGTCACGAGTTGTTGCCAGGCATTGGCAGTATTAGCGCTCAATTTGATCGGGCCGCGCCATTCGCGCACCACGTAATCGTGATGCAAGCGCACGCCGCTATTCTCGCCGGCCCGCACCTCGCTGGACAAATCGTTCTGGTACAGGGCGACATAGAGCACGGCATTGTTTGTTGTTTTGGGCATCGCCGTGACAGCGACTTCGATGCTGTCTTTCACAGCGGATTTCAGCGCCAATTTAATATCGGCACCGGCTGGCTTGCGATTGATCTCATCCACGGCGCGCGTCAGCGTATCGCCACGCATCCCGCGAAAGTCACGGGCATTGAGCATGAACTGCGGCGTGTACACCGTGCGCCCGCCCGCGCTCCGTACCAAATCACGCTGCCGGGCAGAAAAAGCGGGGCTGGCAAAGCGATCCGTCCAGCCGATGTAATCCCAGTAATCGACATGAAATGCCAAAGGCACCATGCGCTCCGGGCCAAAGCCAAGGCTTGCGATGCCGCTCAACCAGCGATCAGCGGGCGGGCAACTGCTGCATCCCTCCGAGGTATATAGCTCCAACAAGGCCACGCGCTGCGGGCCGCTGCTGGCCTGGCACTGGGCAGCGTTAACCAACGGCGAAGACATGAACATCATCAAAGCAAGCCATCCCTGTAACAATCCCATCATCCCCTCCGCGCAATTCACAATTAGTCGGATGACTTTGGAATAACTTACATGCAATATTTGAGTCATGTAAGGATATGAACGCCCCAGGGACTAATGCACAACCTCACCAAAACTGGAGAAACCATGAAGCTTTACCGTATTTTGTTTGCACTGTTGCTGATTGCCGCAGCCTCTGCCGCACAAGCGCTGGAAATCAAACCCTACACCCCCGCCGCCCTGGCCGAAGCGCAAAAAGCCGATAAACCCTATGCGTTGCATTTCCACGCCGACTGGTGCCCGGTATGCCGCGCACAGTCCAAAGTGCTCGAAGGCCTGAAGGCCGACAAAAAATTTAATCTCACCGTCTATGTCGTCAACTACGACAAGGAAAAAGAACTCCGCAAACAGTTCGGCGTGCGAACCCAATCGACCATTATCGTATTTGTCGGCAAGGTCGAAGCTGCGCGCTTGGCCGGCGAATCCGCAGAGCCAAAAATCCGCGCTGCACTCAGCGCCGCGCTATAAGGATCGCACCCCATGAGCGTTAGCATCGCCCAAATGGGCCTGAGTTTCACGGCGGGTGGCTTGACCACACTCTCGCCCTGCGTCTTTCCCATCTTGCCGCTGGTCGTGGGCGGCGCCATGCAGGCCAATCGGCTGGCGCCGGTGGCGATGGGCGCGGGCATGGTCGCATCGTTCGCCTTGATGGGCGTACTGGTCGGCGCACTCGGCGATGCGCTCGGTATCGACACCGATACCATCCGCGTTGCCGGTGCGCTGCTGCTGATCGCATTCGGTGTGGTGATGCTGGTACCGGCGCTCAACAATCGCTTTACGCTACTCATCACACCCTTATCCAGCTTCGCGAATCAGGCCTCCAGCCGCATTGAGGGTGGCTCGCTGCTAGGCGCCTTCGCGCTCGGCGCGTTACTGGGCATGGTATGGAGCCCCTGCTCCGGCCCGCTACTCGCCTCCGCGCTCACGCTGGTGGCGACCAAAGGCAACGCGCCGGATGGTGCGCTGATACTCGGGCTGTTCGGCCTAGGTGCTGCCGTGCCGCTGGTGGCGATCGCCTACGCGACGCGAGCCGGTTTTACCCGCTCGCGCGACTGGGTGCTGGGACACATCGGCGCGCTTAAGACGGGTTTCGCAGTGGTGCTTGTCTTGGTAGGTGTGGCGATTCTGTTTGGGGCTGATAAGTGGCTGGAGGCGCAGATCACCCAACGTCTGCCGGATGCCTGGGTGAATATCACAACGCGATTCTGATTCATGGCCACAAAATTAAAAAGCCCGCGCTAAGAGGGCTTTTTAATATGTGGTTTCCGAAATGCGTGTTCGGTTTCGGGCAGGAACTGGATCACACCAAAATTTGAATTTTTGTTGAATTGAAAACATGTGAATGTCTCAGTTGTACTGGAGGTGGTAGTTCAGGCACTGGCTGCCCAAAGCACGTAGCCGACACCGAGCATTACGAAACCAAGTACAAAAAAGAAAAGCGATAAAGTCATGAGCAGGTTTGTGTTGCCCTGGATAGGAAAGAATTCTGCCTCGAAATTGTTTGTAGTGTTAACTGCATTCTGTCTTTCTTCATTTACTTTTGTTTTTGCCCGAGCAAGAACTGCGTCCCTATTCACGGCACCTCTGAGTTCTTCTTCGAACTGTTCTGGGTAGCCATCTACCAATTCATCAATCCGCCGATGTAGGGCGGAGATATTACATATGCAGAGGACCAGCTTGCCATGAAGCCGATGAGCTATAACCGCGGCACAAAGGGAAGCGACCCATGAAAGAACAACAAAGACCCCGAGCACTCGCAGAGATTCCAGAAAAGGAGCTTTGCCGATGAAGCTAAAGTACAACGCCAGACCACCAGCGCTCAGTGTCATTAGTTGCTGCATCGTGCCTTGATTCATCTTCATGGCTTCAAGGCGTAGCTGGATGTCTTCGCGGTCAAATATGGGCATATTTTGTTATTGTCTAACGTGCTAGCTAACAGGCGCGCCTCCGGCAGACGGCGCGTCATGGTTGAGCGCCGGATTAGCCTGCACTTTTTCAATAGGCAGCGTTTCCTTGGATGAAAATTTCTCTAGCAATTGCTTTCTGATTTCGGGATCTACATGCGCGACGTGCTTTTCGTCACTCCTGTCTTTTAGCCATGAGTTCGCTTCCAGTAACGCATTAAGGGCAAGATAGTACCCAATAAGAAGCAGCCAATTACCCCCTAGTAAAGCTGAAACAGCAAAAACAAAGACAAGCATAGATGCAGCGTTGATTGACCAGTGCAGAGATTGTGTGATGACGAAGAAATTTCCCCAAACTGCATCTGGAATTCGTCGCGACTGTACAAACTCTTTATGCACGATATGTTTGAGCACGAGATCGCGGCTCATGAATTTGAAGAAAGTCTTGCCACCGTGGCGCGCTCCGCGCAGTGCAAGCCGTCCGATCAAGATAATTAGAGCAAACGCGGCAGAACCCATCACCCCCTGAAGGAATGGGCTGAGGCTATCTAGATGCTTGAGTAAGTCCGTCATGACTCAGTTAATATACGGACGCTAGCGTCCATATAACAATTATTATTTAGGGCGCTCATTATGCTCACGCAATACCCTGATTCGCAAGTATTTTCATTTTCCTGCATCTATATAATAACTCCCAATAAAACGGTCAGAGTCGGCGCATCTAAATGACTGCTTTTGGTGGCTGAATATCGTAATCGGCGAACTTGGATTGAAATGGTCTGCTACCGCTGCATTGGAGACCTTGGACGAAAAGTTAAAACAACCACGAAATATGATTTTTCTACCAAGTGAATCTTGAGCCAAGAATCCAGAATTATCCGCGCATTACGGATACCCTTAATTTGCGGCGCGGGTGCTTGGATTACTTCGATTCGCCCCCATTATCAAGCCAGGCAGAAACCTGATGGCGATAGGCACGATCAGGTAAAATACCCTTTTTAATTCGCAGCGAAATCAAATGGCTCAATACGTTTTCACCATGAACCGCGTGGGCAAGATCGTCCCGCCCAAGCGTCAAATCCTCAAAGATATTTCCCTCTCCTTTTTCCCCGGTGCCAAGATCGGCGTGCTGGGCTTGAACGGCTCGGGCAAATCCACCGTGCTCAAAATAATGGCCGGCTTGGATAAAGACATCATCGGCGAGGCGACGCCGATGCCCAATCTCAATATCGGCTACCTGCCGCAAGAGCCGCAGCTCGACCCGGCGAAAACGGTGCGCGAGGAAGTGGAAGGCGGCTTGGGCGAGGTATTCTCGGCACAGGCCAAACTGGATGCGATCTACGCCGCGTATGCCGAACCCGATGCGGATTTCGACAAGCTGGCCGAGGAGCAAGCTAAATATGAAGCGATCATCGCCGCCTCGGGCTCTGACGCCGAACATCAACTGGAGATCGCCGCCGATGCGCTGCGCTTGCCCGCGTGGGACGCCAATATCGGGCACCTCTCCGGCGGCGAGAAGCGGCGCGTGGCGCTGTGCAAACTGTTGCTCTCCAAGCCCGACATGCTGCTCTTGGACGAGCCCACCAACCACCTCGATGCGGAATCGGTGGATTGGCTGGAGCAATTCCTCACTCGCTTCCCCGGTACGGTGGTGGCGGTGACGCATGACCGCTACTTTTTGGATAATGCCGCCGAATGGATTTTGGAACTCGATCGCGGCCATGGCATTCCGTGGAAAGGAAATTACTCTTCTTGGCTGGAGCAAAAAGAACAGCGCTTGGAGACCGAGGGTAAACAAGACGCCGCCCGCATCAAAGCCATGAAGCAAGAACTGGAGTGGGTGCGGCAAAACCCAAAGGCGCGCCAAGCCAAGAGCAAGGCGCGGCTATCGCGCTTCAATGAGCTCTCCAGCCAGGAATACCAGCAGCGCAACGAGACGCAAGAAATCTTCATCCCGGTGGGCGAACGGCTGGGCGATAAGGTGATCGAGTTTAACGGTGTCTCCAAGGGTTACGGCGACCGGCTGCTGATCGATAATTTGAGCTTTCAAATACCTGCCGGCGGCATCGTCGGCATCATCGGCCCCAACGGCGCGGGCAAGTCCACCTTGTTCCGCATGATCACCGGCCAGGAAAAACCCGATGCGGGCGAAGTGGTGGTCGGTCCGACGGTGAAGCTCGCTTATGTCGACCAATCGCGCGACGCACTCGACGCCAAAAAAACCGTGTTCGAAGAAATCGCCGACGGTTCCGACATCCTCACCGTCGGTAAATACCAAACGCCCTCGCGCGCTTACCTCGGCCGCTTTAATTTCAAAGGCAGTGATCAACAAAAAGTGGTTGGCAATCTCTCTGGTGGCGAGCGCGGCCGGCTGCATTTGGCCAAGACCTTGATCGAAGGCGGCAACGTGCTGCTGCTGGACGAACCCTCCAACGACCTCGACGTGGAAACCCTGCGCGCCTTGGAAGATGCGCTGCTGGAATTCGCCGGCTGCGTGCTGGTCATCTCCCATGATCGCTGGTTCCTCGACCGCATCGCCACTCACATCCTCGCAGCCGAGGGCGAATCCAAGTGGACCTTCTTCAACGGCAACTATCAGGAATATGAAGCAGACAAGAAGAAGCGGCTGGGCGAAGAAGGCGCGAAGCCGAAACGGATTCGGTATAAGCCGGTCACGCTTTAAATCGTTGCACCCCTCCCCGATACATAAGCCAGGCTATGACTCTTCCCCTCTCTCCTAACTCTCTCCCGCAAGCGGGAGAGAGGGACGCAGGCTCGCTTCGCGAGTCTTTTGTTTTTACATGCTGAGCTACCGCCACGCCTTCCACGCCGGCAATCATGCAGATGTTTTGAAGCATCTACTGCTGGTGCAACTGATTCAGTATCTCAAGCAGAAAGACAAACCCTTCTGGGTGATCGACACCCATGCCGGCGCTGGTCTGTATGAACTGGAGTCTGGCTATGCCACGAAGCTGAACGAATACGAGGCGGGCATCGGCCGCCTCTGGTCACGCCCGGATTTACCTGCCCCACTCGCGGAGTATGTCGATTTAGTGCGGCAATTGAATCCGGATGGAAAATTGCGCCTCTACCCCGGCTCGCCCTGGCTGGCTTTGCACGCGATGCGCGATCAAGATCGGCTGAAGCTGTTCGAACTCCACAGCAGCGATGCCCGTCACTTGCAGGAAAACTTTAAGGATGCAGGTCGCCGCGTCACCATCGCCGCCAGCGATGGCTTCGCCGGATTGAAGGCCTTGCTCCCGCCCGCGCCGCGCCGGGGTTTGATCCTGATCGACCCCTCGTACGAAATGCGCGAAGACTATCAGCAGGTGCTGCATGCGCTGCGTGATAATCTGCCGCGTTTCAGCACCGGTCTCTACGCGCTGTGGTATCCCCAACTTGCAAAACCCGAGTCCGCTCAACTGCCGGATAAATTAAAACGCTTGGTGGGCAAGAACTGGCTGCACGTCGCCCTCACCGTGCGCACGCCCGCCGCTGAGGGGATTGGCATGCACGGCAGCGGAATGTTCATCGTCAATCCACCCTGGACGCTGCACGCGATGCTGAAGGAAACGCTGCCCTATCTGGTCAAAACGCTTGGGCAGGATGCGGGTGCCGGGTTTATCCTGGAACAGCAGGCGGACTAACTCGCTTCCATCGCAGCGGTATATTTTCCTTGCCGCGCCGCGCTGTTCAAGCGCGCCCGTTTCAGCAAGGCCTGTTGTGCCGCCTCCCTATTGGCGGCTACGCCATGCCATGCTTTGAGCGCCGGCGCCTGTAGCGCGCGGCCATAGGAAAAACTCAGTTGCCACGGCTGCTGTTGTGGATAGGTGTTCATGGCGTTGAGATTGGCGGTCGCAGCTTCGTCGCTTTGCCCACCTGAAAGAAAATTAATCCCCGGCACGGCAGCCGGTACCGTACGCCGAAAGCAGATCAACGTCGCTGCGGCAATTTCTTCCGCTGTGGCTTGTTGTGGGCAATCTTTTCCGGGCAGCACCATATTCGGCTTCAGCAACATGTATTCCAATTGCACGCGATGCCGGTGCAGCGCATGGAACACGGTCTCCAGCACTTCTTCCGTCACGCTGGCGCAACGTTCGATGCTGTGGTTTCCGTCCATCAATACTTCCGGTTCCACAATCGGCACGATGCCGAGTTCCTGACAGATCGCCGCGTAGCGCGCCAGACTGTCGGCGTTCACTTCAATCGCGCAGGTCGAAGGCAGCCCATCGCCAATCGTGATCACCGCGCGCCATTTTGCAAAGCGCGCGCCCAGCTCTTTGTAGCCGGCAAGCCGTTCGGCCAGGCCTTGCAAGCCATGCGTCACCTTGTCGCCGGGAAAATTCGCCAAAGCTTGCGTGCCCTTATCCACTTTAATGCCGGGGACGATACCTTGTGCCGCCAGCACCTGCGGCAAGGCAATACCCGCTGCGCTTTTCTGTTTCAGCGTTTCCTCGAACAAAATCACGCCGCTGATGTAGTCGCTCAGACCCGGTGCGGTAAACAGCAATTCCCGATAACTGCGCCGGTTTTCCTCGGTGGAGACAACATCGATGTTCTTGAATCGCTTCTCGATCGTGCCGGCGCTTTCGTCTGCGGCGAGAATACCTTTGGTCGGGGCAGTCAGTTCCGCCACCGTTTTTTCCATTGCTTGCGAAAACATGGGAATAAGCTCCTCTTTAATGGGCTTAATTAAAGATAGACCTCAATGTTCACGGCAGCAAGAAACCTTACATCCAAATGATGCCAATAATTTTCGATGCGGTCGGAACGGTGGCGCGGGATACGCGCTATGGAATGTCGTCATCAGGCGCAAGACACGCTTGATGACGAATTTAGATTGGACGGCAGAAGCCTAGCGGCAGATTTAGCTAGTAGAAGCGTCGCTGGAATCGCCTGCCTGCGGCGCTTCGGCTTGGTCGGCTGCCTCGCCTTCGCCTGGTGGTTGATGCTCCGCCAGTTTGCGCAGGCGTTTTTGTTCCTGCTTCTTTTTCTTTTCCAGTTCTTTCTGACGTTTCTCGAATTGGTAGTTTGGTTTTGCCAATGTGATATCCCTAGTGACGGCCCGTGCTGCCTTTCAGCGGCGGATGCCTATTCCGAATAATACTCTACCCCTGCACATTAATCGACGCACCTGACATCCCAGCAATGACATACCGATAGCAAGGCGCGAAATGAAACTTAAGTTAGATTTACACACCTTCTCAAATTGAATCTAAATTTAAGTGCCGTCGCGCCGATAAAGCAAAAAGCTTCAGGAGAATCTATGTCTAATCTGGAAATTGCCATTTTGATCGCAGCCGGCTTGGCCTTGCTCTGCGCTAATTTAATCGCATCGACTCGCGTTGTGCGCCGCTTGGGACGATATAGCATCCCTTACGTGCTGCTCATTTGGTTGGCGCCGGTGATTGGCGCCTTGTTCGTGCTGGCCAAGATAAAACGCGCGCGACCTGCGCGCTTGCTGCCGATCAATGCCAATACCATCGACAACCCTTCCACGATTCAGGCCGATCCCTGGCCTACCGTGAGCGGGACGACCGAATTGCACTCCCCTTTCCGCAAGTAACCCCGCCCCCTCAGCCTCCCGCCATAGCCATTTTGCTGTGCTATGGTAAATGAATTGGCGTGTGCTCCGTAGACGCGTGAATCCGGCGCGGAAAATTCCCGATCATCCAAGCAACATCAGCGAGGAGTGTTCGATGGCTCAATCAAGTGGAAAAATCCCTAAGCGCAACGTGGTGCCGGATCGGCTGGATTTGCGCGACCGGCCCTATATGCCCGCGATCGCTGTCACGCCGGGCAACGAGCTGTCACCCCAAATAGCCTTGCCGGTGTTAAACCAAGGAAACACCAGTGCTTGCACGGGGTTTGCGTTATCCAATGTTGTCAATTTTCTGTTGCGTAGTTGGAACCCCCAAGCACCGCAGATTTCACCCTACATGCTCTACTCAATGGCGCGGCGCTATGATGAATTTCCGGGGTATATTGAAGATGCCGGATCCAGCCTGCGCGGCGCGATGAAGGGCTGGTACAAGCACGGCGCCTGCCGCTTGGAATTGTGGAAGAAGCTCGATATGCCCGCCGCCGCGAAGAAGCCGCAAGATGATTGGTGGCTGGATGCCGCGCAGCGTCCGCTCGGCGCTTACTATCGGGTTGAGTCGCGTTCGATCACCGATATGCATATGGCCTTAAACGAGGTGGGTATTCTCTACGCCAGCGCGATTTGTCATGCCGGCTGGCTGGAAGGTGATCAGGCGAAATCACCCAAGGGTGGCTACTGGCCGATTCCTTTAAAAGAATCCGCAGCAGACGATGGAGGTCACGCGTTCATTATTGTCGGCTATACACGCGCGGGATTTATCCTGCAAAACTCCTGGGGGACGGGCTGGGGCACCGGCGGGCTGGCTATCCTGACCTATGAAGATTGGCTGGAGAATGCGATGGATTGTTGGGTGGCGCAAACCGGTGTGGTCACCGACCAGCACATTGAAATCGCTGGCTCGCTTTCGCTGCGCATGGAAAAAGGACGCGTCAAGCTGGCCAGCGATAATGTTTTGCGCAACCGCGAAATCGCTCCCTTCATCATCGATATGGAGAATAACGGCCGGCTCTCCAACACCGGCCAGTTCCGCACGCAGGTCGGGGATGTGGATGCGTTGGTCAATGTGCATATCGCTGAGGCACGCAAGCAATGGGGGCTGAAAGATAATGCGCCAACCGATATTGCGATCTACGCGCACGGCGGCTTAACCAGTGAGGCAGACGCAGCGCAAACCGCCGCAAACTGGATACCCGCGCTGTACGAAGCGAAAATATTTCCGATTTTTTTAATGTGGGAAACGGATATGTGGTCCACGCTGAAAAATCGCTTGGCGGATTTAATCAGCGAGCAGCCGCGCCCTACCGCCGGCTTAGGCGATCAGTTGAAGCGTTTCTGGAATCAACGATTGGAGCGGCTGTTGGCTGCGCCGGGTACGGCGATTTGGGGTGAAATGAAGCAAAATGGCGACGCTATTTCTTCCGGCCGTGACAGCGGTGGCCGCATCTTGTATGAGCGCGCGATGCAGTCGCCTTGGTTCACCAAGACACCAGTGCGTCTGCACTTGATCGGTCACTCGGCGGGCGCGATCGTGCACAGCTATGTCGTCGATCGCTTGTGCAAACTTGGCTGGACATTCGAAAGCGTGAATTTCATGGCGCCGGCGGTCACCGTGGAGTTGTTCAAGCAAACCGTATTGCCGCAGTTAAAAGCGCACAAAATAAAGCGCTTGAATCAGTTTCATCTCACCGACGTGACGGAGCAAGCCGACCCAACGTGCAAGCCGATTTTGTACTATTCACGTTCGCTACTGTATTTGGTATCGGAATCGTTCGAACTTGGCGTGCCCACACCGATCCTGGGCATGGAGAAATATTTTGATCAACACATCGCCTCCCTCGGCTTGAAGCATGTGCAAGCTTGGCCGGCGCCGCTCGGCGCAAGCCAGAGCACCACCCACGGCGGTTTCGATGATGATGCCGCCACACGCGGCAGCGTCATCAGCCTAATCAAAACCGGGAAACTTTCCAAGTCATAACCGCCTCTCCCTATCCTTCTGGATTGTTGTCTTTTGCGTTCTTCGCCAAGTTATCCTTAGCGCAGTGAGTACCTAAGTCCATACCGAATTCGAAAAAACGCTGACTTAGTTCAAGAATGCCCTAATCCGGCCGATGTATATCGAAATAGTCCGGACTAGGAAGCGTAATGAAAAAACAAAATTCAAATAGCTTGTACGGTGGGAATGGCCCGCCGCAGAAACGTGGCGCGTTTACTTTCTTAGAGAAAGTACCGGCCACCGCGAACCGACAACTACCTGCGCCTGGGTCGCGGCTCGTAGAGGTGAATGGCGTGAATGATCTCTTGATACGGCAAACTCGCTAGGCTGCCGTATTGCTGAACAGCGGCGCTCAAAACGCCGAAAATGTTGGCGACCGGCCCTGCTGCATCGGGCACCAATGCTCGCTCAACACCCAACAATCCCCCGCATTGCAACTTGAGTTCTTTGGTGTGTGGAACCGGCTCATCCGGATGTGCAAGCTTGAGGGTAAATGCCGCCGCCCGCCGCAACTCCTTCTTCAACTCCACGCATAAGGCATGTGCGGCGACGTCCAAACAACCGGCGGCTTCGCGCTCGGCGATATTACGTTTGATCGCGTGCTGACAGCCGCAGCAACGACACAAAACCGCACGTTCGAATACGCACTGGAGCGGATTCACCTCCGTATAGGCATCGCGGTAGGCGTTCTCGTCCAACATGGCGTAAGTGTAGGACTCAGTAATCTTCGCCGGTGGTGGGCGGCGCGATGCGCACTTGGGACAGCATATCTTCGGCTTCCAGTTCCGACTCGGCGAACATCACCTTCACCGCCTGGCCATTCGTAAGCTGCATCGCATTGCGGCGCGCTTTGGCCGCAGCACTTGCCTCTTTAAAGCTATCGAAAGTATCTAGCAGCGCCAATTGCCGCACCGGGTAATTATCAATTTTATACACGTAGTACGGCATAGCCTTCTCCTTAAGCCGATTTCAATAAGTGCTGCACATAAAGTGAACAGCCTTCTTCGACAGTGAGCAAGGGCGCGTTATACCCCGCGTGGTGCAGATTGGAAATATCGGCCTGGGTGAAATTCTGATACTTCCCTTTCAAGGCTTCGGGGAAGTCGATGTATTCGAGGATGCCTTGCTGTTGCAATTGCGCCAGGCTCAACTCGGTCTCGCCTTTCGCGCGGCGGCATGCGTTCACGGTGGCGACCGCTACATCATTGAAAGTCTGCGCACGGCCCGTGCCCACATTGAAAATACCGGATTGGTCTGGGTTATCGAGAAAATGCAGATTCACTTTCACTACGTCTTCCACCGAGATAAAGTCGCGCCGCTGTTCGCCATTGGCGTAGCCGCCGCTGCCTTCGAACAAGCGCACCTTGCCGGTAGCCATGTATTGATTGAATAGATGAAAAGAGACCGAAGCCATGCGCCCCTTATGCTGCTCGCGTGGGCCATAAACATTGAAGTAGCGGAAGCCCGCGACTTGCGCCGTGAGGTGGTTCCAATTGCGGCGTACATATTGGTCGAACAAGAATTTGGAATAGCCATACACATTGAGCGGACCTTCATGTGAACGCTCTTCCTTGAACACCGTGCCGCCGCCGTACACGCTAGCCGAGGAGGCGTACAGGAAGGGCACTTCATCCGCCTGACAATAATCGAATAGGGTTACCGTGTAGCGGAAGTTGTTATCCATCATGTAGCGGCCGTCGGTCTCCATGGTGTCGGAGCAGGCGCCTTCATGGAAAATCGCCGCGATGTCGTCCTCCCAAGCGCCTTCCAACAACAGTTCGATGAAATCTTCCTTGTCGATATAATCCGCGATCTCGCAATCGACCAGATTTTTGAATTTATTGGCTTGGGTGAGATTGTCGACACAGATAATGTCGGTCTCGCCGCGCGCGTTGAGCGCTTTGACAAGATTGGCGCCGATGAAACCGGCTGCGCCGGTAACGATGTGGTACATATTTTTCTCCTATATGGATTCGGGCTTTAGGTGCTAGGCGTCAGGCGTCGGGCTTCAGGCATCAGTAGCTGGTGCGCTGCGTGCGATTCGCTGAAAACCGACGCCTGACGCCTGTCGCCTGAAGCCTGCTATTGAAACAATTCTTCTTTATGCACGACTGCCGTGCCGAGCTTGGCTACCACGATGCCGGCGGCGCGATTGGCAACCCGCACCGCCTCGGCCATGTCGGCGCCACAGGCTAGCATCACCGCTAGCGTGGCGATCACCGTATCACCCGCGCCCGAAACATCGAACACCTCGCGCGCTTGCGTCTGTTCATGCACTCTTTCGCCTTCACGATACAGTGTCATCCCTTCCTCGCTGCGCGTCACCAGCAAGCCATTTAGGTTTAATTCGCTGCGGAGTGCTTCGGCTTTGCGGGTCAGCTCTTCCTCGGTTTTCCAACTACCCGCCACTTCGCGGAACTCACCCCGGTTTGGCGTGATCAAGGTGGCGTTGCGGTAGCGCGAATAGTCCTCGCCTTTCGGATCCACCAACACCGGTTTTTTCGCCGCGTTGGCCAGCTCGATCATGCGCGTGATGTGAGTAAGCCCGCCTTTGCCATAATCGGACAAGACCACCACATCGCACTCCTCCAGCAAACGCTCATAATCCGCCAAGGCGGCGGAGAGCACTTCATGGCTAGGCGCGGTTTCAAAATCGATGCGCAGCAACTGCTGCTGCCGCCCGATAACACGCAATTTGATCGTGGTCGAAATCGTCGGGTCGCGATGCAACTCGGCAGCCACGCCTTCGGCGCGCATCAGGTCGGCGATCTTGGTCCCGGCTTCATCGTCGCCCGTCACCGACAACAACGCTGCCTTGGCGGACAAAGCCGCGATATTGCGCGCCACATTGGCAGCGCCGCCGGGCCGCTCGTCGCTGCTGGTCACGCGCACCACCGGCACTGGCGCCTCGGGCGAAATACGGCTCACCTCGCCGAACCAATAGCGGTCGAGCATCACATCGCCCACCACGAGTACGCGCGCCGATGCTAAGGCCTCACGCTTCACGCCTGACTCCTCACTGACGTCCAATCGGGAAATACTCTAAGCCCTGCTCGCGCACCAGCTTGGGCTCGTACAAATTGCGGCCATCGAAAATCACTGGGTGTTTGAGCTTGGCCTTGATCTCACTGAAATCCGGGCTGCGGAAAACTTTCCATTCGGTCACGATTACCAGTGCATCGGCGCCGTCCAGGCAAGCCATTGGCGTATCGGCGTACTGCAAGCGCGGCTCGTCGCCGTAGATGCGCTGCGTCTCGTGCATCGCTGCCGGGTCATACGCGGTGATGGTCGCGCCGCGCGCCCATAGGCCCTCCATGATGACGCGGCTGGGCGCCTCGCGCATATCGTCGGTATTCGGTTTAAACGCCAGCCCCCACAAGGCAAAACGCTTGCCGGATAAATTTGCGCCAAAGCGTTGATCGATTTTTTGGAGCAGCACGCCTTTTTGCCGATCATTGGCGACTTCAACCGCATTCAAGACTTTAAGATCGATGCCATTTTCCTGTGCAGTCCGTTGCAGGGCTTGCACGTCTTTGGGGAAGCACGAACCGCCATAGCCCACACCGGGATAGAGGAAGTGATAACCGATGCGCGGATCGGAGCCGATGCCGTGGCGCACGTGCTCGATGTCAGCGCCGAGCTTTTCCGCTAGCAAGGCCAGCTCGTTCATGAATGAAATGCGTGTCGCCAACATCGCGTTGGCGGCGTACTTGGTCAGCTCGGCGGAACGAATGTCCATGCCGATGATGCGTTCGTGATTGCGTTGGAACGGCGCGTAGAGGGTGCGGATCATTTCCAGCGCATTGGGATCGTCAGTGCCAATCACGATGCGCTCAGGGCGCATGAAATCTTCCACTGCCGCGCCTTCCTTGAGAAATTCCGGGTTCGACGCCACGGCGAATTCCAGCGTAGCACCCCGCTTGGCTAATTCTTCCTGCACCGCTGCGCGCACTTTGTCCGCCGTGCCCACCGGCACCGTGGATTTGTCCACGATAACGCGATAATCGGTCATGTGGCGGCCGATATTGCGTGCCGCAGCAACCACGTATTGCAAATCGGCCGAGCCATCCTCGTCGGGCGGAGTGCCGACCGCGATGAATTGCACCGTGCCGAAGGCCACGCTTTCTTCCACGTTGGTGGTGAAATGCAAGCGACCGGCGGCGACGTTGCGCTGCACCATGTCTTGCAGGCCCGGTTCGTAAAT
>ERZ1292630.1425-Hain-H41-02um-R3-1425-length-23583-cov-47_pt1 | contig 23583 bp, 22 predicted proteins | sample MGYA00564408_ERZ1292630 | MGnify/ENA primary metagenome ERZ1292630 (study PRJEB36523, sample SAMEA6512641) | groundwater metagenome | collected 2019-01-08 | study: AquaDiva: Metagenomics assemblies of 32 groundwater samples
CGGCTGACGGCCGCGTAGTCAGCAACCCGCCAGGCACCACTTACGGAATGGCCTAAGCTGTCCAACCAACCGGAGCCACCTCTTATTGACCTCCCTTGTGGATGGTTCCCCTCTCTATCATGGGTACCCTCGGTCCTAGCCTTGAACCACTAGGGAAATGTCGGGGTCGCTTCCCGCAGCCTTCGCAGCGTTATTCACGGGCGGCTGGCAACAACTCCCTACACGCGGTTCAGATCCCATCACATGGAGCCGCGCGAAGCGGGCGAAGGACCTGGTTATCCCCATGCTAAGCTTGTCTGAGCATGCAGTCCTTTCCACCCAGACTCCATATCCTGCTTGCGCGGGAGGCGCCGATGGGGGTCGTGATTCGACGAGGACCCTCGCGCCAAGTCTGCACAATGTTATGGGATCGTCGGACGGATGCCTTCATCCTCGGGCAGTGGTTCAGGGGTCGCATCTATGAGCGGCGCTGCGATCTCTCGCCCGATGGCAGGCACTTCATCTACTTCGCGATGAACGGCAACTGGCACAGCCTCTCCAACTGCTCATGGTCGGCCATTTCGCGTGTGCCGTTTTTGAAAGCCTTGGCCTTCTTTCCCAAGGGCGACTGCTGGAACGGCGGCGGGCTCTTTCTCGACAATGATCGATATTGGCTGAACGGGGGCGGCTGCCACCCAAAAGGCCGCGACTCCACAAGACTACAGCGTAACGAGGCGTATCGCCCTGCTGGTGGACGCGGCGGTGCATGTTTGGGCGTCTATTACCCACGCCTGCTGCGGGATGGCTGGATGCTCAACGAGCACCTCTCAGCCGGCATCACGGATCAATGTGACATTTTCGAGAAACCGCTGGAAAACGGCTGGCTGCTGCGGAAGTACGCCCATGTACAGGTGGGCAGCCCACCGGGCAAAGGCTGCTATTGGGACGAACACGAGCTGATCAAGACACAATCCAACCTCTGCATAAAGCAGCCAAACTGGGAATGGGCGGACCTGGATGGTGAAAGACTAGTATGGGCAGAGTCCGGGCGCCTCTGGACCGGTTCGCTCACCGACTCCGGCCTTGCCGAACCCCGCCTGCTGCACGACTTCAACCAGATGACCTTCGAACGCCGCACGGCCCACTACTGACCGATTCTCGTCGGAGTCTTCCGAAAATCCACTGCCTACCACTGTTGCCTTGCGCACGAGCTTGCCGTAGAAGGCAAGAGTGTTGGCCGCCACTTCAGCCGCTCGGATGTCAGTTCACGAAGGCGCTCATAAGACTCTGCTGGAACGACAGGAGTGAATCCGGTACGATCACCCCGCTCGGTCACACTGAGACCGACATCATGAGGCTGAACATTGTCATACGCCACATCCACCAAGGCAGCAATATGAGCTGCACGGGCATGAGAAGTCGGTGACAACCAGCGCTCCACATCTCAGGCAATGACGATGGGCTCATTGAGGGGATGATGATCGACCGAATCGTTTCCAAGGGCAATATTCCCATTCGACTTACGGCTGAGCGTTGGGTGCATATCACCGAAGAACACTGCGAACTCGCAGGGCTGCGTTCAGAGATTGTGGAGACGGTCTCGCACCCAGAGCGTATACTACTAGGCGGTGACGGCGAGCTGATTGCCACCCGTGCACTACAGCAGGAGAAACATCTCGTGGTCGTGTATCGAGAACAGGACGACGATGGCTTTATCATCACGGCGTTTCTCACCCGTCGGATTCGATCGCTAGAGAGAAGGAGCCAAGTATGGCCATAGCTGACATTCAGGAATATCTGAAGCTGATTCCAGCCGTTAACCGAGCGCCGCAGCACGCGGTATGGATTACCTATGACGCCGAAGCGGACACATTGTATGTGAATTTCAAAAAACCCAGCCATGCCACCGATAGTGAGATGACAGACGACGATGTCATTGTCCGCTACGAGGGCGAAGAGGTCATCGGCTTTACCGTCTTGCATGCGAGCAAACGGGTGAAGAAAACCGCATAGGTCGCTCCTTGGCTTTCAATACGACCGATTCGTTGCCCTCACTCTTTTGAGAGTTTCCTTACTGCGAAGTGTCCCGGCCTCCGTTGTGATAGGCTGATCCCGTGAGCTTGCACTTCACAGTCTGAACCTCCCACATGACCGGCAACACTTCATCACCTACCGTCCTGACTCCACGCGAGATCAAGCTACACCTGCTTGGCCTCATCCTGTTCATCGGACTGCTGTGTCTGTGGTATTGGCTTTCAACCGGCATACGGGCCGTGCCGACATTGATCGAGATGCTCCAGGACGACGACCCATCCACACGCATCGTCGCGGCGGAGCAGCTTGGACAGGTCGGGCCTGCCGCGCAGGCGGCAATCCCTCGATTGCTGGCCCAAGCCACGCAGGATGGCAGTCAACATGCGAACACCGCCGCCGCGGCGCTGAAATCGATCGATCTGACGGCGGCCCGGCAGGTCATGGCCCACTTCATTCCGCGCCTGCAGAACCAGGATGCACAACAACGCCGCACTGCCTGCGCAGTACTCGGGAGCCTGGGCCCGGTGGCCAAGCCGGCAGTGCCGGCCCTTCTGGCGGTGGGGCACGATCCCGATGAACTCGTGCGGCGCAATGCGCTGATGGCCCTGGCGAGCATCGGCATTCCCTCCCCACCGATCGTGGCTGCCTTGCTGGAGGGACTGCGCGACTCCTCCTCACTGGTTCGTCAGACAGCCGTCACTCAATTTGCCTTTACGGTTCCCCTGACACAGCCCGTGATCGCTGCGCTGACACCGCTGCTGTCCGATTCGGACAGGTCGATGACCACGCTGGCCCGCAGTGCGTTGGATAAGGCAAAGCCGGACGATGCGGCACAGCTCGAGTCATTGGGCATGATGGCTCAACATTCAGCGGCGCGCGACTATGCCTTGCATCAGTTGGCCCAGCTCGGTCCGGCGGCAGGCGATGCCCTGCTCCCGGTCCTGCCGCTGCTCCAGGATGACCGGCCGCTCGTTCGGTACCTCGCGGCAGAAGCCCTGGGCGCAATGGGACCTGCCGCGAAGCCAGCGCTCCGGTCCCTTGAGCAGCGACGCGAAGATTCCGATCCCGTCGTGCGGGAAGCCGTCGCCCACGCCATCGCCGGGATTGAGGCCGCGACGGCAACGACGGCACCCTCTGCGAAGGCGCCTCGTCCATGAACATGACGACGTACGAAACCTCCTCGAGACTCCGTGTGCTGACTCGCATGGGCTTCTGGGGAAATTTGATCGGCGGGCTGCTGCTCCCCTGGGCCATCATGCTGGTGGTGGAGGTCGCGGTTCACCAGGTCCCCTTTGTACGGGCCTGGCGATCGTTTACCCTGCACCTCTTCGCTCCCGGCTATAATTTCTTCCTCATCGGCCTGTTGACGGCCGTTCCCTTCGTGATCCTCGCGGTGCTGATTCTGCTGCACCTGGGAACCGCTCCTTTGCAGGACCCGCTGATTCCTCGTCGGCGGACATTGGGACTCGCCGGTGCAGGACTCGGCATGCTGGTCCTTGCGGGCTGGACCCATCTTGAGGTGTTGCTCCATCCGGATGCGCAGGGGGCGCTCGCCTATCTCTATCTGCCGGTCATCCTGCTTGCGAGTATGCCGATTGGGTACGGGTTGGGGCGCGTCATCGCCAGAACGCTCCTGCCGAGGCCTTCCGTCTGAATGACGCGGGCTGGACAGTATCGACGACGTGAGTATAATGTGGGCCATGCGTTCTTATGCCGTGAGTAGCTCCCGATGATCCGTCTCCTCTGGTCCCTCGTCCTGCTCGTGTTCTGGCACTCCGCCGCCTTGGCTGCGTCGAAGTATGAAGACAGCGTGAAGGAATTGGCCGAAGGGGTGGCTGCCGAAGCCATCAAAATGAAAAAATCACGGCTCGCGCTGTTGGATTTCGTGGACAGCACGGGTGAGGTGACGCCCATCGGCCGATTCCTCGCCGAGGAACTGGCGACCCATCTGCTGGTGGCCGGGGAGCTCAAAGTCGTCGATCGCAAGCTCCTGGTCGCGACCATGGAGAAACACCAGCTCACCCATCTCGACACGTCGCAGGCCAAAGCCGCCAAGAAGGTCGCCAAGGCATTACGCGCCGATCTCTACGTCACCGGCGCCTATCTTGAAATTCCCGAAGGCGTGCAAGTCACCGCCAAATTGATCGGCCCCTACACCGTGTTCCCGGTAGGTGCCGCCCGGACGATCGTGCCGAAAGCCGGCCCGCTCGCCGCGCTGCTCAAGCAAGCGAATGCCCCTAAACCGCCCGCACCGGCGACCCCACCGGACCCGACCACCCCGGTCTTGAACGCCCATGAGAATGAGTTCTACAAAGTCAGTGTGATGACCATCTCCAGGCAGGATGACCAGATCGAGATCGACCTGCTGTTCGTCAACCGCAGTACCCATCCGGTCAAGATCGGGTGCCAACTTCTGGACACATACCTGGTGGATGAGCAGGGCGAACAGTGGCGGCAGGATGTCGCCCAGAATCGCGAAGGCCTCTGTACTCGCGGCATGGAACTGAACCCCAGACGGCAGCAGCACGCAAGCCTCTCCTTCATCGCGACGAACAAACCGCCCACGGGACCCGTGACGCTGCATTACCACGAGACCTCGCCGAGGCCCGATCGTGTCGTCACCCTGGATGGACTGAAACTCGAAGCCGCGCCGGCCGCCGAGGCCGAAGCGCCTGCCCCGCAGGCAGCCGACCCCCCCACACCATAAGTGATGATCTCCGGAACATTTTCACAGGGAACCTTCATGATTAAACAAGTCTTGACGATAGCGGGCTCAGACTCGGGCGGCGGAGCAGGGATTCAAGCGGACCTCAAGGCCATGTCGGCCAACGGGGTGTATGCCATGTCGGTCATCACCGCCATCACGGCCCAGAATACGGAAGAGGTGGCCGACGTATTTGAGTTGCCCACCTCGATCATTGCCTCCCAGCTCGACGCGATCTTCGACGATTTCGACGTCGCGGCCGTCAAAACCGGCATGCTCTCCTCCGCCGACATCATCAAGACCGTCGTGAAACTCCTCAAACCGCAGCAGGTCAAGAATCTGGTTGTGGACCCCGTGATGATCGCCAAGGGCGGTCAGGCACTCCTGAAGCCCGACGCCATCGACACGATCAAGAAGGAACTGTTTCCACTCGCCCTGCTGGTGACGCCGAACGTGCACGAAGCCCAACAGCTCTCAGGCATCGAAATCACCTCGCTCGCCGATGCCCGCCGGGCCGCCAAGATCATTCACCAGTTCGGCTGCGCCAACGTCCTCATCAAAGGAGGACATTTAGCGAGCGACCGCGCCACTGACTTGTTGTATGACGGCCGCTTCTTCAATATCTACAAGGGTGAGTTCATCGATACGCCGCATACCCACGGCACCGGCTGCACCTTTGCGTCAGCCATCGCGGCGCATATCGCCCGGGGGAAAACCGTCCCCGACGCGGTTCAAACCGCCAAGACCTATCTCACCGAGGCCATCAGGCACAGCCTGGCCATCGGACACGGAAAGGGTCCCACCAACCACTTCTATTTCTTGAATCAGGGTTAGCGCTATGAGTCGAGGGCTCGGATCCCCACTGTCCTTTCTGCTGACCGGATGGAGCTGGCTGCTGCTGACGTCGCTGCTGGGACTCGCCACGTTTCTCGGCATCGTACGCAGCGTCCCACTTCCTCCCGGGCTGCGCCTGTTGCACGTCCATGGAGCACTCATCGGCGGACTCCTCCAGATCATGACCGGCCTGGCGCTCACCGCAGTCGCCCTCGCCGGCCACGATACCAAAGGGCCGAAACACCGCCTGCTGTTCGTCAGTATGAATCTCTCCGCCCTCGGGCTGGCCGCCGGGGCCTGGTTGCGTGACTCCACCCTGACCATAGGGGCCGGGCTGGTGCTGGCCGCCCTGTTTGTTCCCATGGCACGCCATCTGATGACGGGACTTCGGACCAGTTCCGGCTGGACTCCCCTGTCGGCCTTCTTTTTTGGCATCAGCCTCACCGGACTGTTCGGCACCCTGGTCCTGGGCGAGTTCCTGGCCGGTGCCTGGTTCCCCACCTGGCACGGCATCCTGCGTCTGGGCCATCTACACGCGGGCCTGTTGCTCTTCCTCACACTGGGGGTCGTCGGAGCGATGCAAACGGCGATGCCCGGGCTGATGAATCGCCCCCTGCGCAGCGCCGTCCTCGGACAGATCGTCTTGCTCCTTCTGCCGGCTTGCGCCGCGGGACTGATCACAGGATTTTTATTGTCCTCCGTTCGCATTCAACTGGTCGCCGGCGGTTGCATTCTGGTGACGCTGGCACTCGGCAGCGTCAATCTCCTCCGCACCTGGAACCAGGCAGGCCAGCCGGGATCCGCCGCCACCGACCACCTCATGATCGCCCTGTGTCTGCTGCTCATCATGACCTGTATCGGCATGGCGGTCGGGATCAATGTCCTGTGGACCCCGCCGGTGATGCCCTACGGGACGCTTCACCTGGTCGCCTATACCCACACCGCGTTCCTGGGATTTTTCCTACAAGCGACCGTCGCCGGACTGTCTTATGCGTTGCCTGCGCTGCTGGCAGCGCAACGGATCACCAGTTACAAAAAGCGGGCGGCCTATCAGGACACCCTCGTACAAATCGCGAACCGATGGCGGGCGCTGCAGGTGTCCACGCTCAGCTTTGGAACCTTGGGGCTTGTCCTCGTCGCCTCGCTGACCTGGAATCTCCCGCTCTCTTCAATCTGGATACAGGCCGGAGTCTGGGGAAGTCTGGGACTTCTCTTGGTCCACCTGACGATGGTCACCATGAAGATCACGCAGATGGTAGGAACGATGCCGACCGGCGACCGCGCCGCAACGCACTAACCAGACTCAGATCACCGCTTATGGCAACGATTCAGCCCAGGGAAGAAACGGTCTTTTTCCACGACACGCTCGGCCACCGTATCGCAGCCGTCCTGGCCAGACCTGAACAAGCGACCGATCACGTCGCGGTCCTTTGTCACGGGTTTCTCTCCCATAAAAACAGTTCGAGCAACCAGGCCCTGACCGAGATCTTGATCGGGCGGGGAATTGGCACGTTCCGCTTCGATTGCTTCGGGCATGGCGACAGCAATGGACCCTTCGCCAAATTGACGACCACCATCGGAGTCGGCCAAGCGCTCGCAGCCTTGCACTACCTCCTGACCCGGGGGTACCACCGACTCGCACTTGTGGGCTCCAGCTTCGGTGGTCTCGTGTCGATTCTCGCCGCCGCTGACTGGACAAGAATGCACACCTCGAAACCGGCATCCATTCCGCCACTGGCATGCCTCGCGCTGAAATGCCCTGTGGTCGACTTCGGAGAAGAGCTTCGACTGGAGTTGGGGGAAAACGGCCTGCAAGAATGGAAACAAACCGACACGATACCCGATCTTCACGGAGGGGCCACTCGCCTTCCGCTCGACTATGCCTTCTACCAGGACTGCCTCAACCGGATCGCCTACGAACCGGCGCGAACCCTCACCATTCCCACGTTGATCGTCCAGGGCGATCATGATGAGTATATGCCCCTCCACCAGAGTCAGCGACTCTTCGAGGCCTTACCGGGGCCGAAACGATTGGACATTCTTCCGGGTGCCGATCACCGTTTCACGAAACCACCGGATTTCCAACGGATGTTGATGCTCCTCACCGAGTGGGTCTCCCGACATCCCAAGGCCTGACACCGGCCGGTTCACACCTCACCCACTGAACGACGACGACTCCTGAGACTCGTTCACAATCCCGGTTGCTCATCGATGTTGCCGCACCGCGTCCCGCCGGAGGCTTTCTCCTGCAGCCACTGCTCCATCTTGCACAGTAAAAAATAACGAACAATAATCTGCTGCTCGACTGCCCGCAAAATGGCTTGTGACGGGGCTTTCTGGCGATCGAGCCTTTTCTACACGTGGCACGCCGGTTGCTCATCCAGCCTCTCGATTTTCCCGGAGGAACTACGATGAAGACGTCAACACGCGTGCTTGTGATAGGGGCTGTCGGTTGTTTGTCTTCCGCCCTGCTCCAGGCAGGGGGGTCTTCATATGCGGTGGCCGCGGACAGCGCCACCACGATCAGCCTGCTGCAACAACCATCCCTTGCGGCGGCTGTCACGAAAGCCCAGGGCAGCGGAACCGCACCCATCCTGCCCAACCCGAGCGCACTGGTCCTGACGGCTCAGAAGGGCAAAACTGCCGTCGGTACGCTCACGCTCAAGAAGTCCAGCACGGATCAACACACCTACTATCTCAGCACGAATCAATCGTGGATCTGGATGAACCCGCCCTACGGCAGCACCCAGTCCATTACCTCCGAAACCGATCAATTGGTCATCACGGCGCAAACGGCCAACCTGCCGGCCGGAACACATTCGGCGGTGGTCTATGTCGTCGACTCGGGCCCCAATAACTTCACCAATATGCTGCGGATCCCGGTCACGCTCACTGTTACGGCCTCGCCGGTTGCGACACCACCGCCCCCGCCGGCCGCAGCGCCGCCGGCCGTGACCCCGCCGGCGCCTAAACCGGTCGTGCTGACGCCCCCCCCACCGCCGCCCGCCCCCGTGACCGTCCCGCCTCCGCCGGCTCCGGCTCCCCCGGCACCGCCGGTGGTCTCCGGCACCGGGATGGTTGCCACCCCCGTAGCACTCATGCTGACGGCAGCGAAAGGACAGCCGGCTGTCGGCACCTTGGCTCTCCGCAAAGGCGGCACCGACCAACACACGTACTATCTCAGCACCAACCAGTCGTGGATCTGGATGAATCCGCCCTACGGCAGCACCCAATCCATTACGACAGAAACAGACCAACTCGTGATCACGGCACAGACCGCCGCCCTGCCGGCTGGAACACATTCGGCCGTGATCTACATCGTCGAATCAGGCCCCAACAACTTCAGGAACATGCTGCGGATCCCGGTCACGCTCACCGTTACGGCCTCGCCGGTTGCGACACCACCGGCCGCAGCGCCGCCGGCCGTGACCCCGCCGGCGCCTAAACCGGTCGTGCTGACGCCACCGCCACCCGCCCCCGTGGCCGTCCCGCCTCCGCCGGCTCCGGCTCCCCCGGCACCACCTGCACCCTCCCCGGTTGCCACCGGGCCGATCCAGGCCAGTCCGGCTTCGCTGACACTCACTAGCGCCAACGCAGTCGGCACCTTAAGCCTGCGCAAAACAGGAACAGCCCAACATGTCTATTCTCTCAGCACCAGCCAGGGATGGGTGTGGCTCAATCCGCCGTACGGGAGTACTCAGACGATCTCGACTGAAACAGATCAAATCGTCGTGACGGCCAAGCCCACCGGTCTCGCGGCAGGAACCTATTCAGCGGTCGTGTATATCGTCGAGTCCGGCCCGAATAATTTCTCCAATACACTTCGCATTCCGGTGACCTTCACGATTGCTGCCGGCCAGACGGCCGCTGCAGCACCGTCGACACCGACGCAATCGTCCGTCACCGCGCCGCCTCCTCCGCCCCCCAGTCCAACAGCACCGCTCCCGGTGGCGACCACGCCTTCGTCGACGGCGCCCAAAACTGCCAGTGCCACGGTCAGCTGGAATGCGAACACCGAATCGGACCTGGCAGGGTATCGGATCTACGTCGGAACGCGATCGGGCAGCTATGGATTCATCGGCCCCTTTGAGGTCAGCAACCGGACCAACTTCACGATCGCCAATCTACCGGTCGGTGCGACCTATTTCTTTTCCGTATCGGCCTTCGACAAGTCGGGGAACGAAAGCGCCAAGTCTGCGGAGGTCAGCAAGAGCCTGTTCTAAACGAACGCGACATAGAGAAGAGCGAGAGACCGTGAGCTGGCGCGCAGCAGGCGCCCAGCTCACGGGGAAGTGATCGGAAGGACCGTCCTAGCGCAGCGAAATCCCGTATAGCTATTGCGAGTCTCCGGCGGCAACTTCGACCGGCCGTAGGTCAGCAGATACTTCGGCAAATCCGACCAGGACCCGCCACGCACGACACGAAATAATCCACCTTCCGGCCCCGCTGGATTCTTCGAGGCGCTGGTTTCGTAGTAATTGGCCCCGTACCAGTCGGCAACCCATTCCCCGACATTCCCTGCCATCTGATGCAGCCCATAAGGGCTGCGACCGGACTGATATCCCTGAACGGGCGCGAGGACCTGACTGTAACTGAATCTGGCGCCAAGCCCGAAATTCGCCACCTCATCAGTCGGAGTCCGATTGCCCCAGGGGAACAATTGTCCATCGCTCCCCCTTGCGGCCTTCTCCCACTCGGCTTCAGTCGGGAGCCGTGCACTCCGCCAACGACAATAGGCCTCCGCATCGAACCAACTAACGCCGATAACCGGGCGATCATGATGCCGGGCCGGATCCACCGCCTCCCATTGCCCGGGCGGCGACACCTTCTCCTGCACCAGAAACGCCGCATATTGCCCCGTCGTCACCTCGTACGTATCGATCTCGTACCAGTCCAGCCACACTCGGTGCTGTGGCTTCTCATCTTCCAACGCATCCGTTCCATTCGCCCCCATGAGAAAGTCTCCTTCGGGAATCGAGACCATGGGCGGGTCGGGAATCGGCGCAGCTTCAACCTCTTTGTTTTTCCGCAGCCGCTCAAGCTGCGCGCACGCTGAATCGCCGGTTCCAAAACCGGCAATCGATAGAGACAGGATGAGGAGACTCGCAAGCAATCGCATGCCGGGAAGCATACACAAACAGCCCCCCAGGCGCGAGCGCTCTGCGATACTGCTGAACAAGTCATCAGCATAACAGGATGGTCAAAACGGGCATCCAACAAGGCCGCAGCCGATGGCCACACCACAGGCGTACCCTCAGGGGTACGTTGAGGATGTGGCCGAGGTGAGAACGCAGTTGGGGCTCGTTTTCACCATACTGATTACAGAAGGATTCCGCCGACGACCCAATGCCGGTCATCCGGCACGTCGATGAGGAGACGGGAGAGGTTCATCTCGGCCAATTGTGCGGCGACATCATCCTCGGTAAACGCGGCCAGCAGCGAGTGGTAAAAATCGCGTTTCAAGATCGGATCTTCGTTGGCTGCATATTGATCCACTAAGGCCTGGGCCGCTTCAGGCGAGTCCGGTCGCAGTAAATCCATCACCAGCACACAGGCCCCCGGCTTGGCCAATTGCTTCACGCGAAACCAGAACTGCAGCGGATTAGGGACATGGTGCAGGAGACTGTTGGACAGCAGGGTATCCGCTTGCTCCGGCAAGTCGAGGGATTGAAACCGCTCACAACGGAGGGTGATGCGATTCGCCAGTCCCGCACCGGCGATCGCCTCGGCCGCCAAGTCCAGCATGGGACGGCTGGCATCCACGGCCGTCACGCGCGCGTCCGGGAAGGAACGGAGAAAACGAATCGGAATATCTGCCGGTCCGCATCCCAGATCGATGACATGACCGCCGGCCCAATCGGGGAAGTATTCGCGGAAACGATCGACGAAACCCTGATTCTCCTCAGCAAAATCCGCCTTCGCATAAGCACGGGCCTGCGCCGCATTGTCCATCAGCTCCGGTTCCAGCACGCGCTTCATCGATCACCCTACCTGCTTAGGTCGCCCGTTCCACCACAACACAATCTCCCGGCCGCACCGTCCCTTCGTGAAGAACCCGCGCATAGAGCCGGCTCCATCCGGGATGCGTCTCCTGAGCAATTCGTGCATAGTCCCCGTCCTTGAACCACTGCGCATTGTATCGACAGGGTGTCGTATAACTCGTCATCTCCAGCTGGACCTGTTCACCGATCCGAAGTCGATCACCGGGCCTCATTAGGGACCAGTCGAGCCCCGCCAGGGTGAGATTCTCCCCGGACAACCCAGGACCGATCGAATGACCTTCAGCGCGAAGGGCGTCGATCACCTCCAGGGAGAACAGGCAGACCGCCCGATCCGGCCCGCCGTGATATTTCCGGTTGCGCTGACGATCACCGACTACCCCATCACACGTGACCTGCGCACAAGGTACCGCCAACTTCGGTACCCCGCCGTCGGACAGGCTCACCTGATGCACCTGTGGAATCACCGGTTGTGCCATTCCACCATCAGGAGCAGAGCCCGCCATCGCAGGATTCCATGCCGGTGACCTCCAGGGCGATCCATCCGTCGCGTTCCCTCGATGCCCTCACGTAGACTCCATGCCCGGCATAGGCGGCTTCGACCTCCGCCCGCTGATCGACCAGCAGACCGGACAGCAGCAGGCGCGCGCCGCCCGCCGCATATCCACAGAGCGTCTTCGCGGCGTTCAGCAGGGTCTGCCGATCCAAATTCGCGAGGACCAGAGTGGGCTCGAATCCGTTGTGAGACTTCTGCGTCTGAGCATATTCCACCGCCAATGTCAGCCGCGCATCGAACCCGTTGACCTGAGCGTAGTCCCGCGCGCACTCAATCGCCACCGGATCGAAATCCTCCCCGACCGCCTCCGCGGCCCCGAGCCGCAACGCCACCATCGCCAACACGCCACTCCCGGTTCCTACATCCAGCACGCGATCGGTGGGCGTCACCACCTCTTGCAGCCATTCGATCAACAGCTGGGTCGTCGCATGGTGGCCGGTGCCGAACGCCTGCTTGGGATCGATGATCAATTCGATGTCATCGGGATTCAGCGCCACCGCTTTCCAACTTGGCCTGATGACCACGAGCCCGACTCTGATCGGCTCCACCAGATGCGACCACTGGGCGTTCCAGTCACGGTCCGCCAGGCGGTTGATGGTAATCGCGCCGGCCGGGTCAGGATGATCAAGTCGGCTCAACGCAAGCCTCAGGCCCTGCCAGGTATCCGGTCCACAACGGGCCGCGGGCCAGTAGAGATGGATACAGTCCTGTTCCTGCCAGGCTCCCGTCACATCCGGATCGTTCAGCACCCCCAGGAGTTCACCGGCATCGAGCGAGGTCTGCACATCGACTTGAATCCAGTCGCCCGGACCGGGCGTGTCGGACACATCAGCGGTACAATCATCTGTCTTCGAGGTTGACGCCATCTCAGACTCCCAGTATCGTCAGCGGTACGATGAAACCCGACACAGAGTTGACACCATCGCGAAGGTCGCCCCGGCGGGAACTCAGTCTCGTGCGAATGCTGCGCCGCGTGGCGCAGCTGGAGACAACTGCCCGCTGGGCCAGCGCAGGGTTCACGCGGTGGCGGCTCGCAATCTTTGCTGTCGGACTGTTCGGCTCTATCATTCCACATAAACTGGGATGGACACTGCTCGGCAATGCCACCCTCGCGTTCAGCTTCATGCTGTTCCTCATTGTGGCCTGGTATCATAACAGGCTCGAAGATCGCTTGCACCGACTCCGCCGCTGGCAGGGCATCAAGCAGGTGCACCTCGCGCGCATGCGCCTGGGCTGGGCCGATATTCCGTTTCGCCCGGTACCCGTGCCTGAACGACACGGGTACGCGACCGACCTCGACCTCGCCGGGCCCCATTCACTCCTGCACTTCATCAACAACACCATCTCCTCGCAGGGCCAGGAACGGCTCGCTTCGTGGTTGTTCGATCAACCGCCGGAACCCGCGCAGTGGGCGAGCCGGCAGGCTCTCATCAGGGAACTGACGCCGCTTTCACTGCTCAGGGACCGGTTGTCATTGGAAGCGCAGGCGGTTGAAGAGGCCGACATGGACGGCCGGCGGCTCCTCGCAGTGCTCCAGAAGCGGGTCGACAGTCCCAGCTTCAGGCCCATCTTACTGACCGAAACCTTCCTCGCCCTTGCCACGGCTGGACTCATGCTGGCGGATCTCGTGTGCGGAATCGGCAACTATTGGATGTTGTCGTTCGGTCTCTATGCATTCCTGTTTCTGTCCGTTCGCAGCCGCTCGGAAGAAATCTTCAACCATGCCCAATCACTGCACCGGCAACTGGAGCGGCTCAGCGCAGCCCTGGGTTATCTGGAACGACGATCGTACCGTGCCGCTCCCCGGTTGGCGAAACTGTGTCGGCCGCTCCTGCAACAGGACACCAGCCCCTCCACCTCGCTGAAACAGGCGGCCTCCTTGATGAACCGGCTCAGCGTCCGGGCCCATCCGCTGGTGCATTACCTCATCAACGCCTTCGGTCCCTGGGACCTCTACCACACCTATCGCCTCCAGCACCTACAAGATAGGATTGCCGCCGTCGCGCCGCAATGGTTCGAGCTGCTGGCCGAATTAGACGCCGCCTCCTCCCTGGCGACGTTCGCCTACCTACATCCGGACTACCCCTGGCCCTCGCTGCAGCAGCCGGATGACGCCGCCCATACCAACGGTGCCGGACCGATCCTCGATGCGCAGGGACTGGCGCACCCGCTCATCCCCGCGAAAGCCCGCGTGGCCAATGACATTGTGTTTCAGGAACGCGGGCGCATGTTTCTGGTGACCGGCTCCAACATGTCCGGTAAGAGCACCTTTCTCCGCACCATCGGCATCAATACTTGCCTGGCACAGGCGGGCGCTCCGGTCTGCGCCACATCTTTCCGTTGGTCGTTGGTGCGCATCGGCAGCTGCATTCGGGTGGACGATTCCCTCGACGGCGGCCTCTCCTTTTTTTATGCCGAGGTGAAACGGCTCAAGACAATTCTCGACAGCACCAGGGATATGAAGGGACCGCCCGTGCTCTGGTTGATCGATGAAGTCTTCAAAGGCACCAACAACCGGGAGCGACTCATCGGAGGACGCGCCCTCATTGCAGCCCTCGCAGGAGGAAACGGGTTTGGCCTCGTCACCACCCATGACCTCGAACTGGCTGAGTTGGAGCGCCAACTCCCTACCGTCACCAACGTGCATTTTCAGGAAACCGTGGCGGAAGGCGCACTGCACTTCGATTATCGATTGAAACCGGGTCCCTGCCCCACCACCAATGCGCTGCGGATCATGGCACTCGAAGGGCTACCGGTGGAAAGTCCACCCTCGACGACGTCACGATAGCGCATTGCATCATTTCAATAATTTCGGCAGACTGATCCTCGATTCCGACACGAACGGCGGCACATAGACACAGGAGGCACCCATCGACCCCCAGCCCGACTCCTCATCGATCCGACTTCCCTTGCGCGGGCTCCTGATCGCACAGTTCTGCGGCGCCTTCAACGACAACGCCTGGAAATTCATGGTCGCGCTCCTGGGCATCCGGGCAGCCACGGCCGCACTCGCGCCGGGCCAGGATCTGGAAACCGCATCTCAGACCCAGACGACCCTCGCCATGGTCGTGTTCACCCTGCCGCTGGTCCTGACGTCATTTGTGGCAGGTTTTTTTGCCGACCGTATCAGCAAGCGCACCGTCATCATCACGATGAAGGCGGTGGAGGTGCTGTTGATGGCTGCCGCAACCCTCGCGCTGCTGGCGAACCCGACCGGAGGGCTCTGGGCACTCGTCGTGCTCGCCTGCATGGGAGTCCACAGCGCGATCTTCAGTCCAGCCAAATACGGCGTTCTTCCCGAACTGCTCCCGCACGAACAACTCGCGCGAGGCAACAGTGTCCTGGAGCTGTTCACCTTCCTGGCGATCCTCACCGGCACCACCGCCGGAGGTTTCTTACTAGCCGGAGCAGGAACACAACCCTGGCTGGCCCCCCTCGCGTTGACCCTGCTGGCCCTGGGCGGATTCGCGGCAGCCTGGGCCGTGCCGCCGGTGCCGCCGGCACGCGATGCGGGCGGATTGTTCGACACCTTGCGCGGAGCCTTGTCGGCATTGCAGGCGGATCGCCTGCTGCGTCTCGCCATCACCGGCGCGGTCTTCTTCTGGACCATCGCCAGCCTCGTCGTCCAGAACGTATTGGTATATGCGAAAGCGGTGCTGGGGCTCTCGGATGCCTTGGCGACCGTCCCCTCCGCCTTGATCTCGGTGGGTATCGGACTGGGCGCGCTCGTGGTCGGCCGCCTCTCCCGTTCCCGCGTGGAATACGGACTGGTGCCCCTGGGAGCGGCCGGCGTCGCCACTTTCCTCCTGATCCTCGGCTGGTGGACGCCCCCGTTCAGCGGCACGCTGGCGCTCATGATCGCGCTGGGTATGTCGAGTGCGCTCATCTTCATCCCCATCAATGCCCTGGTACAGTGGCGCGCGCCTCACGACCGGCGGGGATCGGTCATCGCCCTCGAGAACATCTGTGTCTTCACCGGTATCCTGCTGGGGTCGTTGAGCGGAGGCATGCTTGCCAACGCAGGCCTTTCGACCGTCGGCATTTTCCTCGCGACCGCCCTCGTCACGACCATTGGAACAGCCTGGGCCATGTGGCTCATGCCGGAAACCTTTCTGCGATTGGTTCTCGTGCTGCTGACCCATACCATCTACCGGCTGCGCATCGTCGGACAGCAGCATGTGCCGATTACGGGCGGCGCCCTCCTGGTCCCCAACCACATCTCCTTCATCGACGGATTTCTCCTGATCGCGAGCCTGGATCGCCCCATCCGGTTCGTGGTGGATGCCCAGTACGTCCATCACCGGCTCTTCAAGCCGTTCATGCGGGCGTTACAGGTCATCCCGATTTCATCGGCTGGCGGTCCCCGCGTGATTCTCCGCGCCCTGCGCGAGGCGGGTCATGCGCTCGATGCCGGTGACCTTGTCTGCATGTTCCCTGAAGGCCAAATTACCCGCACAGGAAACCTCCTCCCGTTTCGCCGCGGATTCGAACGGATCGTCAAAGGACGGGCGGTTCCGATCGTACCGGTTCACCTGGATCGCGTCTGGGGCAGCATTTTCAGTTTTGTCGGGGGACGATTCGTCACCAAATGGCCGGAGCGTGTTCCTTATCCCGTCACCGTCTCGTTCGGGACTCCGGTTCCCGCCGAGACGCCGGCGCACGAACTCCGCCGCCTCGTCCGCGAACTCGGTGAAGCGGCCTGGCAGTTGCGGAAACCGACCCGGCGCCCGTTGCACCAGGCCTTCATCAGCACCATGCGGCGGCATCCCTTCCGCTTCGCAATGGCCGATGCGACGAAACCCCACGTGTCTTCGCTCCAGGCCTTGATCGGGGCGATCGCCCTGGCGCGCGCGCTGAAAACCCACTGGCAGGGCCAACAGAATGTGGGCCTGCTGCTACCGCCGACCGTGGCAGGAGCGCTGACGACAGTCGCCGCCACACTCGCGGGCCGCACCTGCGTCAACCTCAACTACACCGTGGGCAAAGCCGGGCTGGAATCGGCCGTCCGCCAGGCGCACCTGCGCACCATCGTCACCAGCCGCAAGTTTATCGAGAAGGCCAAACTCGAACTCCCGGAAGGACCCACCATTCTCTGGCTGGAAGACATCGGCGCCACCATCGGCACGAGGGAGAAAATCACCGCTGCCGCCCTCGCCCTCCTGGCTCCGCTTCGTCTGTTGGAATCGTCATGCGGACAATCCGAACGGGTCACCATGGATCACCTGGCGACCATCATTTTCAGCAGCGGCAGCACCGGAGAGCCGAAAGGTGTGATGTTGTCTCACTTCAGCATCGACGCGAATGTGCAGGCCGTCTCGCAGGTCCTCCCCCTCGCCGAGGATGATCGAATCCTGGGCATTCTTCCGCTCTTCCACTCGTTCGGCTATCTCGTGTTCTGGTACGTCACCCTCAACGGCGCTGCGACGGTGTTCCATCCCTCGCCGCTCGATGTAACGGCGATCGGCGAACTCTGCGCCACACATCGCCTGACGTTTCTGGTCTGCACCCCCACCTTTCTGCAGCTCTATCAACGGCGCTGCACCCCGGAACAGTTCAGCACGCTACGGGTCGTCCTCACGGGGGCGGAGAAATTGCCCCTGCGCCTTTGCGAATCGTTCCAAGACCGGTTCGGTATCGGCCCGATCGAAGGTTACGGCGTGACCGAATGTGCGCCGGTCATCGCCGTGAACTGCCCGGACTTCCGGGCCGCGGGATTTTTTCAACCGGCGTCCCGGCGTGGAACGGTCGGTCAGCCGCTTCCCGGTGTCTCCACTCGCATCGTCGATCCGGACAGCTTCGCGATCCTTCCGCCCGGCACGGCAGGCATGCTGCTCGTCAAAGGGCCGAACGTCATGAACGGGTATCTCGGTCGCGAGGATTTAACGGCCCAGGCCATGCGCGACGGATGGTATATTACCGGTGACATTGCCACGCTCGACGACGATGGGTTTTTGACCATCACCGATCGGCTCTCACGTTTTTCGAAGATCGGCGGTGAAATGGTGCCGCATCGACTGGTGGAAGAGGCGCTCCAACTCGCATCCGGCGAGGACCTGCAAATCTGCGCCGTCACCGGCGTACCGGATGCGCGTAAAGGTGAGCAGTTGGCCGTGTTGCACACGCTCGCCGAAGACCGGATTCCACAGCTTCTCGCCAAGGCGGCAGCCGGTGGCCTGCCCAATCTGTTTTTGCCCTCGCGCACGCACTGCATCAGAGTCGAGGCCCTCCCGATCCTGGGAACGGGCAAACTGGATCTCAGGGCCCTCAAGCGGATCGCGACGGAACGGTTGGGGGAGCGTGAAACGTGAAACGTTCTTCGTGAAACGTCTGGGACAAAAAACGGGCACTGGGCTGCCCCACAGTCTATGACGAACCTGGCCACAAAGACGCTGATCGACTGCCATGTCCATCTGGCCGCGCTGCCGGACGGCGACAACGGTTGCTATATTTCGCCCAAGACGCTCAAAAGCCCGCTGTTCCGGTTTCTACTGTGGAAACACGGACTCTCACCGGATCAGCCACGCGAGGCGAATCACAAATATCTTGCCGACCTCCTGACGGAGCTGAAGGCCTCACGCCACGTCGAAAAGGCCGTGCTCCTCGGCATGGACGGCGTCTATGACCACAACGGGCGTTACAATCAGGCACACACCGACTTTCTCATCGGCAACGACTATGTCCTCAAGACCGCGCAAGCCCATCCCACTGAATTCCTGGCGGGCGTCTCTATCAATCCGCAACGGCGGGATGCCATCGACGAAGTGCATCGTTGCGCCGACGCGGGCGCAATCCTGGTCAAGGTCCTGCCCAACGCGCAACAGTTCGACCCGGCCAACCAGAAATACATCCCCTTCTACCGCGCCCTGGCGGAACGAAAGCTGCCGTTTCTCAGTCATGTCGGCTACGAATTCAGCCTCATCGGGAAGGACCAGTCCGTAGGCGAACCGGACCGGTTGCGCCTGGCGCTGGATGAAGGCGCCACCGTCATCGCGGCCCACGCCTGCAGCTATGGCTTGATTCTCTACGAGAAATTTCTTCCGACCCTGCGCGACCTGGTCACGCGTTACCCGCATTTCTATGCGGATATTTCCGCCCTCACCCTGCCGAACCGAATGCGGATGCTTCTGCACTTGCGGCAGTATCCGGAGCTACATGAACGCCTGCTCTTCGGCACCGACTATCCGTTGTCGGTGTTCCACATGGCGGCCTGGGGCCGGGTTGCACTCGGGACATTGCGCAAGATGATCGGAACCAAGAACCGCTTCGACCGGCAGGTCGAGGTCTGCAATGGTCTACAGCTCGGATTCCGCTCCCTCGGAGACCTGCTTCCTCATTCAGCAGGAATGGCGGGCCGCTGAGCATTCTTGCCATGACCCGAGACGAGATACTCACCAGCCTGCGCGAAAGGATTCTGGCCTTCGCGACATCACGTGTATCGAGGGAACTCGCCGAAGATCTCACCCAGGAAGTGTTGGTCCTCCTGCACGAGAAATACGCCCGCGTCACTGAACTGACCGAACTGGTCCCCCTGGCCTTTCAGGTGCTCCGGTTCAAAATGCTGGATGCCCATCGCAAGTTACTGCGCCGGGGCGAATACCATCAGGAATCGGTCGATGAGCTGCCGTTGGCCAATCCCGGCGACGATCCGGCGACACTATTGGATCAGAAGCAGCGTGTCGATCGACTGTTAGCCGCCGTGGCTCAGCTCGGGGATCGCTGCCGCGACCTCTTCACATTGAAAATCGAGGGACACAGTTTCCCGGAGATTCAAACGCGTATGGGACAGCATTCGATCAACACCATTTACACCTGGGATCTCCGCTGCCGGAAACAGTTGTTGAGTTTGATGGGTGGCTCATGGGAATGATGGTGCCGGTAGCCATTTCACGTGTTACGTTTCACGTATTACGCAGTGACAGAGATGCCTGAACACGATCTCGAAAAATTACTCGGTGGATTCGCAGCGAATACGCTGACGCCGGAGGAGCGCTCTCAGCTCTACAAGGCCGCCCTGCAGGACCAACAGCTATTCAACGCCCTGGCGGATGAACAGGCGCTGAAGGAATTACTGTCCGATCCCGCCGTGCGCCGGAGGCTGCTGGAGACCCTGAAGCAGCCCCACACATCCGCAGCCGGCGGATCGCTTTCCTGGTGGGCTTGGTTCAAGCGACCGGCCGGGCTTGCCGTCGCAGGCGGTCTCGCCACCGTGATCTTCGCACTCGCGTTCGGGACCAGAATCTACCAGGAAAGTCTCGATCGAGCCGCCCGATCGCCAGCGACTGAGGACGCCCGGCAAGCCGGGCCATCAGTCCGAACGCCTCCATCGGCCGACTCACCCCGACCGCCCGAGGCGGAATCACGGCTCAAGGCACAAGCGGCGAGCGAACCGGTGCAGGCTTCACCGAAGAAGGATGTGCTCACCGACGCAGCGGCCAAGCGAGAGCGATCCGCAGCGGCGAAGCGGCAAGACCAACGCGCCACTGAAACGGCGAGCGACAGCACCAGGCCACTGCGAGAACGCGATGAAACGCGAAGACAGGCCCAAGCTCCCGTCACAGCACCGGGCAAGACAGCGGAGCAGGGAGCCGCATCAACCGATAAGAACCTCCCGCCCGGCGCACCGCCACCGCCTGCTGCCCCGGCAACGGCTCCGACTCGGCTACAAGCGCCGGCCGCCAGTGCTCTCGCCCCAAAGCACAGTGCCCGCGCCCTCTTTTATGGCGACGCATCACCCCATGCCGATGCAAACAGTCTTGCGCAAGAGAGCGATCAGGCCGACCGGCCGGCACGGAAACCGGAGCAGTTTGCTCCGGGAGGAAAGACTGCGGAGGTTATCGGCCAAGTGAAGCCGTTAGGTCTGCGGTATAGCTTTGTGACCAGGGGCACCGGCGGGCAGAACCGGGAAGTGACTGCGGCGATCGCTGCCGGGAGCAAAGAGCCGGTGCGCATCACGGTGGAGACTACTCAGGATGCGTATCTGCAAATCCTTCAAAATCTCGGCTCCGCCGGCACCCGACTGTGGTGGCCACCACAGGAGACGGGAAAAATATCTCTCAAACTGCTGGCGGGAAAACGAAGCGAGATTCCACTGCCTCCCCCGGCGGAGAATGGCTTGCTGGCGCTGACGATCCGTCTGTCACCGAAACCGTTCGGGCCACTGACCATGCAAGAAGTCGGCATGCTGGACCGGTTCTCGGCGAACCTCCTCATTGAATCGGTTTCTCCAGCTGACCCGTCCGGCGCACAGGAACAAGCCACGTACGTCGTAAACCCGGAAGCCTCACCCACCGCCCAGCTCGCCGTCGACATTCCAATCAGTCAGTAACCCGAGAGCTACCCACACGTTCCGTCCTGTCCTTTTCCATCTTTCTCATATCATGATACAGTATGAATCATGATAGACATCGGGAGGGCCAGGAATGCCGATCATTAAACCTGTTTCGGATCTGAGGAATAAAACCAATCAGATTTCTGATCTGGTGCACAAGAGTCATGAACCGATCTTCATTACAAAAAACGGCGAAGGGGATATGGTGCTCATGTCTTTGGCCACGTATGGAGAAATCGAGCGCACCTTGGACTTATATGGAAAACTCGCTGTGGCAGAGGCCGAAACCGCAAAAGGAGGCCGAGGACGTGCGCTCAGCCAGGTGATGGCCGACTTGCGGAAGCGAATCCGTGCGTTCAAATAAAGACAGCGTCCGACTCCTCTCGGTCGCCGAGCAGGATCTGCAAGAACTCCTTTCCTATGTGGCCGCGGAGAATCCTACTGCAGCGGCCACAGCACTTGACCGCATTGAACGCCGGCTGCATGCCTTAGAACACCATCCACTCCTAGGCCGAGCGCCCAATGACCGAACAGTCGCGGGACTGGGCTATCGGGTCCTCGTCATCGACAACTATCTCGCCTTTTATAAAGTCAAAGGAAAGATGGTCTTGATCCACCGCGTCCTGCATGGCGCACGAGACTTCGCGCGTCTGCTGATGGATTGATTCCACCCGTCAGGCGCCCCCGGGAGATTGCCGCTGCCCCCACATCACGGATAGAACCGGAGCACCAACAATCCTGAGATCGCCGCCACACCTCCGGCGAGGCACAGAAAAAACCCCAGCGCGCCCGCAAGGAACCAGGGCCGTACGTCCCGGTATTCACCGGGTGTCAGAAACGGATGTAATTCCACCGGTCTCCGCCACCAGCGAAGCGGAAGCGCCATGCGCGCGGTCAATGCCCGGTAGAGCACGACGTGATACCACCAGCCGGTCGGGATACCGATGAAGAGCCCCACGGCCAGCCCCCACAACCCTAGTTCAACCATGAGGGGTGGTGTCATCGCGCCTGTCACCAGGCCGATCAGCGCGATTGCCACGACAGTCCCGAGCACAAGGAGCAACTCCAGCATGTGATGGATTATACCGGACGAGTTGCATGGATAGCAGAGAATGGACGGGTCTCGGGGGTGATGGAACCAGCCCCATTGGCTTCCACGCCGCATGCGATCAGCGGGTCCGCTTCAGCAGGCCCGCCGGAAGGCCCGGTCAGGATTTGGATCTCGATCGGGGCAATTCAAAAATACTCGACTTCCGGGACTCATCGTTCGGAAACACGCGGCCGGTAAGGATCGTTTCAAAGATGTGGTCGAATACCACGCCGGGGTGACCTTTTCTCCTCCCGGATCTGAAATACGAATGGCCTTTCGGCGGATCGTACACCGTGTTGACGTCATCGCAGTCGATGGCATAGACGTTCTTGGGTGTCAGATCCATGTCTTCCGGGCCGGTGTGCCCGAGACGGCGAGAGGCTTCGGCGTTCTTGAGATTCGAGACCTTACTTGCCCGAAGCGCCAGGTCGTCCGAGGCGTAATAGACCACCACGTTGCGCGAGGCATGACTGATCGGCTCGCCGGCCTCGCCCTTGTGCAGAGACTCGTTCAAGATATCCGCGGCGATCAGAAAGGTATTTCGAAACAGGAGCGGCAATCCGCCCGGTTGATCGTACTTCTGCCAGAGGCTTAACGTCTGACGGAGCACGCGATTGCCCATGGAGTGCGCCAGGACATTGATCCGCTTGAGGCAGGGATCCTCGTCGGGATTCGCGTCGGATGAATTCCTCCACTCCATGAATTTCTGAAACATGCGGGCGAAGGCAAAGGCGCTTTGATCCGCCGCCTTCTGATCGTCCCAATAGTCTTTGACGAGGCCCAGATCGTTATCGCAAGGCCAGATGATGGGGACCACGAGCAACTCCCCGTTCTTCTCCTTGTTGCAGAGGGATTGAAACTCCTCTGCGTCGTTGAAGACATCCTCAGGAAGATTCGAGAAGCCGTGGATATAGATGAGCACCTGCCGATATTTGGACTCTTTGATGGCCGTCAAAAAATTCTTGCTGCCGATTTCTTCAATCGCGCCGTTCTTGTTTCTGTTGCAGCAGAAAAATCCACGGCTCGACGAATTGTTACGAAGATCGAAGACGAAGTTCG
>ERZ1292630.1123-Hain-H41-02um-R3-1123-length-26956-cov-7_pt2 | contig 23577 bp, 14 predicted proteins | sample MGYA00564408_ERZ1292630 | MGnify/ENA primary metagenome ERZ1292630 (study PRJEB36523, sample SAMEA6512641) | groundwater metagenome | collected 2019-01-08 | study: AquaDiva: Metagenomics assemblies of 32 groundwater samples
GAATCCTACCAGTGCATGATGATGACGCCTTCTTCGTTGGCCGTCCTCAGCATCGCCCTTGCTGCCGCAACCGTTGGTTACACGTTTGTCTCAGCGTCGCCCATTTTCAACGTTCACGTCGGGGTTTGCTTAGAGAATTGCTGCTGCAAGGTGTGCTCAAGCCCATCGGCCGAGGCGTATCCGTATGGACTGACGAACCCAGCTATTCAAACAAATCCGAACAATCCAGCCGTCATCGGTGCGACGTGCCGCATTCCAGTTTGGTCAGACCGTAAGTACAACGATGTCTACGGCAACGCGGCCGCCGCTCCTCCCTCTCTGTTTTGGTCGGCGCTCAACGTATTCGGCAGCAACAATCCGCAGACGGCACCGACGACATGCGATTGCTGCCGCCTGAGCGTCGACACAAACTGCGCCGAAGTCGCCCCCATCGCAAGCGCACCGAAAAAGATCTACGTTCCGTCGAGCGAGCTCATCGAGGGCACGAGTGCGATGATCATCGCCAAAGTCGGCGTCCAGCTGTCATCCGCCGACTACATGGAGTTGCGAAATGATACGCATTGTGGCTATCAAAATCCGAAGTATCTGATGCGAAGCAGCGCTGGTCAGCTTGCGGCCAGTCCACTTATGGATGAAGCGAACTGGCACATCCTGAAGCTGCCCAATCACGGCTGCTTCCGAGTTTGCTACTACCATGCCAATTTGACGACTCCCCAGTGGTATTACATCGGCGATGTCACCATTCACCAAAATCCAATGACAAGTTTGCGTTACACGTTGAATCCTGACGATACGCTGCTTCCGGGAAATTCGGTCAAGTGGTCCTTTCACGGCTTGCCGACAGCCGTCTTGCGGTTGTTGAGCCCATTCTCAGACGTGGCCGTACTCCGTTCGGGCGTCGGGTGTGGTGGCGCCATCATTCGCAACACGGCCGCTCCCGGAGGGACGGACGGCATTCTAACCGTCCCAGGTGTCACTCCATGGTGCGAACCGGCAGTCGTCCCCAAGATCACGTCTCAACGCCCACTGAACTACATCGCCACCAAGTACAGCGACTGCATCGTGGCGAACCGCCTGAACGTCCCGACGCTGGAATGGACCATGCTCCTGCCCGCCACGGGGACGTACACCTTCTGCTATACGACGAATGGCACCACCTACACGTTGCCCACGCAGGTTGTGGTTCCCGTCATGAATACGCTGACCCAAGCACTGGACGCGCTGTACACGGCGACGGGAGGCACCGGTTGGAAGTGGAGCGACGGCTGGATGGGCACTCCGTGCTTGCGTCACGGGATTAGATGCGACGTCGGCGGCAATGTGCTGGGCGTCTTCTTGGGGCGCAACAACCTTGCCGGCACGCTACCGCCTGCGTTCTTCATGTCCCCGCTATTCAACACACTCACTCATCTCAAGCTCGACATGAACGCCATCGGTGGGACGCTACCTAGGGAGATCGGCCTGCTCAAGTCGCTCCGGTTTCTGGACCTCGCCCAAAATCAACTCACCGGCGTGGTTCCGACCACCTTGCGGTACGCCCCCATCGAAGGCTTCTACCTGAGCCAGAATCAGTTCACTGGGAGCATCCCATCGACGTTCGCCGCCCTGTCAGTGCAATGGGACAAGGAAACACAAATGTCCCCGTACACGGCGCTGACCGTCCCGCCACGCTGCCCGACGCCCATTGTCATTTGTGGCGATCGGGGCTCCACCGAGGCGGGCTCGTCGGTGTGCGGCCATCCCAGCATCACTCAAATCGAGTGTAAGGCTCGCGGATGTTGCTTCAACGTGCAAGCGACGCTCACCTTCGGAGGATCCAGCTGTTTCACGCAAAAGGACACGTCGTTTGTGACTCACCCACCATGTCAGAAATTCAACTGCATCCGGCTGCCAGAACCACCGCCGCAGTAGCCCACAGGTCATCGCGTTTGTGAATATCGTTTCTGTTTGTGAATGATACCCGAACCGGCATCCTTGACACCCGAACGACGACAGTTTCGTGAAACGAACCACCCTCAAAATTTCAATGTGCCTGCATTGGTTGCGTGCCCTTTCCTTAGCACTGAAAGCGTGGTGTCGCCCTTCTCGATGGTCGTCGCGCCCAGAAACGTTCAAGCGTTCGCTGCAGTGGGTTTCTTCGTGATCGGCCTGGTCTCGATTAGTTGCATCGGGTTTGGCAGCTACGAAATATCTGTGGGAGATTCCACCTTCTACAATAATGGCCTGGGCGAAGTGCTGACCGACCTTGGATTGTACTTCGCAGTTCCGTACCTCATCATTCTCTTGAGTTTTTTGTCGCGCGTGCAGAACTGGAGCCTTCCTGGGTTCATTCTCGGCATTCCGCCAGCCCTACTGTTGCTCGTCGCCGTGGCATTGCTGTACTCGGTGCAGCAGGTGTTCACTGATGTCTATCTTGTTAACGTGACGGACTCGAACTGGAGCCTTCTCGTCATCGTCGCGGACGTCACCACCTTAGGTGTGCTGTTGTACACGAGGATGAGCCCAGCGGCGCTCGCTTTGTACACCATGCTGTACGCCTTCAAGCTGGCCCTGCTCTTCTCGGGCGCGTACAAGACGAAGGGAGAGAAGGTCTTCGGCCCCAACGGAATATCCACGATGCTGTTCCTGACGCTACCTATTGTGCAGTTTCCGCTCTACACATCTGCACTCAACGCGGACGATAACGCGAGCATCGTCGATATCTTCGTCGACAACTCCAACTTGTTCTTTTCTCATTTGCTGCATAGCTTGGATGCCATCGCGATGTACCAATTTGCCTTCGTCAACCCCGATACGGGATCTGGTACGGAGCTCAGTTTCGTGAGCTGCCCGGCGCCGGTCCGTTGGCTGGTGCTCATCCTGACCCTGCTCGCGTTCGTGGCGAACCATCTGAGCGTGTCTTACCTCTTTTACGTCCGACGCGGGGGCTTTGACGTGGAACTGCCATTTCTTCCAAAGCGCATCATCGAGGCAACCCGTAGAGTTGCCGCCGAGGCCTTGTCCTCCGTGGCAGACTCGGGTGCCACGGACGGCGACGACGCTGACGCGGAGGGCCCTTCTGCCCTTGTGGTCCGCCAACGCACCCAGCACCGGAAGATGATGCAGTACATGCTCATGATGCTGTTCACGTGCGACGCGCCGTTCTTTTTCCTTCGTTGTGAGCTGTGGCGACGCAAGTACTACTACATGGATGTGTTCATCGCGAAGAACCTGAAGGACTTCCTGGATCTGTTCATGTTGCTATTACGGTCGGATGCTTCACGCGAACGCAATGCGTGAGAGCCGTGGCATCACCACTCAGTACGCAGTCGAATTCGAGTTTGATGTGCTGCCACCTTTTCCAACACATGCAATCCGGATGACGGATTTTAAGGTTCGATGTGCCGACCGACCTCCTCTGAACACGACAGATGAACCGATGCATTTCGGCTCTTTCAAACTTTCTAGTGACATGCGCCTCCATTCGCGACGACGTGGCCAGCGTGCCTCGCCACCGTCGCTGTTGGCTTCCATCGGCCGATGACGACGCGATGCGATCGCTGCAGGCCGCTGGATGGTCCTGTGACGTTTGGCCACGCGACCCGCGGGCTACGTTGCCGCGACCAGCCGATGCAGACGCGTGCCTTAGCGCGTCGCTCCAATGTGTCATCATGACCCACGACGCCGCCGATCCTCACTGCGAAGCGATTGATGTTACTCGTTGGCTGAGTCACCACGATCGCGCGACTGGCGGCGACGGCCACGACCGGCCGATAGTCGCGCTGGTGTCGCTGGGATGTCCCGAGGAGTCGTGGAGAATCGGTGACGACGATTCGTGGGTGTTCACCCATCGGTATTGTTGCAAGACGTTTCGGCTGCTCATCACAGCCGTTCCGGCACACGCTGCGACGACGTCCAGGCAATGGCGTGATACGGACACCGTGTATGTGTGGCGAAGGCTCAGCGACTTGCAAACGAGTGCGTCCACGAAACACTGTGCGGCCGTCGCACTGCGGTAAGGGTTCCGCTTCATTGGCGCGCATCTGTTGACCGTGAAGCATCGATCTGATGATGCCCCGTTACTCGTCCACCTTAACCCTCGGGATTCCTCATGCGGCGACGGCGTCGACGTGTCGAGCCTGTTGCTCATGCCACAGCGGCCTTTCGGCGTTCTTCTCACGGGCGACGCCTTTCCTGGTGCGTTTCCTGGCAGTGGACCTTCGCTTCTATTTGAAGCCGTAGCCCGGCTCTTGGACCATGGGATGACGGTGCCGCGTCTTCCAGATGCGTACTGCTTGATCGAAGACGCGGTGGAAGCCGTCCACGTGGACATCGTGATCCACCAAGTTCGAGGCGAGATCATTAAGTCCCGGGGGGCGATGAACCTTGCGCATGCGCTGCGCCAACTCGGACCGCTTGGGTTGGCTCGGCTGCTCGGATGCCGCGTGACGCACCGTACCAAGGCTGCCACGTTGCGCGGGGCCCTTCCGCTTGCACCCTCCATGCTGATCGCCGCGTTCGAGCAGCCGCACGGCCCGGCGCAGCGCCTGTCAGTTGGTGCACGGGCGCTCGCTAAACACTTTGCCCGCGACGAAAGCAATGCTTTTTGGGGTACGGGCTCGTCGTTGACGGGGCCCGATCCGGCAAAAAACGCTGCCAGTCTCGAACGTGCACTTGCCATTTTGAGCGGCACCGTCTGGTGCAACGTGCACGTGCTGCCGCACGACGTCGTGGCGGTCGAATACCGCAATGCTGCCGGCTACGGCGCCAGATGGACGGTGTCGTTCGTGTCGCATCCTGAGCGCCCCGGGCATCCATGCCCCATTGAGCCATTTGACATGCCGGATCGTGCCGCAGGCGTGGTTCAATCAGCAATTGTGGCGCCCTTATGTGACTTCACGCGGTTGTCTCCCAGCGCGGAAGCGTTGAACTTGCTTTCATCGCTGACGTTTCAGGCGGCGTTAATGGGTGTCGCAGTCGAGTTTCGAGGATTTCTCGAACCTCACGCCGAAGATGGACATGAAAAAGGTTGGCACCACTGATGTCTCGAGTCGGCAATGCCACCCTCATCCGTGGGTGCGGAGGCAAAGACCCTTATTCTCCGTTTCGTTATCACTGTCGGACAAAAAGGCTTTCTTCCCAACGAATGCGTCAAAATGAGGTCGGCGACAGTCTCGGCTGGTCGGCGCCGCTGCCTTGATGTAACAGCGCTGCTTGTTTGGCTGACGTCGGCCGCAGTGTTGTTGGCACTCGTAGCTGCCTCCAATCGTGCATCGGTTCCGGTTGCCGTGGAAGTCGATTCTGCCACCGACAAGGCGTCTCAGGTCGCCGCATCGGTGAAAAGGTTGACTGACCAGACTAAGTCCATGCTGGTGGAGGGGCACCAACGCCTGATCGACGTGACGGCGATGGTGAATTCCACCACCGCACACTTGCCCCAAAGCGGGGGCGCGTCGTTCGCCTCTTTGCGCGCGAAGTTGCTCCGCAATCTGAACATATTGAGACAATCATTGGGCGGCGCGGAAGTCTTCCTTTCCCACGCCGCCGAGGAAGAGGCAGCGAGCATTGCCGATGAGTGGTTCGAGAAGGCAGCGAAGCGCAAACGGCGTTGGTGGATGGAACGAGCAGGGCGCGGAGCAGACCAAGAAGCGGATGCGTTGCCAGGGCCGCCGAACGTGCTGGATCCCAAGCACGACACGACCACTACCTGGGCTGAGCGCAGTCGCGTTGTGCGCGATGAGTTCCTCCACAGCTGGCGAGGCTACGTGCAGCACGCCGCCGGCTATGACGAGCTTCTGCCGCTGTCCCGTTTGGGTCGCAACTGGCACGACGGGTCGACCGGCCACCCGAACCGAACGGCTCAAGGCTCGTCGCGGATATCACCCACCACGCTCCTCGTGACGGTGTTCGATGCGTTATCCACAATGGTACTCATGAACGCCTCCAGCAGCATCGACGAGGCGCTGGGGCTGCTGCGAGAGGCGCAGGAGCACTTGGAGGAGGGTCCGCCGGTCGACGTCAAGACCTTCGAGGCGGTTATTCGTATCATTGGGGGCGGTGTGTCGTTCGTGGAGTTAGTCCGAAGCGGACAATTCGTGCCGCTCGTGAATGAAACGGCCGTCAAAGTGGTCGTCAGCATCGTCAAGCACCTTGGAGCGAAACTCGGAAGGGCGTTTGCGACGCCGCGTGGCCTTCCACACCCTTACGTGAATCTCCGAAGAGGGAACCATTCGTTTCGTGCCGACGGCGTGCAGAGGCACGGCCAATCGCCGCGAGACGCTTGCGTGCCTCTCAGCGAGGCAGGTTCCGTCCAGTTGGAGTATTTGTCGCTAGCGGCCGTCGTCGAGGGGCTCGACGGAACGGGAAACGATGACACGGCGGCGACGGAGTACGCCAATGCGTTTCGGCGTATCGCACAGCGGTCGCACACCACGATATTGGAGCACGGCTGCACGCACAAGTCCGTAACGGACCCACAGTGGCTTTCTGCAGACGTTGGGGGGTCGGGGCGATCTCGGCACCACACCCACCGGTCAGTGCTGCTGTGCCCACTCATGGTTAATGTGAGTGACGGTCACATGTGCACACCAGACCTGAGCGTGGGTGCCTTGGGCGACAGCTTCTTCGAGTACCTCTTGAAGCTTCACATCCTGTCGGATGAGCATGACCCAGTTGCGCTGACCGCATTCTTGTCGAGCGTCGACGGCCTTCTCGGAACCCTCTTCGCCAAAGTCGGCGGTGCCGTTTTTGTTGGGTCCACCGATCACCGCGCGGTGGTGGCCGACGAGGGTGCCTCATCTTCCGCCGGCCCGGAGGGCGAACAGGACGATGACATCCGCGCCTTGAAAGCCGCCCGGAAATCGTCAAGGAACTCGAAACGCCGCATTGCCGACTCGGAGTCGCCAGAAGTTGCGTTGCAAATCCAGCTCAAGGAAGGCGACGCTGCCCATACCACCAACCGCGGGCTGCCTGTGGAGCGCCCTGGCATTCAGTTGGGGTTTATGCCGTCGCTGCAGCATCTGTCCTGTTTCCTTCCGGGAACGATGGCGTTGGCCATCCGGCGAGGCTTTGTGGCAACGGCCCGAGTCGACGTTTGGCAGCACGCTGCCAGCGATTTGTTAGAGACTTGCATCTCCATCTACGACAAGCAGCGCACTGGATTGGGCCCCGATTCGGTGGATTTCGACGTCGAGGGCGGAGGTGCGATGATCAACACAGAGGGTCAGGCGTTCCACATTCTGCGACCCGAGGTGATGGAGTCGCTGTTCTACATGTGGCGACTAACGCGGAACGAGTCGTACAGGATGGCGGCGTGGCGAATGGTGCGCCGCTGGCGACACTTCTGCCGTGTCGCCTCCGGTGGCTACACTGGGATCATGCAGGTCAACGCCGACCGCCCCGAGCCGACCGATCTGCAAGAGTCATTCTGGCTCGCCGAAACGCTGAAGTACGCTTTCCTGATTTTTTCAGAGGACTCAGCACTCGACATCGACCGAGGTGGATGGGTTCTAAACACGGAAGCTCACCCACTGCGCGTGTCGTCGAAAAAAGTCTTGCGCCGCTCAGCTCCCGTATGAACGTATTCTCTGCTGGCGCGACTGGTATGCGATGGTGTCGTCTTCAGTTCGGATGGCCGAGAGCGGAATTGCAACTCCCCGTTTCCCCCCCTTAGAGCGATTCACATTCGACATACGCGATATGGCACCATTGCCCGCTGCAGCTACGTTGTTATTCGTATGCTGCGTCATCGCAATCACGACGCCTGGTCGACAGCCCGCTCGCGGTTTCGCCCATGCGCAAGTGATCACGACGGCCGCACCCCACCGTCGGAGTCGAACGCGGACCATTGCCCCACGTGAGCCCACCGCGCCGACGGTGCTTCTTTCGACCCAAACGGACGAGTTCACCGACTACGAGCTCCAAAATGGCGCGATATTCCCGCCTCGAGGCATCGTCTTGTACTTCTTCAACGATAGCTTCGTTGACAGCGCGTCCTGCCGCTCTCTGGTGCCTGGCTTCGTCCGCGGTCAGTCGTGGACGCCGTCCCTGATCGGCAGCGTCACCATTCAGCAGTTGCCGCGCCGCGTCGGCTGGACGCCCGCCGTCCCCGACGCCACCATGACGCTTCGCTTCAAGGGAATCGATTCCTTTCAACTTCCGGACCCGCAGGCCGACTATGTGCTGCAACTTCCGGCGGCGTGCGCCCAGTCTGGCCTGTCTCCCAACGGGGTCGCGTTCACCATCGTCCGGGCGCGGCGGTCCCAATTGGGCCGCATTATGAGCTTCGTCGCCCTTTTGGCGTCGACGCTGTCGGTCGTGGCCGCGCTGGCGGGCTCCATGTTCTGCCTATTTCCCGCACAGCAAGTGGCGATGCTCATGTCGTGCACCTGCGGGGCCGTGCCCTTGCAGGAGGAGGGGCTGGTGTTGTCCTACACCCTGGTGCCCATGCAGCTGCGGTTGCTCTCCGCGGGATTTCTAAACCTCGTTGTTTGCAACGTGCTCGTGGTCGCGATGGCGGCCACGCTCGATCTCATTCACTTCGCCTGGCGATTGGCGACGGCGCCTGCTTACAGAATCGCGTTCTCCAACATGTGGGCTATCAAAGACAGCTATCACCCGACGTTCGCCGCCTTCCAGGCGCGCGTCATTCTTCCGCCGTGCTTCACGTTTATGGTGTTGGTTGCGACCTCGAGCGGCTCGCTGCTGAACGCCGTGCGTTCCGTGTTAACGAGCTCGATTCGTGCCTTCCAGCTCGGCGCGGGTTTGATGATTGTCGTCAACGTGCTGGGGATTCCGCTCGTAGCGTTGGCAATGTCGCGCGTCAAGTCCCTCAAGTTTTACGCGTATTCGGGCTCGAAGTTGCCGAAGTGGCTGCGGCCGCAAGGAACGTGGGGGCCCAACATCACACGACTGACTATCGGGTATTTTGTCGAGGACTTCCGTCGCCGGAGGAAAGCGTGCTGTGTGCTACTGCTCTTGAACCAATTCGTCGTTGCCTGTGTTCTCGGCAACCGACCAACATCGACAGACGGCTGCAAAAACGTCATGGCAACGCTCATCTTCTTTTCTCTCTCGTTCGCTCTAGTGCTCTACGTGCTGAAGCCGTTTAGGTCCCGCTTACTCAACGTCGGCCATGTCTTGTCAGTAATTTTTTTCGCTGGGGTTTGCGGTTTCTTTATGGCCAACGCCGGCTACTATAACTCCGACCAAGACCATTGGACCGCATCGGCGACTTTCATCGCCGCGACCGTGCTTTGTGCGCACATTGTAGCCGTCACGATGGCTCAACTCGTCATCTCCGCCTGGGAAGGTCTCGCCAAAAAGGCGCAGCTGACCGTGTGCGGTGAGTACAGTAAGATTGAATACAATCAAAAAATGGCACAAGAAATGTCGCGCACCGAGCGAGGCGACCTCGGACCGGAAACCGCCGGTGAAACAGCGGATGACAACGCGATCGATGACGCCAACAATCGTGACACAATAGCTGAGGCAGCCGCATCCCGGGACGAATCCGATGCGACCGCCCATCGGCTCACGGTCGATGAGTTCGCTCGCGAAATGTACATCAAAATGAAGGAAGAATTCAGCAACGGCCTCGTCGAGATCGTTCGACCCATCGAAGAGGAAACCGCCCCTCGGAATCTCGCGGCGTACCTGATGCAAGACTACGAAGCCCTTCCCGCCCTTACGAAACAAGAGCTCGTGAGGGCCGAGTTGCAACGAGATCGACATCGGGAAGAGCGCCGCCGCCTCGTCGACCCGATGGTCGTGCCGCCGTCGTTGAGAGGCGAAGATGGCCAGTCGATCATCCTACCTGGAATTGGCGGGGTTGCGTCTGTCGGCACCGGCACCCTTACTCGAAGGCCGCCCGTCTCCGTGAAGCACTTGGAAGTTGAACTCAAACAACGTGCCACCGAGTCTGCCCCGGTAGCACTCGCGGGATCGCGAGCCCACGGAGGAAACGCCGCATTGTTCGACGCCCAGCGTATCGTCTATGGGGGCCCTCGAACCGCCATCACGGCGGAGTTGTGATGTGTTTGTACAGTTTCACAGTCACATTGCTACTGGTCTTGGACTGAAACCGAAGACCGTTTCTGTGAAGTGGCCATGTTACGACCGGCGAGCTTTTCCAACGAGAATGACAAGGCTGCTAATGCTGATGCTTTTCTTTTTTGCCAGCACCTCCCGATTCACTCTCCAATATGGTACGGCGAGCGGCGATACTCGCGGTCGCCGTTGCGATCGTGACCTTGGCGACGACGGCCGACGCATTCGTGTTCGACCTCGATGCGCGGTCCTTCCGGTGCTTCACCGAGGAAGTGCCGTCCTATGAGAAAGTGCAAGTCAAGTACAGCATCCTCCCCGGATACGCGCAGTTTATCGACGTCAAAGTGACGGACCCGCACAATCGTGTCGTCTTTGAGGAGACCGCGACGGACAAGGGCGAATACGAATTTAGCTCGATCGGAGGTGACTACGCCGTGTGTTTTTACAGCCGAATGGTGCCCGGGATCAAGGCGATAGAGGGCATGCAGCGCGCCATCCACTTCAAGTTCGCGGTTGGACGTGACATTGTGAACTACCAACAGCTGGCCACCAAGGAGCATCTCAAACCCATGGAGATGTACCTCCGCGTTGTCGCTGACGGTGTGCGACAGATGCACAACGAGTACCTCTACTTCAAAGAGCGCGAGATTCAGCTACGTGACACGAACGAACACTTGAACGCGCGTGTTCAGTGGTTCACGGTGTTTACTTTAGTCGTCTTTGCGGCATTCGCGTACTGGCAGGTGAGCCACCTCAAGGGCTACTTCCGCCGAAAGCGCATGATCGATTGACCCCTCTCGTACAGAGACAAGCCCCATTTCTCGTGGTGAGCAGGATGGAAGTGAGGAGGGGCCTTTGTGGGAAGGTGTTGTTTGCCTACTAACTTCGGTAGCCTTGTGATCTGCACCGAACCCAACGAGAGAGTAATGCGACCCTATCGTGCCCCCCTCAACACGCAAGCCACTTGTTGCTGCATCCGTTGTGCCTTAATCATACAGTGCCCACGGTGGTTCGTGTTCGGCGTTCCATCACGTTGCAAGCCAAGAGTCTCTTGAGGAGGATGGCCGCCGTCCTGAAGCCACGGCCTCCGCCGATGGGCGCCATTGCCCAAGCCATCATCTGCAGCGGAGGTCCCTCGAAGGATGTGCCCCACAGCAGCCGCCAGCCGTTTCTGCGTCCCCGCGGCCTCGGAGGGTTTGATCTGTTGCTGCACGAGCTGCGGTCGCAGGCGGAAAACGCCCACCCCGTGGTGTTCACTTCTCCCGAATCGACGGCCGCGAAGACCGCTCGCAGCGCCATCGCCGACTCCACCAACATGCTTCCACGCAAGTCGTCCATCAAGGAAGGCGACCGAGGTGGGTCTCCCCGAGTGGTGGCGACGTCGCGTCCGGACGCGCTCGGCCGCATCCCTCATCCCCCTGCGGCCCCACCGGCGCGGCGCGCATCTTCCGGAACTCGCGCCGCCGAGAAGACGTCGGAAGACGACTCCTCGGCGGCCGCGGCGCCGTCTCCCTTGCGGTCGCACGAGTGCCTCACTTCCTTCGAACGAAAGGAGATCATTTCGTTTCCCGAGGTGTTCTACGTCGGTCAGTTAGCGACTCGAAAGGTGAACGCGTCCAGCGTTTGCGGCAGCAACAACCACGGATTCGACGACGACAAGAGCGATTACCGCGTCGTTTCCGACGACCAACTCAACTACCGGTACCAAATACTAGCGGAACTCGGCCGTGGCAGTTTCGGTCAGGTGAACAAGGCTCTCGACCACAAGACCAAGGAGATTGTGGCCGTCAAGATCATCAAAAACAAGAAAAAGTTCCACGAGCAGGCGCTGATCGAAATCAAGGTCCTAAAGCATTTGAACAAGGTGACGGAGGCATGCTATCAACGCGCGTCCGGTGGCGCCACGGCGGGTCTCACGGCCGCGCCGCCTCCTAACACGGTGCGCCTCCTTGATAGCTTCATTTTCCGCAACCACATGGTGCTGGTGTTTCCACTGCTAGGCGCGAGCCTCTATGACTTGCTGAAAGCGGCCAAGTTCAATCCACTGCCGGCCGTCAACGTCAAGGCGTACGTCCGACAGATGGCGCAGTGTTTGGCCAACACGCACCGCGAGAGGATCGTGCACTGCGACCTGAAGCCTGAAAATGTTCTTTTGCGCCATCCCCAAGGCTCCGGGTCGACCGCCATTCGAGTCATAGACTTCGGCTCCAGCTGTTTCGAAAGCGAGAAGATCTACACGTACATTCAAAGTCGCTTCTACCGCGCGCCTGAGATTATCCTCGGCATCCCGTACACCACCGCAATCGACATGTGGAGCTTGGGTTGCATGGCCGCGGAACTCGGCAACGGCTATCCGCTGTTTCCCGGCGAGAGCGAGCCCGAACAAATTCAATGTGTCATGGAGTACCTGGGCTTGCCGCCGACGTCGCTTGTAGACCGCGGCCCCAAGAAACGCCTGTTCTTCGAGTCCAACGGTGCGCCGAAATGCACGCCCAACTCCCGTGGACGCACTAGAAGACCTTGTACCAAAAGCTTGGCTGCGTTTCTGAAGGCCGAACCGGGTTCGCCGCTACTCAGCTTTGTGACGGCTTGCCTAGCCTGGGAGCCAGCCGAACGGATGACCCCCGCGGAGGCGCTCCGCCACCCTTATTTGGATGAGACGCCGGTGGCCCAGCACCACCACCACCACCACTCGACGCTGGCCAGCCCGCGAGGCCCCCCGACCACGGCTTCCTATGAACTTGACCTGCTGCTGCCACGACTTCAACCACTTGGTGCGTTGACGAGGAAGCGCGCCGAACCCTCATGAAAACGGAGCGATGTTTTTTTGGTGCACTCTTTTTCCCTTTCCTTTATCCCTCTTCCCTTCACCTCCCCGCCATCTTCCCCTCTCGTCCCCCTTTCGTCTTTGCAAGATTTCTAGAATTAGGAAAGCGATTTTCCGTGTGCAACACTCACTTACCCTTTCACCATTCTTCCTTCTAGGATCAACGATTCTCTCCGATTTGTACAGTCGCCCATCGCTGGAGGCGTGTTCAGCGCTCAAGAGCATGTAGACAGGGTCCCCCCACCTGCCAGGGCTTGGCCCCCAGGGACACGCAGTCACTCTCATTCTCCGTTGCCGCCGATGCGTAGGAACCCCCTCTGAGGCTGTCCACCTGTTGTGCGTGTGAGTTGACTCCATTTTTCCAGCACAGGCGGCAGGAACACGGGGGACAGGAAACGCGGTCTCCATATGCAGCGTGAGAGCATTCTGCGGTTGCTGTACGCGGCCCAGCGCCTGAACCCGCGGTTCGTCGCCTTGTTGGATGATGTGTACGTGGAGGCCGTCCCGCAATCCGTGACGTCCGCCGCCGGCCAAGAGGGCCCGCCGTCCCCCCGCACGTCCGATGCCGCAGGCGTCGTGCCGCTCAGGACGATGCCTGGGAAATGCCGCGCGGTCTTCGTCGTCGGAGACACCGGGAAAATCACTGCCGTCGACCACCGGGGCTTCACGTTGCTGACCGCCCTCAGACGGGACGTCGTTGACATCGTCATCAGTCACAAACAAGGTCGCCTCGCGGTGGTCGCGGATGTTCCTCCCGAGAGCAAAGATCACGGCAAGATCCCCCCAGGGAAGTTTGTTCGCCTCCGAGGGACCATTTCTGATTCCGAGATCCAGCAGCGCGACCGCACGCTCAAGGCAGCCACCGAGACCGTGGCGTCGGTTCTTCCGGACGTGGAGTGCTGCGTCATCGAGGCGCCTCCACCGCCCCCTGTGGATGAGCCGCAGCAACCCGACGAGGCGCGGGACGTCGAAGAGGCCGCGGAGGAGGAAGTGGAGGACCGCGACCTTTCATCGTCGGAGGAAAGCGATTCGGAAGCGGGCGAAGGGCAAGAGGATCACGCGCCCCTCGTGCAACCCGACTTAGCCAAGCTTTTGGAGAAGCTCGACCACGCGCGGCTCTTGAACGCCACCCTCCGTGAGTCACGGGAAGAGGCGCTTCGATTCCTCAAGAAAGTGCCCCCAGAGCTTCTGTCAGGCAACCGAAGTTTGGACACGGCGGTCGCCGTTCCATTGGACCGTGGCGCCCCTTCGCTCGTCACGGAGCGGATGCGCGTGGTGAACCTGGCCATCCTCATCGGGGAAATCTGCCGCAACCGGTGGTTGGCAGCCCCCCACTTTGCGGAGTAGTTTGGTCACACCCCCCCTTTTCACCGCCCGCCGGCACCTACCACCCGCAACTCCTTCGTTTGTATCCCATTGCCGTTGTCGTAGGCTTTCTCTGTGACGATGCCCCCCGCTATGTGCAAGCCCGTCGCGTTTCCCACGGGGACGCGGCTGCCGCTCGTTCGGCCCCCTCCACAGGCGCCTGCGTCGTTCGACGGGTCCTCGCTAGTTTTCTATCGCGAGGTGCTGCGTCTGTCGGGAAACAATTCTCGGCTGCATCGATGTCTGCTCATGTCGCCCACGGGGATGATCTACGTCTGCAGCCGCTCTGGCGATGTGTCCCGCGCGGTGCACTGCCTCATGGTCACCTGCATGTCTATCGTGGATCGCACCGTGTGCATGTCCTTCGATTCGCCCACGGAGCCGCACCTCGTGATGCTGTTCGACGACTTGGACCAAGCGCGCAGCACGACCGTCGCGTACTTTGCGGGCCTCGTGCTGCATTTCCAGCCAAAGGCGATTGTCGACAATCGCACCGTGAGGGACATCGACCTCGTCTTGCGACAGCCCGCGGCCGAGAAGACGGCCGGCTGGTCGTCGCGCGACAGCGTGATTGGCAGCTCGTGGTCGATGCTCGACCAGCGGGCCATCGCAGATGACCAAACCGGCATGCGTCCGATCATCCGAGGCTTTGACTGCCTCGTGGCAGCCGCGAGCCGCGGCATCGTCTCAAATCGTGGCATCGTCGCCCACCCAGCGGCGCCGTCGACGCCGTCGGGGCCGACCCCTCAGCGATCGAACTCGGCGAGCGCCGTGTCCACCTTAGCTCTCAACGAACCGGGGGCGGCATCGGATGAAGGAGAGGACCGGCCGAACGTGCCCATCATGAAGCCCCTCCCGCCACCGAGCGTGGATGTGCGACCCGTGTTACCAGTGCCCTTCAACGCGACCAACCCGATCGTAGCTGGCCGTTGCGGTCCCACGCGTCGAAAGGCAACTGTCACCACCGTTCCACGACCCACGCCCGTGCGAGCACCGGACGGCGAGGACCACTTGGCATTAATGCCCTTTTTTTTCGCAGTCGCAAAGGCGAAGGCGATTGTTTCCCCGGCCGACAGCCGGGGCGCGTCCGCGACCGACGACCCCCTCGTAACGACAATGATGCAGCGCCCCGCCGACTGCACCGTGACCGTGTCGCCCGCCGGCGTGCTCGACGTTTGGCGCGCGGGAGAGTCGGCCCTTTCCGTTGGCATCGACAGCGCAACCATTGACAGCGTCGTCGTGCGAAGCTGCAGGGACGTGGACATACGACTCCGCATCACGATGGAGCGACTGTTGGCGACGGCGGACAAAGAATTAGTCACCATGACCCCGACGGCGACGACGTCGAGTCCGGCGGCGCTGCGGCTGTCGCTGCCAAGGGGGCGGCAGCCACCACCGGCAGACTGGAACGACCTGCAGACATCCATGACCGCGCTGCTGCACGCCCTCCTGTTCGTCTTCCCTGACGTCGACATCGACGTCATGAAGTCCGTTGCGCCTCGACCGGCGACGGAAGCCTCGACGGCGCAGGCATCGATGTGGAAGGCATCCGATTCGGCCGCTTCCTCTTCGTTGTCGGCGACGGGTCTGGCCTCGACCATGTTCCCTCTTGCGGCTCTCGCCGAGCTGGGCAGTCGAGCCGAGACGATCAGACGATTAACGGAACAACTGCACGAGCAGCGTCAGCGGCGAGACGCACCGCCACCAAGCAGCCCGATGCCGCCTCCAACGGCGCGTCGCTCGACCGCGGCCCCCAGCCCGCGGGTGCGTCTGAACCTCGCGGCGCTAATCAACACGATTTGCGATCAGGGGCTGCGTGCATACGGCCAAGCACAGCGTGCTGAGATGCTCAGGGGGGCGGCCCAGGATATTCGATTTACCGACGTGGCGGCCCGCCGGCGCCAACTTTTACAGTAGCTGTCTATCTCAGTGCGTGTTTTTTCGAACGGGCGACACCTCTGGGACGTGAGAAGGGAACCGGGCGACTCGCAGTTTGTTTTTGACAGCAGATACACTGGGCCGGCTTCTGTCTGCACCCGAGATGCGCTGATGCTGTCAACGGTGACGCCCTTCACGAATTGGGTCTGCAGCCCGCTGCGTATCGACGATGTTCATGGTACCGGGATGGTGCTGACGCCGCGCACCGACGGCGAGCCGCCCGCTAACGCAGGGGCCGGAGAGACAGTGCATGCCGAGGCGCCGTTCGCGATGTGGCCTTCGGCTGGCGCCGCGTCGAAGCAGGCAGGAATCGCCGAGCAGCAGCAAGCGGCGGCACCGTGCTGCGCCTCCTGCATGGTCGCGTGTGGAAGCGTCACCGATCAGGTGGATCGCCTGCGGCAGCTTGCGGTCGGTGGCGGCGAGGCGTCCCCACAACAGGTGGCGGACCGCCACACCTTGAACGGGTTGAATGTTCCACAGAGTTGTTGTCCCGTCATCGACGACGCCGACCTCAATTTTTGCAGCCGGCAGTGCCAATCCAATTTCATTCGTCACTACTTTGTTTTCACCCAGCTCAACGTGGCTGACCAAGAAATCACGCTGGACGCCACCGCAGCAAATTGGTGCTGCTGGCGTGATGCGTGGAGGTCGCTGGTCGCGGCCACTGGTGCGGTCAAGGACGGCCGCTACGTGTTCATGGCTCTTCTCCTCGCCCGGCTGGCGTCGCTGGAACTCGTCGAACTTTGCCACCAACCCCGAAGAGTGCAGGAAGCGGACCGTCGTGAGGAGCTTGCGCGGCGCTTCGGCGCGTCCCTACGCCGCTTCATCGACGGCCATGACGAGGGAGCGGTGCGACCACTCCCACCGGGTCAGCGGCAAGCGTTCTACGAGGGGTTGACAGGCGCCCAGCGACTGCTGCAGTCGACCTGCGACGCGCACCAAGACGACGACGAGGGTGCGCAGGACACACCGAACGACGCCATTGAGTCCGCGGGGAACCTTCGCATCACGGCGCAGGATTGGTTTCGACTCATGTGCATCTGTGACGCCAACGTGCACACCTGCGCGACGCTTCACCCGCTTTGGATTTTCGTTCACAGTGATCCAAGCGCTGCGGAAAGCAACCTTGCCCCTTTGCGAGGCCTGCTCGACGCCGTGCCCGCCGAAAAGCTCCACCCGCATGGAGTGGCTTTCTACGAGGTTGGCTGCCGCTTCAACCACAGCTGCGTCCCCAACGCTCGGTTCATTCCCACTCCGGCGCCGGTCCGGGCTTGGGTGCAGACCACCCTGCCGATCGCACCGGGTGCAGAAGTGAAAATTTCCTACGTGAAGTTATCGGACGATCCCGATGGTAGTGCCGCGTGCCTCGATGTCCCAAGAAGGCGAAGGGAGTACTTGGCAGCCAACTACGGGTTCGACTGTGACTGCGCTCGCTGCACGGCACCGACACCTACTCCCTAGCTGGAGCCGTTGGGATGCCCCCCGCCCATGGGGGCAGCAGCTAATGGGCGAGAATTGGGCGCCCTTCTCTGTTTGACAGTGCCATGTGGCTCACTGCCGGGTGTTTAACCGCGTGGCACACAGCCGGTGGGGAGACAGACGTTGTTGGGAAGTCACTTTCTCTTCCGATGCGATCAACGGCCACCACGGCGCCGCGCTGGCGGTGGCAGCTGCTGATGGCCACCGTTCTATTCGCGCTATGCAGCACGACGCTATCTGCGGCTCCAAATCTCGCGCCGCGCCGCGTGGCGCTGCGTACCAGCTGCGTGTGGACCACTGACGGAGATGCTGTCGATGTAAAGCGATGCCTTGGCGGGACAGAAGGCCGAGAGGCTGGGGTGCTCCGTGCACTCGATCCGTTCCTCGTGTTCGACAGTTACGAATCGCGGCCGAATGGCGGAGGCAGCGTCAGCTGGCACCGAGGATTTCCCGCCCACCCGCACGCCGGGTTCGACGAGCTGCGCTACATCACCGCAGGCCGCTTGCGTCACACGGACAGCTGCGGCAACGATGCGCACACAGAGGCCGGCGGTCTCCAGGTGCTGCGGACTGGGACGGGCATTGCCCACGAAGAGCGACCTGACCGCCGCCATCTCGTTTTCTCAGGGTTCCAAGTGTGGCTGAACGCGCCACAACGACGCAAACGAGTCGAGGTGCCGGTGCACTGGGTCATTCCCGCGGCCGACTTTGCGAATTTGTCCATCGCGGACACGATCCTTGGCCCGCGGACCGGACTGTCCTGCCACACGCGGGCCGGCGACCGCGATGATGCGACTCCCACATCGCCGCCGCCCCGTGGATGGGTGAAAGTGATTTCAACGGCCGTTAGAGGCAGCCTTTCGCCGCTGAGCGATTTTTTCCGTGACCCACCGCTGACGTGGCTGCACGTGGTGATCGGCTGCGCAGGGGGCCACGTCTTGACCTACCGCACCACCGAGGTGGGGATGACTTCACCGAACCAGCCACGCGCCCACGTCGTGCTGTACGTTATGCACGGCGAGCTGCTCGTCGGGGACCCACTGCAAGGCGACGACGCCGCGGACGCCGTCGGACGGGGTGAGTTCGCCGCGGCCGGCGACGGAGACGTGGTGCACATGTGGCCTTCCTGCCCGGCGCAGTCGACCAGTGTTGAGTTTCTCCTGTTGTCGGCCCCGCGTTTGATGGAGCCAGCCGTCGTCGGGCATGGCTTCGTGGGCACCACGCCGGCCGAGGTCGCTCATTTGAACGAGGCATTCGTTCGAGGCGAATTCCTGCAGCAGTGTGGCGGCGGCGGCAACGCGCCGAGGCAAGAGCTGTGATGCCCCAACAAAACGGTCGTCGATCACCGATCTCATCTGCAGAACGGTGGATGTTGTGTCTTGCAGAATGCGCACCACAATTTTTCGGTTTCACCCTTCCCTCCGCCAGTCCCGTCCCCTCCCTCGTACCGTCATCTTTTTATTCGCCTCTGCGTCGCAGTGAGCGATGAGTTAGCTGTGAGCTGTTTGGCGCTCGGTGTTACCCTCCTCACAGCTGCAGCCACCCCCTACTTTACCAATCGTATGTCGGCCATTCCGATTGGTGCCTACTCGGCCAACTACCATCACGAAAGCATGGTGGGGACCGTGATGGATCCTGAAGTGGACGCCGCATGGGACGCGGTGCGACGCAAAGTCTACTGTCTGTTGGCGGCCGCCCCTAACAACGCGGGAGGCGCTCGAAACCGCCGCTCGTCCCTCGGCGACAACGGCATGCCGCTGACGGACGAACAGGCCGGCCGTCTGTTTGACACCAACAACGGAACGTTTCGCGTTGTGAATGATGCGTCCGCAATGTCCGCCGCCTTGCGTCACCTCGGGGCCCAAATCGACGATGGTATCCGCGAGTTGGAGGGCAAAATCGAACGTCACTTTGTCCGTTTCTTCGAGCACGTGAAACGCAGGGCTGACGAAGATCTGGCGCTGTGGCTGCCGAAGAGCGTGAGCACGACGGCCCTCGTGGAAGCCATGCGAGAGCAATCACGGGCCGCCGGCCTCGCGGGGCACGGGAGCGCCATCGCGCCGGCCGTGCGACCACAGCGGGTGGACCACGCTGCCGGGACTGATGCGCTGCACGCATGGCTGCACATTCAACTCGAAGCCGTCATGACGGCGACGCGCGCCACCAAGGGAGCCGTTTACCTGCGCTCCGCGGATGGATCGGGGTATGTGCGCGCCGTGGCCAAGTACCCCGCGGAGGTCGACCTGCCCGCCGACATGGCGCTCGCAAGTGGCTCCACCGTCGGCGTGGTGGTATTGACCGGCGTGGGGGTTAACGTCGAGCGATCGCGCCACGGACAGCAAGCGAACGAGGAACGCCGGGTGCCGGAGCGACTGACCGCACCGCCGCTTCGCGTCAACACGGCGATCGTCATGCCCATTGGCTTGCCGAACGCGCAAGGACCCGGGAGCGGTCCTCCTGGCGTCGCCGGCTGCCTTGTGATTGGTGACAAACGCGGCGGCGGGCCGTTCGACCACGTCGACGAGCACCGCGCGGTTTCCTTTTGTTCGATGGCTCAGTCCGTGGTGTACCGCTACGGCTACGCCCCCTTCGTGAACGGCAAACCGTCGTGGGACCAGCCGCTCAGCGGGCCGCTTCGAAGCCTTTCGTTGTTTCCCCCGGCCCATGAGTGCCCGTGGAACGCTGACTCGGCGGCGGCTAACCAGCTGCCGCTGTGGGATGCAAAGCAACTCGTCATGCGGCAAGGAACGGCACACGCTACGCTGACCGCGAAGGAAATGTCGGCCGCCGGTGGCACCGCTGCCGCGCCCGGCGCGCAGGCGCGCGTGCTCAGCGATGAAGACATCATCGAAACGGTCGCGCCGTACATCCTGAATCTCGAGGCGCTCTGGCGGAAGGCGCTCGACAGTATCACTGACCTGCGAAACGAGGCGACCAAACAGGAATCGCAGCTGTCCATGAAGCAGACTCGCATCGTGGAGCTGGAAGTGGCACTGCGCAACGTGACCAAAACCGTCGCGCGGCTTCGCGCGGACCTGAATGTCCTGAAACGCGCCGCGCCGGGGCACATGAAGGGCGAATCGGCCGCGGGCGGCGACGTGACTGGCCTGCCACTTGCGGACACCACCAGCGGCACCTTCGACGGGGCACTGGTCCCCGTGTCGTCTGGAGGTGCCGCAGGCTCAATCGGGCTCGTTCCGCCCAAGCCGACCGGTCTGCTGCCGCAGTTACCAAAGATGCTGCTCGCGGAACAGTTTAGCGCCTCGGCGAAAGCCGCGCGGACCGCACGCCAACCCCTCGCGAACGGAGCTGCAGCCCCCGCGAAGCGACCGGCACCGCCAACGACCTCCCGATCCGCAGCTGCAGCTTCCCAAAGCTCCCTGTAGTGCATCGCCGCCTCCGGTTCCAAACCCGAGTTTTCTTTCAGCCATGAATGTATAAAGTGGGGAAACCGAAGAGGCCGCAGATCCGACCGTGACCGCCACGTTAGGCTCGGAGCGGTTCTATTCAGGTCGAATTGAATTGACACCCCTCGCTCCCGCTCCTACCACAGCGAGGTAACTAAACCCCAGTCACACCCCCATGCCGTTCGTGAAGGTTGTCAAGAACAAGGCGTACTTCAAGCGCTTCCAGGTGCAGTACAAGCGCCGCCGCGAAGGCAAGACCGACTTCCGCGCCCGCCGCCAGATGGTGCTCCAGGACAAGACCAAGTTCAACGCCCCGAAGTTCCGCCTGGTTGCTCGCGTCACCGGCACCGACGTCGTCGCGCAGATCGTCCACGCGAAGGCGGGCGGCGACCACGTCGTGATGGCGGCGTACAGCCACGAGCTGCCTGCGTTCGGCGTGTCCGTTGGCCTCACCAACTACGCCGCCGCGTACGCGACCGGCCTGTTGGTGGCCCGCCGTCTGTTGACGAAGCTGAAGATTGCCGACAAGTTTCCCGGCGCCAAGGAGGCGACCGGCGACTTCACGAAGACCGTCGCGAAGGGTGACGACAACGGTGGCAAGCAGTTCCCGTTCAAGGCGATCCTGGACATCGGTCTGGCTCGCACGACGACTGGCGCGCGGTGCTTCGGCGTGCTCAAGGGCGCCGTCGACGGTGGCCTCGCCGTGCCGCACAAGCCCAACCGCTTCCCTGGCTTCAAGAAGGACAAGAAGGAGCTGGATGCCAAGGCCCACCGCGCGCGCATCATGGGCGCCCACGTGGCCGACTACCTGAAGCAGACGATCGCGAACAACAGCGAGAACCCCGACGAGAAGACGTCGCAGTTCTCCAAGTTCATCAAGGCGGGTGTCAAGCCGGGCGACGTGGAGGCGATGTACAAGAAGGCGCACGCCGCGATCCGCGCGAACCCCATGAAGCGCGTGGAGAAGAAGGCGTTCAGCGGCACCCGCAAGGCCTTCAACAAGAAGCGCCTCACGCACAAGGAGCGCAGCGCCGCGGCCGCCAAGAAGGTCGCCGCTCTCCGCGCCAAGAAGTAAGCGAAGAACATAAGTTCGTGTCGCTTCGACGGTTTCTCCTCAACCCCCTGTTTTCGACGTTGCACGTCGGCTGAACTCAGCCGCCTTCGTCGTTTCCACTCACTTGCCCCTTTCCCGCCGCCCCCTTCGTCCGCCCCTTTCACGCGTTGATCATTGCATCCACCGACTCCTACCACAGCGAGGTAACTAAACCCCAGTCACACCCCCATGCCGTTCGTGAAGGTTGTCAAGAACAAGGCGTACTTCAAGCGCTTCCAGGTGCAGTACAAGCGCCGCCGCGAAGGCAAGACCGACTTCCGCGCCCGCCGCCAGATGGTGCTCCAGGACAAGACCAAGTTCAACGCCCCGAAGTTCCGCCTGGTTGCTCGCGTCACCGGCACCGACGTCGTCGCGCAGATCGTCCACGCGAAGGCGGGCGGCGACCACGTCGTGATGGCGGCGTACAGCCACGAGCTGCCTGCGTTCGGCGTGTCCGTTGGCCTCACCAACTACGCCGCCGCGTACGCGACCGGCCTGTTGGTGGCCCGCCGTCTGTTGACGAAGCTGAAGATTGCCGACAAGTTTCCCGGCGCCAAGGAGGCGACCGGCGACTTCACGAAGACCGTCGCGAAGGGTGACGACAACGGTGGCAAGCAGTTCCCGTTCAAGGCGATCCTGGACATCGGTCTGGCTCGCACGACGACTGGCGCGCGGTGCTTCGGCGTGCTCAAGGGCGCCGTCGACGGTGGCCTCGCCGTGCCGCACAAGCCCAACCGCTTCCCTGGCTTCAAGAAGGACAAGAAGGAGCTGGATGCCAAGGCCCACCGCGCGCGCATCATGGGCGCCCACGTGGCCGACTACCTGAAGCAGACGATCGCGAACAACAGCGAGAACCCCGACGAGAAGACGTCGCAGTTCTCCAAGTTCATCAAGGCGGGTGTCAAGCCGGGCGACGTGGAGGCGATGTACAAGAAGGCGCACGCCGCGATCCGCGCGAACCCCATGAAGCGCGTGGAGAAGAAGGCGTTCAGCGGCACCCGCAAGGCCTTCAACAAGAAGCGCCTCACGCACAAGGAGCGCAGCGCCGCGGCCGCCAAGAAGGTCGCCGCCCTCCGCGCCAAGAAGTAAGTGCCGGCATTGCTTTTCGCGGTTCACCTCCTCTTTTTTCGCGTAAGTGACCGTCTGCAGCGCAATTCTGCGTTGTTTTGGTCGTCGCAACCAATTACTCATTGACCATTGGGTCCGTCACAGTTAGCGCAATGCTCTGTGTCCGCGTCATCGTTATCCATCTTGTTGTTGATTTTGGGCGGTTCGCCACGCTTCCGTGGGGGTCTCAGGGGTGACACCTCTCCCACCTCTCCTCCTTTCAGCCACCATGGGCGCCTTCATGTACATCAACGAGCTGTGGAAGAAGAAGTCGAGCGATGTGATGCACTTCATCCAGCGCCTCCGCTCGTGGGAGTTCCGCCACCAGCACACGA
>ERZ1292630.1426-Hain-H41-02um-R3-1426-length-23577-cov-5_pt1 | contig 23577 bp, 23 predicted proteins | sample MGYA00564408_ERZ1292630 | MGnify/ENA primary metagenome ERZ1292630 (study PRJEB36523, sample SAMEA6512641) | groundwater metagenome | collected 2019-01-08 | study: AquaDiva: Metagenomics assemblies of 32 groundwater samples
GTATTCGGCTGAATTTCTTTTGCAAGAATTTTTAAGAACGTAGATTTGCCAGCCCCATTTGCACCTATCAAACCATAACAGTTGCCGGGAGTGAATTTAACATTCACTTCATCAAAAAGTTTTCTGCCGCCAAACCTAAGACTTACATTGCTTGTGCTGATCATTTAATTAAAATCCTAATATATCGATGTAGGTAGTACCTTTAGCAAGGGATGATGATGTTTTTGCATTTTGCCCTTTGATCAACACTTTACTGTTTTTAAAAAGTTCTTTAAATGCAACACGTGAAATATTTTTTAAATTTATATTGTCGTTTTGGTCTCTTAAAGCCTGTAACAAAACGCTATCAAGACGTTTTTGCGCACTATTGAGTTCTAAAACAATACGAAATGAGTTTTTTGCCTGTGGCGGGATATGATCTTGCATGACAACCTCTTAATAGCGAGATTGTTAACATTATGTGCAAAACTTATCAAGTGGTAATGACAGAAGCCAAAGCTATCACATAATCATTGTATTTTTTATGCTTTTCGAAAGTCTCAAAGTAATCAAAACCACTGAGCTTGTTATAATTAAAATTTATAGCATTTAACCGCATATAAAACCGGCTTGTAACCTCTTTAAATCGAGGATCCAGCGTAAATCCTATCTTAAGCAAAGCCCTAATGGTTTTAATTTGTTTCAACGAAAAACTCTGCTGAGTCACAATATTTAATACGCGATTCAGGTGCTTTTCATCCATGCTATTGAATGAATAATTCGAGTGCAGATAGCCGAAAAAAATAAGTTGAGTGAAGCTATCTTCACCAATCTCTTTTTGTAAATTTTTTAAATTAGTTATTTCGTGAAACAGGGCCGAATAGGAATTTCGATCATAAAAAACCTTATGTACTGATTCATTTGCATCCATTACCGCTAGTAACTCGCAGGTATTGGCAAATGATTCTTCCATCAATATATGTAAAAGTTTGTTTTCTGTTTTTAGACCTGCTGAAGCTTTCTTAGCTAGTTCTCTAGCCACCGCATGGCAAGACTCATGAAATACAAAATTTTTTCTAAGGTTATCGCTGATATCATCCCACTCAATGACACCTGGCCTTCGCTCTTCAAGCTCCTTAATAACGCTGACATTATCTAGATAGGGAATTGTTTTAGCTTCTAAAATAGCGTCCAGTTGGCTTAATGGCAAAGCCAGATAGGCCTGGCTAGCAGAACAGACTTCATCGCTGAATTTATACCCCTGTTTAACAGCTGCCACACGTATATTACGGTAAATTTTGTTATGTTCACAAAGATAAGAGTCGCCCAAATTATGACTAAGTCCATAGCTGTGATTCGCGTTTATGTGTTCGCTTAGCAATCTTGAGATCTTCATTTTGTACTTTCTGTGCAAGTGAATTCAAAATTTATTGTAAAAGTTTTATACATAAAAAGTAACATTTATTTTTTATGTTTTATTAGGAGACATAAAAATAGTTTCAGCTCGGACATTTTTAAAAGATAGCTTATAATTAAAAATAGATAAACAAGGAGCGTTTATGATATTAAAACTAATAATCACTACTGGGCTGTCAGGACTTTTAATGCTTTCCTGTGAGCAAGGAGGCTCCGCCTCTTCTGCGGCTAAAACAAGTGATGTCAATTTCGCTGCTAATGCTGCCTTTGCCATAAATATGCCCACTACAACAGACTGTACTTTTGATAATTCGACTCTATTAAGTGGCAGCACTGTTACCGCCTATCAAAACTCCAGCGTTTCATTTGGATCCAGCTGCGTTTCTGAAACTCGCAGCTGTGATAACGGGCTGCTGAGTGGAAGCTACAGTTTCGCCTCGTGCAGCGTAGCTGGCCCTGCCAGCTGTCTATTCAATGGAAGCACTCTTGCCCATGGAAGCTCAGTTGAGGCTTATAATATATCCTCTGTAGAGCTTGGCGGTGAATGCATCAGTGAAATGCGTACCTGTGATAACGGAGTACTATCAGGTTCCAATCAATATGCCAGCTGCTCGATTAATTTACCTGCCAGCTGTCTTTTCAACGGCCAAACCCTCGCTAATGAACAATCGGTAAATGCTTATCTTACTTCTTCAGTGGCTTATGGTGAACTTTGCAGCGTTGAAACCAGATACTGTATTGACGGTGCATTATCAGGATCAAACCAATATGCCAGCTGCGCAGTGAATGAACCTGCTGGTTGTCTTTTTAACGGCCAATCAATTGCTCACGGACAAAATGTAACCGCTTACCTAAACTCGTCCGTGAGTTTTGGAACTCAATGCAGTAATGAAACTCGTACTTGCGACAACGGAGTATTATCAGGATCAAATCAGTATGCCAGTTGCGCAATAGACCAACCGAGCAGTTGTCTTTTTAACGGACAAACAATTACACATGGAGCTTCTACAACAGCCTATCTTGAATCAAGTACAAGTTCAGGTGAGCTCTGTGATGCCGAAGAAAGATTCTGTAACAATGGCGAACTAGCGGGTTCCCATCAGTACGCCAGTTGTGTGATGGACCAACCGGCCAGCTGTCTCTTTAACGGACAAACAATTGCCGATGGCTCAAGCGTCCAAGCATTTGGAAATTCAAACGTAAGTTTTGGTGATTTCTGTATTTCACAACTCAGAGAATGTAAAAATGGAGTTCTGTCTGGCTTCGGAGAATATGCCAGTTGTGTTGTGAACCAGCCAGCCAGCTGTCTTTTTAACGGTCAAACCATTACGCACGGCCAAACTATTATTGGTTACAAAAGTAATATCGTTAATGGCAATCAAAAGTGTGAATCCGAAGTTAAAACCTGCAACAATGGAGACCTTAGCGGAACTTTTACTTATCCTAGCTGTATAGTAAAAAATCCAGCAGAAGATAATGATCACGGCAAAGACAAATACTGTAAAAAAGAACGCGTCGAGAAAAAGAATAAGTGCGATAAAGACGATGATCAAGATAATGATGACAAAAACCGGGATAATAAATCAAGCGAGGTAAAACAAAACAACACTTGGTATCTTGGTTTACTTAAAGACAAACACCGAGAACATTTTAACTGTGGCAATCACTATGGTTGGTATACAGAAAAAAAGAAAAGACACAATAATAACAAGAAAAATAAATAACGACTATAGACTGAGTTTAATACCAATAAGTATCTGCCAGTCATTCCCCAGTCTGAATTCGCTATTCTGTGTACCGCTTGCGATACTTATGTTAGAAAATACTTGGTAAGAATCATACAAGGCTTTATCAAACTCAAACTGAAATTGCGAAGATTCATCTTGAAGTGAGCGCATGTAGCGGGAATAAAAATTAAATTCGTTGAGGTTGAATGGTTCATTCACTCGTAATGATGTGTAAAAATAATTTTGTCCTAACAACTCAAGTCCCGGCTTTAAAAACCGCTGCAAATTTTGTGTGTAGTTAGGATTCAATGTGTTAGAACTCGCTGCAATTGCATTGTTTAAATCATTTTGACGAAATCCAGCACCATTATATATATATTCAAATCTTAGATCATAGTTGTCCTCAAACCGAACTCCCAAAACACCAAGGCTTGGCCACTGAAACTTGGATTGATTATCAGGTACCAAATTATAATTAACCCCGTTGGCTTGTGGAATAAAATTAATTTTATGTTGCATATGCTTAATATCTGCATAAGCAGAAAACCCATTAGAATTATTGTAATTAAAATATTCCCCGACAAACACATTTGATTTCTCTTCACTGCCTGCAACAAAACCAAAATAATTTGCACTTTCGGCTATTGATTTTTCATACTTCATTAGTATTTTCGGCGTAAACTTACCCTCAGCAATCCACTCGGCCTCGTTATTTGATAGAGGTTGAAAAATCAGTACAAGATTATTTTCTTTATCTATGGAGTAATTAGTTCTTAATAAGATTTGGCCTTTTTCTTTATAAATCACACTCCTTTGTTCCGTATTAAAATGATAAAAGGGATTTGTCGCGTTTATAAACTCAGCAGGCCCCCATTGATAAACCTGCAAGCCAATTGTTGTTGAAATATGGGGCGTCCAGCTTTGCTCATAAAAAGCATCTGTTAAATCCAGCTTTGTCTTAGTTTCTTGCTCAGTCTGATTATTCAAATGGATATTTTTACTTGCAGTCCTAATTCGAGGCCGTATAACGACTCGTTGGCCAGCCTCAGCCCACTTTATTTCACTTCGCAAATCTAGATGATACTCTGAGTCTGGTGTTTTAAAAATCTGATTTAACGGGTTAACACTCGAGTTCAGCAATTGGTTTTTTTGCGCATAGAGATAGACATTAAATGAATACTGCGTATCCGCAAAGCTAAAATTGTACAATAGCAAAAATAGTATTTTATACATGATCTAAGTTTTCTATGATTTTCTTATTGAGTTCATGTCGGGTTGAATACAAACAAGCTAAAAAGCTAACAAATACTAAGATAGAAAATGCATTTAAATAACCGTAAAAGGTAAAATTAATTTTAAATAACACGGACTCAGATAAGAGTCCTGCTTTATAACGAATCTGAATCGAATTGAGAATTAAAGTTAACAGCAATGAGGCCACTATTCCTATAAAATTTCCGCACAGAGTCAGTAAAAACGTTTCGTACATAAACATTTTTACCACTTGCTTGGTTTTAAACCCAAGACTTCTGATCGTACCAATTTCGCGACTTCGTTCCTTAATGATTTTGATCAGTGTATTAACAACCGATAAGGTTGAAATTATCAAAATCACTAAAACTACAAAATTTCTAAAAATCGACATGAGGTCCAATATTTTAATATAAGTTCCTCCAATGGGATGCTCAAGCCAGGTCATTATTTTAATTTGCGGGTACTGAGTCGCGAATTTTTGATTAAAAAATTCAATGAATTTATTTTTTTCATTTGGGTTCTTAAGTTCAACCGCCATCATTGTTACATTTTTACTATTTAAAAGCGTCTGAGCCGTTTCAAGCGAGGTTATTAAATATCTGTCATCAATATCGCGATAACCTGCATCCATCAGGCCCACCGCACTTACATTCACCGCATTCAGTTGAGTATCTGATGTCATAACCGAAATCTGCAGATCTTTGCTGGGGCAATCAAAACTTCTTTCTTTCGCTTCATACCCACCTGTATAAGAATGAATCCTGTGAGAAAAATCCCACGTACATCCCAATTTTTTTGCTAAGCCCTGCCCGAGCATCGCTGAAAATTCAATATTCGACTTATGGAGAGGTAAACCAAGTGTCGCGTTCCACGACCAATTTTGTCCGCGAACTTTCTCGCCTGAAATGACATCAAAACCCCGTCCCAGTACTATTGCAGATTGATTACCATTAGTAATCAATCCTTGAAAATTCAAAAACCTCACACGATTATTAACTAGTTCCTTTTGCTCCTTAAGAAAATTCTCTAGGTCCACCTGCTCATGTTCAAATAAAGAGTACTTCCAGGGCTCCGCTAGCCCTGACTTGGTGTGAATTTCGGGCTTTTCAATAATTAAATCCCCAAGCATTGAGCGATGCCGAAAAGAATCCTCATACATCTGAGTTAAATTATCAATATAGCCATCAAAAAGAACGAGCGATACAAATGAAGCCGATAACGACAATAACGCCGACAAAGAATGTCTCCAGTTTTTTTTAACATTTCTATAGGCAATCTTCCAAAAAACCATTATCTACCTTGTTATATTATTAATATTAAAAATGGCATCGGGATGGTCTGCAATTTTTGGTTTTGCATATTTTATAACACTTTTATTCTGAGAAAACTTGGCATCGATAATCGTCAACTGACTAACAAAGGCGATATTTTTACCGGCGATTGTAAGTGAATTATTATACTCAAGCCGTCCAATTTTAAAAACCTGTCCTTGTAAGGTTAAAAACTCAGCTTGAGTCGCGAGCTTAGTTTTATCACTGATCCAATAGCGTATCTGATCGTAGGTTAAATTATTACCTTTGGCTTTGAGTAATAATACATGATGCTTAACGCCCTCAAAATCCACGGTTTTTTCTAAAGTTGCCGAGTAATCACGTGCATAATGTGTTGATGCAATATCGCCATTGGCTGCCTGACCACTTAATTTCTGTCTGGCGGCAATCGAGACCGGTTTTTTTAAAGAATTTTTATAAAACCACATCTGGCGATCATTAAATAAAAAAACTTCGCCTTTATTTTTAGCCGGCTTAAGTGCCTCGGCATAGGCATCATGGCCTTTTGCTTTAATAAAAAACTCGCGACTTGTGGTTTCTTCGTTCTCCGTAGTTTCAATACTAACATTCCACTCTATCCCTTCTTGTAAGCCGCCACGTCCGCGATCAGAAGCCTTCAGTAGTTCAGTTGCTAAATCCTGTTCTGCTAACGATGTGAGCGCCGTCAAAACACAGAACACTAACGAAAAAAATTTCATCTAAGCCCCACAATCATTGAGCAAGTCAATCAGTTTAATTTTAGATTTATTTTTCATTACGACGTACGAGGATAAAAACGTCAGCATAATAGTAAATGCCGCAACCGAGAGCGCGATTGAAAAATTCCATACCAATTTGAATTGTATTTTACCGATTACTGATGGGGGCGTAAACCGGATATCCAAGCTATTCACAAAAGAAGAGATTAGAAATGCAATGCCTACTCCCACTACTATTGAACACAAACAAAGTAAAAGATTTTCATAAATAAAAAGTTTTGATACATCTTTTTTCTTAAAGCCAACTGCATATAAAGTGCCGATTTCACGAGTTCGTTCAATAATTCCCATAGTCAAAGAATTAATAATCGAAAGACTCACAGCCGTACCAATTAAAAAAATAAAAAAAGCTCCCATAACCATTAAAAAACCCATTGTGCCCAAATAAACTGAATTTATTTTTTCATCATAATAAGAATACCTATCAACTTTAAAGGGCAATACACCAAGTTGTAGATCTAACTTCTTTATAAAATTCTCAAGATTCGTATAAGGATTAAGATAGATGGAGATCGATTCAGCACCCTCGGTACTAAACAACTCCTGAGCTTTTTTAAATGGTATTAACACCATCGTATCTTCTAAAAACTCTAAGCCTGTAGTGTGCTCAGCACCAAGATCCAAATTAACAGCATTCAAATCTCCATCCAAGGTTCTACCCGCCAACTGTAAAGATTCATTTAAACCAAGTGGATAGGTAAGTGACATAATATCTGCAATTTTTGGTGTAATAGACATCACTTCATTATTATTACGAAAGACATCAATATTTTTAAATTGTGATGGCAGAATCCAATCTTTGGCCCATTTTGTTACATCTGGCTGGCTCAATGATTTAGCATAGACTTCGGGGTCAAAACTGGAAAATAAAATCGGATGTGAAGTTTTACCATTTGATAGTAAGCCTGAACCATTAATATTTTTTGCGGTGTATTCAACTTCAGAACCAAAACCATTGATTATATTTTCGATCTGAATCATTTCTTCTTTTTGAAAAATATATTTTTTAGGTTTTAGTGAGAACTGCACTAACGAGTCCTGCTTATACAGTCGGACATGCCCCAGCAGTGCAGAGTAAACAGATGTCGTATCTAATGCTTTTTTTATACGAAAAATATAAGCACCTAGTAGATTCATACCGACAAAGCCAATGCAAATAGCTAGCCCGGTAGACAAGGCGCGGTTTCGATTTCGAAATAAATTAAGATAGGCCAGCTTTAAAATCATTCAGACTCTATGATTCCATCTTTAATTTTAACAATTCGCTGTACGCGGCCCATCAATTTTTCGTCATGGGTGCAGAAAAAAAATGTCATATGATGTTTCTGATTAAGCTCCAGCATCAAATCAATTATGTGATGAGCCGTTTTAGAATCTAAATTTGCTGTTGGTTCATCAGCTAAAATTAATGATGGTTCTGTAACCAATGCTCTGGCAATAGCCACCCGTTGTCGCTGCCCGCCTGATAACTGATCTGGACGATTCAGACTTAGGTCTTCTAAGCCCACATCTTTAAGTGCAGCCATGACTTTTTGCTTACGTTGTTCAGTTGTGAGTTCGGTCCTAACAGTTAACGGAATTTCAACATTCTCAAAGACATTAAGAACTGGAATCAAATTAAATGACTGAAAAATATATCCTATCTTTTGATTTCTTAATTCGCTCTTTTGATCTTCGGTTAAATTACGAACTGAGACATTTTCAATTAAGACATCTCCGCGATCAGCATCATCAAGACAGCCCACTAAGTTGAGTAAAGTAGTCTTTCCTGACCCTGAGGCGCCAATAAGTGCTGTGAACTCCCCTTTTTTAATTTGCAAGGAAAGCCCAGAAAGCGCATGGACTTTCGTTGAGCCGAGTTGATAGGATTTATATACATTTTTAATATCGACAACAGTTTGCATACTCATATTCTAGATATAAAAATAATATTTACACCTTTTTTCTGCTTGAGTGATCCCACTTTGGAACCAATAAGCTTTGGTAATACTGGCCCCCAAAAAAAATTCACTTGAACTATTATAAATTATATCCGATAGTGATTATATATTAAATAAGGAATAGGAGGACACTATGAAGCAAATTATAATTGAAAAAATGAGAATTGATTCTAATGATCTTCTTCTTTCTGCATCCTTTACCGATTCCACCACACCCACCGGAATCGTCTAGAAAATCTCAAAGAACAAACATTAAATCAGAATTAGCCCCTCAGGGCACAATATTACTTAAAACTAAAATATTTACCAAGGAGTTCGCATGAAAGCGGCCAGATTATACAAACAACAATGGGAAGAGGCTAATTGGCTTCGCCTTATACATGTAGCAAACCAATTAACCAAGATTTTTAATGCCGTATTAAAATGTACAGTTATTGCAGCTCATCTAATTTTATTTATCAATTATCAAGTTATAAAATATTTGTTATTGATAGTAAATTTATTGCTACTGACTGAACCAAGCATTAACAGAGTCGAAAGGGATGAGACATGGATTTTTCGTCAGATCAAATAATTTTAAATTGTTTGAATCTTTTTAAATACAGACCCCAAATAATGGTCAAGCCAGCGGCGGCCATATTGGGGGTCCTTTTTATTCGCAAAATAACCCATATGCCCACCATATTTACTAAAAGTCAGATGAGCATTTCCGTTCCAATTTGCTGATAGATAATTTTTAATATCTATAAATGGGTCATCATACGCTGCTAAAACAAATGTTTTTGTATTAATACGATCAATATATTTTAGCGTTGAACATTTTTCATAGTAATCAGCAGCATCTTTAAACCCATTAGCCTTGGATGTGTACAACTGATCAATATCCATTGTACGCGCTAAAAACGGCAAAGGTATTGTCTCTTTACTTTGAATAATTTTTTTAAGTGTTAAATAAAACCGCCAATCATACACTTTAGAAAATCCCACACTCAATAAATGTGCGCTTCGTGCGAGATCTAATGGAGCATTCACAACAACTGCAAAGTCGGGCTGCTCTGTACCATATCGACACGTTACAAGATTTAAAAGAATACTACCACTCATTGAAAAACCAAGCGCAATATGCTTAGTGTTTATAAACTTGTTTCTAGCCCATTTAATAACGGCCTCGGCATCAGAACCACGACCTGAATGATATGTTTGCTTTGAAGTTGCCTTTTGATCTGCGCCTCTGTGATCTACAAGTATTATGTTCCACCCAAGCTGAGCTGCTAAACTCGCACTCCTCCTAACATAATCAGCCTGTGAGTTTCCTGCTAAACCATGATAAATGCTGATTGTATATCCTGAGTTGTTATCAAAATACTTTAAGAGTAATTGATCACCATCATCTAACGATAATACCTTCTCTTCGAGTTTCAATTTTATGGCTTCGGACGACACTATATGACCCAAAACAGTCTGCGTGTGGCCAGTTAATATCGGCACTATCGGTACAAAGTCGTTTAATTTCAAGTCAACATTTGAAATATTCAATTTATCTGCCCGCCTATTATTACCAAATCTTAACGCGGTCAGTAGCGTCTAGATACAATTTATCTTTTTTACTGCAAGAGAATACCTCCTGAAAGCCCGCCTGATGTTTAACTTGTTCATTAATTCGTGCATAACCCAAACTATGTGGATCAGTTTTTAACTGCATCTCTTTAGTTTTTTCACGAGCCACATTGCACCATACACGCGCATAGGCCACAAAAAAGTTCTTTTTATCTTCAACTTTTCCTTTGTTTTCTGGAAAGGCGGCATTATACGCAAAACCAAGACCCACAAGGTCGGCAACATTTTCCCCTTGTGTCAGATCGCCGTTGTGACCAATTTTATTAAACTGTTCGATCATTTTTTTTCCACGGGCTTGAAATTTTTTAATATCTTCTTCAGCCATCCACTGGTTCAGTTTTCCTTTAGCATCAAACTTCGAGCCTTGATCATCAATGCTATGGCCCAGCTCATGTCCGACAACCGCGCCAACAGCCCCTAAATTTTCAATAATATCGCCATCTTTGATAAAAAATGGATACTGTAAAATACCAATCGGCAAAACAAATTTGTTTTTATCCGGAGAATAATATGCATTAACAGTCAATGGGCCCATGCCCCAGGCCAACTGATTAACTCCCTCTCTCAATTTTTTAAAAGTTCGAGCGTGCCCTGCCATTGCTAATTTAACAGAGTTTTCGTAAGGTTGTTTGTCGCTTAATTTTAATACTGGTTTAAAATCCCACTCTTTAGCAGTTGTGGGCTGAACTAACTGTAATTTAGCAGTTTTAATTTTTGCAACGGCCCCCTTTTTACTTTGTGGAGATAACCAGTCATTTTTTTCAATTCCAGATAAAATAGCGGCTCTAATTTTTTCAGCTACCTTGACCATTTTATCTTTGGGAAACTTAGGAAAAAGCCGTGGCAGCAACTCATAATCAAGTTCACGGCCAAATGAACCCATAGTTGATTCCGTACAACGCTCTTGCCTGTCAGATCTGGTTAGTGGGCCACCAAAGTATTTATGGCGGAAATCCCAGCGTTTTTTAAACAACTCAGGATAGGCATCGTCCATATAACTGCGCGCATTTCGATAAACATACATATCTTTAAAAATCTGTAGATTTTCTGCTTTTAATTCTTTTTGTAAAAAATCGACACTTTCAGGAATAAAATCACGCAGCAATGTTTTAGCCGGAACATTTTTATCAAAAAATGATTTGAGTTGCATCAAATCGATCTTCTTTAAATAATCCTCTCGTGAAACTTTTCGCGGTTGTGTATAGCGTTGTCTGAATTCTGCTGGAAACGGATAAACATCTTTAAATCTTTTCTCAAAATCAATAACCGCCTGTGCCCGCTTGAGATGTTCACTTTTATCACCTTGTGGATAAATCGTATTTAAAAACTCGGCTATTAAGTTTTTATATTCTTCTACCAGCTTAGCATTGTCGTAATAACTATGTTCCGGCAATCCCATTAAAGAGACATCAAAAGTCATATCATACACCAACGGATTATCAATATTTGGCATAATTTCATAAGACATCACTGACCATTTATCATTAGTTAAGTTGGCACGATTTAAATCAATGAATTGACTTATATTTTTGATTTGCTCAACTTCTTTGACTAGTTTTTCCACCAAAACGACTTCCTCTTTAGCCGCTTCCTTTTCATTCATACAAGCTGCATAATAATCTTTTAGTTGCTGAGACCTTAATGATAACTTTTTTTCATTTTCTATATTTTTAAAAAAATCTTTTTTCTTCTCTAAAATTCTTTCATTTGAATCATCAAATGCAAAGGTATGCGAACTGCGATCATCCCTTAGCTTAAATTGTGCCTCAACCTTTGAACAAACATAGGCGTGAAAATCATCACACGGATTAATTTTTTCATTAAAATCAAAGGCTCTGATTTCAGGAATTGCAGAACTCATAAGCTCTGTACTCTTCTCTGCGCGTGCATCTGCCAAGACTTGAGTCGAACCCAATTGCATAAAAACAACAAAACTTAACATACGAGCAAATTTCGACCAAAAAATAACCATGATAATCCTCCTGATTTCTAAAAATAAGACTTGATTCTGGCACAACTTGGGTCAAGGCGTGAAGCTTTTTTTACACAATAGACATAGCTGCAACTTCAAGTAATAATATCTCATGCCTGCAAGACTTTACGAAATTCGCTGAACAATTATAATAGGAGTCACAAATGTCAGTTCCTTTTATCGACTTAAAAACACAGTATAATGCACTTAAAAATTCAATTGATATGAGAATCCAGAAGGTCCTTGAAAGCGGTGCCTATATCAGCGGCCCAGAAGTTAATGAGCTTGAAAAAAGATTAGCCGAGCACACGGGCACAAAACATTGTCTTGCCGTGGCAAGTGGTACCGATGCCCTTTTGATTCCAATGATGGCACTGGGTATTGGTCCAGGTGATGAAGTTATCACCACAGCCTTCTCTTTTATCGCAACTGCTGAAACAATTGTGCTTGCCGGTGCTACACCCATTTTTATCGATATTGACCGCAAAACATTCAATATTGATACTAAGAAAATTGAGGCTGCAATCACCTCAAAAACAAAAGCAATTATGCCCGTGTCCCTTTACGGGCAGGCTGCTGATTTAGATGAAATCAATGCTATAGCTAAAAAACACAATTTATTTGTAATTGAGGACACCGCGCAATCTTATGGTGCAAAATACAAGAATAAAAAAAGTGGCGCCTGTACAACTGCGGCCGGTACATCTTTTTATCCAGCCAAACCTCTTGGCTGTTATGGCGATGGTGGCGCGATATTTACCAACGATGACAAACTCGCGATTGCTATGAAAGAAATTCGCGAACATGGTTCTGAAAAACGATATTATCATACTCGTTTGGGGGTAAATGGCCGATTAGATACTATTCAATGTGCAATTCTTCTGGCCAAAATGGAGCGCTACGATTGGGAAGTTGAAGCGCGCAACCGCATCGCAAGTCGCTACAGCGAGGCCCTCAAAGGCTTAGGAAGTATTGATTCGCAATATTCAATTCCCTTTATAAAACCAGAAAATACTAGCGTTTGGGCGCAATACACCCTAACCATCGCCAACCGTGAACTATTTCAAAAGAAAATGACTGAACTGCAAGTTCCTACAGCAGTGCACTACCCTCTAACAATGCCTGACCAACCTTGGTATAAAGCCAACATTAAAAACATTCATGATATTTCCGTATCGCGATGGGCGGCTAGCCATGTTGTAAGCTTGCCGATGTACCCAGACATGGATGACAAAACGCAGGATATCGTAATTGATGCGGTAAAAAAATCAGTCGAGTTTTCTGTAAAACAAGGTTAGGCTCTGAACCATGAAAACAGAATTCACCCCGCTTGAAAAATTAGTCCACCTCGAGCCACAAACCAGCAAAACTTCACAAAAAAAAATTACCTGGGGAGATACCAAGAACTTCGTCTTATTTGCCGGCCCAGATATCATCGAAGATGAAGGCATGGTCATCGAGACTGGCTTAGAAATTAAACGCTTAACTGATGCATTGGGCATTCCGTGGATTTTAAAATGCTCTTTCGACAAGGCTAATCGCCAAAGCTCTAATAGTTTTCGCGGCCCCGGCATGCAATCCGCACTTAAATCTTTGGATAAAATTAAGTCAAAAATCGGCTGCGCTCTTATTACAGACGTGCATGAAACAATCCAAGTTGAAGAAACAGCACAGTATGCCGAAGTGATTCAAATTCCCGCTTTTTTATCCCGCCAGACAGATTTACTTGTTGCCGCTGCCAAAACCAATCGCGTTATTCATATCAAAAAAGGACAATTTCTAGCCCCTTGGGACATGAAGGCTATTGTAAAAAAAGCAACCCAAACCGGGAACGAAAAAATTCTGCTTTGCGAAAGAGGCACAACATTTGGTTACAATCGCCTCATTAACGACATGACGGGCCTTGTCGAGATGCGACGTCTCGGGTTCCCGGTTATTATGGACTGCACTCACTCAACACAACTACCTGGCGCCACTGGTGAATCCAGCGGAGGCCGTGGCGATATGGTCTGGCCACTTGCTCGCGCCGCAGTTGCAATCGGTGTTGATGGTATTTTTGTCGAAACTCACCCGAACCCTGCTGAAGCCTTATGCGATGGGCCGACTTCTTTACCACTTAAAGACTTAGAAGGATTTTTAAAGAATCTGCAGCTTATATTTAAGACACATAGCAATGAATTTATTTGATAATTTTTTTATGAATCAGCTTAAAAGGCTACTGAGGATAAGCTGGCGGCCATTAATGGCGATTACGCTGATTTTTATTCTGATCAAAAAAGGCCCCTTTCAGATCGAACAGCTCAAATTTACCCTTTCAAACATCACAATTGTGTCTTTAGGTTTTATCTTGTTTTTTTTGCAACTGCTGTTGTTTTCATTCAGGTGGAAATTATTCATCAACTTAGTTTCTGAAGTTCGCTTGTTTAAGGTATTTAAACTCAATCTAATCGGTTATTTTTTTAATTACTTTATTCCAGGCGGCGTCGGCGGCGATATCGTGAAGGCACTTGAATTATCTAAAAACAATCAAAGTTCTCGTTCCGAGGCCCTTTCAACTGTGCTTTCAGACCGTATATTCGGTTTATTTGCTATGGTCAGTTTCACTTTTTTTTTCTTACTGCTTGAGTACGCCTTACATCATGAAAAATATGTACTGAAGTTTCTAATTTTGAGTGGATCTCTTTTTTTTATAATTGCACTTTCGCTACTATTTCTTCCTGTCTTCCTCGCTAAAATCTCCTCACATTTATCAACTAAAAATTCAGTTGTTTTAAAAAAAATAGAAAAACTGGTCTCCTCATTACACTTTACGTTTATTACTTTTAGAAACATCAAAATTCAGATCAAAAGTTTTTTCATTAGTTTTTTAGGGCAAGCTCTTGCGATCTATTTTATGTTTGAAGTTGTACGAGTTCTGGGCGTGCCACAACCATCGTTTTTTGTTTTTTTCTCATTGTGCTGCTTTGTCTTTGTTGCCTCCGCCATTCCGATATTTCCCGCAGGTATTGGCGTCGGTCAGGCGGCCATTTACGTTATTTTTTCTCATATCAGTGAAGATCTTGCCAAAGCCACAATAACAGCCATCACGGCTTTACAAATTTTTAATTTGTTTTATGCACTCATCGGCGGAGCCATTTTTTCATTCATGCCTAAAGTTGATGATAAACTAAAAAAAGAGCCTGTAGCCATCGAAATCTAAATATGAAACTCAAAAATAATATAAAGAAGGTGCAAAGATGACATTATTAATAAAACAGCTTATCGGGTTCATTAAACTTCTCCATTCCGATAACGGACAAAATCAAATTGCTTCCGGCCTAGCCTTTGGGGTTTTCCTCGGATTTGCACCATTCCTGTCACTACAGACGTTCTTCGTTTTATTTGTCGTTTTTATTTTTAGAGTGCAACTTGGCGCAGCCTTTCTTTCGGCCTTTTTCTTTAAATTCGTTGCCTATCTTCTTGATCCTGTTGCCGACCCCATCGGCCGCTCACTTTTAGAAAATCAAGCTTTGCGGCCGCTTTGGACCACTATGTACAATGTCCCGTTACTGCCGATGACTCGATTTAATAATTCCATCATCTTGGGCTCTTTTGCTATTTCAATAATTTTGTGTCCGATCCTATTTTTTGTTTTTAAAAAACTAGTTGTTACCTACCAAACTACGCTCATTCAAAAAATGGAGTCATCAAAGGCTTGGAAGGCCATAAAGGCCACGAAATTCTATAATTGGTATACTAAATATCAAGATTTGTACGGAGCCTAATTATGAATAACACAATGAATGATAACCCGTTGAATAAGAAAAATAAATCCCAAGGCCCAATCCGCTGGAATGCCATCATCCCTTTTCTTATCATTTCAACTCTTATTTATTTTTATTTAGTATTGTTTTTTGATACTCACATGAAAAACGCAATTGAATGGGTCGGTTATAAAGCTTTAGGAACCGAAGTTAATATTGGGCAATTTAAAACTTCGTTTATAAAAGGACATGTTCAGATATCAAAAATTGAGTTAACAGATGGCGAGCAGCCCGAATTTAACTCTCTAGAATTGGGTGATATACGCTTTAACTTAAATTGGGATGCCCTCCTCCGAGTAAAATTTGTAATCGAAGAAATTGCCGTTGAAGGCGTTCAGTTTATGTCAAAAAGAAAGTACCCGGGCAAGGTTGCCCCCCCCGCACCGCCGTCTGATGAGCCGAGCTTTGCAGATGAACTACAAAATAAAGCTCTGAATAAGCTGGATAAAGAAAACCAAGACAATATTCTTGGCGACACGGCACAATTTCTTAAGACTGGAAAATTCGACGATCAAATTAAAAATGTCGAAAGTCAATTGGCCTCTAAAAAATTACTCCAAGAGATGAATACCAAATGGACAACTAAACAGACGGAATGGAATTCAAAGCTAAAAACTTTGCCAACCGGCAGCGAGCTTAACGCCATTAACGAAAGATTCAGTAAAGTTAAGTTAAAAGATTTTACTAGTTTACAGGAGCTCGAAGCCTCCGCTAAAGAAACTGACTCTATCATTAAAGATATTAATGCCAAAACAGCTCAAATTCAAAATACCAAGACAGAGCTAGATACCGATCTCAAATCGATAGATCAGGATTATAAAAATATTGATTTACAAATAAAAAAAGATATCGACACACTTAAAAGTCGATTTAAAATTCCCAAAATAGATGCTGCCAGTTTTGCCAAAGCTCTTTTTATGAATTACCTTACTCCTTTCACTAAAAAACTAGACACTTATAAAGCTATGGCCCAAAAATATCTTCCGCCTAAATATGCAAAAATGCTGGACGGCCAAAAATCTGAAACCAAAATTGATGACACTATTCAGCCCCACCCTCGGACTAAGGGAGTTTCTTATGAGTATCCAGTAAAAAATGGTTACCCACTTTTTTGGATACAAAAAATTTCATTAAGTTCAAAGTCAAATGTCCAGGCCGACTATGGGGACTTCTCAGGTCTCATTAGCAACATCACCTCAAACCAAAATCAAATCGGCAAACCTACCACCGCTAAAATTGAGGGCGCATTTAATCAGTTAAAAATATCGGGTATTCAATTCAATGCTTTACTGAATAACATGGGCGCTGAATCTTTGATAAAATTCGACTTTGGAATTAACTCATATCCCCTAAAGGAAATTAAGCTCCTAGAGAGTAAAAGCGGAACTATCTCTATGCCACAAACAGAGGCCCGCCTTATTACAACCGGTGAAATTTTAGGATTTAAAAACTTTGATTTAAAGCTAGAGAATACTTTTAGTAATGTTAATTTTCAGATTTCTTCAGAAGATAAAACTGTCGATGAAATATTAAAAAATACCTTGGGTTCAATTTCAAAATTCAACTTACAGGCCTCTATCAAGGGCGAACTTAAGAATCTTGATATTGATATTCGTTCAAGTTTGGCTGGAGATTTAGAAAGATCATTTCAAAGTCTTTTGCAAAATAAAATCAACGAAGCTAACGAGCAACTGCAGAAAGCTGTTAATGGCGAAATTGAAAAACTGAAATCTCAGCTTAACGCGCAAATTGCTAGTTTGAAGTCACAAGCTGAAAATGAACTCAAAAAAATACAAGCTCAGGTCAATGAACAAAAAGCCCAAGCTGAAAGTAAAATAGCGCTCGCTAAAAAGGAATTTGAAGATAAAACTAACAAAGCCAAAAAAGATGCCGAAGACCAAGCTAAAAATAAAATTCAGCAAGAAGGCCAAAAACAGGTCGATGATCTGAAGAAGAAATTTGGGTTATAGAGCCATTAAAGCTTACCTCAGAATAACACTCGCAAGCCTTTGCGCCTTTACAGTTTTGCCGGCTAAAAGCGGACTTGTTCCTCCGCGTTTAGCAATAACCGAATAAATTATTGTATTACCCGAAACTAAAGCCTCATGAATTGCTGCTGGATTCTGAATTACATCGGCCATGCGAACATGGCCCGATGTAATTTTCAGTTGATCACGGGTAAAAGCTCTCATATTCAAAGGCTTATTACCTCCAGCTGTTTTAAGATCCAAATAAATGGCATACTCTGTATTAACGTCAGCATACTCATTAGTTAAATCATTTATAACAAGTTCTGAAGCTACTCCCGCCCCATCAAGACTGATCACTAAATTTCTAGAGTCCGATAGGCTTGCTAAGTCTTGTTCAGATAAAATAGATTTTGGAGTCGCGGCTAACACAACTTGAATAGTTCCACCATTTACAGTTTGACTAGCAATTGTGTAATTGTAGACCGTATTTATTTGCTGCAACTGAACTTGCGCGGTGTTTAGATCAGCTGAAACCAAGATAATATCTAAAGTTTCTGATTGTTCCGGATTCAAATCCGCATCTACAGGAAAGTGAACCTCAACTTGATACTGTAACTGACGATCAAATACTTCACGAGTTTCAGGCCTGCAACATCTTTGCTCTTCTCGATATCTGGTTACGCTACGAGTACGAGTTTCTGTTCTATAACGAGTTACTGTACGTGTACGTGTTTCCTCACGATAACGAATTTCAGTTCTGTAACGAGTCACTGGACGTTGGTATGGCACCCGTACATAGCGACACTCTCGTTCAGTGTAAGGAACCCTGTGACATATTCTTTGATTTTCACAACGTTTTACAGGTGGATTTCCCGGAATAAGATAACACTTTTGTTCGTTACGGCATTCTTCACGATACCTTGTTACATTTTCACAACGCTGCTCATCGCGGTAATCCGTGATGTATTCAGTGTAAGGCACCTGAACTTCATAAGGAACTGTTTCAGTATAGGTTTCAGTAACTTGATAAGGAACTTCAACAGTATAGGTCTCATCAACTTGATAAGGCACCTGCACCGTGTAAGGTACTTGTATGGTTTCAAGTTTAAAAAGATTTTTTGATAAACTTCCGGTTTGTAAATTACCGGAGTTCGCAAGGCGTCGAATATGCATAACCTTATTTTCTATAGGTACTGCAACTTGCTCTTGTGAAAAAACTTGCTGTGAAACTAGGCATGCAAACAATATCGCTTTCGAAAGCGTAGAAAACTGGTTCATTTTGTCCCCCTTTTATGGATATAAGTGCATAAAGCAAACTTAATGCCGAGATTTCTGAACAAAAAGTACAAAAAAATAAGTCGATTTGGCTCCACTTATTTTTTTTGCATTGAATTTATGCATATTTTATTAATAGAAAACTAATCGAGTATTTCGATTGAAGTTACCCACATCAGCTCACAGGCTCCAGCGCCATCATCTTCACGAGACAATGAGCTTTTCAATTCACGTCCATCTTTAAAATTAACACTGACGAGCTGACCCGATAGTTTCACAATGTGGCCAGTTCGTATTTTTTTTATCTGATTTTTCACAAATGTGTTCGAAGCTATTAAATGCATATTAGCACTAGTTTTATTCATAATTGATTTATCAATAGGTCCACTACCCTGCCAATTGTAAAAATAAAACCGATTTGCCTGGGAAATATTTAATTCTTCTAATACCGCAGAATCAGACATCTCATTCCATCCGACCGCTACATCAATAGGCATTATATCAGCACTTTCGCCAAGCCAGTATTTACGTGTTGAAAGCACCCTGGCTTGAATTTTATATTCCGCTAACTGATTTATAACTACACTTTTATATGGAAATGGCCTTGGTTTTTCCGTTAAAATTTTTTGCTCGGGAATCGCAGATACTAAAACTCCAGGCGGACGCTGAACTTCACGATCTGACAAATACTGATAACAGCCCAGAATAAAAATTATTAATAGGACAAGAAGTTTTTTATCTGAGCTCAACGCGACTTATTTTTTGATATTGTTTTTTTGTTCATCTTTTTATTTATTTTCTTACTAATTTTCTTATCAACTTTTTTATCAATTTTTTTATTTATTTTCTTATCAATTTTTTTTGAGTTATTTTTTGTAGTCGTTTTGGGCTTTAATTTCACTGTGAACGTAGAAGCCGGAGCTCTAGACACAAAAAATTCAGCATCATTAACTACATTTACAACATTAAATTCACTATCTACACTATCTATATTACTACGACATACACCACGAGCCAGACAACCATAGGCGTTTCTAAAATTATTTACAGACGTGCTTGAATCAGGTCTTCGATACTTTTTTAAATAGGGATTTCTTACGAAATCCTGGCTCACATTTGTGCCTGGTATCTTTCTAAGAGTAATCATCATATCAGAATACTCGGCAGTCGCTTCTTCTGGCGCAGCTTCTTCTAACGCAGCTTTTTTGTCGCTAGCCTTCGCCGTAATTATAAATGACATTATAAAAATTGAAATTACGAAATAATGTGAAAACAACAGGGGTAACCTATGCATAGTCACTTATCGGCATATTAATAATGAATTTAAAATGCTTAATATGAATGATTCCGGTCTTAATGTGTATTTAAGAGATATAAAAATCTGAAAAAAAGCCTATAAGTCTCGACACTTGTATTATAAAGCATAAAAGTCTAGCTTTTAATATTGACCTTCTATTTGAATTCAATCTAAATGCACAGAGGCTAAAAGTGAAAATTTTTTTCATTATTATACATATAATTTTTTTCAGACTAGCGACTAATGCAAGCGAAATGGCTCTAATTGATTCTGGCTCATTTAATATGGGCTGTAATAAAACTTCTGAGCATAATTTAAGTTATCAGCGTAAGGTTTATTTGGATTCATTTTTAATCGACACAACAGAAGTTACAAACATTGATTATGAGTCCGTGTTCCCAGAACACCAGCTGAGACGCCATCAAACATCAGCTTGTGATCAGTGTCCTGTAACCAAGGTCAGTTGGTTTGAAGCTCATCAATACTGCCAAAAAATAGGAAAAGATTTACCTACAGAAGCTCAATGGGAAAAAGCCGCCGCAGAAAAATCAAAATGTGCTTACTCTTGGACTGGAGAACTGTTTAAAAATAAAGAAGAAGCCAAACACTCCGGCTTAGTTCGCGGTGGTTTTGAACTCGATGATGGAACCGCGCCCGTAGCCTCTTATCCTGCAAATTCATATGGAGTTTATGATATGTCAGGTAATGTATGGGAATGGACAAGAGATTGGATGTCTGTTCAGACCTCAACTGAGGACGCTCAAAACCCTATGGGGCCAGAAAAAGGTCACTTTAAAGTAAGACGAGGCGGCGCCTGGTCGGATGATATTCGCGGACTAAGCGTTAGCTGGAGAGATTGGACAGATCCTCACGCATCTTTTTTTGTAGATTTGGGATTTCGCTGCGTTAAAAATTAACCTTAAAATTTCATTACTTTTCAAAATGTAAATGTGTTCCAAGCCACCGGCGCTCTAATAAACTGTGGCTCAAGTTTATTGGGACGAATAACAACACTCATCGGAAGACGGTCGACATTAAAAAATTTTGATAAGCTCTTGGTATCGTCCCATATTTTAATATATTTTTCAGAATCAAAATGTGGAAAGCTTATTAAAAATTTAGAAATACCCTCTTGAGTCTCATCTAAAGAAATAATAATAAACTTTATTTTTGGATTTTTATTTGAAAACTCAATCAGCTCAGGAACTTCACCCACACAGGGGCCACACCAAGAGGCCCACAGATGAATTATAACAGCTTGTTCATCAATCAGTAAGCCCTTCGCAATAGTAATCTTACTCCCTTTGTAATCCTTTAGGTCGGCAGCATAAAGCTTTTCGTAAATAGCTTGCTTGCTAAGTGTTTCTTGACCGACTCCAATTTTTTCAGAACTACTCGAAAAGTAGCTATCATTTAATAAAACGTAGGTTAACGCTGCGGCTAGAATTAAAAATAATACTGATACCTTTAGTTTCATCTCTCCCTACTTCATCGTTTATTAGAATTTTTTTAAAAAAAAACCCAAGGATTTTAAGCTTGGGTTTTTTAAATTAATATTTAATTTAAAACTATCTAGCTGCGTGCATAGCTGCGCGAGATTTGTTTTGTGTCTGTCTGATGCCCTTTTTGGTTTTAGCATGGGCTATCGATTTCAACTTTTTAGCTTTGCTCTCTACTTTTTTTGCAACTTTATCTTCTTTAGTTGCCTTAGCTGTAGTTTTTGCGGCTTTCTTAGTTTTCCAATCGAAATCTACAAATTCTAAAAATGCCATTTCAGCTGTATCTCCAGGTCTACGTCCAACTTTAATTACACGAGTGTAACCACCATCGCGGTCTTTAAATCGAGGTGCAATATTTTTTACTAAATCAACACCAAGGTCTTGATTTCCTAATCTGGCAATCACTAGACGAATCGAGTTCAAATCACCTTTTTTACCAAGTGTAACAACTCTTTCGATATGGCGACGTACTTCTTTTGCACGAGCCTGAGTTGTCTTAATACGACCATGCTCAACAAGAGATACCATTAACCCACGAATAAGAGCCTTAAGTGGTCCGCTCTTACGACTAAAATGTTTTACTAACCGACGATGTGATGACATGTCGAACTCCTCTATTATTCTCTATTGTACTTCTTTTTTAACAGACACTGGCATTTGATTAGGATCCCATCCTGGAGGTGGCCATCCTTCGATTTTCATACCCAAACCCAAGCCCATTGTCGTTAAAATTTCTTTAATTTCATTTAATGATTTGCGACCGAAATTTTTAGTTTTAAGCATCTCTGCTTCTGATCTTGTAACTAACTCGCCGATAAATCGAATATTAGCATTTTTAAGACAGTTCGCAGATCTAACACTTAATTCTAAATCATCAACAGATCTGAAAAGATTTTCATTTAAAGTTGATGATCCCATTCCCCTTACTTCGTCAGATGGCTCTAAAGACTCATCAAAAGTTAAGAAAATTTGTAATTGCTCTTTTAAAATTTTAGAAGCTAATGATACTGCTTCTTCAGGCTTTAATGAGCCATCAGTCCATATTTCTAGAGCTAAAGAATCGTAGTCAGTTCTTTGTCCAACACGAGCATTAGATACAGAGTAGTTAGCTTTTCTGATCGGGCTGTGTAATGCATCAACTCCGATAAAGCCGACCTGTAAATCGTCTGTGCTGTTTTCAACTGGAACATAACCGCGGCCGTAAGACACGATTAACTCCGCATTAAAATTGGCATTGTTACCAAGTGTAGCAATATGTTGATGTGGATTTAAAATTTCAATTTTATCAGATGTACTGATATCAGCAGCCGTGATAACTCCCGGACCTTTTTTTGAAATTCTTAAAGTCAAAGCTTCAGAATTAAATTGTCTGAAACGAACTTGTTTTAAATTCAACACGATATCTGAAACATCTTCCAAAACATCAGGCATTGTTGAGAACTCATGTAAAACTCCATCGAATTTCACAGCTGTTACCGCAGAACCCATCATAGAGCTCAATAGAATTCTTCTCAATGAGTTACCAAGAGTAACTCCAAAGCCTTTTTCTAGAGGGCGAATAACAAATTTAGCATATTCCATAGACTGAGTATCTTTTTCGATCTCAAAGCCTTTTGGTTTAATTAATTCTCTCCAAAACTTATAATAGTGCTCTTGCATCATTGACCCCTTAGTCGCTAAAAATTTTTACCGAGAGTAGTACTCTATATTATCGAGAGTAATATTCTACGATCATACTT
>ERZ1292630.1017-Hain-H41-02um-R3-1017-length-28257-cov-6_pt2 | contig 23575 bp, 9 predicted proteins | sample MGYA00564408_ERZ1292630 | MGnify/ENA primary metagenome ERZ1292630 (study PRJEB36523, sample SAMEA6512641) | groundwater metagenome | collected 2019-01-08 | study: AquaDiva: Metagenomics assemblies of 32 groundwater samples
AAATGGCGTGGAAGTGCTCCTTGATGGATCGTTCCTCCCCATGGGGCTACCCACATCCCGGCGGCTTTTCACGATTTTTTCTGGGGAAGCAGAAGAAGCGGAAAGAAACGCCACACATCCACCCATGATTGGTGAAACGAACAACGCCATTCAGCTGTTTGGGAACCACAACGGACGCCGAGCCGCTGGTGGCCCCCCTCGCACGGCCACCGGCATGCCGATTGAGCGACGGGCGGACCAGCCGACACCTGGCCTCCGACCGCCCGCAGCCGAGTCATTCTCGGGAACACTGAGCGATCTCTTGCGCCAAGCGACGGAGAAGTCGCGCGGTCACCGGTTGAAGGAGCAGGGCGCCGCTCAGGATGACTTCCGGCTGCGGCTCCGCGCGGTCGAAGTCTTCCAGCTGGACGCCATGCACAGCCTTTGGCTCGAAACGTGCGGCCACTTTATGGCCTTATGGAGCGCCGCTCACCATCCTGTCTACCGAACACTGTCGGTGGGCCGCCCGGAGCGCATGACCCGGCAGCACATGGAGCGATTGGAGCTCGATCACCGGACCGTCATTGACCGCCACGACACCGTTGCGACCGCGGAGTCGCTGGACCGCACGGCGTTGCAGCACATGCTTAGGTTTCTTCGCCGTGCTTACGGTGCCCTCGACGAGAAGAAAAGCGTCTATCTACGCGAAATGGGAGTGGATCCTGTCCATCCCGATGAACCCATCGCCGTGATGCCCTACTTTGTGGTAAGGAGGGATGAATGCTCCGGAGAAGAGCGTCGAGGATCTTCAAGCGACGAGGCAGCTCGCTACGTACAGCTACTCGGAGTCGCCCAGGCTCGCTGTCTCGCGGAACAGGTGGTGTCGTCGAGTCATGATGCGAACAGCGCGACCGCCTTCGACGCGCTGTGGAACCTCGCGGTGCCGCCTCGGGGCCCACCCTATGACGGAGCCGTTGCCGTCGCTGCCACGGAACCTCAGCCGACTGCTCACCCGCCTTCTCCGCCACCCCCCATCGTCGCGGAACCGGACAATCGTCCCGATGCCGACACCCGCCGAAAATCGTCAGCGTTCATCGATGAGACGGACCCGCTCTCACCGTACGGCGAGGTTGAGGAGGAGGAGGCGACGCCCATCGCCGATCCCCACACCACATGGGCGGCGATCGCTGCCGAATGCCTTCACGGCGCCGAAGCGCAGCAGCGCCTCGAGCTATGCTCGCACCGCTGGCAGTGGTTTACGACAATGTACGTCACCGCGCAGGAGCAGCTGAATCGTTGCGCGATTCACACCGACCGCGATCGTCTCGAGGGCATCACGACGCTGATGAGCGCCAACTTCACGCCTCCGGCGCCGACGCTAATGACGTTGCCTGCCGACGAGCACCAGGCGCGCGACTTTCTCACATCGGACGAGGCCATCGAGCGGATGTCGCTCGTCGTCGCCTCGGAAGACATTGCGCGCTGCCGCCTGCAGGTGCGCGAACGACGGCGACTGGCGGCGCTTCTCGACAGGTGCGAGATGGCCCAGCGGCTGCTGCAGCTCGTCGACCCCGAAGGAGAGGAGTGGGCCGCCGTCAAGGCCAACGCCTTCGGCGACCTCGAACGGCTTTACCGAGTTGCCCGGGGTGGCACATGCACGTTGCAGTAGTCATCACTCGGAGGCCTACCCCTCTCATGGTCTCTCAAACGAACATTTCCGCCTCACTATCTCTCTCTCGAGAAGTATTTCCTGGCTCCCCTCGTTAGCATTCAGTTCCCGTCGTGGTTGCATCCTTTGTAAATGCGCCGGTCGGTCGCCGCCCCGAGTGGGGCGTCGATGGCACCGAAGCCACGACCGACGAATGTAGGTGGCGAAGGCGCGCAGCCGCACCAGGCGGAGCCGCGACGGCGCCAACAACAACTGCGCAGGGACGGACTCGTGGAACTGCAAGCTGAGGTCTGTGAGCGCATCGCGCGAGATGCGTTGCTTCAGTTCCGGACCTTGTGGTCGGAGGCACACCAACCGATCGCCTTCATTTTGGATGTCGCGCGACCAGAGTGGTCCGCTCGCCAAACCCTCTTTCGAGAGGGACTCGAATCGTTCGCCATGTCAGCCGCCAATGCGATCGCGGCCGCGGAATCTTGCGTTGCCGTGTTGCTGCTGCAGGTGGCTCGGTTCCCTCATGGCCGCATCGTGGACGTGGAAGTCCCCGAGTCGCATGAACGAGATGACATCGAGCGGGCCGAGGCGGTGTCGCGGTGCCTCGCCAGCGGCCACGTGATTTCCCAAAACGAAAGGGAGGAAAGCCGCCTCGTTTTGGAGGCGGAGGTGCGTGATCGACTGTGGTGCGAGGCGACGAGCGCAGCAGGCCGGTTGCTGGCCGAGAGCCAGCTGGCACATGTTCCCGCATTACACCGGTCGCTGAGCATCGCGCCGGAAGACCTCGGCGGGGACCAACCGGGCTGGCCATCCACGGAACAATGGCGAGACATACTCCGCCAACCGGCCGCCGCTGTGTGTAACCAACCATCCAACGTCATGACAATGAGCGCCTTCGTTATGGAAATGGAGGCCCTCCAGCGGTGCGAGTTTGTCTCGCGTGCGTTGGATGACTTTCCCATCGGGGTCGCGCTCTGCCAAGAAGCACTTTTGCGGCGCGCTACTGAGGCTGCCGAGCTCGAGGCATTTGATGCTGTGCTGACGGTAGCCGCCGCTGAACACCACGCCAGGAGGCTGGCCGCTCCGCCGCCGCCGCCGCCTCCTCGTCCTTCAGGAGGTGTGAATGAATCCATCGCCGAGATACCACGACCCCCTCCGGACAATGATCCCATAATCGCCCCGGGGCACCCCCTCGACGATTCGACGACCGGCGCAGCCCCTGTGACCGCAGCCCCTGTGACCGCAGCCGTTGACGTCCGCCCTGCCGACAATCCCGCAGCACCGCCACCCGACGCTGCTGTTGCACCCCCGGCTGCGGCTGAACCCGACGCTGCCGCTGCACCCCCGGCTCATGCTGTCGCTGCGCCGCCGGTTGACGCTGCCGCCGTCGCCACGCCGGTTGCCCCCCACCCTCCCATTGTCCCACGAATTGAGTTAAGCCGCACGGCCAGGACCCTTCGCGAGGCTCTCAGTGCCTTCCCGGGCCACGTGTGGGGTTCGGCGGCGGCGCCGCTTCCTCCGCGACTCGTCGTTCAACACAGCCACAAGGGTGAGACGCACCCGGCGCCGCCGCCGGTGAACACGGTCGACCGTGTGGAAGCGCTAGTCGCGGTGGAAGGGGACTGCCGCGAGGCGCGGATGCACGACGCGCGCCGGGAACTGCACCTTTTATGGCTGGACGCGTATTTCCCTTTGGCACGGAAGGTGCTGGAGGACGCGGAGAGTATCGAATTCGGTGGGATCGTCACGGACGCGCCGTCGCGCCGCCTTCGCGCCGAGGAGGTCGTCGAGCCGCCCCCTTCGCAATGGCAAACGACACCGGTTGACGCCCCAAACGTCGCCCCTGCCACGACGGCCGCACCCTCGACTCATGTCCGCCCCGGCGACGCCGCGCTGCTTCGCCTCTTCGCCGTCGATGACCTGGAAGCGGACCTTCGAGGCGTCGTCGAACAGGAGGAGAAGCTCAACTTCCGACGCTGGTGGTGCGATGGCCACCAGCCGGTGCGGTTCGCACTCGACGTGGTCCAACCCGAGGCGTATGCCAGACAGCACGCCAAACGCCTTTACCTCCTGCACACAGAAGAGGTGGGGGCCGATGCGATCGCCGCCGCGGAATCTTGTGTTGCCTCGTTGCTGCTGCAGGTGGCTCGGTTCCCTCATGGCCGCATCGTGGACGTGGAAGTCCCCGAGTCGCATGAACGAGATGACATCGAGCGGGCCGAGGCGGTGTCGCGGTGCCTCGCCAGCGGCCACGTGATTTCCCAAAACGAAAGGGAGGAAAGCCGCCTCGTTTTGGAGGCGGAGGTGCGTGATCGACTGTGGTGCGAGGCGACGAGCGCAGCAGGCCGGTTGCTGGCCGAGAGCCAGCTGGCACATGTTCCCGCATTACACCGGTCGCTGAGCATCGCGCCGGAAGACCTCGGCGGGGACCAACCGGGCTGGCCATCCACGGAACAATGGCGAGACATACTCCGCCAACCGGCCGCCGCTGTGTGTAACCAACCATCCAACGTCATGACAATGAGCGCCTTCGTTATGGAAATGGAGGCCCTCCAGCGGTGCGAGTTTGTCTCGCGTGCGTTGGATGACTTTCCCATCGGGGTCGCGCTCTGCCAAGAAGCACTTTTGCGACGCGCTACTGAGGCTGCCGAGCTCGACGCGTTCGACCGTATGCGGACGTTAATGACGCCGCCCACTGCTGCGACCGATTGTTCCGTCGCGTCCACGCTCACCCGTCCCGCCTCCACGCCTCCTTCCGACCGCAGCGTCGCTCACAACGATGCCCCTCGTTCGGATCACCTGTCACAGCCGTGTGCCGCCGCAGTGACCATCGCCCGCCCCCCGGCCAACGCCGAGAATGCCACAGGGACGCAACACCACGAGGAGCCTCAGAAGGCGAGGCTCGATGGGCCAGCTTCCGCGGAGGCGTCGACGACCAGAACTGCAACGGCCTCGAGCGTGCCGCCTTCAGAGGGGCAGGAAACAGATCATGGCACCGATATGCAATGCGCCTCCCTTGCACCTGAAAGCAAAAGTGCCCCTGGTGCGATCGCAGTCAGCACCAATCTGGACGCGCCGACGGGACGCCAACGTGAGGGAGTTGACGTCGCGGCGCCGCCCAAAAACGATCACAGCACGCGACCCGAACGCGCAACTGCCGTTGGTGACGTCCAGCAGCCGCGCGCGCCGACCCTCGGCAGCATGTCGGCCGCTGGCCCCGCGAACCTCGCGGCGTCCGTCGGGGGCACCCGCCCAGGCGTCACCATCCTCGGCGGACCCACCGACGGCCGCATGGCGCCCGCGCACGTCGTCAATCGCATCTACGCGACGCGGCCAAACGCGGCGCACCGACTGGCACATCCCATACCGGATTCAATGGATAAGAGGCGTGTCGCCGCGCTAGAGGAGTTGGAGGGCGACCGGCGCCAGACCCTATCACGCGAATGGCACGTGGAAACGGCTTGGGCGGTCTTCCGGCAGCACGAGCCGGCCCTTCGCCAGCAGCTGATCGAGTTGCAGGAGCGCGGTGACCGCGTCGTTCTGCAGGCTATGTTCCAAGCCGGTCCGGCCTTCATACCGGTACCATGCGTCGTGGTTGTTGCCGCCCGTCAGACGCGTTCATCCACACCCCCGCCTCCCCTCCAAGAACCCGCTCAAGTCAAATCGGAAACCCCGTGCCCTCTGCCTCAGGAGCCGTTTGCGCATGAGGAACCCACCGCTCCACCGGCGGCTGCGACGAACCGTCTCATCAAGGAGGACGGAAGGACGGCGGCGGCGGCAACACCCGAGCCCTCGGAGGTGGTGGTTGCCCCCCAAAAGCCTCCACCGCCCACTCGGGCCGATCGCACCCCGATCGACCCCACGATTCCCCTGACAACATCGGTATCTTGGGCCATTGCTACTCTGGAACGCGCCCAACGCCGGCTCATCGTTACAGAGGATGCGACGGAGCGGCTGCCCTTGTTGCGGTCCATCGAGCCGCTGTGCCGGGTTCATATCATGGCGGCGGAGTGCCTCGCGCGGCAAGATTGGTTGGTGCACTTGGAGGGGTCGCAGCGGCTGCTCGATTTGACCGACCCCGAACCCCTCGCGTGGCGTCACATAGCGTCGAACGGCTTCGAGGATCTCGAGGCGCTGGCAACGCACGCCCGTTTCGGTAGGATGCACGACGTCATCACCCGCGCCAAGTCCTCCCTTGCGATGCTCGTGCCCTCGGCAACTAAAAGCCGAGCGACGACCAAGAAGGACCTTGTCCGGGCGCTGACTCGTCCGACTCGACTCATCGAGCGGCAAGGGGCGACGGTGCCATCGACTCCGCCATCAACACGTTTATCGCCTAGCATGTCGTCGTGGCCACCTCCGCTTCCGGTTGCGCTTCCGGACGTTGTGTATGAGTCCGCCACGCAACGGTTTGATGGCTGCTTCCACATCGCGAGCGCTGCCGCCGCTGCGTGGGTCGACGCGATGCGGCTGGCCGAGCTGCTGACTTTTGTCGCTGAGATGGAACGCGAGCAACGTGTCATCGCCTTGGAAGACCCAGAGGCATCGTGCTTCGGGCAACTCGCCGGTCAATGCTTCCTCGCCACTGCCGGCAAATCGATGGCATTGGATTTCGTGGCATGCACGCAGGACACGATGCAACTCGCCTTTCCACACCAAGTCGGCTTACTTCAGTGCTCAGAGTCCGAACAGCGCCACGCTGGCTTGACTGACGCCGAATCGCGTCGCAGATCGGACCTAATCGGCGGCCACGCCACGACATCATGGCAGCTCGCGGAACGCTATGCCTTAAGCGCGGAATGCGACCGCGGGGTGGCACCCATCCTACTCGCCCGTATAGATCATGTGCTCGAGTTGCTACAGCTGACCGAGGTGCATCAACGGCTCGTCGACCTCGGCGACGCAGAAGCGGCGGAGTGGCGGCACATTGTGTATCACGGCTTCGACGCGCTCGAGACGCTGCATCGTACCGCGCGGTACGGGCCGCTCGCAGGCGTTCTTGAGCAGTGGACGCCGCTGTGGCTGCAGCGGTCGCGAACTGTCAAGAAGCCGCGTCGAGACTTCATCGCCGAACTCTCGCGCCACGACTACCCTTGTGACGTCGTCGTCGTCGTTTGTGACCCATCGCGACAGCAGCAGCAGCCCCCTTCCGACGATGCGACAGGGGTCACAGGAGGAGGAGGTGGAGGAGGGGAATGCCACCCACCCCACGAAGCGGGGGCGGCAGAGGAGGCATCACCCACCCCTGAGGTGCGACCCGGAGACGCAACGGCGCAGGACAACGGGGCACCGCGACACTCCGTGGACGCCCCACCACGAGTCGATTCCACGCGGCCGTCGGATCACGCCGACGCCGCGTCGACGGATGCCCCCGCGCCGTTCACCGCGTCCGATTCGTCTCTTGAGACGGCTCCTCTCAACGCCGACAAGCCGCTCGTCGATAGTCCGCGACCGGCCGTCCTTACTTCCCTTGAAGCAGTGGGCGCAACCAAGGGGATCGTGACACCGCCGCCAGCCGCGCTGACCGACGCCGAAGCCGAACCGCTTTTCGCCTGGGAGCTCTTTTGCCGTGCGCAGTGGCGCCGCCAGGAGGAAAGGGCACGCCGGGACGAAGTGGTGGGCGGCATGGAGTCCGCGGCCCGAATGCTGTGGCTGGTCGACGAGGAGGCCGCCGAGTGGGCCGCCATTCAAGAGCGGGGATTCGCGCCGCTCACCGATTTAGTCGTTCACGCCCGCCAGGGGCAGTGTGTGGTGCAGTAATCGAGACACCCAGAGCGCGCCAAGGGAAGGGGGCACATCCCCTTTCTTTCTCGTCGACCCACCCGAATCCCGAAGAGGCCGGACGCTTTTCGTCGGGCCGTTGCGCTTCGGAAGATGAACTCTTTCCGTTGGGCCTTTGTTCTCTCCACTGAGGTCGTTCCCTTTGGCAAAACTCCTATCCTCTCTCCCTCCCTTCCGACCCGATGTCGATCCCTTTCACTGAGCTCGACGGGCGCGCGCTGCTTCCACCGCTCGATAAAATCCTCGTCGAGCGCCCGACGGTGTCAAAGTGGTTGGAGCGAGCCGGAGCCGGTTCTGCCGAGGTGTCCCTGATGATCAACGCGCCCCAGGAGTGGCCGAGCGCCGTGGTGGAAACATTGAAGCCGCTGTCGGAAAATCTCAACCTCGACGCCAAGGGCTGTGTCTTGTCCGTGAGCCCGCGTCATCCGTGCCCGAACGCGGTGCTACTAGACCTCCAGAGCGTCCTCCTCTCGAAGGGAACCCTCTTGGGGACGTCCGTGATCAGCCGGATGCCTCGCGACGTCGAAACGGGCCACTTTAACCACACGACCCGCGAGTGGCTTCATGACGTCGCCGCGGTCGAGAGCGAGTACTTCGCGACGGACCGTTCCAGCCGCACCTCGCCGGTATTCCGCCGGTTCGTTTGTTGGATGTACGCGCAGCTCAGCAGCAACAATGTAGTCATCGCGGACGTGTATGAAAACGACTTGAAGCTCGCGGAGCTTGCCACGGCTGCCCATACCACGCAATCTGGCACCGTGCTCATCCCAGCGTCGGCGGCAGATTCGCCTCACCATATGCTGCCGTCGTACCCGTATTATCACGGCCGACGCGCGGTCCCGTTCGTCGGTTACGCCGTCAAATCCCGGGTGATCCACAGCGACATACGCGTCGCCTTCGCGTCCGCGGATGTGTCGTTGCAGGATAAGTTGCTCAGGCGTCAACGGCTGCCAGAACTGCTCGCCAACATGGCCTTCATCGCGCAGCACCAGCATGGGCCTGTCGTCATTTTCGGCGATAAAGCCAGCCTCTCCGTCCCACCAGAGTGGCGCGGCTCGGTTCCCCGTCGCGCATTGCCCACCATTCCCAAGCCCGATACTTCGACAAGCGTGTCTTCCTGGTTCACGCAGATCTTTTCCAAAAGTTGCACTTGTGGTAGGACCAAGTCGAAGCCGGCTGATCACGTCTCCGGGTTGACACACAGCGCCGACGCCGACTTCGGCAGCGTGCAGTATTCCTTCCCTCCCGGCGCAGACGGCTGGCGCGAGCTACTCCGACGCGACACGCCGCCGGCTTCACATCACGACGACAAAAAAGTGGTTCCGTCGACCGTACCTCCCAAGAGTGAATCGACGACTGTCGCGGTGTCCGTCGATTCGCCGTCGCAGGGTTCCGTCGAAACTGCCTCCACAACAGCGACGTCGAAAGAAGAAGCCCACACCAGCGGTACCGACTCGCTTCACCAACACCCCCCCTCCGCCGGGGCCCCCCCTCCGTCGTCAACGGCCACGTCATCCGGCGACGCCCCAATCTCCAGCGATGACTCCGAACCGGAAGACGTCGAAGCCGGCGACCGCTACGACGCGATCACGCCGAGCGCCGTCGCCCTCCAGCACGTCATCGACGACGCCAAGGAGTGCTGCCAGATGATCATACGGCTGGACCTCACGAAGGCGGCGAGCGACTACGGCAGCGAGCAAGCAGGCGGGGTTCCCGGTCACGATGCCGGCGCCCCCGACGCCGGTGCAGCCGCTGAGGCCGGCGAGGAAAGGTCCGTCCATCCGACAGTCGTCGAGGAACGAGCCACCGCGGCACACAGCGTCCTCGACGCTCACGGCCGTGCCCGGGTAAGTCTCTCTGTCGCCGCCACCATCTTCGACCTGATGCCCTCCAAGCTGTATCACATCGTGAGATTTGACTCGGTCGACGACATTTACGATTCTCAGACGGGCCGCGTCGACGTGGCGAAGGGGACGAAGCGGTGGGCCTTCTACGCGCCCATGGCGGTGGTGTCCATCGCGCTGCTCGATACCGTGGAGTACCACGAAGCATGCAGCTACTTCTACCGCTGCGTGGCCGCTCGAAGCGTCTCTTCTTAAGGTGTTTTCTTGGACGAATAAAATCTCTCTCAAGAGCGTCGACGTAAACAACTCGACGTGCTCGGCGCGAATGAATCTCTCTATCGTCGTGTTCCCTTTTCGGCGTAATTTTTTTCCGGACTCAAAAGCATTCACCCTCCCCGCCACGATCGATCGGTGCCAGTGGAACACTTTGCTGCTTCCTCGGTCGTCGGTGGATTCCCGCCCCCCCCCCCCCCCCCCGATCGTCATTAAACACCTGACGGCTCGCCGTTTAACGCGGGTACGCACGCGCAACTTTGATCGCGTCATGGGCTGCGGATCGTCAACGGATGCCCCGCCGCCGGGGCCGAAAGCTAAACCGTCGGCGTCGACGACGAGCAGCTCAACCCCTGCCGCTTCTAACCGCTATGCGACGGGCAGCAGCGGCGCGGATGGTAGCCGGCCAAGTGGCAACGGCCTTGGCGCGAGCTTCACCCTGTGTACCCCTGCAAGTGGGCCGCAGCCTTCTGCGCGAAAAATGCACGCGGCGGTTCCCATCGGGGGCCACTCCATTTTGCTGTTCGGCGGCGTGTCCCGGAAGGAAGGCTTCGACGAAACGGAGAACCTTGAGGCGACGATGTCTCGCGGCCACCTCGTCATCTGCCACCAGACCTTCCGCGTCGCCACGGACGGCTACACGTGGCAGCCGGTCCACAACAACGGCGACGTGCCGACCTCGCGCGCGACCCACACGATGGTGCTGTTCGAGGGCAACGCGTACACCTTCGGGTCACACCTCAAGAATGACGCGACCTTGTACGTTTTCAACGTCGCGTTCAATCAGTGGAGAAAGATTGACACGTCCGCGGCGGCGCCAAGTCCCAACCGGGGAAACGGAGCTCCTCAAACGGCTCCTCTGTGCCCCAGCGGCCACTCCGCCATCTTGGCGAGCCGGTCGATGGTCGTATTCGGAGGTGAGTGCACCAACGGGTTCGACATCGACGTCTACGTGCTGCACTTCGACGACCGCGTGTGGTGCCGCTTTCCACCCAGTGGCCCATTGATCGACGCCGGAAAGAAGAGCATCCTACGCCGCCGCGATCACTCTGCCGTCATTGTGCAACACCGAATGTTCGTCTACGGCGGCTTCGGCGTCAAGTCGGACGAGCTTGAGTTTGTCGCCTTCAACGCGACCACCCAGCAATGGGAAGCGCCGTTGGAAGTGACGGGGACCGTACCGCCGCTGCGTGGCGGCCACGTCTGTCACGTGTACCAAGAGTTCATGTTCCTGTTCGGCGGGCAGCGCCACGGTTGTTACCTTAACGACTTACACGTGCTCGACCTCGGTACGATGGTGTGGACCGGGGTCGCGCTCATCGCCTCCCCGACCGTGTGGATTCCATCGCCCCGCTCCCACGCGGCCCACGCGGCCGTTGGGTCGGATCTGTACATCCACGGGGGCAGTGACGATGTGCACATCTACAGTGACTTCGTCAAGTTGGACATGCTCGTCGTCGCCAGGAAGATCAACCCGGCCGTCTCCGCAGCGGCGAAGGACCGATTTGGACCCACAAAAGACTGGGATACGATGTAGAGCTGCCCCCTGGCCTGGGGAGCCGCCGCATAGCCGCACCTTTTTTCCCCCCCGCTCGTCACGTTACTTTGACGATCGGGTGTTTGGATGCGTTCGATGTTGTTTCTTCGCTCTCTCTCTCTCGCTCCCTCCCACTCACGCTCTACCTCATCCGCCCTGACTTCCTGCTCTCTCTCTTACCTCGCTCGCTAGCCCTTTCCCTGACCCAACCTAAGAGTCCGATGGAAGTTCTCAAATTCAAGTTTTAGTGGTAACGCGAACCACCCACGCAGCGTCTCACAATGGACAAACGATCACATTTGACCACTACCCGTCGCATCGCATTGGTGCACTTCCCCTTGTTCGGTTCAAGTGCTCCCCCTGTGTTCGCGTGCCTCGCCCTCACCGACCTCTGATGCTTCGAGCGACGTTGTCCATCCTCCGACGAGCGAGCCCCCCGAGGCAGGCAGCTACTCTTCTCGGAAGCCGTAAAACGTATCTTACCCGTCCCGTCTCACCATCGCGCAGCCGCAACAGCAACAGAAGGGAGGTGGTCAGGAACGCGCCAACCACGACAGGTGTCAATGCAGGCGGGCGATACTTCGAGGTCCTCACGGCCACGCTCACCGAGAGAGTGCCGTCGTCGAGATTGGCCGCGCTCGTCTCGCAGCATCACCAACGACAGCCGCCTCCCACGGCTTCGAGCTCAAAAGCCGACAGCCGGTCTCTGCTGTTTCTCGACGTCGACGCAGACGGCTTCTCCTTGGTTCTGTCGTTCCTCCGGGGGCTGCCACCCCAGCTGCCAACCGCCAGCGAGGTCCAGCGACTCGCCGCATTGCACGCTTTTCGCGCTCTCGGGTTAGAAAGCGCCGCCTTCGCTGGTCACCACAACACAGCATCCGACCTAGCCGATGCATCCGCCGCGTCCCCTCCTCCCATTTCGACGTCAGAGCTCCTCCCACCCGTGATCGCCCGCGCTTCTTCGACGGCGATTGTCCGTGCGGAGCCCATCGCCGACAGAACCGCGCTCCCCTCCGACAGCGGTGCCGGCGCCTCCCTCCCCGACATCGTCGTCGTCCAGCTCTGCGACCACATGTCCCATGAACAGGGCGTCAAGCGGCACGCGATGACGATCACCTACGGCGCGGACGGCTTCTTCGTGCGAAACTTGGTGCATCGCTGCCGCAAGGATCTGCAGCGGCTGCTCAGCGCCACCTACTGGCAGGCGCACCAAACCAACGAGCGGGCGGCGTTTTTCATCACCACGAAGATGAACAATGCGAGCGCTGACCTCTTGCTTACCTCCGTGACCCAGGCCGTGCTCGTGCACACCGAGGAGACTGGCTACAGCCTCGTCTCGTCCTACGTGACGCTCAGCCCCGACACGGTGCACCTCTCCGTGAGGGTGTTCCTCCACACGTTCATTTTCCGCCGCGTCCGACAGCCGCACCCGTCACTGCTAGAAGCGGCCGACGCCAGCGATCAGCAGGACGCCGAAGAGGCCGACAATGGCGACCATCTGGACGCGGGGGGTAGCGATGCCTTCGGCGGAAAGTCGCCAAACGAGCACCGTAATTTCGTGCCGCCCACGGTGGGGCCGCGCGCCCCGAGCGATGCGACTGCGGCACCCCGCCTCCACACTGACGAGGGAGAGCCATTCCCACGGGTGGTCAAGATTTGGGACCAATGAGTGACAGAGGACACGCAGAGAGAGAGAGCTTTTACGAGGAACAAATGGATCACCGTTAGCTCCCACGAAATGTCGTATTTTGTTCCACAGTGGAAAATGGGGTGTACACTTTGCGCCGTTGAAAAGGGACGTCTAGGAAGGGTTGGGGCGAAGGAGTGAAAGAGTGCACAGGTGCGAATGCGGCGTGCCCCCGCCTTATGTTGGGGCATGCGACTACGCAGCGTGACCCAAGTCATCGCGGCGCTCCTCCTCCTCCTCGTGTCACATCCGCTATCGCGACGACACGTCGCCTCATACGGAGGGCCGTCCGCGATCACCTTCGCGGAAGGTCGGACCCGCTACATTGTGAATCTCGACGCCTGGACGTGGGACAAGGTCATGATGCCCTGGCCAACGCACCTCCTGCCCCGAGACGCTGACTTGCCGCTAGAGGCGCCGACCCGACCTGGGACCGCTGCGGACGTGACGGAGGTCCCACGAGTGTTTGAGACGCCGGCGCCGAATCCACGTCACTCTGAAGATGGCCACCGCGATCGCCACTCGCACGCATCCCCCGCCTTGCGCTACGTCGTGGTGCGCTTCGACGAAGAATTCCCACACGGCGAAGCTCACGACGCGTTCAACCTCTTTGGAGCGGTGGTTGCCAACGCCACTGTACCGCCGTCACGTCCTCCTCTTTCTCCCGGGAGACGCCATCTCCTTCCCCCCATCCGGTGGCTCAATGACACGATCGTGGCCGAGGTTCGGCTGCGCGACATCGGCGAAAACAAGAACCTACCGCTGCTGCGACGCCTGGGGGTCGTCTCCTCGAATCCAGCCGACGACGTCAACGACCAGATCCCGCGCATCGCCATCTTCGATCTTTCAGAGCAACGCTGCAACAACGCGGTCCGCGACACCGGAGGTCATCATCCCCATAATGCCACGGGAGGGCCGTTTCAGTGGCTCCACGAGGTGCGACCGAAAGGGGACGAGGGCGCCACCCGCGCAGAGACCTCCTCGCCACGGCTCGCCGTTCCTCCTCCTCCTCCTCCTCTTCGTTGGTGCGTGCGGTGGTACAATGGGGACAGTTGGTCGGCGGCAGGCGCCCCGTCGAAAGGGTCGCAACGTCGTAAAAGCAGCCGTCGTCCAACTCGTGCTGCGCCAGACGACGTCGCTGCGTCACCGGCGGCGACTCCCGAGACGGCGACACCGAGCGACATCGTCGACGATGTGAGGGAGACGGGTTACGATGAGTCTCTGCAGCGGATCGAACGTCGCTACCCGCGACGCACCGCGTTGGCGCTATCGCGTTGGTTCGCAGAGGCGACGGGACATTGGCCCGGCGGCGGTTCGCTGCTGCCCAGCCACGCGTGGAGAAGGTTCGCCTCAGCCGTCGCCGCCGCGCCGCGGGAGGTGTATTTGCGACTGAAAACTCAATGGGCGACTGGCCGGGGCGGCGGCCGACAGAGCTGCGTGGACGATGCGGCGCCCCATCCTGCCTGCTTGGCAGAAAGCCGTGCCCTTCCGGGAGTGACCCAGTTTCCCAGTTACGTCCAAGCCGTCGTTGACCGCTGGTTGCAGTTGCAAGCATGGGCACGACGACCTCACCTCATGGCGAAGGAGGCAGACCATCCACAGCGCCCTCGCGGCGGTGCCACTACCAGTGCTGACGTGGACGACGACGAGCTTGCCGCCCTTGACGCAGCGACGAGTCCCATGATGCGCCCTTCACCGCCGCAACGGGTCGATCGGCTGCCATCGTCGGGGGGCCCTGGCAGCCCTCAGGCGGAGATCGTTCCGTGCCGCGACGGCAGCACGACGAGCACCGCGGCCATGTACCAGGACGTCCTGGCGTCTCTGATTGTCCACGTTCAGGCGGCCGCATCGGCCTCAGATCCGCAGGCCGTGGCGGCAGATCGGCAGATGGCTGATGTTTCTCACTTCACTCTGACAACCGTGGCCGACCGAACGACGCATGAGCCTGGCGAGGGAGAGGGGGGCGACGACGACCGAGAGGGGGGCGCCTTCGTTGCGTGGCGCGTCGTCGCCCGTTGGGCGGACCAATGGTACCGGGAGCGCGCGAACGGCCTGCGTCTCCTGTTCGAGGGACCCCCCGCAGCGGCGGGTAGTGAGGCGACGCCGGAGGACGCCGCCGCTGAATCCAGCAGCATCGATCAGTCGCCGCGCCCCGTCACCGCAACGACGCACGCCTGGGTGGACCGCATGCTGACGGTGATGCAGTCGTTTCGGATCGATTTACAGCCCTTCGTCGATGAGTGAGGGAGGGAGGAAAAAAACCCGTCAGAACAACGACTGCGGCTGATATCGTTGACGATGGACGGATGCTGCGTTGTTGTTGTGACACAGACGAGATGAAGACAGACACGGGGGAGACCGGCATCATTCGGGCAACAACTACTGTATATGTCGGCCACACACCCCGCCACTCAACCATTACGTGACGCCACGTCCTTCCGATCATCCACCGCAAGAGATGTCGTCGTCCACGCCTCCTCCGCGACGCCGCGAAGGTCCTTCGCGCAGGCAGACGGCATTAGCAGCCGCCACAGGCGCGACGACGTCGACGGTCGGCTCCATCCCCTACTAGCGGAGGCCATCGACCTTCGCTACCGACACACCCGAGAGGGCTGCATCGACGAAATGATGTCGCAGTACGTTGCGCTACGACGAACGGCGACACTTCATCTGCGATTCTCGGTGGTCGAGTCGCGCGAGGCTTCCATTCGCAGCGAGCTGGCGGAAGTCTACGCGCTGTTTTGCGAGCGTGTTCGCAGCACATTGCTGGCCGTGCGGCGTCAGGTGATGCTTTCCGCTTCGGCTCTTTTGCGGGCGGCCGTGTCCGATGTCACCACACCAAGAGGCGTTGGAGGAGGAGGAGGATCATCGCGATCGCTCACTGACGCGATGCAGGGCGGTCACGAAGGGAGAGAAGAAGCACACACGGCCGCGGACGTTGAGAATGCAGTGCCCACTGCTCCACATGTCGACGCACCGCTGATATCGACTCCCCGGCGGGTGGACCCGACGAGCCATCCATCCCACGGCTTCTCACCGATGACCGCCGTCGTCGCAGCTGGCCGCCAGAAGGTTTCGCCCAACGTGACGTCAGACGCACCTCACCCATCAAAGCACTACTGGCCCTCGGTGGAGCCGTTGATGCAGTACTTACTGCATTCGAGTGACGATGCGGCCCGGTGGGGCGAGCTAGCGTCAGCACCGCCATTCGTTGCGGGGCCGTCGCAGCCGCTGCCCGCCCCCGCGAGTGACCGCCGTCCCGCTGCCGTCGTCGGGAGTCCTTCTCGGCCGCCGCCGCCGCTTCCTGGGACGCGAGCGCAGCTTTTGCCCCCCACTCCTCCGAGGCGCGTCGCTACATCTGAGGAGAGGTCCCACCCGAACGCGGCCGCGTCACCCCCGTCGACGTCGCTGACACTTTCGTCGACCGACGATGAAGGTGACGAGGAGGAGTGACCTCCTTGAGGCTGCTGGTCACATTCGCTCAACGATGAGCCCACAGGAAGTGCCACCGACTCGATACTTTGCCTGCCGATCAACCGCGCTTTCTTTTGCTACCCCCTCCGCCAGAAAGTGGTTTCGTAACTTTCCTCAGTTCATTCCTCAACCCTCTCATGTTTCAAGCGCAAGTGCGGGCGCTCACTCGCAAGGACCTCCAGGTCATGCGAGCCCACCGCTGTGCGTTGATCCTCGAAGTCGTGCTGCCCATCATCAGCACATGCCTCTGCGGCTTCATGACCTACACGCTGCTCAACCTGTCCTTCTCGAACTACGGCAACAACGGTTGGTGGCAGAATTGGTCGCCGTACTGCGTCGACCAGGTCTACGTGACACCCACCCATGCGTTGCAGAACCTCGAAAGGCTCAAGGGGTCGTGCGTGCAGCAGCGAACCGTGTATCCCTTTCCCAACGCCACTGCCATGAACACGCAGTTCGTTCAAGACGCAATTGGACGGCGAGCGACGAGTTGGCAACCCACCAACTACTGGTCGAGCGCGTGGATGATCGACGCCACGGACGCCGAGGTGCCTGGCGCTTGTTCGATGAGCGCGACCACCGGTGACGTGGATATGACATTCAAGCCTGTCGGCAGCACGAGGCACCTCGCGACCACGTGCCCGTTGAACGTCAGTCTCTCCCCGGGACAGGGATCTTGGGTGTATGCCATTCCCCAGATGGTCCAAGCCGTCCTCACGCCGCTGGCGCGCTGGTACGGCGCAAATCGCACGGAGTGGCCACCCTTGCAGCCTTGGCAGCAGAATCAAATTATGTTCAATCCATCTTACGAGCCTAGCATTCCTCCATACACGACGTTCATCGACGGCTCCGTTCAGCTCTTCTACAACGAGCAGAGAGTGCAGTCGGGATCCTCTCGCACGCAATCCGTCAACGTGATCACTATTTTTGCAACAGGAGGGACCGTGATCCTCATTTTTGGGTTTCTGCCGATGACCTCCGCCGTCACCGGTCGGCTGGTGGACGAGAAGCGGCAGAAGGTGCGTGAACATCTCCGGGTGCTCGGCGTGACCTCCTTCGCCTACGTGATGTCGAGCATGCTGACGGCGATGCTGCGCGTCGGTGTGGCCACGGTGGCGCGCTGCGCAATCTTTTTTGGTTTCTTCGCCACCTACCTTTCCGTGGGCGATATTCTCTTTGTGACGTTGGTGTGCTTTTTGCTGGGCCTCGCACTGTGCGGTTGGGCGCAGATCATCCCAGCGTTCATCAGCAAGACGCAGTACTCCAACGCCCTTTGCGGCGCCTTCATCATCGTATCGTGCGCCGGCTCACCGTACGTGACCCTCGCGCCTGTCCCAGTGCAGAGGTTGGCGTGCGCCTTGCTGTCCCCCGTGGCGGCGCTCTACGCCATCGCCCCCGTCCTTGCTCAACACTCAGTGACACTCCCAGTGGGACAGGCCGAAAGTGCCATGTGGCTCGTGTGGGGCATTCTGTTCTACACGGCCCTTGGCCAGTACGTCTACAACATCAATCCAGGTGAGTACGGCGTGGCACAGCACCCTTTGTTCCCCATGTACGCGCTCGTTGCCCTCTGCCGTCGCACGAAGCGCCGTTCCGGCGGCTCGTTGATGTCGACGGATTCGACTGGCTATGAGGATGCCGAGCGAGGAGAGGGATCGGCGGCCCGTGACGCATCAAAGAACCATTCCCGAGTCACGGTAAAGGGCCTCACCAAGTTTTTCGGGAACCAGCGTGACACGCCGGCCGTCGATCACATCGATCTCGACATTTACAAGGGCGAAATCTTCGCGCTCCTCGGTCACAATGGTGCGGGGAAGACGACGACGATTTCGATGCTCACCGGCATGACGGCGGCTACGGACTACCGTCAAGCGACCGTCGAGGGCTACGACCTGGCCACCGAGATGGACGCCATTCGTCGGAGCCTGGGTTCGTGTCCGCAGTTCGACGTGCTCTTTGACGACCTGAGCGGCAAGCAGCACATGGAGCTCTTTGCGGCCATCAAGAATGTCCCCGCCGCACGGGGCACCGACCTGCTTACCGGGCTCGGCTTACCCCTCACCGACCAACGGTCGTCCACGTTTTCTGGCGGCATGAAGCGGCGCCTGAGCGTCGCGACGGCTCTCGTCGGCGACGCCCCCGTCATCTTTTTGGATGAACCGTCGAGCGGCCTTGACCCGGTGTCGCGCCGCCACATGTGGGACCTCCTGCTGCAGGAGCGGCGGACGGGCAAGACGATCGTCCTGACGACCCATTTCATGGAGGAGGCCGACTACCTCGGCGACCGGGTCGCGATCATGTCGCACGGAAAGGTGTACTGCTGCGACACGTCGGCGAATCTGAAACGCCGCTACGGCGTGGGATACTACTTGACCTTCGCCAAGCGGCACTCGGGCGGCGACGACGTGGACGATTTGAAGAAGAAAGCTGCCAACTACAGCGGCGACTTCCGCTTGACGGAGGTCACACAGCTCTTGACTCGGCACTGCGGAGGAGCGCTGAACCAGAACGCGCCGCTTCCCGAGAACCATGTCGGGGTGGATGCCACCGCGGGAGGGCAAGTCGTGCTGCAAAACGACGGCATCGGTGAGGCCCGCTTTCTACTGCCACTGACGGCCGCCGACGCGTTCCCCGCGCTGTTCGCAGATCTGGACCATCAATTGGACAGCCTTGGGATCGCGAGCTACGGCTTGAGCATGAACAGCCTCGAGGATGTGTTCCTGACGATCGCCGACCGCGAGGCGGCCGAGCGCGCCCAGAAGAAAGCCGCGAGCCAACCGACAGCGGCATCTTCCGTCGCGAGGAATGCCGTCACCGCCGCGGATCCCTTGCAGACCCTCGGACCGCATGGCTTGTCTCCGCGGACGCTCTTCGTTCAGGCGCTCGAAACCGGATACCTTCGAATGCTCGTGAACCAGACCATCGCGATGTTGGTGAAGCAGGGGCTGATGACGTGGCGCCGCAAGAAGACTTGGTTCCTCGGTTTATTCTTGCCAATGGTCGTCATCGGCGTCAGCTTCCTGAGCGCGATTGACTTGAACGCGTTCATGGGGGGCGGCGGCTACAATTATTACAATGTATACGGCAGCGCGATGCCCAACCCCGTCAATCTGCGCGTGCCGGTCGTCATGGACAGCATGGCCGGCACCCCGTATATGGACCGCACCATTGTCGACGGCGTGCTCGGGGAGTTCAGCGACGCCTATGCCGATTACTTGACCTATGTGCAATTCGGACGCAGCAACGCGCGGCCGAATGCCACCGAGCAGGCGCCGTCATTGCAACTGCCGACCTACGAGGGCCCGATGGCCGGTCAGATGGGGGCCTACGTGGATGCCGGCAACCTCGCCTTCGGATTCGAAGTGCACACACCCGCCGTGCTCCGAATTTCGCAGGCGTACCACTGGACGAACAGTACCCCAGGTGCCAACCCGGCGGCCGGCGTTAACATTACGTACTTTTGGAACTATGACCCAAAGCGGTGGGGCATCGCAGGTCTTGTGGAACTCGATCTTGCTTGGAACATGGCTGTCCGGCGCTGGTCCGCGTTGACCGCGAATGCCCCTGTTGGTAGCGCCGCCGCCAACGCGATCGTCAACGTGTCGGTCAACTGGCTGCCACTGCTGCCACCGTACAACGCGACCACGACGACGACTCAAACGTTGACGTCGACCACCACGACGACCGTCACCGAGACGACGGGCACCGGCACCATGTCGCCGACGGCAACGACCACGTCCACGAATGCGCCGGAAGGGCCGTACACGCCTCGCTACATCATGCTCGGGGTCGGCATTCTGTCGGTGGCCGCCATCGTCCAGTTTGCCTCCTCGCAAGCGCTGGTGGTGGCCGACGATGTGAACCGCTACACCTTTCAAACGTTGCGGATGCACGGCCTCCGGGGCGCGGCCTACTGGCTAGGCACCTACCTCTTCGACATGCTCATGGCCGTGCTGCTGCTCATCGCCTTCGTCGCCGGTGTGTATGGCCAAAATCTGGTCACTTTTCAGACCGCGGGCAATCTGATTCTGTGCTTCGTGTCCTTTTTGCTCACGTGCTCGTTCGCGCTGCTCATTTGCTTCGCGATTGTTGTGTTCATGCCGCACAACTGCAAGCCATCTACCTACGTGGCCGCCACGACCGGCATCATGTATCTCTTCATGGTCGTCCCGTACATCACCTTCGCCACCATCGTGGGTACCACCGATGTTGATGTCAGCTCGCTAGACTGGATCGAGTACTTGAGCCCGCCTCGATGCTTCCTTGGCGTCCTCGGCTACGTTGCAGGGACGCCGCCGGCCCCGTTTACGGACGCAAATTGGAATACACAGCACATTCAACGCTTGCTCGGATTCGCATTACTCTGGCACGTGCTGCCCATCGGGCTGCTCCTCTTCTACACGTACCCCGAAGTATTCCGCAGCGCCTCGTGGCGACTCACATCGATGATTCACGTCAACACGCTGCTTCCAAGCCGTGGCGGATCGACGTCGTTCACCGACATGACGCCGACGGCGCCCCTCCTCAACTCTGGGACGGCTGTCCGGACTCTGAGTGCGGACCCGGACGTCGCGGCGGAGGAGGCCCGCGTAGGTCAGGAGCTGCTGCAACTCTCCAAAAGCGGCACCACTCCGCCGACAGTGGTCGTTGGCGGGGCGCCCACCGCCCTCGATACGGTTATGGCCGTGGGTCTCCAGAAAGTGTATCGCGCGACCCACAGCGCCATCAAGCGGCAGGAACAGGAAGAGACGTCGGCCATTTCACCAACCGCCGGCGCGGCGGCCAGTGCGGTTCCGCCATCAGACCCGGCTCAAAAACGCTGCTGCGGCGTTTGTGAACCCAAGGTGGATAAGGTCGCCGTTGACGGTGTCACCTTCGGCGTCCAGCGCGGCGAGTGTTTCGGCCTGCTTGGGCCGAACGGCTCTGGGAAGACGACCACCGTGCGCATGATGCTGCTTCAGGAGGCCGCGACCCGCGGCGCGCCGGTGTACCCGAGCGGCGTGAATCAGACGTCTCCGGTATGTGGAGAGGTTCTCAGTCGTGACGACTGCTATGCTTTTGCGCGACTTGGCGTTTGCCAGCAGCACGACAGCTTGTGGGAGGCGCTTGACGCGCGGGAGCACATGCACCTGTACCTTCGTGTGCGGCTCGGGCCGCTCTATGACTACACGTTGTGGACGCCGTACGTCGAAGAGGCGCTCAAACGCGTCAAGTTGGCGGAAGACGCGGGCGACAAGCTGACGATGGAGTACTCCGGCGGCATGAAGCGCAAGCTGGCGGTGTGCCTCGCGATGTACACGGGATCGATGTCCGTCTTCTTGGACGAGCCGTCCACCGGCATGGATCCCTACGCGCGGCGCGCCCTGTGGTCCGTCATCCAGGACTCCCTGCAGCACGACGGCAGCGTCCTGCTCACGACCCACTCCATGGAGGAGGCCGACAGCGTCTGCGCGAGGATCGGCATTCTCGTGTCGGGTACCATGCGCTGCCTCGGCACCAGCCAGCGGCTCAAGAACCGATTCGGGGCAGGGTACAACATCGTCGTGACCCTCCCGCTGGCCGCGTCCGGCGACGAAGGAGGAGCGGCACCGTCCGTTGCCGCTACTTCGGCCACGTACGCGCTCGACGACGCCCAACAAGCCGCGGCCTTGGCCATCGACGCTGTCCTTGCCTCGCGCTTGGGCTCCTCCTGCGCGCTGAGAGAGTCCGTTGGCAATCAGCGCAGGTACGTCACGGCGCATCTGCCGTCGCTGTCCGTGCCGTTCCGCTGCCTCGATGAGTTGAAGCGCGCGGGCACCATTCGCGATTTCACGGTGACCCAGTCCTCGTCGCTGGAACAAATTTTTATTGACTTTGCCACCAGTCAGCAAACCCAAACCTAGCAACGCGGCCAAAAAGCTTCCCAAGCCGACACGGCCCGACACGGCAAATAGAAACGAGAGCACCGGCGCCGAAAGCGTGGCGCAAAGGGGGTCTCTCCCATAGCAATCGTCGCGACTAAACACCATTTCCTGCTTCTTTATTTTAAAAGGGGGAACCCTCACGTAAATCGTTGTAAATGCTGGTGCTGGTGGCTGTTTTGTACTCTCGCGCGTGGCTGAACGAATGCGTGCACTTTTTTTCTCCACCCCGACGCCCCATTGGCCACACGCACTACTGGGCGTTGTCGTCTTTCCCAACCCTATACCACTTACCTTCTGGGAGACGAAACAAGTCACTGGAGGGGACGCCCTGTCCACCGCCATCCTCCCCCCACACCACTGCCTCTCACCGGGGGAATGACTTCAACGCCGACGATGGCCGCCGATGCCAACCGATGGAACCTATCCGACGGCCAAGTCAAGTTCCTCGCCGGCTCCCTTGGCTCCTGCACGTCGAAGACCGTCTTCGCCCCCTTGCAGCGTGTGACCGTGCTGATGCAGCTCGGTAAGTATCCTCATCTGTCGATCCAAGGGCACATCGACGTGATTATGAAGGAAAAGAATGGCGGCGTCCGGGCCTTTTGGAAGGGCAATTTGTACTCCATTTGCCAACGATTTCCTTTTAGCGGCAGCAATTATTGGTTCTTTTTATTGTTCCGCGATTGGTTGCACGCGCTGGTCGCGAGCCGCCGATCCTCGACGGTTGATGTCACGTGTAACGCCGTTGCCAGCGCCGCGGCCGCGTGCCTCGCGACGGTGCTCGTCTTTCCGATGGAAGTCATGCGCACCCGCACCATGTCTGGCGAGCCGAAATTTCAGCGCGGCATCGTGAATACGTTTCTCGAAGTCAAGAAAGGTCCCGGGGGTTGGCTCAACTTTTACGGCGGACTCAGCCCTGCGTTGCTTCAGCGCGTCCCCGACATGGCGCTCAACATGACTGTCTACCAGACCGTGCGAGGGGCGCTGAAACGCCGTGGGTGGGACGACGGGATGTGCGTCATCGCCGGCAGCACGTCGGCCGCGTTGGCGTCCGTCGCCCTTCTTTACCCGTTCGACGTTGCGAAGCGGCGTATGTCCATGCGGGATCTAGGAGCCGACGGCACGTTGAAGTACAAAGGGACGTGGGACTGCATCCGGTCCGTGTACGCAGACGGCGGCCTCCGCGCCGTGTACCGAGGGGCGGGGATCGAAGCGGTGCGCTGTGTGCCGCAGGTGTGCCTCATGTGGTACATCACTGAACAAACCTTGGTGCACCTGTCTCCTTCGTTGGTCCGCAAGCAGCATGAGGAGATGTCGCGAAAGCAGTGAGCCCAATCTCGTCAAAGGTCTCGACATCGGAACCCCCTTCCCTTTTGCCTGACTTCCTTCATAGCGCTATAGAGTTTACAACCCCACGGCGTTTAGAGACCCACCCCCCCC
>ERZ1292630.1158-Hain-H41-02um-R3-1158-length-26488-cov-6_pt1 | contig 23563 bp, 8 predicted proteins | sample MGYA00564408_ERZ1292630 | MGnify/ENA primary metagenome ERZ1292630 (study PRJEB36523, sample SAMEA6512641) | groundwater metagenome | collected 2019-01-08 | study: AquaDiva: Metagenomics assemblies of 32 groundwater samples
AAATACGTCCAATCGTTCGATGAAGGAGGGTTTTGATGCTGACGTCGTGATGGAGCTCCGACGGCGACGCGGAGTGGCGGCGCTGCTACGACGGGTCTACGCGCGGCTCTACTTCGGTCTCCTCGCGTGCAGCAGCAATCAGCGCATCATGCACGAAGCGTTCGACGCGTCAACAAAGTTTCCCACCTACCAGCTTCTGCGAACTTGTCATGCGCGGCCTGGTCCCGTTCAACGCTTCGGTGTCGCGACGTCCGATCTCGAGCTGAAGGAGGAAGACCAAAGGAACGTTGCTGGCAATCACCACCAACCTCCGCCGGTCTCCCAGCGGTGGCTGCCCTTCACGCAGGTGTCCTACAATCGCTGGCTAACGTACCAGCAGTATCATGGTATATTCGAGTGGCATGGCCTGACTTGGCTCATCTGGGGCATGCAAGCCGGCATGGCCGAGATCCGGAAGATTGCGCCCGCCCTTCTGCGGCGCATGAAGCCTGCATCGCAGCCGCGAGGAGATCGTCGAGAGGGTAGTCTTCTTGATGTTGGGGAGGGGCAACAGCGCTCACCGTTTGATCTGCACGACGTGACGACCTTCGTCGACGGCCTGCCCACCGCGAAGGGGACCGCGACGGTTCTCGAACTGAACCGCGCCACGCTTGGCTACGAAATGACGCGACTGATGCGTCTCCCAAACTTCACGATTCGGTCATCCGCGCCTCCGCCGAAGGGGACACATCATGGGCCTGACATGGTGCCGAGGAACGGAAGTACCGCCGCTCGCGTCGGCGGTCCGGCGGTGAGCTCTTTCTTGCACATCAGCTATTGGCACGTGCCCTTACAAGGGACGGAGGCGTACTGGCGGGCAGTCTTGCGGTGGTCGACGTCGTTGCGGCAGCGCCTGCCTTTGGTGTACCCCGAGATTTACGGACACACGCGGCGCGACGCTGCCGCTTCCCATCATCAAAACGTCACAGCTGGAGGCGAGGGCGGAGTCAGCAAAGACGGCACAAATGGGGCGGATGGTGGGGACGAGGAGGACGCGACGTCGTATTCGCTGATCGGCGGTCAGCCTCTAAATCAGCCACCCTTGCCGACCTTCTTGTACGACTACCGCCCTCGTGTACACGATGAACCCCGGGGCCGAATGCGGGGGATCCACATCGACGACGAGCCCGTGTTGCTGGACACGTTGTCCCGGTCCGGGTTCGGCCTTCCGATGAAAACGGCCCTTTACAGCACGACGATGACATTCCGCGAGCAGCTGCGTATTGTGCGATCGTATCAGTACTTTCTCCAAGGAGAAGGGGCCTTCAACATGTGGATGCTCTTTGCGAGGCCGCGGTCCACGTTCGTGGTCTACTACGACAATCTGTTCGATCGAGACGGGCATTTGGAGAACGTCTTTGTGTGGGTGTTCAATTACTCAATGAATGTTTGGCGCCTCACCAAGGACATCCGCATGATCGCCGTCACGCGCGAAAAGGGAATAATGGCGGACATGGCGTTGCTTGAGCGCGTGCTCACGACACGGCCGTTTCGAGCCGAGGTCATTTGGCTGAAGCCGGGGAAGCAAGACGTCATTGACTTGACGCCACCGCGCGTCACGGCGGCGAATTTTCAGTTCAGGGACCTCCCCTTAGTGGAAACACTTGGCACCACCCGAACTTGAAAAAAGGGTGCGACACGTCGCGAGGGAATTCCTTCAGCAGAGGCCATTCCCCCCATGTTGCCGCTGCGATGGCGGAAAGGGGTCCAGTCCATACAACAATGTTCACGTTTCGTTGCCCCCCGAAAAGGCCAATCCTTTCCCCCTATCTCACTTCTCTCATCAAACCAAAAGCGGATCTTTCGATTCGACCGTCGTCAGGAGGTGACCTCGCTATTTTTCACTGTTTTTTTCTCTCGCCCGCAATGGCATCGTACCAGTCCGGTCCGAGCACCACCGGAGGATTCGTCCGTCCGTCTTCCAACACCCCGAAGGACGACGACGAGGCGGCCGTGGTGGTCGTGGAACGAATGGTCGCCGGACTCGATAAGCTTCGTATTCCGATCGTGATTGCTTGGATTATCATCGCGAGTGTCTTTTTAGGCGTCTCTGGCATTTATGTAATGAACAACTTGTCTGCCGATCAACCCGTCCCAGCTGGCAGCCAGTCGGCCAAGGCGAACGCGGCATACGCCACGAATTTCAACTCGCAGTCTCAAAGTGCCGGGTTGGCCATTTACTACGAATCGACGAATCCGAAGGAGCCTGTCAACTTCCGTGACGATCCCGTCTACCACAAGTTTGATGAAGCTATGTGTTTCCTGACGAGCAAAAATTTTGCGCCCGAATTGCTGCCGCTCTTCAATTTGACCTGGGAACCCGCGAGCAGGCCAGTGGGATACATCTTCTACTCTTCCTACCGAGCGACCGTGGAAGCCATGCTTCCGCAAGGGGTCGCCGATCAATACGTCGCTCCCGACAACCGCTCGACGTTCGTGACGGTACAGTTTCTCCCGGGCCCGATGGGCATCGATTCCAAAACCTACACCGCACGAGTCGAAACGGCGATTCGCGCCTTGATACAGCAGTTTTTTCTGGAGGGAATCATACAGGGTTACGTGCTTTCCCTTGATAGTTTCATGGAGGACATTGGCGAGTCGGCCGCGAGGGACTTGGTGTCGATCTTCGGCATCGTCACCCCTATCGTGTTCGTCTTTTTTAGCTACAGTTTGGGCTCCGTCCGCATTGCTATCTTGCCGCTCACGGCGATGCTGCTCTCATTGTTCACCACGTTCGGTATATTGAATTGGATCTCCATCGGATCGGTGCCGCGTCTGCATGGCTTGACACCGGCCGTGAGTGCCGCGCTCACCCTGTCTTTGGTGGTCGACTATTCGTATCGAATGTTGTTTCGGTACCTGGAGGACATCCGTGTCGACGTCGTGTTCGCCAGGCAGCTCACGAAGACCGATACGCTCGCCGAAGTGGCCTCGGAGGAATTTGTGAAGCGCGGGATCATGGTCCGGGTGCTCGCCTACACGGGACGCTCCGTGGTCGCGAGCGGCTTCGTCATTGCACTGATGACATTTGGGATGATCTTTTTCCCGAACAACCTGCTCAAGTCCATTGGCATCGGCTGTCTCACGGGGTCGCTCGTGTCGTTCCTCGTCTGCGTGACGTGGATCCCAGGGTTGTTGCTTCTATTTCCCGGCTTCTTTTCCGTCGCTGCCGTGTCGCATCCTTGGCTCTGTCTGGATCGCTACTTCTCCAAGATGCGCCGACGTGGCGACGCCCACACCGCGTCCAAAGCGAACGCGCTTGAAAACATGTTTCTTGAGAGCGATGAGGAGGAAGAGCAGTTCTGGACCGAAAGCACCGAGTCGACCGACTCCGGGGGTCGAAAGATTCAGCTGAACAAAAAACAACAACATCCATCACGAGGCGCAGATGCGACGGACACACGCGCCGTGGCACTCGCCTCGTATCCGGCGATGCAGCAACCGCTGCTCTCGCAAGCCGATGCCGGCCTTCGTAGCGCCATTTCGCAGAGCGCCCTCGATTTACACAACGGATCCATGGTTTCCGAGGATGCGGCTCCACTCACGCAATTCGGGCCGCCGCCGGGCTTCAGCGCCGAGTCTAAAGCAAATCGCTCCCAGACGCAGCTGCCGATGCCGCCGCTGCCGCAGCGAGCGGACGATGGCGAGTCGCCGCCACTGCAGGACGATGCCACCGCCACGTCAGCATCGTCGGGCGCCGCTGCCGCTGCCGCCGCGACGACTCGCGGTAGCACGGCACCATCGGTCTACCGCGACCAAGTGCCCATTCCCGTGGCCACCGAGGAGGGGCACCCGCGCGTGTCCGTCGCTCCGACGGTGAGCGAGTCGGCCACAAGCGGCAGCTCCCGTTCGCACGCCGCGGCGGCAACGTCCGGCGTCATCATGCCGTCGGCTGCGAGCGCATCGAGTTTGCTGCTGCAGACCTCCGCCGCCCTCGTCGACCCCGCGCCGTACCTGCTGCCCATGAACCGACAGTTCCGGCGCACGTGGCCCGCGATGTTGATGCGCATGCCGTGCTTACAAGTGGCGTCCATCGTGATTTGCCTGCTCACCGCGGGATTTCCCTTCATCGAATCGATCCGCGAATTTCCGAGTAGCAATGACATCACCGTCTTTCTGCCTCGAAACTCGCGTCTACTGACGGGGTTCCATAACCTCATTGCGGCGTTTCGTCCCGGCGAGGTGTTTCAGTACTCCCTGTTGGTCGTGTTCGACGACAACGTGACGATGACGAAGACCTCCTTGTTCGCGTCACCTCGCTGGGAAACCGCGCAGTGGGTCACGCGGTCACTGATCAACAATGTCACCGGCTTCACGTCGAAGATGCTGGACAGCGTCATCTACGACGGCGTGCAGTTCAACGGCACGGACCCGGACAACGGGGGCTACAGTAACGGCACACGAATGCTACAGATCTCCAAGCTCAGTTCCAAGGATCCTTCCTTGAAGGGCGAAACGGGTTACTTGTACGTGCTGATCCAAATGAGTATGGGCACCGCGCCGCCGAAGAGCAAAATCACGACCTCGTTTTTTAGCATGATTCGCCCGGACTTTGAAATCACGGGAACCACTGGCAAAGTTTGGTACGATAGCATGCTAAACGTGATGCACTCGATCGAAGCGCAAAGCCGTGACGCTGACCGCGGCTTCGCACCCGTCAACATCTATCTAAAGGGCTACGGCGCGGACACCTTCGACACCATTCGCTACGCCCACAGTGTCCAACCTACCGTCATTTCGGTTCTGGCCGCAGCCGTCTTTTTTGTGGTGCTGTTAACTTTTTGGTCCCTCGGGATTCCGCTCCGTGCGTTAGCCGCCGTGCTTCTCAACGGATTTGTCACGTTCGGCATCACTCGCTTGATTTGTGTGAACGGCTGGCTCTGGTGGCTGCCGCTGCCGGGATTGCAGGCGGAAGGCGGCGGCATCGCGTGGCTCATCCCTTTCGCGTCCATTATTTTAGTGGCCGCGGTGTCGCTCAATGGAGATTTGGGTTTCGCGCTCCGCGTGCTTCAGGTGTATAGCTACGACCCACAGCATGCCCGCCGTGCGGTGGCGCACGGGTACGCGGACACGTGGCACGATTCGAGCCGCTCTGCAATCATGACCGCGGTGCTCTTCATGGCCCTCGTGTTCTCGGACACCCCGGCGATGAACCAGCTGGGGATCTACATGGTCGTCGGGAGCCTCGTGCAGTGCTTTGTCATCAAAGTGTTCTTTTCGCTGCCGGCCATGATGCTTCTGGGGAAGCTGAACTTTGCGCATCCGAGGATACGCTGCTGCGGGCAGGTTCCCATCGCGGCGGCCGTTTTACCAGTGGAAAAGGCCTACGCCATCAAAGTGGCCCGAGAGCGCGCCAGTCAAGTGCGGCTCAGCAAAAGTAGCCTTGCTCTCGCCGATTCGGCGGGCGCTGGAGAAGGGCAGCCGCTCATGACCCGGTCGAGCGCGGCAGCGAGAAGAACGTCGATGACAGGACGAGGAGCGGCGTAGCTCCTTCGGTGGTGTGCGTCCCACGACTCGCGGTTGTAGTGGCAAGTAACGATTAGAGTGCTGATGGGGGTGTTGCGTAATGCGGTTTGACAACGTGGCCGAACGTCCGTTGAGAACTTCGATAGGCGTCACCTGGGTCGACACGTGTGCTCCTGCGTAAAACGGGTTTCACTCGTGCGTGGTTTGCCATCACATTTTTAACGTCACCTGCAGAAGCATGTTCGCTGATTACTATGACGCGGTGGTCCGCGAGAAACCGGAGTGGAGCCGCGCTTTTGTCGACTACAGAGCCGCGAGGCAGCGGTTATATGCACCGCTGCCCGCGCATGCCGCGACTGACTCAAACGCGCCATCGCCGCGGCATCCGCGCGTCACTCCCTCGAGCGGAGTCCCGACTCCGCCTTCGCCGCTGCCTCCGACACCTCCCGTGGACCAGCAGCAGCAGCCGCCCAATGTTGGTGCGAACAACGCGCCGCCGAATCAGCAGCCCTTGCTAGACACCGTTCGCGGACAGCCGAGGTTTCCAACCGCGTCGATCACGACGCCAAATGTGGCGGCGACGGAGGACGCACCTACCGGTGAGGTAGCGACGACGAAGCGACACGAGGCCCCTCAACAACAACATGCCCCCTTGGACGCGACGCGGAGGACCGTCCCGCTGTCGTCGAACCGAAGCGTGCACCTCAGCATCGTAGATCGTCTGCAAGAGGTGGCCGACTTCATGCTACGCGATGTGACGCGATCGGCGGAGTTCGCGGAGGAAGGCCATCGCTCGCTGCTGCGATACTTAAGGGCCAAGTTACCAGAGTGGGAGGCGGTCGTCAGCCTACACAACGACCCCAAGCAGAGGAACGATGATGCTAGGGTAGGGGGAGGTGCCGTCGACCCCACCCGACCTTCGCTTGACGTCGGAGATAACCGCCAGAGGGGCCGCAGTCTTGCGGCCACTGCCACGGCTGGGCCCTTTTTATCCTTTGCCCTGACCGCATCCAGAAGGGAAAGCGAGGTGACATCCACTGCTGGCGGCGACCCCTCGGGCACCCGACCTGCGGCGACAAATGGCGGCGAGGGGAACGGTGGGGCGGGGGGCGTGACGGGCACCATTCGATCAGTTGGTGCGAGTTTGGGTGAGTTCGTTCTTGGGAGCGGAGCACCGTCGCGCGACCGTGTCAGAGATTTTCTACGTCACACCGTAGGTGAGGCGCAGCAGCTTCAAGTCTTCACCGAGTCGTGCGAACTCGCCGTGCGGCACCTCGAACGCGACTTGGCGTCTTGGGCGTCCGCGCGGCTTGAGGAGCTGGAACCGACGAGTCTCAAGACAAGATTGTCAACCGGTGGGTCCGATTCAGAAGACGAGGACGACAGCGGCGGCGGCGAGGACGACGCCCATCCACGCAGTGACCACGGAAAGAAACAGACCGTTCCAGAGCATCCACAAGCTACTGCCTCGATCCCTGCCTCTGTCGTGGTTGATAGTCGTAGCCGTGCGAGCAACCATCCGGTATCACCACATCGAGAAGGAGACCGATTGCATGACGATGACGGCCTGCCCCTCGGCACTTTGCGCGGCGACCAAGATCGTCTCGTTCAGGAGCATCGTGGTGATGTTGTTGTGCTACCCTGCAGCAGCAGCACTAGCGACGGTCGTCACCAGAGTCCCGAAACGATGAAGCGTTCAGCGGTTGATGCCGATAACGCCCTGAACGATGCCGCAACCTCTTCTGGCGGCCGCGACCTCAACGTTCAACCCACGACGCGGCCCAAACGGTCCTCCTTTCGCGCTGTGGTCACTCACCTCCTCGCCGGACTGCGGCAGCAAAAGCACCCGTATTTCGATGGCTCGCGCGACGTAGAACCGCAGCGGGCATCCGCTTCGTCGATCAACATGATCGGACTGGAAATGACGACGGGTGTCGCGTCGGCGTCGATCAACGACGACGCCACGGCTCAACGTCAGCGAGCAACGTCTGGAACGACATGGACCGCCCATCCCGAGCCTCAGGCACCTCGAGATGCACCTCTTCCCCAGTCTCGCGTCGGCGAAGCGGTGGCTGCCGACGATTTTCCGCCGCCTGTTCGTCAGAATACCGAACCGCCGCCACACGGGGAAACAAAATCACCTCCATATTCCCCCGCTGGGGCGCGTGATGCAGCTGACATCCAGCGTATTGGCGTGTATCCGCATCCGCAACACCCCCGCCGACAATCGTTGGTGGTCGTGGAAGATTGGCCGGAGGTGTTTGATCCGAGCGCCGGACCCGCGGCCCCGCCATACGACGTCGCCGTCGCCGATGGTGAGAAAGGAGGAGGCGACCGCCATCCTGATCACGTTGAGAGTCAAAGCTTGCCGGCCGTCGATGGGCCGGTGCAAGACGTGTTAAACCGACTTCCTGATGGCGACGACGACAGCGATGATGGAGTGGACGAGGACTCGACACCGGTCGTCGGTCGTACCGGCATCGTGGTGTCCCCCGCCACCCCGGTGAAATCCACCACCGCGAATTCAGCTGGAAGCACGACGACGTCCACTGCCGGGCGGCCTCCGGCGCAGACGCTCGCAATGACGACGCCTCCAGCCACTGTAATCGTCAACGAGGGGCCGCACCTCCGGCCGATTGCCGGTAACTCAGCGGGGATCAACGCGTCGTCGTCGACTCGTGCGGCGGGGGCGCTGCAATCGTCCTCCTCGACGGTCACCTCACTCGGAGGGGGAGGCAGGTCCGAACTCGCTCGTCGAAAGTCACACTTGATTGAGACCCAGCAAGCCATTCAGGCAGCATGTCAGCGCCTCACGGACGCGAAACGGCACGTCAGTAACGTCGTCACCTTTCTCGAAGCCACCTTCGCGAAGTGGTTCAAACATGGGAATCTGCAGTCGAGTCGCATTAGCATTGCCCAGCGCCGCTCGATCGCCGCAGATTCCTTTAACGCGGGCTTCACTCTCTGCCTCATCGTGAGCACCATCTTGTACTGGCTGCACGTCGCCTACGAACTTGATCCGAGCCCTGACGCGTGGCTTCACGCGGCGCGCATTTATCCGGTGACGCGGCTCTTCGTCAGCCTCTCCTTCGCTTGTTGCCTCTGGGCGATTGTCATCCGATTCCTCGAGCGCTACCGCATCAACTATTTGTACGTCTTCGAGTTTCCGCAGTTCACCACGGCGTCCTCCATTCGCATCCTGGAACACTCCTTGGCCATGCTCTTCGTGTCACTGCTCACCGGGGTGATCTACTTGAGGAGCCAGCTGAGCGAGGCCACCACCTTTTATGCTTCCAGCAAAGGGTTCCCGAAGTGGTCGCCGTACATTTTGTTCGGAGGCATTTCAATCTGGTTGGCCGTCGGCCTCTTCTTCCCACCTCGTTACGCGCTGCGCAATGCACGCGCAGCATTCTTCCGTGTTTTCCTTGACATCGTGACGCTACCTTTCGTCAAAACGGTGAAATTCGTTCAATTTTTTATTGCCGATTGGGGCACGAGTCTATCCATCCCATGCGGCGACTTGCTTTACACGGTGTGCTACGTGACGGCGACACCGTCGGTCGCCACGGCCACGGACAGCGACCACGCCTGGGCGCATTGCGCGAATATTCGCCGTAACCACAATTTTCCCATCGCGATGATTCCGTTCATTTGGCGCGCAATGCAGACGTTCAAGATGTACCTGCAGACAGGAAACCGGGCCCACCTGGTGAACCACGGCAAGTATCAAGCGTGCCTCGCCGCGATCATTTTTCAGTGGATCTATCAGCTCAACGTTTCCACCATGGGAACGGCGGCTTGGGCGAATGCGCTCTGGTGGCTGCTGCGCGTGGGGTCTCAACTGTATGCCTACGTGTGGGATATTCTCATGGATTGGGGCTTCGTCCGAGGGGTCAATCGGCGGCTGCTGTTTCCGAGTCGGAACGTCTACGTGGTCGCGGGGGTGCTCGACGGCCTCGCGAGGTTCTTTTTCATCCCTGCCGTGTTTTGGCAAGCCACCGGGTCCATCTCCGTGGACTCCATGCTGCTTCTGCAGGGCCTCCTTGAAATTACTCGCCGCTCCATGTGGTCCGTCTTCCGTGTGGAGAATGAGAATACGAATAACTTGGAGACGTACCGTGCGGTCGATTTCGTTCCACAAATGAATTTGCCCGCCGCTTCCGAAGAGTGACGCCACCAATGCAATTGGCGACCGCGGCGACCGTCCAATGAATCTCGCGCCCTCAGCTCAGTATCGGCTCGTTTCCTGCTCTCCATGCAAATTGGGTGTAATAGACGGCGGTTGTCCGTTGTGCAACGTACCTCAACACTCATCCACAGCCCCCACACCACACCGCACACATTGATTTCACACGCACAACTCCTTTTCCTTTTCTTCTAAAAAAAGGAGTCCCCTTTGGAAGAGCCGCCATCCCCACACTGCAGCCCTTTTTCCAAAGAAGGAACAACAAGCGATGATTGCCAACCGGATGATCCACGAAAATCTTAAGAAGACCAAGCAAGACGCCGCGCAAGCCGCCGAGCGTGACAAGAATCACCCGGCCAATGCGCGCGCCCGGTTCAGTGCTTGGTTCATGGAGCTATGCACGCAGTACCGCGGCGTTTTACTGACCATCTTCGTCCTCCCGATTTCGGTCGCCGTGAACGTCCTTTGGTTCGTTAAAATGCAAATCGCGCTACGCTTCGGGGACCCCAAAGCGCACGCTGGCAAAGTGGAAGCCGTGAGCGCCGCCGTTCGCGAGTGCCATCTGACTGGGAAGAAGATGTGCACGAGCCGCCCTGGCTGGCAGAGCATGTCGCTCAAGGAAGGGAAGTACAAGAAGAACCACCACCTCGTCCCGACGCACAAACTGGTGGACATTCTGGGCGTGAAGGAGGTCGGTGTGGATGCAGATTTTGCCCGTCGCAGTGGGCTGAAAGAAGGCGCCACGGGCGGCCTCGCCGTCGTCTGCGAGCCCTTGGTGTCCATGGGTCAATTGTCCCGCTTCCTTATCGAACGTGGTTACACCTTGCCCGTGGTCCCGGAACTCGACGAATTGACGGTTGGCGGTTTGCTGATGGGCTTCGGCATTGAGTCGTCGAGCCACAAGTATGGTTTGTTCCAAGAAATCTGCGTCGAGTTCGAAGTCGTCCTCGGCGACGGCAAAGTGATCAAAGTGACCAAAGACGGCGAGCACCGCGAGCTCTTCTACGCCCTCCCTTGGTCCCACGGCACCATGGGTGTGCTCGTGTCCGCCACGCTGCGCATCATCCCTTGCCGCAAGTACATCCGCATTGAGCATCGGCGCATCCAGAGCATTGAAAAGGTCACCGAAACCTTCGCCCAGGCCTCACTTCTCAAGCGGTCTCCTACGGGCGCGGACGCCGGCGTCGCGAAGAACGACTTTGTGGAATGTCTGATGTACGCGGGTGGCTTTGGCGTGCTCATGACGGGCTCGATGACGGACACCGTCGGTGCCGACGGCCAATGCTATGACATCGGCAGCTGGCATGCTCCGTGGTTTTACACCCACGTCGACGATATTACCAAGGGGAAGACGAGCGACGAGACGGTCGTTGAGTACGTGCCGCTGCGAAGCTACTACCACCGACACACGAAGGGCATCTTTTGGGAGATGGAACACATCATCCCGTTCTCAAACGACGTCTGGTTCCGCTGGCTGCTCGGCTGGGCGGTGCCGCCCAACATTCCGCTGCTCAAAGTGTTTCAGACGCCGTCCACGCGGAAGGCCTGGCGCGAACAGTTCGTGGTGCAGGACATGCTGGTGCCGTTGCGCGACCTCGCGGAGACGCTGAAGTACCTCGACCGCCACTTCGCCGTGTATCCCATGTGGCTATGCCCGCATCTCGTCGTGCACCGCAAGGAAGGCGGCTTGGTCGGAGAATCGTCTCGGGCCACATCGGACCCCGCCGCCAACGAGGAGATGTACGTCGACGTGGGACTCTATGGCGTACCGAAGCGGCAGCCGTACAAGCACGACGTCGCGATGCCGCAGCTCGAGGAGTTCGTTCGCAACCACCGTGGGTACCAAGGCATGTACGCCGTCTCCTACATGGACCGGGCCGAATTTGACACGATGTTCCACCGTGAGCTCTACGACAAGTGCCGGGCCACGTACGGCGCGGTCAGCAAGTTTCCGGATGTGTTTGACAAGACATGCGGCAAAGTTGTCAACGCAGCGTAGAGGTAAATTGATTCTCTGTCGGGTTTTTTTTTTGCCTCTCTCTCTCTCTCTCTCTCTCTCTGTCTCTCTGTTCCCCCAAAACGGAGCATGATCAATAAACCGGTTTCCTCTACGTGATCGTGTCGTATGTACAAGAAAACGTCTCGTGGCCACCATATCGTCCGCCTTTCTCCTCGCCATCCTTCGCTTTTGTTTCCCACTCTCCGGCTTCTCCTTCTTCGTTTTCTTTCTTTTTTTTTCTTTTTTTTCCCCTCCCGCGATAACTACACCCATGCAGCGCGTATCATCGGGTGCTCACCCTACTCTGAGCTCGCGGTCCGAAGGCCCTCGTCGCGCAAGGAAGTAAAGTCAACTTCAATTTTTTTTTCACGGGGGATCACGTACAAAACCAGTGCGCCATGAATAAGAAACAGCGGCGAAAGCGGCTCTTTTGTCTTCCTGAGTGTCACAGTCGCCCTCTCTTTCTTGCACCCCCTCCCCCTTCCGAAATCCACCGTCCCGGCCATCATCTGTGTCTTTCCGCATCAGCCATCATCATCTGCATGCAAGCCCAAAAGCTCTCGTGGCCGGACTTTTACAGTGCCGCGGCCAACCTGCGCTTTCAGTATCCCAACGTCCTCCGCGCGCACGTGGATGCGCTCAAGTCGCAGTGCAAAAGCCCCCGCTTCCGGGCCTCCATGGAGCCCATCTTGATCACCGTGGCGGGTTCGCCACCGAGGCGCGTGCTCTGCGTGCGAGGCGTCTTGGTGCAATACGGCAACGGCATCCCCGACGTGGAACTCGTCATTACGTTCAATGAAGGCTTCCCAAACGCGTACCCGGTGTTCACGATGGAGTCGCCCCGCCCACCTTACAAGTTCGCTAATCATCCCAATGTCGATGGCCGTGGCATGTGCTACCTGCCTTCCATCTCGAATTGGAACCCACGCGCGTCCACATTGGTGCTCTGTGTCGACGAGTTGCTATCGTGCGTCGTGTCGAAGCCGATCTTTGAGGGCGGCAGTGGGGGTGGGACGATGGCAAACCATCCCATCGCACCACCGACTGGCGGGCGGCCCGCGGGATCGTCGGCCCCTACGGCCCCGTCCGGACCTAACGACGAAGCCATCGTTCCAATCTCCGTCGAACAGGCCCTACAAGAGGCGGCTCGTGGAGATCCGCAGCGCGCGCAGCGCATCCAGGCGCAAATATGTAGCATTCGCGACAAGTGCCGTCAATTCACGCCGCACATCGCCCGCGTCAACGGCATGCGACTGCTCGTGATTAAAGTCGAGCTTGCCATTCCCGAGCGACCTTTGCCCGTCAACTGTATCGTGACCTTCCCTCCGGGGTTCCCGGACGCGTTCCCTCTCTTGGCGGTCGAGGCGCCCCCTACGGGTTGGAGGTTAGTCAACACCCCGCAGGTGGACGACCAGGGGAAGTGCTACCTGCCTTCCGTGTCTCGGTGGGACGCGTTCCGCAGCGACATAGTGGCGTCCCTGAGCGAATTGAAGGAGTGTTGCGCGCAACAGTATCCGTTCGTGCAAGTGTCCGCGCAGCAGTCCGCACCCGCCTCGGTTCAGCCACGGCCCACCACGGCCCCGGACGCCGCGGCCTCAGCTGCCTTTGGAGGGATCACTCGTCAGAGCTTGTTTCTGGGCGGCCCCGGCGGCGGCGGCGGCGCACCACCGTCCCAACCCGCATGGGATCCCGCTCCCCGCCCAGTCCCTGCTTCGCCGGCGGGCGCGGCGGCCCCGAGACCGGCAGCTGGAGGTGCCAAAATGTCCGACGCCGAGCTGGCGGAGGTCAACCGGCAAATTGCGGAAGCCGAAGCTCGCGGCTATCGCCCCCCCGCCGCGGCATCCTCCGCGGGTGCGCCGCTCGGGAAGCAGTCACCACCGACACCGCTCGGTGGTGCCGCGGCTCCATCGCCGGCACCCCTCGCCTCGCCTCCGCCGCAAGTCGCGGTGCCGTACGGCGCGGTGACCCTCGACATCGGGCAAACGCAGCAGCTCCTTCTTGGAATCGCGCCACCGAACAACGCGATCGACATCGTGCTGCCCCCCGGCATCGGCCTTCGCAGCGTGCGCCTCAACCGAGCCGACACCCCACTCACCGTAGGCTTCCTGGGTGCGACGTTGCCGCCACCGCCGGTGGTCGAGGCGACGCCCGACGAATCTTTCGAGCAAGTCAAGTCCCAGCAGGCGCAAGAGGCGAAGAGCTGGGTAGGCTGGGCCGCCGGGAGCATCAAACGGGCGTCCACGGCCCTCGAGGACAAGGCTCGCGCCGAGGCGAAGCAAAAGGACCGCGATCGCTTCGAACGACTGTTTCCGGACCTCGCCCCCCTCTACGACGTCGTGGCGGATTACAAGTGCAAATCCATTGGCGGTGCCGGTATGGCCCGCGAAGGGCACATGTCGATCTTGACGAAGAAATCGTCGACGTCGGAGTACGCCATCGCCTTCGCGCAGCCCGATGGCAGCGGCAAATACATGTTCGATCTCGCCGATTGTGCGACAATCACCGTGGGCAATTTGCTCGGTAGTGCCGTTCCGGCTCCTGCGAGCAACAACACGTTCCTGTGGTTCGTGACGTGCTCGATGCATGTCTTTGGCTACACCGAATTTCAAGCCACCTTCATGGCGTCGGTTGGTTCCGTCGTGTCGTCGAATCTGAAGGGCACGCCGTTCTCTCGGTGTGTGAATTGGGCGGACCACTGTTGGCGGGCGGCCTGTCCGGTGTTGCCACATCCCCGGTTTCAAAACTACGACCGCACGATGCCCGCGCCTGACAGGTCGCTATTAGGAGAGCAACATGGCGGGTCGTCGTCGATCGGCAATGCCAGTTTTCAGCAATCGGCTGGCGGCGCGGCATACACACAGGCCCAACCACCCTCGTCTTCGTCGTCGTCGCCCGGTGCCGCTACGGCCGGTGCCGCGGCCCCAGCTGCGGGGACCACGGGCCAAGAATGCGTCGTTTGTTTCGAGGGTCCAAAGTCCGCCTTCTTCCAGCCCTGCGGGCACATCGCCGTCTGCATGGGCTGCGCGCGGAAGCTGCAGACGTGCCCGGTATGCCGCTCGTCGATCGTGCAAGTGTTCCAAGCGTACGTGGCGTAGTGACCCAGCAAAGAGCGTGAGGTTTGGGGGATTGTGTTTTTCTTTTTCTTTTAAATGTCGCAACTCTTGTTCGCAGTCCGGGTTGACGCCGCCTCGCGGGGCGGTATGGCGCCGGCGTTTTGCTATTCCGAAGGTGACTGGCAATCTCCCCTCTCTTGGCTTTGTGGCTTTCCTCACGGATAAAACGGCATTTCCCGGTATGTGCTCAGCCTTCCGGGCCGAACCGAAGGCGATGTGGTATTGCAGCCACAATTTACCCAACTGCCGGCAGTAGACCACACCGCCCTTTTTTTCTGCTGCGGCATTCGAACTTTCTCTCTTAACCCCTTTGCTCCCCTTCAAATTTAAGGAACCGGTGTGATGACGCGACGTGCGACCGACGAACGGCCCGCGACGAACGACGCAGAGACCTCCTTTGACCGCCAGGCGGGTGGCGGCGGCATAGCGACAACGACTCATGCCACAGCCTCCGCCGCAGCCAGGCCTTCGTCGTTTGTGTCCTCTTCGCCAACTCCACGCCCAATGATCTCGCGTCAGCACCTCAACATCCGTCGCTTCTTCGCGAAAGTTGCCGCCCGTCAGCTGCGAGACCCGTGCGGCCCGTTTCGCGGCGTCCATTCCGTCCGTGATTCCTCGTCACCTGCTGGCGCGTCGTCCTCGATGAAGCCGGATGACTTTCTGGCCGATGACAAGTTGTTCGCCGCGGCCCGCTGCGCACGAGGCGTCGCGTCCACGGTGTTGCCACCCGCCGCGGCCATGGCCGCATCTCCTCCTTTGACCACGACCGCCGCCGCCGTACTGCTTGGCCCCTCGCTGCGTCCGTCCATCCCCGCCGCTGTTCAGGACGCTTCTTCGGCCCATTCTTCATCCACCAGCGGCACGCGACCGCCGCGTGGCAATAACGGCGACCATTTTGCTGCTACTTTGACCGACGTGACCGAGGCGCAGCTGCGAACGCTGCTTTGTCAGGAATTCGCGACGCTAGCGTCCTCTCAATCGCTCGGTCCGTTTTCCTTCTACGGTGCGGAACGACATCCCGCCGTGCCACAGCGCGACGATCTTGTCCAACTCAAACGAGGCGCTCGCGGATATGACGCGAAGGACTACGATCGTGTGGGGTATGTCGTCGACGACGGTCCGCAGTGGTCGCCCGAGGAAGATGACGAGGAGCGGGGCCGCGCGTCGGTGGAGGACCCGGATGTTATATTGCCTGCGGCAGTCGGTCCACTGGATATGCAACAACATGGCGCGGAAAAGGATAATAATGCACTCAACGCCCCTGAATCAGCTGCGGTGGTCGTCGCGGACGACGGCGATAGCGACTTCACGGACGCGTCGAGCGATGACGACCTCAGTGACTTGGCGGCGGACCTGCACCACCACCGCAAAAAGGGGGGCAACCAGCCTCTTGCGAAAGAGGCGGCCGTCGCCCGCCGCGGAACCGGAACGGATCCCGACTCTGCGGCAGCGTCGTCGAGCAGCTCATCGTCGTCGTCGCTCTCGAGCACCGCTTCCGATTGGGAGCTTGAGTTCAAGTTCGTCTCGGTGGCGTGGGTGCACTACGATGCCGAGTCCGGCGAAACCCGCGTCACGCGGGGGAACGCCAAGTTGAAGGACCTCGTCGTCGTCGATCGCGGCATTTCCGACGGCGAGACCGTGGTTCACATGACCGGGAAGGCGGGCGTCGTGCGCGAGATGAAGTTGTTCGCCTTGATTGAACCCTTCCACATCCCGGAGCCAGTGCGACAGGTTGCCTTGGCGACCGTGTCCAACGATAGCATCGCCCGGGCACGTCAGTGGGGTGTCGACGCGTCCTCGCTTCTGGCGGCGGATCGTGTGTGGCAGCATTTTCGAGAGCGATCGCGGGCGACGGGGACGAGCGTGACCACTGACGTCTCGACGCCGATGAGCACTCCCTTGCCGCTGTTGTCCATGGAACCTTGGAACACGGAGGAGGCCGCATCCCCCCCGTCGTCGACGGGAAGAAGTGTCGACCGTCGACGGGGACGCGAAATGCCGACGAACCGACGGTCGTGCGTTAGCTCCCAGGAACGCCAGTCCGACGACGCGGCCGATGATGCACCAACGCAATCGACAACAACAGCATCCGGTCTGCTTCTCAGCCCCCCGACTCGGAGGTGTGTGCCCAACACGACGCTCCTCCCACTGCATCCGTTTCGTGTGGGTGCTTGGGTCGCGAACCTCCGAGACGGATTATTCGGCTGGGTCGAGGCCGTGAGCGTCGTGGCCGTCGTCGTCTTCTGTGACGGCAGCGTCGCCGTTGTCTGGGACGCCCATCGCATCGACCTTCCGGAACCCCCTCGAAAGAAAAGCGGAGCCGCCCAGTTTGGGGGGCACGTGAAGAAATTTTTTTCCAACGTTCGCAAAAGGGTCAATGGGGCCACCAAGGGCGGAGCACGCGGTGCGGTCCGCGGACGCTCTGACAATGGGCCCGGTACGGACGATGACGATGACGACGACGACGATGGCGGGGGATATCCTGACGAAAACGACACGGGGGAGCTGCCTGGGGGTGAGGATTCCGGCCATCCCGTTTACGTGGGCTTGGGCCACTATCACGGGAGCTATCCCATCGTACCGGGATGCACCATGCCCGTGACCGCCGCCATGTTGGCATCCGGCCAGTGCACGTTTCTTCACGGCAACCCGCAAGGTAGGTATCGCAAAAAGATACATCAAGCCGGACAGGTCATACTCTGCCTGCCCACGTCCGTGTCCGTCCGTTGCACGGGCGTGCCCCCGTTGCCCTCCGACCTGGGCAGCAAGGAAAAAGGAACCGTCGACGACGGCACCAAGATCAACGCCATCGCTGCAGGGCCGCCGCTTGCCAAAGAGCAGAGCGGCGTCGACGCGGCAGCAACAATGTCCGTCGGTGGTGACGTCGACGCGGCGACAACATCCGTCGGTGACGTCGACGGCTCCGCGGTGGACGGCGACACCGCCTTGTTCGAATTGCTGCCCAACGAGATCTACGTCCTCGACGCGTTCTACGCCGAAGGCGTCGTTTTGGCCGGTCAAATGGCGTACCATGTGGCCGACGTGTTGGACCCCACGGTCTTATGCGCGTTGTTGCCAAACACCACGAGTGATGGAAGTGTGGACGGGCACGAGACGAAGAGGTCGTCGGATAAAGGTGGTTCCCCTCCTACGCCATTCGCCGGGATGCACGCGACAGCGGATGACCCCGTCGTGAGCTGTCGCATCAACCAACGTGTGACGGTGTCCGTCGACCGCATGGCGGGAACGACGGAGTACGACGTGCTCGAGGAGGACAGTGTGGCCCACTGCACGATTCGGGGCAGATCACCATCCGTCTTCACGTGGACGACGCGTGGGGCGCTGGACTACGTGGCGGTGGAACACTTTTATCGTGACTTGCACTTTCCATTGCGCCGCCGCTCGTTGGCACCGATCGAGACGTTGACGCCCCGCGGATTGCCCGCCGCCATCTCCGAACTGTACGTGCCTCCCCGAGAGTGGGAGACCGCAACGTTGGCCGCGCACTTGCTGCCCGCGGTGCAGCGTTACTGCCCACTGCTCCACTACGTCAAGGCGACACGGTCGCTCGTGGACGTGGTGTTCCGCGACGGCACGATTGGAATCAATCTGCCTTCCCCCACCTGCACGTTCCGCAGCGAAGTCGACGAAATGCAGTCGGCGAGTGGAGTCGCCATCTATCCTCAAGACCACGTGATGCCGTCCCAGGTGCGCTTCGCGAGCCTCGTGCGCGAGGAGTACGAATCGCTGGCAAAAGAGGAGGAGGCGGTGGAGAAGCCACGCGTCGTCTCGATGACGTCGGCATCGTCCCATCGCGCTGAGCCTGAAGCAGCTGGAACCGCATCGTTGGACCTCCTCCGGCCCGCCGCTCGGCTCGGACCTTCCTGCGTGCGATACTTCCGATCGCAGCGTCCGTCCGTCGAGTCCATGTACGACATCATTTCCGAAACGCACCCGGCGCTCGACGTCGGCGTGGCCGACATTGTCGTGCCCAGAAGCCGTCGCATGAAGCTTGACGCGGTGGGGGGTGGGGCGAAAGCCGCGGCGTGCAGTCGCACCGCCCCTGTGACGGACGCGACGGCAAATCCGATTGAGAAGCCCAGTCTCGACACGTCTGGTGTCTCTCACCGTGTTGACTACGCATTCGGTACCGGCGTGGACGTGACGGCCACCGCGGCGGGAGGGTCGTCGTCCGTGGATGTCGCCTTAGTTGCCGCGGCCCGCCGTGGAGAGCTTCTGCAGTATGTGCTGCGCGATGCAGAGAAGGCCAAGGCCCTGCTCCGAGCGCATGGGGGCTTCGGAGCGGAAGCTGAAGCCGACGTGCGCGTCGAAGACAGGATCGGAGATACACTCCACAGTCGCCACCGCACGGAAGGTGAAGGAACGCCTGCCGGGGCAGCAGCCGCGCTCCATGCGTCATCGATCGACGGAACCGCGACATCGACCTTGGTGCCTTGCCGCTACGTGGGCTTCGTGTGCCGCCTGGACCCGGCCGACGACACGACGGCGGAGGTGGAGTGGCATGTGTTGCCGAAGGCCGCACCGAGCACCGCGACGTACTTTTCCAATGATGATGCGGACGACGATCGACACGAGGACGACAAAACGCACTCTGACGGTGTGGAACCCAAGGAATCCATCGTCACATCAAAAAAGAGCGACCAAAGAACACCACCGTCGCTACCGCCCCGTCGCGTTGGTCAGGTGCTGGACATGCTCGGCAACAATCTCTGCGTCGTGCGCTGGCTGACGTTGCGCGGTGCCGAGGGTGCCATCGAGTTTCCGACGACGGCCGCCGAGGTTCACGCCGCCGTCGAAATTGACGTCGTGTCCGCCTATCATTTGGAGGCCATTCACGACCCTCGCCCGCCAGAGGATGAGTACGAATACGACGACGACGAAGACGAAGAGGAGGAAGCCGTTGGTCACCAAACCACGTCGACGCTGGGATCTGCCGCCAATGCCATCTCGTCTGCCATCACGGCGATCTTTGGCAGCGGCGCGGCGGGGGCCGTGGACGCTGCGGGGGGAACCAGCGCGGCGCCCGGCGATGCCCCTGACGAGCTGCCAACCTACAGGGCACCGGAGAACAGCCCCCGTCCCAACAGCGACGCCCAAACGAGCCCACACCCTTCTTGGACCATGGGCGGCACGCGACTGGCGGCGGCAATGTCCGTGGGGAGCAACGTTGGCCGACTGTTCGGCGCACTGACTTCCAAGTTGTGGCCATTCGCCTCCCCTGCGGCGTCTTCCGCCGGCCCTTCAGACGGTCGCGAAGCCGCGCACACCTCGTCGCAGGACCCCGCCACCGAAGGGGCACATAGCCCGCCGAGCGTCTCATCGCCAGTCGCGGCCGCGGCACCCACAATGGCCCTACACCAGGACGATAGTTCTAGCCACAAAGAAAACGACCCAAAAGACAGCAGCAGAAGGGAAACCTCCACACCTCCCGCGGCGTCGTCGACGAGTGAAGGATCTTCAGTGACCACCGTTGCGGCAGCAGCACCGGACGTGCCGCAGTCGTCCTCGACCTATGCCGTGCCGCCTGGCCGCTTTGAGGTTGTCGGGACCTTTTCCACTCATTTATCGCGCGATCCTCTCTTTCACGCGACCAACGCCGGGGTGTTCACTCGGCGTGTGCAACAGGAGTGGCGCTTACTCCGCCGAGACACGCCGCCCGGGGTCATCGTCAAGACCACCGAGGACGAAATGCATCTCTTCAAAGTGTGCATCCTTGGCGCCATGCACACTCCATACTATCAAGGCTTCTACTGCTTCGACATTCGCTTACCGAACGACTATCCAATGTCGCCGCCGATCGTTACCTTCCACAGCAAAGGCCACCGTATGAACCCGAACCTCTACAACGATGGCTATGTTTGCCTGAGCCTATTAGGCACCTGGGACGGGCACGATGCGTGTGAGCGGTGGAACCCGACGCACTCCAACCTCATCCAAGTCATCCTCGCCATTCAGAGCTTCATCCTGTGCAAGGAGCCCTACTACAACGAGGCAGGGTATGAGAGAAAGGTGGGCACCCGTGATGGCCGCTTGCAATCGAGACTGACGAACGAGTTGATGTATGTGGCCAAGTGGACGCACCTCGTGGACATGGCGAAGGCCACGCCGACCGACTGGGCTCACGAGTTTCGAGCTCACTTTACGCAGTGCGTGCCGTGGATGTTGCAGCGCGCCCGGGGCTACTTATCAACCTCAGAAGCGGCGTCTCGTCGTGCCGCGGTGGACGATGCCACGACGGCGACTTCCGCAGTCGAGGAGGCGTTGCCGGGGGCGGCGGCCGTGGGCACCGGAGAGCGGAATGGTTCGGGGCATCGCGGTGGTGATCAGCATGACGACGACGACGACGACGGCGGTGCGGCGGCCGCCGATGTCGCCGCAGCTGCTCCTGAGTCATCGTCAGGAGGAGGAGGACCCAGCAGGCAGCCTCACGGCGGTCATGACCACGACGATGCGAACAGCAGTTCCACGACTCCCGCGGCGTTGTCGACGTCTTCGTCGCGTGCACCCACCGAGGGCGACATCAACGCAGATGGGCTCGTGTGGCCATGGAGCCGCGGCTTTATTCACTCCTTGCAGCGTTACGTCGACTGGCTGACCCGCGAGCACTTGGAATTGACAACTGTGTGGGACGCCGAGTACCGCCGGATCGCCTCGTTTGCGGATTGACGACTAAGGTGATTTCCGGGGAGGAGCGCCTCTCTTTGCGGCTGGGGAGAACGGTTCCTTCGCTTGTTGTGGGGGAAAAGCCACCAGTTGCCGCCAGAAGAGGAGAGATGTTGGCGTTCAAGAATGAGTCCTCATGATTGCTTCCCTCTCCAGGCTTCGGAGACCCGACAAGCGACCGGTTTTGCGTTGGTTGTTTGTGCGCCACTCGGCAGAGGTGAAAGGGTGCGTTTGGGGTTCGTAAAAGATGGATGGGAGCCACTTCCCGGTTCGTTGTTGCGGAACGCAGAAGTAGTCGTTTTTTTTCACAGACAGAGCGGTGTGAACCGGGATGCAGGAAGGGTTCATCGCAGTCGGGCAACCGGAGCGGATGCGGCGGGACACGACTCAACTCATCGCCGAGAAAAGCACCGTCGACCACGGCGATGCCCCTCCCGATGCGGCTGCTGCGGCGGCTGCCTGGTCGTGTGATGGCGTCCTCGTTGCCGCGCCGCGGACGCAACCAACGCTTGACGTCATGGCGACCGTGGTGCCCTATCTGCATAGTTTTTCCGTCGCCGTCAAAGGTCGATGGGTTGGCCGGCGACTGCTGGAGGTGTTTCTGGCCGAGTTTCCTTATCACACGGAGCAGTACTATCGCGGGGCGATGGCGGCTGGGCGGCTGTACGTCATTCCCGGAGGGGGCAGCCATCCAGCGAGGGTGTACAATGGCGGGGGGCAGCAGGTGCGGCCGCTGGTTGCCTCAGATGATGCAGTGCCCACGACAACGTCACAGCTGCCGCAAAATGCCGTTCTCAACGCGCGCGACCGCGTCGTCCACGTGGTCCACCGCCACGAGCCGCCCTTTCTCGCCACTGCCGTTCCTATTCAGATTGTCCACGTGCATCGCTTTCTTGACCGGAGGAAGGAGGGGGGTGTGTGCTCCCCCTCTAGTCCAGAAGGAGAAGACCATCGCGGCGAACACAGGTCGTCCCACCTCCTCAGTCACAACCGCGACGGGGAGGGCCGCGCGAGTGGAGGTGGGTGTGGAGTGAACCTCCCAGCAGGCCGGGCACTAGTGGAAGACAGCGAGGACGGGCGCCCGAGTGAGAAGGCGAACTCTGGTCCCCTCGGCATTCACTACATCTTCGCGGTGTCGAAAGCGTGTTCATTGCCCATGCATCCCAGCGGCCGTTATCACAAGAGCACCGTCGTCTCGCTCATCAAAGCCGGACGCGTGGAATTGCTGGGCATGGGGTCGACACCACCACGACGGGGCGGCGGGCCCTCGACGACGACGGGCCCCTCGCCGTGCGAAGAGGAGGCGGCCGCCACGGCCGTGAGTGGACGCGAGGAGGAGACGGAGGCGGCGGCGACGAATACTCCCCAGAGGTTGCCTGTTGCCGACCAGGACAGCGCCTTGGGGCCAGAAGGACCCGGGTGTTGCGTCTTCACGGAGAGCGACCTCCCCTGGACGAACCCACCGGACTTAGTGCCGGCGCACTTTCACACGCGATGTTGGATGCCATCGCGGTCCGATCTGGAACACTTTTTGCACCGAATCGTCGTGCCGAGAACAACGACGACCACCGCCTCGACGTTCTCGGAAACGTCCCGTGGCGGTGTCGGTGATGACGACGGCGGCGCGCGAGAGGGGCCATCGACGACACCCCGCGCGGGGATGGGTGTCCCTCCTCCGTCGAAGAGGCGACGATTGGCGACGCTGACCGGCGGCGGCGGAGGCGAGCCAAGGGACGGCGGCGGCCACGCCTACCCTTGTCACCGACTCGACAAAGGCACAAGCGGCATCGTGCTACTCGCCACGTCGCGCGAGGTGGCCACATGGATGTTTAAGCTGCTGGCCAGTAAATCCGTGGAAGGCGTCGCTCGTCTCGTGGGGTCACTCGGGCGGCGGCCGCAAGAACATGCCGAAAGCGACAACGACGACGACGATGGCGAAGTGGTGGAGGAGGGCGCCCCCACATCAGGCGGAAATGGGGTGGTGCGCACGGCCGAGCCGTGTCTTGTTAAGACGTATTTGGCTCGCGTCCAAGGCCGTTTGCCAAGGGCGACGCCGTTGTGCGAGCGCTTGTCGTT
>ERZ1292630.1240-Hain-H41-02um-R3-1240-length-25374-cov-14_pt1 | contig 23557 bp, 25 predicted proteins | sample MGYA00564408_ERZ1292630 | MGnify/ENA primary metagenome ERZ1292630 (study PRJEB36523, sample SAMEA6512641) | groundwater metagenome | collected 2019-01-08 | study: AquaDiva: Metagenomics assemblies of 32 groundwater samples
TTCTTTCATTATCAAAAATAATTATTCTATCTACTAAACTCTCCGATTTTCTCTTTCTTAAGAAATGTTTATATCCTTAGCATGAATTTCAGTGAATTTAATTATCTGATTCATCATATTTACCGATTCAACGGGGTATTTTCCTACTGCAGTTTCTGCGGAAAGCATCAGGTAATTAGAGCCATCAAGAAACGCATTGGCAACGTCAGTAACTTCTGCGCGCGTCGGCCTTAAGTTTTCAGTCATGCTCTCAAGCATTTGAGTTGCAGTAATCACGATTTTCTTCATGCGGTTGCATTTTTTAATAATCATCTTCTGAATCACGGCTATTTCATAAATAGGCAAAGACACCCCCATATCACCTCTTGCAATCATGATTCCATCAGAAACCGTAATGATTTCATCGATATTCTCTATACCCTGTTTGTTTTCAATTTTGGCAATTATTTTGCAATCAGGGCACCTGTCTTTAACCGAATCTCTAAAGCTTAGAATATCCTTTTTGCTCCTTACAAATGACTGAGCAACATAGTCTAATCTATTTTTCACACTAAACTCTATGTCTTTTTTGTCCTTATCAGTCAAACCATTGAATCTAAGCTTTATATCCGGTATATTTATACCCTTATGTCTTTTAAGGATTCCCGGGATAATTACTTCTGTTTGAAGATAACCTTTGCTCCTGGATTTAACTTTAAGCACGATATTGCCGTCATCAATATATATGAAGCATCCATTTTTAATATCACTTAAAGGCCCTTCGTAATCAAAAGGTACCGAGCCTTTTCCACAAATAATTCCCTCATTGCCTAAAAAAAGAGTTTGCTTTCTTTTCAGAGAGATTTCTTTTCTAATATTTCCTATCCTTACCCTATAACCCTCTAAATCCCCCAGCATCCTTACATGTCTTGAATACTTCTTATTCATGGTTCTAATCAAATTGAGGACTTTCGCGTGCCTGGCTAGGTTCCCATGGGAAAAATTAAGCCGGGCTACATCCATGCCTGTTAGCATCATCTTCCTTAAGACAGAATAATTGTCACTCGCAGGCCCGATAGTACAGATTATTTTTGTCTTAACCATATTGATTTTCAGGTCTTCCAGACCCTTGTATTAATAAATCAACAAAGATGTACGATATCTTCAGAATTATATAATGAAAGAAATAATAACATGTAATCTCTCAAGTGCCTCGTGATTAGAAAATTATTTTTTATATGCTCCCTCCCATTCTCTCCTAATTTCTTGGCGTATGCCGGGCTACTCAAAAGTTGTTTTATGGCAAAACTCGCCCCTTGAACAGAATGGCACAACAATCCTGAATATTTATGTTTTATCTGTAGAGGAATTCCTCCAACATTTGAAGCTACAACAGGCTTTGCCTTCCATAGGGCCTCGGCAACCGTTAAGCCGAACCCTTCTTTTAGGGATTTTTGGACTATTACATCTGCCGCTCTTTGTAATGCATTAACCTCTAAGTCATTTTGGGGTAATAGTAAAATATGGATATCCGGGTCTTTCTTGGCCTTTTCTTTGACTTCCTCTAAAACCTTAAATCCTTCAGGATCATCCTCTGCAGTTCCGCCAGCCAAAATTAACTGACAATCAGTATATTTTTTTACCTGCAAATATGCTTCAATAACACCTACCGGATCCTTCAAACGATCAAAACGAGATATCTGTATGACAATCGGTTTATCTTTTTTGATATCATATTTTTTTAAAACCGAATTTATTATTTCCTGCGATAATTCCTTATTCTTATCACTCAAAGGGTCAATGGAAGGAGGAATTAGAAATTGTCTAATGGGTAATTTTCGAGAAAAAGCAGGAGCAGAAAATACTGCTGAATCGTATTGAACGATAAAATCCATAAGAAATTCCCAAACTCTTAGATTAGGATCAGATACGTCAATATGGCAACGCCAAAGCCATTTATTAGAAGTTTTCTTTTTTATCAGTGCTATTGGCTGTGGATCATGAATGAAAACAATATCCCCGTAGGTATCAATGCTTTCAATATTCTGCTGGCTAGTCTCCATAAATATCTCAAAGTCTCTTTTAACTATCTCCTCAGATCTACCGTGTAAGGCGTTATGGAACTTCTTTGTCACATTAAAGAATTGTTCCCCGCCTCTTATAACATCCCATTTAGTATCTACACCCAATTCTCTCAACAGCGGAACCATGCGGTTTAGTATCTCAGCAACCCCACCGCCAACAGGAGTAGAATTTATGTGCTGAACTACCTTGCCTTTTAACCGCTCACCAAGCAATCTTAAATCGTCAATAACAGCCTGCCCTACTAAAGAGGCATATTCTTCTATTTTCGCCATTTAACCAATAATCCTTTTTTCTACTATTTGAATAATATTATTTCTTAAATCCTCTAAAGTGCTCGTATAGGGATCAAAACTTGAAATCTTATTCGCTAATTTCTTATCGCCTAATGAATTTTCGATCCAAAATGCAAAATCATTAGTTGGCTTCTCAAGCCTTAAACGCGCTTCAAAAATATGGAAATAAATAGAATCGATGGTAATTTTCTTTAAAACCTCTACAAATTCATTTAAGTCATAGGCAATATAGATTGTCGGCAGGATAAAACTTACCGACTTAATAAAATGAAATTCTTCCCCGGATCTGGCAAATTTTAACTTGGACAGTGGGCTATCCTTTAAATAAACCTCAATGGTTGAAGCGATCTTTTCCCGCAGATCTCGAATAGTTGAATATTGAATTATATCAACACTAACCAACCTCTCTCCAAGCTCGTCTTCTCCAAGAATATCGGTTATCCAATAGGCAAAGTCATTCGGAGGCTCTGGTGAAATAAACTGATGTTGCTGCAGAAATCTATGCGTATGGTGATAGATGCATGAACCGGGTACTTCCTTAATAAGAGCCAGAAGCTGGCCTAAAGTTGTGGCGCGTAATCCGGTCAACTCCGACAAATGCAATCTCGTACAAAACCTAAATGGCTCTTTTGCTTTTATTAATTCTGACATAGTTAGCTATACTGTAAGTCCGATATTGAGCGTAAAAACTGAGCTACTTCTTCTGTATTCTTTAAATAGTAACCGGCTTTAGAATTCCTGGGTTTTCCCACGCATACCGTCAACCCTTTTCTTTTTAAAGCCTTAAAAGCGTCTTCATCGGTTATATCGTCTCCGATATAGATAGGAAAGACATTCTTTTTCCCCGAAATCAATTGCTGCCTTGCTAGAAGCCATAAAACAATTTTTCCTTTATCCCATTTAACAGGTGGTTTTATCTCATAAACTTTTTTACCGGCATTGACTTTTATTTTATCGCGCACCGTGTAGAGGCTAGTAACTTCAGAAATAATCTTCTTAAATACGGGCATATCCTTCTTGCCAACTAAACGGTAGTGAATACTCAAAGTTAACCCCTTATCTTCAATTAGCGCGCCTTTGATCCCAGAGAGCCGCTTCTGTATATCCGTAGCGATATTTCGTATAATTGATTTTAATCGCGGGGAAACCTGGCTTTCAAATTTAATCTTCGGGCCCTGGATCTCTAAACCGTGATTACCTGCATAGGTGATACCGTCTATCCCGACTATATTTTTTATATCCTCCAGCTTCCTTCCGCTGATAATACCTATTTTACAATAAGGACTTCTGGATAATTTCTTTAATAATTCTTTTGTATCCTTATGGATAATTGCCTTACTTGGGGTTTTAACAATAGGCGTCAATGTCCCATCATAATCCAGTAAAAGTAAAATAAATTTATTTCTTAACAATCTTTCTATCTTACTAAATTGAGAAAATAAATAATCCATATCTAAACCTTCCTCAACGATGTCAATTCTGTAATGATGTTACCTGCCCAGCGATAAACGTTATTCTCCAAGATAATTTTTCGCATTTTTTCCATACGTTTTATTTTCTCATCCTGAGGCATCTGGAGAGCTAATTTTATGCTATCGGCAAACTCCTCTATCGAATAGGGATTTACCTGGATAGCATCGGTAAGCTCTCTGGCTGCGCCGGTAAATTGGCTTAATATAAGAGCTCCTGACAAATCATTTTTTGTTGCTACGTATTCTTTAGCCACAAGGTTCATGCCGTCATGAAGCGAACTCACAATACAAAGATCAGCCATTTTATAGAAAGGCTCGATTTCATCTAAAGAAAAATGCCTCTTAAGGTAAATAATTGGCTTCCAGCTAGAATCGGAATGCTTCCAGTTAGTCTTTTCGATTAATTCGTCAATTTCTGCCATAAGATCGTGATAATGTTTTATATGCACACGGCTCGGAGCGGCAAGTTGAACAAAAACAAATTTTTTCTTATATTGTGGGTATTTTTCCAAAAACCTGTCTATAGCTAGCACTCTCTCAACGATGCCTTTTGTATAGTCGATCCTGTCAACTCCCAGACCTATGATTTTACCTTCCAGATCGAACTCTTTTCTAATTTTATCTATCTCTTGTTTTATATTCGCTTCCTTTGCATCTTGGTTTAAATGTCCGTTTACACTAATCGGAAACGCTCTGACAAAAGTTTCTTTTTCAGAACGAACAATGCTGAATTTTTCTAAATCAACTCTTGATTCAAGAAGCCTGTTGGCTGTGTCAAGAAAGTTGTTACAGTGATTCTGGACATGAAAACCTATTAAATCACACCCAAGCATCCCCTCTAGGATCTCTTTGCGGTAAGGACAGATAGAAAATGCCTCTGGAGTAGGCCAGGGAATATGCCAGAAAAGCGCAATTATCGCATCCGGGCGTTTTTCTTTAATCATCTTACCGAGCAGAGTAAAATGATAATCTTGAATAAATACAAAAGGATGCTTTGCGGGTAATTCATCCAAAACAGAATCCGCAAACTTTTGATTTACCTTTTTGTAAGCCTGCCAATCGGACTCTCTAAAAATCGGCCTGGTATGTGTATTATGGCATAACGGCCATAGCCCTTCATTGGAAAAACCATAATAGTAACCATCTTCCTCTTCTTTATTCAACCAAACCCTCTTAAGGATATAACGTATATCTTTAGGCGGAACACCTAACTTGTCCTTTGAATTTACGAATTTCTTATCCGCATTACCGGCACCGTGAGCAATCCACGTGCCGCCGCAAGCGCAGAGAACCGGGTGAATCGCAGTAACCACGCCGCTTGCCGGCCTAATGCATTTTTCTAAACCAGTTACTTCATCAACTACATGCATATAAGGCTCTCTATTAGAAACGACAAGCAAAGCATTCTCTCCTAAGCGCGCATGAATAAGATCGCGTAGTTTAGCTTCAGTCCAGAGCTCATCTTTCTGCATACGCTCAGTTGCCTTTTCGCTTACCACTTTACGCGCCACCCTCAAGCTCAAAGCTATTTGCTCAACTTCGCTTGCAAGCTTGCCAAGCTCTCCTTTATCCTTAATCGGATGAAGCTGTTCGGTTTCGCCCTTTTGAAAATGTTGGAACCATTCCGTAAGATTAATAATAGGTAAAATAAATATTCGCCTTTGAATCAAAAGCATGATTAACACGATTATTACCAACAAAGTTACTAAAGAAACGCTCAAGCGTTCCCATAAGGATGTTAATGTGGTAAAAACATAAGACGTATCATAGATAACCTCTGCCATACCTAAAACATTGTTTTCATCATCCATTATAGGCAAAATATAACTATATACCGAAGAATCCCTAAAGTTCTCCAAAGCCCCTCGGGGAGTTTTATTGGCAAGCACTTCTGCAATATATGGTTTTGCTTTATCCTTCCAATCAGAAATTCTGTCGGTAATGGCTAAGACCTTACCGTCTTTATCATAAATGACACAGCCCTGAAGTCTTTCTCTTTTTTGAAAGCTTTCAACTAAACGATTAGCAGATTTTAAATCATTATTAATAAGAACCGCTCTGGCAGAAAACTCTAAGGTCTCATCAAGGGCTTTCGTTTTCTTTTGGAGGTCATCCATTAATTTGTCTTGTGTAAAACGAACCTGCATGATGCCAAATATAGTAAAACCAATGGCAACAATAAGCAAAATTGGCAAAATAAATAAAAGTAATCTCTTCATTTACTACTTTTCTCCAAAATAAAAACGCCACCCTGCATTCACATGCAAGATGGCGGCCCGACCATCTAATAATCCTCTGAGAATGCTTACTTATCCCAGACCTCTTGTGCTAAATTCTTAGATGTAATATACCACAATCAAAGAAAAATTCAATAAATCAATAGGGTGAATCCGCTAAGGACGTCCAGAAATACGGCGCGGCAGAAAGACCTTTTGTATACAGGTATTTAGTTACCAATGTTTAAGATTATGATTTAGAGGGCTTCATGCATTTAATAACGAATAAACATCATCTGCATTTTTAACATTTAAAAAACGGTTTCTAAGCTCACTGTTTTTAAACAATCTCGTGAACCAAATCATGAGCATCCTCTTCCTCTCGCCTCGCATTCAGGAAGCGATCGTTCTTCAAAATGACCCATGCTTATTTGAAATCCCGGAGTATAAACTGCGGAATATTACCGACGAGCTCGACTGGACAAGCAGTACGCGATGTGGCAAAAACTCACCCAAAAAACTTCTTAAAACCTCTCTTATCCAGATTATTCCTCACCTCTAGTTTATGGCAAAATTCAAAGCATAAATAAACGCATTATTGCGCGAATATAGCATAAACTAGCGCCCATAAACTACGAGAGGAATTGGCCAATTTCTTTAAAATTCTTTCTAAAATTTCCCCTCTTACCCGACGGAGATCATGTTGTAAAATATTGTGTAAATCTCCAACGGAAATAACGCCCTAAGCCCTAGGGACATCGCTAGATAAAAAAACACCGACAGGTTGCCCCGCCGGTGTATAGATGTAACTCATTGTGCTACAACGAGATACATCAATGATGGGTGGCTGACGGGGAACGATCCCGCAAACCTTCTGAACCACAATCAGACGCTCTAACCAATTGAGCTACAGCCACCATATCTATTACACATGCGCAATGGCATGACAATTACAACAAAGACGTTCTAAATTTTCAATACTATTACTCTTCCGATTCCCATCCTTATGATGAACTATAAGTACACGCTTATCAGAGATACCGCATTTATTACATTTAAATGGTATTTTATATCTACGCATTAAATCACGATAAGCGGCTTCCCCTGCTATCCAATTCGGAGAATTAACACCACAACGAATATTTTCATTCTCCCATGAACAATGACAACTTACCGAACAAAAAAATCTTTTACTGGCTGATTTTCTATAATCGCGTGGAGTTCTATAAATCTTTTTACCACATTTTACACATTTAACCCATTTCCCGTTTCGCTGAGCTTTAGAACGACATTTTATAGAACAATATTTACCCCAACCTTTTTCCGCATGAAAAGGCTTGGTATAAAATTCTTTACCGCAAATCTTACATTTTTTTTCTGGCATGGTGCTATTATATCAAAGAACAAAAAACTTGTCAAGATGATGAAACAGTCCACAGTCTGTTGTTCTAACCATGCCAACAGCAGACAGGCAATTAGGCTAAGCCGCCAAAACATTTAAAAAAAACTAATTTGCCTCCGGAGCCGGCTGATTGATCATATCTTCAAGAAATTTCTTGATCCCGTTTCCTAAAGCAAAGACTCCGTCAACTATAGCGTTAGAAATATTCGTGCCGCTTTTAATTCCGCTCTGGACCATCTTCGCCGGTAATAATAGCATATCCTGGGGCCGTAATCCAGCCTTGGTTCTGCCCTGCATAAGCTTGCCTTCAAATGCCGATTTAATATTGGCAAAACCGAAAACCGGCTGATCCATTTTAGTATGCAATGTAAAATCTAAAATTACTTTGCCCTGATTCATGGATTTAAACATATCCAGTACCGCATCGGTCAGGCGCTCTGCCTTCTGCTGCGGCTCCTCAGGAGGCCGTACCTTGCGCACGATATCGGCTAGCTCTAAATGACAAACCGCGTCAATATTGTTATTAGTGCCTTTAATATCGCTGTTAAAATTAAGCTTGGCTTTTTCAATCCGCGCCTTACCTAAATCCACCCAGGTTGAAAAATAAGGATAGAAAACAATCGCATCAATATTTTCAATTTTCAAAGTAGCCAATACATCCTTTTTGTGAAAATTTGCCCAGCCCTGCGCCAGAAGCTTACCGTCGGACTCACCGGTATTCCAGGAGATATTGCCTTTTAAACTAAAATTAGTTACCACGTCCGCGCTGACGGTAGATAAATTAGTGGCGTAAAAATAAATATCTTTAACCGTAAATTTTATGGTTCCGCTGGCCGCTGTTGAATCAAGAAAATCTAGCTTGCCGGAATAGATTTTTAGGCTTTTTATAATTATAGAAAAATTTTTATTTTGCGCCATAGCTTCCGTAGCCGGCGCGGTAACAGGCGCTGTGGCAACAATCGGCCCGGTTTCTACGCTCGCCGGACTATTATCCGCAACCAGCTCAGGTATACGCTGATAAGTAAGTTGCGGGCCGACTATTTTAACTTTATTCAAAGCAATTCTGCCGAATAAAAGATTAGGAATACTCGGCGACACATAAATATAACCGGCTTTCAACAGGCCAACAATCTCTAAATCCCTGATCTCTAGATTCAGCGGAGGTTTAATATCCAACTTGCCAATAGTAGTCCTATGGCCGCTGGCAGCTTCGATATTTCTGGCGATTATATTTTTAGCCTCCATCAGAAAAAATGCGTAGGCCAAGCTAAAAATAATAACGACGATTGCGATAATTGTGAATATTTTCTTCCAGTTTTTCATAATTTTTATACGTTATTTAAATGCGCCTGGGCCGAATCGAACGGCCAACAACCGGCTTAGCTTACCGCACCGGATTACTCCGGCCAAAACAATGTTGCGGTCTGGACTTTATCTTGGGCATTTCAGCCCTGCTGTGTAAAGTCTCTACACTCTCTGTAACTTCTGCAGATAGCTCGGTATTACCCTCTCGGGCGTTCACCGAATTAGCAGCATGCACTTCATAAGTTCACTTCCCTATGAAGGCTCCAAATGCTGAAGGCAGGTGCTCTATCCAATTGAGCTACAGGCGCATTAAAATTTTCAAAGTCGGGGCGACAGGACTTGAACCTGTGACCTCCTGCTCCCAAAGCAGGCGCTCTAGCCAAACTGAGCCACGCCCCGTTACAAACTTAAGTTTAGATTATATCAACTTGCTTCTTGCTGCACAATGTATTTCTGAATTATCCGCTTAGCCTGCTTTAGAGCATGGTAGCGGTGGCTCATCTTATGTTTGATCTTTTCACCAAGCTGGGCAAAAGTTTTTTTAAATTTTGGAATATAAAATACCGGATCATACCCGAATCCGGCACTGCCTTTTGGTTCAAAAGCAATCAAGCCGTTACATCTGCCTTCAACTACTCCGACTATCCCATTCTTATCGGCTAAAGCTACAGCGCAAACATAATGGGCTTTTCTTTTTGATAGGGGTAAATCTTTGAGCAATTTAAGTAACTTAAGATTATTTTTAATATCGCTTTTGTCGCCTCCGGAAAAACGCGCCGAATAAATTCCCGGAGCGCCATCTAAGGCATCAACGCACAAACCGGAATCTTCACCCAAGCAAAGCTCACCGGTAAAACGCGCTAATTTTACCGCTTTCTTTATCGCATTCTCCTTAAAAGTTTTTCCATTCTCAACCACTTTCGGAGAATCTTTATAAGCATCAAGAGATAATAGAGTTAAATCCGCTCCCTTTAAAATCTCTTTTATTTCCAGCAGCTTTTTTCGATTCCGCGTGGCCACAACTAATTTCATCAGGCTAAAATATCCCCGACTAATTTTCTTTGCAGGCTAAAAAGTTCCTCAATACCTTTCTTAGCCAGATCCAACATCGTATCCATTTTCTCTTTAGAAAAAGGTTTGCGTTCAGCGTTGCCCTGGACCTCGATAAATTCACCGGCTCCGGTCATAATCACGTTCATATCTACCTCAGCTTTAGAATCCTCTTCATAACACAGATCCAGTAACAAATCACCATTTAATATACCGACGCTAGTAGCGGCAACGTAATCCTGAATCGGAATCTTACTGATCTTGCCGTCTTTTTTAAGTTTCGCCAAGGCATCAACCAGGGCAATAAAACTACCGGTAATTGATGCGGTACGCGTGCCGCCATCTCCCTGAATAACATCGCAGTCAATCCAAATAGTACGCTCACCCAAGTATTTCATATTCGTAATCGCCCGCAGGCTTCTTCCGATTAAACGCTGAATTTCGTAAGTGCGCCCGGAATCCTTACCGCGCGGAATACGCGTTCCACAGGAACGCGGAAGCATTCCATATTCCGCAGTAACCCAGCCGGTGCCTGAGCCCCTTAAAAAAGGCGGAACAGTCTCTTCAACAGAAGCAGTGCAGATTACTTTGGTATTTCCTAATTCAATTAAGCATGATCCTTCCGGAAACTTAATATAATTTCTAGTGATATTAACTTTTCTCAGCTTATCATTACCGCGTCCGTCAATGCGCATCATAAATATTCCTCCCCTTAGCATCAATTGCCACAATCAAAGGAAAATCTTTTACTTTTAATTTTACGATAGCCTCCGGGCCTAAATCCCGATAAGCAATTGTTTTAGCCTGCAAAACATATTTGGATAAAAGCGCCCCGCAACCAGCGTAAGTTAAAAAATAAACTCTCTTATATTTCTTAATCGCATCTTTTACTTCTTTAGAACGGTTCCCCTTGCCAATCATAGCACTTAATCCTTGGGCCAACAAAAACGGAGTAAATTCATCCATCCGCGCGCTCGTCGTCGGGCCGCAGGAACCGATAATTTTTCCTTGCGGGGTTCGTGTAGGCCCGCAATAATAGATAATTGCCCCGCGCAATGCAAAAGGCAGGCGCTTACCCATTTTAATCGCCGCAACTATGCGCTTATGCGCCTGGTCGCGAGCGGTATAAATTATTCCGCTAAATAGAATTTGTTGACCGGCTTTAAGTGAATTTAATTTTTTCATAAAATTACTGCAGCGCTTCTTAAAGCATGGCAACTAATGTTTACGCTTACCGGAAGTCCGGCGATATGCGTGGGATATTTTTTAATTTTTACGGCTAATGCCGTGATCTTTCCGCCTAAACCCATCGGCCCAATTCCGGTTTTATTGATCTGCCTTAACAAATCTTTTTCTAAAACAGAACTCTTGGTTTGTATTTTAATCAATAATGCTTTTTTGGCCAGGATACCCGCGTAATCCGCGCTCCCGCCGATTCCCACGCCGACAACATACGGCGGACAAGCATCCGGGCCGGCGCTTTTTACCGTCTCAATAATAAATTTTTTAATCTCATCCAGCCCGGCTGTGGGCTTAAACATTCTAAGTTGTGATTTATTTTCACAACCAAAACCCTTAGGCAAAAGCGTCAATTTTAGCTTACTTCCTCTGACTATATCCGCATGGATTATACACGGAGAGAATTTAGGCTTACCCCTTAAGAGCGGATCACCAACTACAGAATCTCTCAAAGCGTATTTTTTATACCCGGCATCCACACCTTTATTTATGGCTTTTTTTAAATCTCCGCTTATCTTTAGATCCTGGCCCGCCTCGACAAAGACAACCGGCATGCCGGTATCCTGACAAATAGCCAAATTATTTTTCTTAGCATAAGCGGCATTATCCAGTATCGCCTTAAGAATTATCTTAGCCCGTTTATTTTTCTCCTTAGCGTAAGCACTGCGCAAAGCCGCTACAACATCACGACGTAAAACAAAATTAGCCCGCCGGGCTAATTCAATAATGGCATCAGTTATTTGACTCGCTTTAATTTCCCTCATTTAGCTTTATACTCCCGTGAAACGGTGGTCGTGATGCCTCCGCGGGGATTAAAAACTCCGGTGATCTTAAGCCCGCGCGGTTTAACGGCCGCCACAAAATCCTCCAGCATCTTATTAATTAAATGCTCATGAAAAATCCCCACATTACGAAAAGATATGGTGTACATCTTAAAAGATTTTAACTCGACACAATATTTAGCCGGGCAATATTCTAGGCGAATAGTCGCAAAATCCGGCAATCCGGTCTTGGGGCAAATACAAGTAAATTCCGGAATATCCAGGTTGATCGTATAAACTTTATCCGCGTATTGATTAAGCCAGGTTTCAATCGCAGGCGTCCTAAATTTGCGAATATTTTTCTGTAAACCTTCATAATCTGATTTTTTCATTTATTTTAACCCCATTATTTTATGAATCTGCGGTATCACGCAAGTCGTAACTTTATTTTGATGAGCTATCTCTTTAAAACGAAACATTTTCTCTTTTAATACCGATTGATTCTCGTAGCTGTTAGGCTGTAAAACCAAAACGCTCGACGGGCTGACCTCTTTAATCAAGCTAATAGCTTCCATCAAATCTTCCTGAAGCGTCGCCTGGCAGATAATCGCTTTAAGAAATACTTCTTTTTTAATGGCAACCTTAAGAAACTTCCGGTGCATATTCCAAAGATTCCCCATCCCGCTGGAACTGGGAAACTTTAAATCCATCGCCACAATATCAATCCGGTCAATTATCTCCTCCAGCTCAAAAGATAACGTGCCGTTGGTCTCTAGATAATGTTTGTGGCCGTGCCCAAAAGTAAGCTCCAAGATTTCTTTTAAAAAATCTTTATGCAAAAGCGGCTCCCCGCCGGTAAATGAAACCGAATGATACTTATCGCGGTAGAGCTTAATCTCTTCAAAAAGCTCGCGCGGCTCATATTCCATAAACCGGTCAAGCTTAGTATCACAGTAAGTGCAGCTTAAATTACAATTGAAAAAACGCACAAAGATCTGTTTTTCGCCCAAATATAAACCTTCTCCCTGCACGCTTTCAAATATTTCGGCAATTTTAGCCTTCAATTAATTAACGGGTCAACTAAACCCGCCTCTTTAAATCCTTTAGCGCGATAATAACAGCTGTCGCATCTTCCGCAAAGCCGCTTTTGCCCCCGATAACAGGACCAGGTTAACTTAAAAGGAACAGACAATCCTATCCCTAATTTTATAATCTGGGCTTTATTCTTATTTAATAACGGAGCCAGGATTTTAATTTCTTTGCCCCTCACCGTCCCGATTCTGGCCATTTTAATAAAACTCTTAAAAAAATCCGGCCGGCAATCCGGGTAACCGGAATAATCCTGAGCATGCGCTCCGATAATAATAGCTTTAGCCTTAATTGTTTCCGCAAAGGATAAAGCAAAGCTTAAAAATATAATATTACGCCCCGGCACATAGGTCGCCGGAATCTTCTGAGTAATTTTAGAGGAAACCTTGATCTTCTTGTCTAAGAGCGCGGAGCCCTTCCAGGGAAAATCTATTTTTAAAATTTTATAGGAGCATCCGCCGGCCTTGGCAATATTCACGGCACAATTAATTTCTTTTTTATGCAACTGGCCGTAATCAAAAATCAGGCAGTGACAAATGTAACCTTTAGCTTTAGCAAAATACAAGGCAGTTGCCGAGTCCAGGCCCCCGGATAATAGCACTACCGCCTGCCTGCCCGTCCGGCAGGCGGGCCTACCGGCAGGCAGGCCAGCTTTATTCTTCATAAGTAGCGCAGCAGGTAGCGTTTTCCCAAACCGTTACTGAATCAAGTAAAGGAATCTTTTTGATGAGCTTTTGGTAGATATATTTGGCGATATTCTCGCTAGTCGGATTTACTTTTTTAAAATAGGCCAGCTTGTTTAAATATTTATGATCCATCTCTTCTAAAACAGCATTTAATTTTTTCTTAATCTCCTTAAAATCCACAACGATACCGATATTATTTAACTTTCCTGATTTAACCACAACTTCAATGCGCCAATTATGGCCGTGCAGATCCTCGCACTTTCCTTTATAGCCTCTTAAATTATGCGCGCTGCTAAAATTTGCCTCGACCTTTAAGCTATACATTGTCCACCTTCTTAACATTCATTAATTTTCTACCCATAAATCTCTGGGCCAGAGAACTGAACCATTCGGGATTATCACTGACATAAAACTTATGTTTGCCGCCCTTGCCGCGATTAAGCATATCTTCACTGGCCAAAATCTTCTTTACCTCAAAAGCCACCTGCTTGGCTGAATCAATCAAAGTAACATTTTTACCTAAAACTTCCTGGATTACCGGCTTAAGCAAAGGATAATGCGTGCAGCCTAGGATTACCGTATCCACTCCGGCAGCGCTAAACGGTTTTAAATAAGTTCTAACCACGCTTTCGACAACCTCACCATTAAGCCATCCCTCCTCGACAAAAGGCACAAACAAAGGACAAGCTACGGCAGTAACTTTTACTTTAGGATCAAGCTGCTTAATCTCGGTTTCATAAGTGCGGCTCTGAATTGTCCCCTTGGTTCCGATTACTCCGATACGTTTATTCCGCGAGGCATAAACCGCCTCTCTTACTCCGGGAGTGATCACCCCGATAATCGGAGCGCGAAAATGATTTTTAATCACCGGAAGCGCAAAGCTGGACGCGGTATTGCAGGCAACGCAAATTAATTTAACATCCTGTTTTAATAAAAATAAAATATTCTCAATGGAAAAACGAATAACCGTCTGGCGCGATTTTATCCCGTAAGGGACACGGGCTGTATCGCCGAAGTAAACGATGTTTTCATTGGGCAGCTGACGGATGATCTCCTTGGCTACCGTTAATCCGCCTACTCCTGAATCAAAAATACCGATTGAACTCATCTGGATAACTCCACTAAGGCCATATCTTGTGAATAATCCCGCAGGCCTTCCACAATGCCTTGGGCTAATTTTTGACGGTACGCGCCGGTCTTTAATAATCTTTCTTCATTTAAATTCGAAACAAAACCAACTTCAATCAATATACCCGGCATCATAATTCCTTTTAATACCTGGAAACGGGCGTTTTTTACCCCTAGAATATTCGCATCGATACAGGAATCCATAATCTTACAAACAGAACGGGAAAGCTCGATCGACTCCGCCCGGCTATTAGTATAAATCATATCCCAGACAATCGCTTTAAGATCCTGGGAGCTACCGGCGAAAACAGCGTCTTTTAAATTTAACGGGGCGTTCCTGGCCGTAAAAGCGGCGCGCTTGGAATCACTGACGCTGGGAGCCACATAATAAACTTCGAATCCGTTCAAAGAACGGGAACGGGCGGCGTTGGAATGAACGCTGATAAATAAATCCGCGGCGGATCTATTGGCAATATTTACCCGGCTGGATAAAGGAATAAATTTATCCGTTGTCCGGGTAAGCACCGTCTGGACTCCTTCTTCCTTTAAGAGATTGCTTAATCTTTTAGCAATATCTAAATTTACATCCTTCTCTCTTAAACCGCTTCGGCCAATTGCTCCGGGATCATTTCCTCCGTGGCCGGCATCGATAATCACTTTAAATAATTTAATCTTAGCCACGCCGGCGTGGCGATATACCGTAGCCGTGGGATAAAATAAAACGTCGAAAACCTGCTCCTTAAACTGCCGGGGGACCACAATGGTTCCCTGATAAATATCTATAGGAAAATTTAAATGTATTATCTTATCATTAACTAAAATTAAAGTATCCCCGGCTCTTAGGTTTACAGACTTAGTATCCTTGCTCAGGTAAGCAGTACGCAACAGCGGCTCGTATTGCATCGCCACGCCGCGCAAATCGCATAAACTGACTAAAGGATAATAAGTTTGCCCGCCGATAGAATAAGTAGCGATACTCTCACCGGTGGGAATAGTCGCGCAGCCGGAAATTAAAAGTGCACTTAGAAAAAATAAAATATTTAATTTTTTAATCATAAAATTTGGTGGAGGTGGGCGGAATTGGACCGCCGTCCTTAAGTAATCAAATAGAAGCCGCTACATGCTTAGCCTGGAAATTTGTCTTAGCTTTGCAACTTCTACCAGGCAGGATTTGCAAAGCGCAGCCTTTTCGATTTTGCCCCGGCTTGGAAGGCTAACCGCCGAGGCTATCCTACTAAGTCCCTAATCCATCCCGTAGGCAAGACGGTTAGAGGCTTAGCGTTTAATTAAACGCTAAGGCTGGTACGCCCGCTGGCATTAATGACATTGCTGTCATGGGTGCTAAACGGTTGAACACTGTTGTGTTTGCGTTTGAATTGTGCACGGGTTATTAACGCGGCTAACCATGCGTCCGCGGCATGCTGCTCTTATTCGACATATCTTAAGTCGAACCCTTTCACCCCCAAATTTTCAAATAACAATATTCTAAAAGCTTTTCACCCTCTTCTGTTCTTGATTACTCGATGCAGCAGTTTATCGGTTTCCCTGCGCTTAATACTTTCGCGTTTATCGTAAAGTTTCTTACCTTTACCCAGCGCTAACTCTATCTTTACAAAACCCCGGTCATTAAAATAAATCTTTAACGGAATTAAAGTTAGGCCTTTTTGGGTAAGCTTGCCGATGATCCTCTGAATTTGCCCTTTATGCAAAAGCAGCTTGCGGGGCCGGTCCGGATCAACATTTAAATAACTAGCCTGCGTATAATGGCTGATATGGGCGTTGTATAAAAATAATTCTTCTTCTTCAAAGCGCGCGAAGCTATCGTCTAAATTAATTTTTGCCTCGCGCAAGGATTTTACTTCCGAGCCCTTAAGTTCGATACCACTCTCGATAGACTCCAAAACCTCATAATCCCGGTAAGCCTTGCGGTTGGTTATAATAATTTTACTCATTTTAGCATAACCAGCGATAAATATAAACCTAAAAATAGAGGTATAGTAACTAACCCGATAATATGGCTGAAAAATACTCCCTGACTGACTAATGCGTCTTGCCGCCTGTAACGGCGGATAATCACTGATAAAGAGGTTGCCGAAGGCATCGCCAATTGCATAACAATTAAAAAACCGAATAATTGGGGCAAGCCCAGCTTAAGCACTAGCCAAATACCCAATGCCGGTAAAATAATCAGCTTACCCAGGATAAAAAATGACATAGCCTTATAATCAATATTCTTCAGCTGCACTAAAGCCACGTTCCCGCCCACGACAAGCAAAGCTAAAGGTAAAGTACAATTCGCCACCATTTGAATAGGTTTAAATAGGCTCTGCGGGATAAATTTATTTAAACCTAAAGCAATCAGAGCCAGAGTTGCTAAATTCGCGATTACCGGCGGGCTAAAGATATGCCCCAGTTTAAACTTGGCCTTTTTTTCATAAGTGAGCATATATATTCCCAAGGACCAAGCCACTAAATCAAAACCCAGTAAAAACATGAATATATAAATAAAAATATTATTCAGCTCCTGGCCGGAAAATATCGCCGCGACCATCGCCAAAGGTAAATACCCGGAGTTTTGAAAACCTACTAGGCTTAAGAATTGTAACTTATGAGTTTTCAGTCTTATAAGTTTAAGCAACAAAAAACCTACGATTAATCCGCCAATAGTAATCACAAAACTGATCAAAGGGAAAATCCACCAGTTCGGATAAAGGCTGAAGCTGAAATTCTTCAGCAATTGAGTGAAAATTAAAGCCGGAAAAATAATCTGGATAACCAGGCGGCTTAAAGCGTCCAGGCCGGCTCCGGAAAGTATATTCTTCTTCACCAAAATATAGCCCAGAGCCCCCAGAATAAATATCTGGCCCATGGCCAGAGAAGTGATCCTAAAATGTTCTAAAAACATAGTTTTACCTTTCGTTGAATTTATTATTATAACAGCAAAAAAACGCCGCCGCAATTCATTTGTGAGCGAAAAATAAGGGGGACATCCCAAAAGGGGACAGCCTTGAGAAAGGATGTCCCCTAACAGGACGTCCCTGCTTTAGAGTAGTTATGGTTGACAGGATAAAGAGGCTAAGATATACTTAAAGCAAATTTCGCGGGGGTGGCGGAATGGCAGACGCGCACGTCTCAGAAGCGTGTGGGGCAACCCATAAGAGTTCAAGTCTCTTCCTCCGCAATATAATTCAAGAATTGAACAAAACTTAAAGTTACTCCGATTTGGATTTTATCGCTTTTTCTATCGCCTCGATAAGCTTGGCATCGTCGACAGGCTTGACAAAATAATCCGTAATCCCGAATCTAAAAGCTTTAATCTTATCTTCACTCTTATTCAACCCGGAAACCACAATTATCGGGATAGTTGATCCGACAGCGTCATTATTCAACATATCGCAAGCATCCAACCCGCCGATACCGGGCATCAAAAGATCCAGCAGAATAACATCCGGCTTAAAAACATGGATACGGTTGATTAAATCTTTTGCTTCGCTGACAGCCATAACTTCGTAATCAGCCGAAGCCTCCAGGCGCATTTTAAGCAATAAGGCAAAACTCTCTTCATCATCAATAATCATTATTTTATGCTTCAAGAGAATCCTCCTTTTCTTAATTATACCACTAATTTCATTAAAAAATTAAGCGAAAATTATTTACTTCGGCCATGCGTTTCTTGCTCAATATTAATATAATCGCCAAATTCAATCTGCTCCCCTAATTCCTGCTTAACTACTCTTACTCTATCGGGGACATAAGGGTGAGTTTTATAATATGACCTCCCCTGGAGCGGCATCCGGCGGTTGATATCCTGCAGTTTAAGTAAGAAAGTAATCATCGCGTGCGGGTCATATCCTGCCAACTTCGCATAACGAGCCCCTAACTGATCCGCCAATAGTTCATCCTCCCGGCTATAACCCAGAAGAAATTGAGTAAAAGCAGCGTCGGCAGCAGTCCCTACTTCTCCTGTACCGGGGGCAGGGGCTACCGCCACTAATAACCTTAATATGGAAAAACTTTGCATAGCCTGAAGTTTTTTGATGCTATGCCGGGCGACAATATGCCCGACTTCATGCGCCAGAATACAAGCCAGTTCATCATCGTTAGCAACCTTATCCAGTAATCCGGTGTTAACATAAACATAACCTCCCGGCAAAGAAACAGCATTTACCGTATCATCTTCTAAAACCTGGAAATAATAATCGATCTCTTTCCTATCACTTACCGCGGCTATTTTTTTACCGATATCTTCCACGCGCTTTTTCTGTAAAGGGTCATTGGAAAATTTTAATTCTTTTTCTACCTGGCGGTTAATCGACTGGCCCATAACTACTTCTTTATCGCTGCTGTAGTAGTATTTCTCCTCCTGTTTGGTCACCAGATTATATTCGGTAGAACAGCCGGAAAGCGCCAAAACCAAACAGATTATTGAAAATAGCCCAAGCTTTTTAAAGCTAAGATAAAGTTTTCGCAAAGGCAAGCCAACGACATTATAAAAACAACCATCTATTTTTTTAATAAAAAATGCCCCCTTACCCTGAATATCAAAACTCCCCGCCTTATCCAAAGGAGAAACTTGCTTAAAATAATTACTGATCTCCGGGCCGCTTAAGCGATCCATATAAACTTTTGTTTTCTCATAATCAATCACTGTTTTTACTTTGCCTTTTTCTTTTTTAGTCACGGCTAGGCCGGTATAAAGCCACTGCGGCGCGCTGGATAATCTCTTCAGCATCCGACGGGCATCTTGGATATTTTTAGGCTTACCGAATATTCTGCCCTTCTGCACGCAAATAGTATCCGCGGCAATAATCAGGCCTTCTTTTACTTTTTCAGCAACACCTTGAGCTTTATTGCGCGCATTATACTTGACTAACCGCGCATAAGATAAATCTCCGCGCTTAGACTTTTCCTTAACATTCGAAACAAGAACTTTAAACTTCAGCCCAAATTTCTCCAGCAACTTCTTTCTGGCCTTAGATTTTGAGGCTAGATAAATTTTCATTAGTTTATTATTTACGGATCCTGCCGAACCTAACTTAATGCCGCGCTTGCGCCGGCTAAGTAGCCTGTTGAGAATGCCGCTTGGAGATTAAACCCGCCGGTATCGGCGTCGATATCGATCATCTCTCCGCAAAAATACAAGCCCTTGATCCGGCGTGATTCCATGGTACGGGGATTTATTTCTTTTAAACTTACTCCGCCGCGGGTAACCATTCCTTCTTCAATCGGCCGGGTTGCGGAAACCTCCATCCGGAAACCTTTGAGCAAAGAAATAATTTTCTGTCTTTCATTTTGCGTAATCTGGCTGCATTTCTTAAGCGGATCAATCCCGGTGACAGACGTAAAAACTTTAATTAAACGCAAGGGCAATAATTCTTTAAGCATATTCTGGATAATTTTCTTAGAATTTAATTTAAACTCTCTAAGCAGGCGCCCATCCAACTGCTCGATAGATAATGCCGGCTTTAGATCTATATCCACATAAACTTTTTTCCCCGGCCCCAATAAATCGCCTACTTTTGCGCTTAAAGAAATTACCAGCGGGCCGGATATACCGGTAGCGGTAAAAATTAATTCTCCTATCTCGGAGATAATTTGCGTTTTGCCGTCGGAAAACTTCAGGCTAATATTGCGCAAAGTCAACCCTTCTAACTTCTTAATATAACTTTGTTTTATATCCAAAGGCACCAGCCCCGCCTTCAAAGGCGTGCTAAAATGCCTGAATCTCTTGGCGATATTAATTAACGCGGCATCCGAGCCGGTAAAACTATAACTTGCCCCTCCCCCGGCTAAGATTATCCGTTGCGCCAGGATATCCGTTCCATCTTCCAAGCGCACTCCTCTAACTAGGCCATTGGCAACCAATAAATCAACTACATTACATTCATAAATAATTTCAACCTTAAGTTTTTCTAATTCTTTTTTTAATACATCCAGGATACTCGATGCGCGGTCACTTTGAGGGAATACGCGCATTTGGCGCTCAACTTTTAATTTTAATCCGCGCTCCTCGAAAAAAGAGATCAACTCCGGGCTGAAAAATTTCTTAAAAGCGTCTCTTAAAAAATCTCCGTTAGAAAAACGTTTGAGGAAATATTGAAGGTCTTCAGTATTGGTAAGATTACAGCGGCCTTTGCCGCTCAAAAGGAGCTTGCTGCCTAAAGAGTCTTTTCTTTCCAGAAGAGTTACCTCCTGGCCGCCCGCTGCCGCCTGGATTGCTGCCATCATCCCCGCTGGCCCCGCGCCGACTACTACGATTTTTATTTTTTTCATTTAAGAATCAGGGGGACGGTTCTCTTCCCAAGAGAACCGTCCCCTTAATTTACCATTTTATAAACCAAAATCCGCAATCTTAAAAATTGACTCTAACTTCAGGCCTGCTTTGGCTAAATTTTCAGCAGCTCCCTGGTTGCGATCGACAATTACGATTGCCTTATTGGCGATTACTCCGATTTTATCCAACGCCTGCTTAGCTTCCAGAATAGCTTTACCGCTGGTAGCTACGTCATCTATAAGAAGCACCCGGTCACCTGGCTTTAATTCCGGCCCTTCCACCTGCCGCTGTGTTCCATGTTCTTTGACCTGTTTGCGCACAATGAATGTTTTGATCGGCTGCCCATTAATATAACTTAACAAAGCCAAAGCCCCGGCAATCGGATCCGCTCCCAAAGTCGGCCCGCCGATGGCATCCCAAGCTTCATCTTTGGCCATCTCCAATATTATGCCGGCAACCAGATACGCTCCTTCCGGAGTCAGAGTAATCACCCGGCCATCCAGATAATAATTGCTTTCTTTGCCCGAAGAAAGCACAAATTTACCTCTTTTTAAGGCTTCTTGATTCAATAACGCGAATAATTTCACTTTTAATTGCTCGAGATTCAAATTTTCCATAAGATTATTCTACTATCGACAAAGCTGACTGTCAATTACTTTGACAAAGCTAGTTTTCATTGTTATTATAGTTTTATGTTAAGTGGTTTACTTAAAGGCTTAAAGAATTTAATTTATCCGAATTTATGCCTAGCCTGCGGAGATTTAATCAAAACTACTCCGGGGCAGGAGCACATCTGCGCTGGTTGTTGGGGAAAAATCGAGAATAATCGGCCTCCTTTTTGCGCAACCTGCGGCAGGCATCTGGACATAGAAGCAATCCGGAAAAATAGCTGCCCGCACTGTTTAAACGAAAAATTTCATTTTGACCGGGCTTTTAGCCCCTGCGTCTACACAGGAATAATAAAAAAACTTATCCATGAGTTCAAATATAACGGTAAAGATTACCTGATTACTCCTTTTACAGCTCTGATGAATACATTCATCCGGCAATATTGCCTGCCTATCGAACATCTTGATTTCATCATCCCTGTTCCATTGCATAAAAGCCGGCAGAGAGAAAGAGAGTTCAATCAGGCTCAACTTTTAAGCCAAAGAATAGCTAATGAATTTAATAAAAACCTTTTAAGTGATCTGCTTATTCGTAATAAAGCGGTTAAAACTCAAACAGAATTAACGCTCCTAGAACGCCGCCGGAATGTCGAAGGCAGCTTTACGGTAACTAAGCCGGATTTAATCAAAGATACGAATTTATTGTTAATCGACGATGTCTTAACTACCGGGGCCACATCCAGCGCGGCTGCCAGGAGCTTAAAAGACGCGGGCGCAAAAACAATTATCCTGATGACCTTAGCCAATTAAAATGAAAATACTGCGTAATTATATTTTAAGAGAATTTGCCGGGCCGTTTTTCTTATGCCTGGGAGTATTGACGTTTGTGATGGTTTTAATCGGCAACCTCAAACGCATTGCCGACTTAGTCATCAACAAAGGCGTGGATTTATTCAGCGTCATCCAGATTTTTATCTACCTTGTCCCCTACCTGGTCACCTATACTTTGCCCATTTCCATACTTGTGGCAATTTTACTTGCTTTAGGCAGGTTATCCGGAGATAACGAAGTAGTTGCCATTCGCTCAAGCGGCATAAATTTATTTAAATTAATCCTGCCTTTATTAACCATCAGCTTGGCTCTAAGCTTAGGGCTAGCTGCCTTCAATGACCAGGCTGCCTCATACTCGCATTTTGCTTACCGTAAAGTTTTACAGGAAATGGGAATAAAGAATCCTACCGCGGCTTTTGAAGAGGGCGTATTCATCGATTCCTTTAAAAAGTATATCCTTTTTATCTATCATGTAGACCAGAAAAAAAATCGCCTCAACAACATCCGCATTTATGAGCCCCAAGGCGAAGACAGGCCTACCCGCACTATTGTTGCCAAAGCCGGAGAATTTATCAGTGTTCCCGGAAAAAATATCGTAAAATTAAAACTTATCGACGGCACCAGCGATGAACCCGACCCGGAAAACCCGACAAACTTTTATAAACTGAATTTCCGCACATACTTTATGAATCTGGATATAGCCCAGATGCAAGATAAAGTTGTGGAAAAAAAATACAAAGAGATGACGATTAAAGAGTTAAAAGTCGAGGCCAAGAAACTTCAAAGCGAAGGTATCAGCCCGGCTCCGCTAATCACTAAAATCCATGAGAAACTGGCGCTAGCATTTTCCTGCTTTGTCTTTATGCTGCTGGGATCTTCTTTGGGAATTATTACCCGCCGGCGGGAAAAATCCATCAACATCGGAATTGCCGTATTAATTATTGTCTGCTATTATCCGATGTATATCGGCCTAGTAGCCCTGGCAATGGAAGGAGTAATACCCGCGGCCCTGGCCTGCTGGACTCCCAATATCATATTTACGGCTATCGCCGGATTCTTAACCTATAAATTATGCGCATCTTAGACCGCTACACCTTAAAATCAATTATCTCTATATTTATTTCCTGCATTTTTGTCTT
>ERZ1292630.1427-Hain-H41-02um-R3-1427-length-23552-cov-7_pt1 | contig 23552 bp, 13 predicted proteins | sample MGYA00564408_ERZ1292630 | MGnify/ENA primary metagenome ERZ1292630 (study PRJEB36523, sample SAMEA6512641) | groundwater metagenome | collected 2019-01-08 | study: AquaDiva: Metagenomics assemblies of 32 groundwater samples
ATTTTCGAAAAGGAACGACGTACAGAGGGAGAACAGGTGAGGCTGAGAGGCGCGCCGGCAGCCACCACATGGGGAATCAAAGCTTCACTCCGTCAATGACGCGGCATGATTTGCGTCCGCATGTTGACCGGAGGTCGTCGTGAATGGGTTGGGTGGCGTTTGAAGGGGATTGTGCTTCAAAGGAGAGAGAGGGGGGAAAGCGAAAGGGGTTTCCAAAGGATCATGAGCTGCCGGGGAGGTGAACGTCAGGCACGGTGCAGACTGTTCACGTGTGTGTGCTGCGCAAGCTCGTTCCCATTTTTTCTTTGGTGCCTCCTCTTACCCTCTCAATCGAATGACCGAGCAGCGGGAGGAAAGGGGGTGCACCCGATCGATTCATCGTCATCCACAACTGGCTCCGTTGCGTTCAAATTACCGATGTTGACAAGCAATCGATGCGTGCCGGGAGCTGCGCAAACCAAGCCCTTGCCTGTCGTCGCGAACCGATGGTTCCACTTCGTATTCTCCGACGTGAACGCCTTGCGAACGACGATGTTGGCGCCGTTGAGTGGATCGCGACCCGTCACCTGCAGGACGAACTGCAGTCCGTTGGCCATCGCCTCGGACAACCCACCCTCCGCGGCGATGAGCCGCGACACGGGGCTGCTGGGGTCTTCCAGCCAGTGGGTGATCGTGATCGGGTACCACATGTGGCACGAGGACACCGCCCTTGTTGACTGAGTGGCTTCTTGCAGCTGGGCGCCGAGCACGTCCGCCCCCGCAGGCTTACATGGCCCCTCCTCACCGAACGCCGTCGCCGCCGCCGCCCCTCCGGCATGATGGTGATGGTGGCCGTCATCGAACATGGAATGGCCACGATTTTCGCTGCCGACGATGCGCAGCGTTTGGAGCTCGATCCCCGCCGCGTCGTCGGGTCCGCGGTGTTGTATTTTGACGGCGGTGAGAGACACTTTGGCATTCACGATCGGGCGGGGATGCGAATTCGCAACTCGAAACTGGATGATGTGGAGGCGCGCCGGTGTTGCTGGACTGGACGGGAGCGTCGGCTCCAAAACACGTGGAGGGGCCTCGGTCATCATCCGCCAAACCACCGCGTTCTGAGAAATGTGCACACGGTCGCCCAGGGCGGTGTAACGCCGCCACTTCCCAACGATGACTGACGTTCCTGTGGCGGTGACGAAGGTGCCGGAAATCCAAGCGAGGTGGATCAGCAACGCGCGCCACGGAAAACATCCCGTCCCCGGAGAGAGCATCGGTGAAGCCTCGCCGGTATAGCCGCCGTTGGACAGGATGGAGACGGTCGCAAACAGAAACGAGCCGGAGGCATCGCATCGGTTGTTGGCGGCTGCGTCTTGCTGACAGCTGCGGCATAGCGCAACATAGAGGGAGGCGAATATCACCGCGACGGTCGAGATCAGCAGTAAGTATCCGACCAAGAGCTGACCCCAGGACAAGGCCAAGAAATCCTGAAAAGTGGGAAGCGCGGTGGGCAGCCTCACCTGAGGCAACGTGTAGCGGGCACGACGGCTGCGGACTGCCTGGCTCCAACCGTCACTCAAGCGAAATACTGGTCGACTGGGGGTTGCCGTCGCGGCGCTCGACGGCATCACGACGGGTTGTGTGTGACGACTGAGAGGGGCGGAAGTCAAATGTATCAACCGCTACGACGTCCGTCATTGTAAAAGCAAGCATCGCCGCCGTGTGACGAGGAGGAGAGGATACTGCCGCACGGTGGGGTGGATTCTCAGCGTCGGTACTTTCTCTAACCTCACTGACACTAAAACATTGGGGACGTGTCAGCTCACAGCGCCGCCGGGCAAGACGGTGATGCGGTGGACCCCAGCAGCCCCTTGTGCTCCGGGTCCGGAAGCGCGTCGACGGCATTCAAGTGTTGAAGGTCGATGTAAATGGATCGCGGATTGCCTCCGGTACCACGAACTGACCGTATCAACGCTCGGTCAGCGCTGTAGCAGTAGCCGAATAGCGTGTTCTCCTTGGTGAATGCTTTCCTGACTACAATGTTGGCGCCGTTGAGCGGGTCCTGCCCCGTCACCTGCAGGACGAACTGCAGTCCGTTGGCCATCGCCTCGGACAACCCACCCTCCGCGGCGATGAGCCGCGACACGGGGCTGCTGGGGTCCTCCACCCAGTGGGTGATCGTGATCGGGTACCACATGTTGCACGGCAGCGGAATGGGACTCTCTTGCTGCGAGCGAAGCGTCTGTTCGATGCTGGACATGCGCGCATCGCTCTTCGATCCGCTGGCAATCTGCTTATTGACAGCAACGGGTTGTTGCGTGCCCGTGTGAATACGCTCCTCCAGGCACGACACGTGCAGCTGCTCTGTGTTCACCGCGGTGGCGCTGAACACTCCGACGAAGCTGGCTTCCGTGTCTGCGGCGTTGCGAAGCCAAACGGCGGAAAGCGAAACCGAGACGTTGAACAGAGGCCGTTGATGTACGTTGGCTAGACGGACCTGAAACAGCAAGGGTGCCTTTATGTCGCTGAACAATCGGTGCACCACGGCCGTCTTCGCGATGCACAGTCGGTCTCCGAGTTTTGTAAATCGAGCTGCCTTTCCGACGATCAAGGCCGCGCCCAGGCTAACGATGCCCGTGCCCATCATGCCAAACAGGAACACCAGATTCGCACGCAGTGGAAAACACGAAGTTCGCCACGTCAGCATGATTGGATCCTCACCGGTGTAACTGCCATTCCCGGAAAGCGTCACAACCGCGAAGTAGAGGGCGCCAATGAAGTCACATGACGTCGATCCGCAGCTCCGGCACACCAAGAGGTAGGCGCTTGCGAGGACAATATTCATGCACGTGGTGAAGAGGACGTAGCCGGCGAGCAGCTTGGCCCAGGAGAGGTCAAGCAGCGCCTGGAACGTGGTTGGCCACTCAAATAGAAACGACGCCAGGCCGCCGATATCATGGTGGGGAGCCATGCTGCTGTGGGCCTTTTGCGGCCTGGAAAAACTGGGCGTCGTTGAGTTCAATGGCGATGCGGCCTGCTCGGGCTCGACGTCGGAGCCGTCCGGAGCAGGAAGCACGCGAAGCAGCGACGTCGAGCCACCATGTTTCGCCGACACGATGGGGGCGAATGTTTGATTCGACATTGCGAAAAAAGAGTTTGGAGAATAGCTGGGGGAAAAAAGTTTGGTTCAGGCAGCCACAACGCGTCCCCTTTTGTGGAAGCGTGAAGCGACGGAATATCGATCAAACAAAAAACGGGGGTGTGTGTGGACTCACTCAATGAGGACTCCGGTGCGGCTCGCACACCACGTACATATGGGTGGGGACCTATGTCACTTCTTTCCGCGTATAGAAAAGGCGCAAACGAAACGGTGCTCAGTCGTTAGACATCGGGCCGCATCGCACTCAACTGCTCAATGTTGACATGCAAATGTCGGCTCGCGGAGGTTGCGTTGCCGCTCGGTGAAGCACGAGACCCTTTCACGCCGCTGGCTGGTTTCATGACGACGAGGCCGTGTTCCACAAATCGGAACCCGCTGGAGATGGAGGGAGCGTGGTAAACGTGGCGCGCGACAACGTTCGCGCCGTTCACGGAATCGATTCCGGTCACTTGGCACACCACTTGCACACCGTGGGGAAACGTCGGGACGGGTGGCGTCGCGTTTGTGCCTCCGTGGTCCACCTTCTCTAGCAAGCACGCTCGTAGGGGGCTGTTCGGATGGTCAATGCAGTGCGTCACGGTGACCGGATACCAGAGGTTCAGGCGCTGCGTCGCCTCTCCGGGTTGACAAACGATGTTCTGCAGGTGGTCCCGCGCGTGCACGCCCTTCGCCGGAACGGTGGACTCCGGGCACACGAACGGAAGCGGCTCGATGAAGACGCGCACTGCCCGGTTGTCGGCTTGGTCGGCGTCGCTGAGCACCGGGGGCTGTGCGTGGTGATCCAAGCGTCCCTCCGTGCCGCTCTGATGGCCGCTGCGGACGACAACGAGGAACAGCGAGATTTCGACGTTGAGCAGCGGGCGGTGATGCGCCGATGCCACGCGCAGCTGGAGCACCAGCGGCGACGTTTCGTTGCTGATCCTGCTGCTGCTGCTGGCGGCGTGTTCCCCTGATGCAGCGGCAGAATCATCTGACGGAATGGTATGCGTCGAGGACGCATGGCGCCTTGGAGCTGCGGTCGGACGGAGGCGGCGGACAATAGCGTGGCGTGAAAAATGGATGCGATTGCCGAGCGTCGTGTGGCGCGACGCCCGGCCGATGAGAACCGCCGCGACCCCGGACGCGATGAACAGCCCCGTGAACGCGGCTAGCCACGTCAGCACCGTCCGAAAAGCGAAGCACTGGTGACCAGGCGTGAGAAAGCTGGCCTCCTCCCCCTCATAGCCTCCGTTCGCGACAATTGAGACGATGCCGTAGTAGAAACTTGTGATGAGGGCGCACTGACGTCCGCCGCAATGATAGCATACGGCGAGGTGCAACGCGCCGACGGCAGCCACAACGGCAGTGAACAGCGCGAAGGCCCCCAGCAGCAGCTTTGACCACGTCATGTCGAGCCATTCGTGGTACGTTCCAGGCCAAGAAAGGAAAAACCGCGTCCACGAATCGTGTTGGTCGAAAGCAACCACGCCACCGCAGGAGAGACTGGGCATGTGAGAAGCGTCGCCACTGGCACGGTGCGACGTTCCATGCCCCGTGCAGCAGTCGACTTCCGCGAAGCGATGCGTGACGGAGAGCGTGGCCCCATCGCCGGTGCCGGTGCTGAGGATCGGGGCCATCTCTTGATCGTCATCGTGCGGCGCGGAGGCCGCAGTGGATCGCATTTCCTGCGCGCTGTACGCAGGAAGAATCGGGGGGGAAGTGGAGTGCGATGAAGGGTACCTTGGACGGAATTGTGAAGCCACGAAAACGAGACGAAGGCCGCAGGTTGTCATTGGCAGGACGAATTGCGCACTTTGTCCGCACAATCCGGAGAGGCGTTGAGCAGCAGGAAACACTGGGGAGAGAGAGAGCGCTTGTAACACACGGAGGAAGATACTTCTCCCTCCTCCGGCACGGAAGGCGGCATACTACGGCATCTCTTCATGTCGTCGTCTATTCCGTCGTCGTCTATGTCGTCGTTATCGTTAGCGAGAGATATAGGGGGAGGAGGCGGGTTGGGATTGAGATGCGTAGGTGTGAGAAATGGACCGATGGACTCGGGTCCGTGGAGGGGGGGCGGCATTTCGTGGAATTCTAAAACTCAAAACAATCGTCCCTTCCTCGAACAGGACGACCGAGTGGGGGTATCCCGGCAACCCCCCCACGAATGGGGACTCGTTGTGGTTCGCCGCCCTCTATCATTCATCGGGCTGCTTGACGATTAGACGAATCTTACCGTCACCGACGAACACGACACCCGCCCCATTCTCGTGCCCGACGTACGCGCTGGTGCTAAAGATGGTGACCACCCGGGCGTTCTTCGAGATCTTGAGCCCGTCCGACTTCTCCTGATGCGCTCGGAAGATGAATTGAAAGTTGTAGTCCGCTAGAAACTTGTCCACCGCGTTGGATCCGAACAGTATCACACCGTTGCCCCTCGGGTTGGGCCCAAAGCCATATTCGTCCATTGATGACTCGTCCTCCGCGGGGTCGGACCAGCAAACATCAGAGGCAATCTGCCGGCATTTGGTGTGAAACGCGGGTTCGTGCTCGGGGATCTGGAAGAAACTCTCAAACTTTGGGAAGTCCTTGCGCATGAGCATGGCCACTCGCTCGTCGTCACCACCGCGGTAGCGGGGAAGCCCGCCGTGGGTGCAAAAAATCGACTGGTCGATGTTGGCGGTCAGCGGCAAGAAGGAGAACACCCGATTGCAGCGCTTCCACACCTCTTCGCCGAGCAGCCGGTCGAACAGCTGGTAGCACTGGTGCCGGAAGCTGGTGTCCCGGTACAAGTTGAGGTCACCGTTGACCAGCGTGTCCTCGTGGTTCCCGCGCAGCAGCGTTACTTTGCCAGGGGCGAGCGCCTTGAGGGCGAACAGAAGCGCCACGACTTCGACGCCGAACTCGCCGCGATCAACGTAGTCGCCTAAGAAGACTAAATTGGATGGCGTGAGTTTGAGCTCTTCGAAATTCACGAGCGTGGTCATGAAGTAGTGCAGGTCCTTAAAGTTGCCGTGTATGTCCCCGAAGACGAAGCAGGGGCTCGCGACCGACACGTGGAATTCCTCGCGCTTGAGGATGTTCTCCACCTCGTTGCACAGATTGATCAAGGTCCTGCCGAAGGCTTCGAGCAGCTGCGGCTGCTGCTTGTGCGTAAACTTATTCGTTCGTGCAAAGTCATCCATCAAATAGCGAAACGTCGAGGTGGCGTACGAGCTCTGGGGACTAAGGGGCTGGCCGTGATACGCCTCGGCGAAGCGCTGCAGCGTTTGGGTGCTAACTATGGCGTCCGGGTCGAGGCGCAGCTGAGGCCGCGACGTGCCGCCGAGCTGCAGCATCGCGGGGCGGCCAGCCAACTGCTGCGGCGCGGTTTGCATCGGTCCTACAGACGGGCGGCCCTCGAGCAACTGCATGGACGGCCGGCCGTCCGGACTGCCGTCGGATCCTGCCCCCACGCTGTACTCGGACAAGCGACCATTGTCCACGGAAAGCCGACCGCCAAAGTTGGCGTCTCGATTGAACACGACGGGCGTGTCCCCCTCGCGCTGGTCCTCGCGGCCCGCGGTGCGATTGAGGTACTGGTCGAGAGGCACCGGTCGGCACTTGCGCGCCTCTGGCTTGCCACAAATGGTTAGCACGGACATGCTGAGGTTGTAATTGACTCGCGGCTTGGCGGCCCCGGATTGATACGCTCGCAGACGCTCCTCCAGTGCCGCCTTCTCGGCCTGCAGGCGGAGGACCTCGCGAATGAGACCATCGCGGTCCAGTTGAAACACGGAGGCGTTCGATGCTGCCATCGCGACGAACAGTGAAGGGGGGAAGGGGGGGGAAGGACGTGTAGTGGTGGTGGTGGTGAGATACGAATGAAGAGACCCTCTCCCCCCCGTTGTGCTGATGGATCGTCGAGGGTGGGAAAGGAAACTGACAGATGTACCTTTGCGAAGAAAACGGATATCGATCTTTGCGCGTACCACAAATGGAGTGGGGGGTTGTGGCATGTTGTGCAGTGGTACGTGTCGCATCGTCGAATCGAAGGTATAAGGAGTCTACGTTGGGGCGCTGGGGGAGAGACTTCTACCCTCAAAGGGACATACTGTAATGATGTCGTCGTGATGACCAAAGATAAAATACTGAAAGCGTATCCTTTCGTCGTCCGGGGGGTCGGGCTCTCGCTCACCACCCAAGGTTGGCGAGGGTTTCGCCGTCGTCCTCGGTGGTCAGGAGCGCGACGTCGGGCACCAACGCGGCCAGCGGGCAGGTTGGCATCACGGAGGCCACGCGGCCATCCACCACGAGCTGACGGCGCCGGGAGTGCTGCCTGGCTTGCCGTTGGCGAAGAGCGGCCTCGTCTTCAGCCGCCACCGTCGAGTGGCTTGGAGGGGGAACGGCACTGAAGCGCCGAGACGTAGGCGTTGGTGGAACTAGTGACGATCGTTGCCGTGGGGGGCGTGCCGTGAGCGGCGGCCCTCTCGCTCCCATTCCGGTCGAGGAGATGCTGCCGGTTTTCGCAACAGATTCCGACGCGTTGTAGTGCTGAAGAAGCGAAACCTCCACACCGCGACGCGTGGACACGCGTTGTCGAAAGTCGGCGATCCGAGCCGCAAGATGTGCGCGATTGCGATCGGCTTCGCTGATCGCCCCCTCGTCATCGGAGTCATCGGCGCTGTTCTCGTCGCGGCCTGGTGCGCGATGCAGCGGCGACTGCAACGGGGAGGCCGGTGCGGCCACTTTTGCCGCAAGAGCGGGTGCGATTCGCGCCACACGGGCGTGCAGTTGCTGCAACGTGTCGTGTGGCTGCTGCCTAGGCGGTGCGATCACTGCTGACCCCCGTCGTGTTCCGTCAATGATTTTGTGATCCGAGAAGGCTACGAAACCTTCGGCTGGTACTTGAACGCCAATGGCGATTCGAGAAGACGGCGGCGCCGCTGACTGGATCACGGTGGTGTCGTCGTGTTTCGGCGTCAACGGAGCAACTGCCTGTGGGCCCTCAGACGGCATGGTGGGTCCGGTCACAGGGCCATCCGCGTCATGGCCAAGGGGAGGGGAAAGCGTAGCAGGCCGGACGCCGGGTAGGTGATCGCCCAGGACGTTAACCCCCGTGGGCGCTTCAGTCAAAAAGGTCGGCCGCTGTGACCAAGGCGCGACGGCGACGTCCTCGCTATGCGCAAAGACAGACCGACGGACAGCGTTCTTGTGCGGCACACCTCCCCCACCTGAGGGTCGTCCACCTTCCACGCCCCACAACAAGCAGTCGTCACTAAGCCAATGGTCCTCAAGAGTGCTCGCCCAGGCGGGAAGCGGAGGCAAGAAAGCCGAAAGCGACGGTATGCCGAGGGCGACCCCGCTGGCACTACGCCGGGTCAATGACCCTCGTGAGGACGAGCGAAGCGAGCGCTTCCGGTGAGAGGCGTCTCCATCGACAGAGGCGGGAGGCGCTTTCGTGTGGGCTCCGCCGACGTGGTAGAGTGATGGAATCAACACGTTCGTGAAAGTCGCCGGCCGGTGAACGTTCCAGAGCGTTGGCGACCCGAACAAGCCGATGGACACAATCAACCGGCCCTGTAGTCGGTAGAGGCCCAGGTGACCGGTGGCGGCGGCGCTGGCGGCAAAGCAGCCGCAATATGGCAGCCACTGGAGGCTGGTCACGCCGCCCTCGACGTCGCTCTCAAAGAGGCGGGCGAGTGCGACCAGGCCAATGGCGCTCGAAGACGGCTGAGCAACGTCGCTCGCGGCCGCGGGGTGAAGATCGCTGCGGCCAGCGTGAAGGACGTCGAGCGCGGTCACGTGACCCAAACTGTCGCCAACGAGCAGGAAGTCATCTGTGGGCCTCGAGAGCGTCGCGCACGTGAGCTCCACGTCGCGTGGCTCGCTGCGCCCGCTGGAACTCGTCGATGTGCTCACCCACGCGACAGGCGGCAGCGCCTGGTAGACCCCAAGAATACTCCGGCGCTGGTGATCGACGATGACCAGGCGCCCGCAGGCGAGCACGGCAAACAGCAGCGACCGCTGGTTGACGTTAGAGAACATCAGCGCCTCGACGCTGGCGTTCGTACGCAGCTCGGCGTCGCTGCGATCGGCTGGGGTGGGGGTGGGAAGGACACTTCGTAATGGAGATGCCGTGGCGTTGGTAGCCACATCGGATCCCGGGATGACCTTTCGTCGACGTTGGAGTGCCATCCGGTAGTCGTGGCGAGTGGCGAGATTGCAGACCACCAGGTGGCCTTGGTTGGTGCCCACGGCCACGTACTGGTCGCGGAGTGGCTCTAGACACGTGACGACCGTGCAGCTGGAATCGATGCCGAGGCGCACCGGCTTGCTCGCCTGGGGAAGTGCGCCACCAACACTCAATTGCATCAAAGACGATGACGGCGGGTTGCCGCGCATCGTCCCTCCTTCAAGGCTGTGCTGCGGTGGGGACCGGCGACGGGCTCTCCGCTGGGGATCGTGGCCCTCTGATCCACCGCCGACGACAAGGCTGCCAGCGCTGCGGCTCGCGCTGAGAGTCCGCGACGAGGCACTCCGGTTGTTATCGGTGGCCTCGTTCCTCAAGGTACTATTGGCGCGTATTTTCAATGCCGGTCGCAGCGGGCGGCCAACGGCGGTGGTGGACCCGACGGCTCTTCCGGGAACCGCTACCGCGAACGACGACGACGACGCTTGTGACGACGGCTCGGTGGCGGCGCGGCGGCGGCCCTGCGATTCCGTGCGTTCCTCGACGCGAGCGCTGCCAGGACAGAATCCCTTGGAGAGTTGTGCCACGGAGGACAGCGGCGAGTGCATGATGGCCGCTGCGCGAGGTGCTGAGGTGGGCCCCTCGGGAACATCGCAAAGGCTCAGAGACGGATAGACGCGCTTCACGAACGGTGGCTGCCACGAAGAGTTTGGCGCTCCTGCCGCTTCCTGGGCATGCCGTCGATTGGATTCTGACGGGGCGGTTGCCGCCACCCCATCCCCTGATGTCGCCGCCGTCGTTGCCGTTGCTCGATTCATAGGGAGAGCCGCCGCTGTAGCGGCGGCGTCGTACCGCTCCCACGTGGGATCAACGAAATGCAGCGTGGTGCCGAGCGCCACGACGGTGACGTGCGGGGTCATCGCGACACACGCGGTCTCCCACAACATGCGAGGGTCAATCACCGCGGCGCTATCCAGAGGTGGACCACCCGGATGGTGCGGCTCGCGGCGGTGGTCGTTCAGGTCGGCTGGGCCCCCTTCAGGGCTGGCGACGTCGACTAGTCTTCTCAGAACGCGAGTGACTTGACAGCTGACTGGATTCCAGCTCACGACCGTCCCAGCCTGAGAGAAGCCCACAATGGAGGCGCTCCAAGACGGACCTGCGGCCTCGAAGCCGAGCGAGCTCAGCCGCAATGACGCCTGCGAAATATCCTTGGCGAAACCTACCGCCGAAACAGCTCGGACGCCCGGTTCCGTGGCCGATGACACCGTGCGCTGCCCCGTGATGACGTCCCACGCCGACATGGTGGTGCCGTCACTGCTGTAGAGCAGCCTGCCGATGTCGCCCATGTCGCCCAGCTCGGGTGAACGCGCCTTCGGCGATGAAGCGGCGGCCATTCGAAGCGCCGAAGGAGAACCGGTGGGAGAGGGCGGCGGCGCGGCCGTTGCCTGGCGAGCGTAGGTCAGCCATCTTGGGCTCTGTGCGTGCGCCTGTGGCCGACGCTGTCGTTGAATGTCATCCACGGTCACGCGTAGGTTCGTCAGTCGGTGCGAGGGCACCGGTGAGGCGGGTGAGGTTTTCGGAAGCAGCGCACTCAGCGGGCTGGCGGCGCTGGTCACCGCGTTCGGTGAACCATTGCGTTCTGCTGCTTCCGGCGTCGTTTTCGCAGTTCGTTTGTTCCCTGTGGTGGCATTTTTCGAAGCCGATTCCGACGCGTCCACAATAGCCACCGGGCGGTGCAAGGTGCACACGTACCCACCGTGCCCGGCGAGGGAGCGGGGATCGTCGCGGTGAAGCTTCCCTAGCACGCCGCCCGTGCCGTCGGAGGTTGGGGCCAGAGGCCAGCGGTGGTGCACCTCCGATACTTGACGCATGGTCCGCAAGTCGAACAGCCGAACGGTGTGGTCGGAGCAGAATACGGCGAGTTGGTCCCGGCTGCCGCGTAGAGACACGCTAAGGGGCACGACGGTCGTCGCCGAGGAGCCGCTCGACTGCGCTGACCCTTGCCCGGTGATGTCGAGGCTGTGCATGGGGTCGCGGCGCAGCATCGACACAAACTGGATGCGGGAGTCGGTCGAGACCATGGCCGCAAGGTGCGCGTCGTCACACCAGTCGCCCGTGACGAACGTGCTGCGGTGTCCTCCGTGTCCGGCCGCAGCCGAATGCGGCGGGAAAGGAGCCCCACCATCGTCAGCTCCGCCTCCTCCTCCCACGTTTAACAGCAGCCGGCACGTTTCGATGTCGAGACGGTGCATGTAGCCGTCCACCCCGCCGCTGAGGACCGCGCTAAAGTCCCTCGCGTAGCGCAGGAAAACGACGCTGCCCATGTGCGGGTTGCCCGCCTGGTGAAGGCCGCTGACGTCATCTCTCGAGACGCCGGCGACACGCAACGGCGACAAGTAGCGGGGCGGAATCAGAGTTTGGCCGGTTCGGCCGAGGGCAATCGTCTCTCTAATGTCGCCGTGAAGGTCGACCAGTCCGACTTGGCCTTGACTGGTACCGACGGCGAACAAGTCGGCCGATATGCCCCACATGGCCGAGAGACCCGTCAAGCCGGGGATGCTCGTCGCGGTCACCGTCTCCGTGCGCTCCACGAGCTTAGCCGCGTTCACACGTTGGACAAACTCGGCCTGCGAAAGCGACGTAAGATCGCCTGACTGGCAGCGAAATCGATGCGGGCCCGTCTCACCGGGACGAAATCCAAAGCGGGCGGTGTGCGTCGCGGGGCGCACGGGCATGCACGACACGGCATTCAGCTCGGTATCCACGCCGACGTACTCCTTGAGCAGCGATCCGTGGGTGAGGCTGACAAGCGCCAGCCGCGACGCCGTGGTCGCGATTAGCGCGTAGTCGTCATGAAGACCGGACGGGGCTGACACAGACGACGACTTTTGAGGTGAAAGTTCCGAGGAGCCGGCGTGGCCGGAGAGCTCACTGATGCCACAAATCCAGGAATTCGCGCCGGCAACGTACAGGTTCCGGTTGAAGCTGCCATCGTGCGCGGCCCAGTGCTTGACGATGCCGTCTCGCCCACCGGTCAGCCAATGCCCACTTGCGGTCGCTAAAAAATGACTAGGCGGTAGTGTGTGATAGTCCGACGCGCTGCCAGGGCCGGCGCCCTGTGCGATGTGAAACGCGTGGGCGCTGTGCTCCGCCGCGAGCCTTCGTTGATCACCGTCGCACAAGAGGGATGTCACCACGTCGCCCAAGCGGACAAACAGCGGCGGTCCCCATCCCCAATCCCCCCCGGAGGTCGTTAGTGCCTCTCCGTCGGCGCCGTGCTGCAGCGCGTTGGCCTCCATACTGCTCACGGCGGAGACGTGGCCCTGGCGGAATGTGTCTAGCCAATCCGCGCCGTTAATGACGCCACCTCGACGGCCCTCGGCGCTGGCTTGGCCAGACGATGATGGCGGCGGGGCCCATCGCCCCTCTCGTTGCAGCCGCCGCGTGCGCTGGTAGCGGAACGTCGCCTCGGCGCGGCGGGCAACCCAGCTATCGCGAAGCGCCCCAGGGATGAACGTAGCGGTCCCCGCGGACGATGAGTCTGGCAACGCCGGTGGGGCGGCCGCCACGAACGTTCCTCGAAAGGCAAGTGAGCGCGCCCAGCGCTTGATGTCTGCGACGAGGAGGTCGCGCTGCTCGCCGTGGTGATGGTGTCGTTTTGGGGGTTGTCGTGTTGTGGCACCGTAAGCACCGACATCGGCGTCGCTGTCCTCCCTGTCGGAATCCTCGGCGGTCCCCTCCGGCTCGGAGCACAGCAACGCGGCCACGGAGTCAACGAGGTACGTCAAGGGTAGGATCGAACCCGCATCGCACCCGTGACTGACGAATAGCCACTGCAGTGCCCGGAGATGCGTCACGGACATCCGGCTGAGCACCGAAGGGCGCTTGGTGGACTCCGAATCGCGCCGTTCCCTCACAGACGTGGGGAGGATCGTCTTGAGTCGGTCGGCCATGTGCGTCGTGAGGCGCGATGAGGCGGTGGAGGGGGCCGTCGAAATGGCCGCGGTGGCAGCGGCGGCGGCGTTGTGCGTCTGCGCTAAGTCGAGCATCGCGGTTCGTACCACGTCGCCGCTTCGCGGAGATGCGGCGGGGGACGTCATCACTCGTGTGATAGTGGGGACGCCGGAAGAGGGAGTGGGAAAAAATCACTGCGGCACCTGAGTGGGCCAAGGAACCGGCGCGCAGGGTGATTTTACAAAGAGGTGGGCATTCGATTCCCGTCAACGACCGACATGATCAATGAGAAACGGCGGGACCGAAGCAAAATAACCATCGAGAGACTATTTTCCTTTAGCTGTCAAATAACGTCTGTCCCGCATCGACATGCACGATGCGTGCATATGATGGATTCAAATGCGCCGCTTTCTTGTTGACAAGGTTGCACTGGTCAATGTGTGAGCGTGATGCAGCACCGCGTTCATCGTGCCGAAGGTTTGTGACGCCCGGCGGAGTGCCATCAGCGGTCCGAAGTAGCGCCCATTGACAAACACGGCCGCGTCCTTGCCCAGGAACGTACTGCGGCTGCTTACATCTGCTGTGCTCCCTTCACCGACACCATCGTCGTCGGCGGCGAACCCACCGTCAGGCGGAAACACGCTTCCAACTTGAGCCGAACCGCCGGAGGCCGCCGACCCGGGCGGCAACACCGCTGCCATCCGTCCCGCCGTCGCGAGACGGGCAACTGCCAGCTGAATCACGCGAAGGCGTTCCGGCGATGCCGGCGAGGAAGCAACCTTATTGCTGCCACTGTCCTGTGTCCCAACCATCCAGGGCGCATCGCGAATCACAGGAAATGCCGTCGTCGCGTCCACGTCGAGAAAGCCAGGGGTGACGTGATACCGCGACAGGACGCGCTTGAGGTCTGCCTGCACCGATGTCGACACCACCGCGTTGACGTTGGCCGCCCCGGTCATGTTCAATCCCGGGCCGCGGTGCACGACCAGCACCTTGTAGTGGCTCGAAAGCCGCTCCAGCTGCTTCGCCGTGTCCTCCACCATTTCGAGCATAATCGCCGGCAGTTTGCCGGAAGCAGCACGGCTACCATCTGCACTCCGGGCGGCTGCCGTGGGGGACAGGGATGGTGCGGGGGGAAAGGCCTTGATCACGTTGAGCTCAAGAAGCGGCGGACATCGTCTCGCGTTGATATCCGCGATCACCCGCGAAATTTTCCCGTCCAGTTTCGCAAGACGCTCGGCATCGTCGCCCGGCCACTTCAGGAACACGCCCAGACATCGTTGGGTCCCGGCGAGCTGCGCCCTCGAGTACAGGTGCAGGCCGCTGAAAGCCGTCGTCATCATCACGCTTGGCAAGGGTTCATCGATGGCCGCCGCGAGCGCGAGGCGGTAGGCGTCCCGCATCCGAAAGTTATACTGGCCCATTCCCAGCACGAGGTCGGGTCTCTGGCCGCCCGCAACGACCTCCGGGGCAGCGGCTCCTGGTGCACTCGCACCGTCTGCCCGCGGCCGCGAACAGTACAGCGGCACTTCGAGGGGCAGCGGCGGCAAGGGGGCATCCAGAATGGCGACGAGCCGCTGGTGGTGCTCCGTCTGACGGCGGTCCAGCTCCGTGCGACCTTGCGCATCGACCTCTGCCTCCCCGATGTAGCCCCAGCCACCCAGAAGCGGCGGGCGCCCCGATGGGGTGGAAGCGTTCCCGCGCGTCGAAGTCACTTCGGCACTACTACTATTACCACGCGCCACCACGACGTGCGGTAGCAGCAAGCGTCGTGGTCGACCCCCCGCGACCGTTGGCGATCGCCGAATGAGCCGACGGCTGCACAGCGATGTCACGCGTAGCAACATGCCCGGCACCTTCACGCGGTGCTCCCTTCTCTCTCTTTCTCTCGTGGTGTACACTGTTTTTGATCGATACAAAGGCAACAAACGTAGTGAAGCGACGGGTCGCTCGCCGGTTGCGATTACACACAGTCCCTCCCGCACTCGCACGGATTCAAATCATTGCGCTGAACTATTCGGACCCCGTTGCATCCAAGCGACCTTACCGCCCATCACAAGGTCGACGAACGCCTTCGTCCTGTCCGACACATCCGCAGCGTCCGCGCGCTGGTCCAAGCGGCGCTTCTTCGCTCTTTGCTCGGTCTCCTTTTCGTCCCGTTCCGCGGCGCGGCGGCGGTTCGAGGCGGCGAGCGCCTCCTCCTCCGGCAGTATGACGCTCCGATCCGGTCGGCCGGTGGTGGCGGACGGCCTCTCCCGCTCGGTGGGAGAGACGAGGGCTGTCGGCGCGACGGATGGAGAGGGGGCGGCGGCGGCGGCCGATACCACCGGCACCCCCCCACTGCGCGGTCCAACGGCCGCCGATGGTCTCGGCATCGCCGTCACTGGCTGCGTGGCGGTGACCGGAGCCAACGATTCAGCAACCTTTGCAATAGGATCGGCCGACATCGTCGAGCGTGGGGGGATCGCCGTGGGGGTTGGGGGGTGCACCGAGGTTGCGCCCGTCGAGGCCGCCGAGGCGGCTGGTGCCACTTTGGGTCCTGCCGCAGTGGTCGTGGAAGAACCGGCGGAAAGCCTTCGAAGGGCGTCTCCAAGGGTCGCCATGGCACAGGGGAAGTAGGGAGGGGCAGTTCGATGCAAATAGTGATCTGTCTATCTCATTTATTTTCACAAAAATTTCACTCCAGATTTGGCAGCGGCGATCGAAGATTTCGCTTCGCATCATTAACCGATGTAAATTGTTTGGAAAACAAAAGCATAAAATTCGTCCATGTAGAAAACTGTGTCATCGCGTGCGCGATGCGGCTGTATGCTTGTTCCGAGGTTAGGCCAACGCCGTGGCAATCATGAACCTTTGCACCAAGAGGCGCACGTCCGCATCCGGGAGGCTAATGAGGCGCGCGAACGCCAGCACCGTGCGGCTGCGCGCGAACGCCTGGCGGCATGCGGCGCCCGGTGCCTGAAGTATTGGGTCTCCTCGCTTTGCCAGCGTCGGTTCCGTTAGATACGCGTACGCCTGACCGGCCGTCAGCACCGGCCGCGGCGCCACCGCGGGAAGTGAGTCGAGGGACGTTCTCGCTGCGTCGCGTTGGCAAGTGGTAATTTCCGCCGTTGCCTGTGACACTGCTTCGCATGCCGCATGCTTGACCCTTGTCCAGTCGAACCGGTGCGACGTGCGCTGCGCCAACGCTGCGCTTGGGGAATTGCAGCCGCCAGCAGCCTCCGTCACGGAGCCGTTTACCGTCGCGACGGTCACAGAGGACGGGCTGACTTCGGCCACGCAGCGACACACCGCGTCCCAATAAGACAGCCGGGCCGCGGTCAGCAGGGCGTCCATTGTATCTGCCCGCCGTTGTCGCAAATTGTCGGCGCGCGATGCCTTGGGCGGCGGTGACGATGGCGGCAAGAAGGAGCCCATCTGGATCGCGACGGGGACGTTGCCGTGATGTGCAGCAACGAAGCGTGGATCTCGCCACGGCGGGACCGCATGGTTCGCAAGAGACGACGCCAAGGATCGGCAGCATGAGAAGACGACGTGGAGATCCCCGAGTGCTTCCAACAGCGACAGCGCGTCGCGCAACGGCCCGTCCTTCCCTTGTGGAAGAACCGCCTCGCCAGCTGGGCGCACTGTCATCGTCGCCGCGTCAGCAGCTGGTGATGCCCCCGCGGGGGGTGCGTCGAAGGCGGACAGCATGCTGTGCAACGCCACCGCATTGTCAACGCACTGTAGCACGACCTTGACCGCCGCACCTCCAATACACTGCCATAGGTACAGCGGCTGCACCTTCTCGTCGAACAGCAGGTCGTGCCGAAAGTTGGTCTGTGCGAGGCTCTCCAGATGCTGCGTGAGCGACGCCAGCACAGCGGCAAGGTGGGCTGCGATGGGGTAACAGTAGACCACCGCCGATGTCGCCGTGTTTCGACCGACAGCGGCGACGATGTTGTTGCCGGATTCGTCGCTTCCCCGCCGCGTGTCACCGTGGTGCATAGACAGCGGCTGGCTTACCATGTGGGACAGCGACACATCGACGGAGACAATGAGCAAACGGTGCGCCTCCTCGAGAATCGGGCCGAGAGACTCGACCGACGCCGCGGGAAGCGTGGTGCTCAGCAGCAACAGGCGTCCGGCCGCCTCGCTGATCGCTGGGGCGAGCTTCCAACTCGCCGCGGCGGATCCACTGCTGCTCGCCACTTGGAGGGCTCGCGTCAAGAACGAGGCGATGGACGCGACGTACTGTGGATGCGGGCGCTTGCCCCAGCACCGCAGCGACGGGGTGCCGCTCACCGCGCCGGACACGATGGCCTCGTCGACTTGATCCTTCGAGGGCAACTGAGACAGTAACATCGTCAACGTTTCTAGCCAAAAGTCATCCGCCGCTGCGGAGGGAAGGTGGGACCCGCCGCCCCCGCCGCCTGACAGCGCTAGGGCCGGGTGGGACCATATCTTCTCGAGGGCGGTCATGGCGGCAACTTGCGCAGGCGCGGGAAACATGTAAGCGGTGGTGATGCTGTGAGCCGATAGCACGACCTTCAGCAGGTTGAGGAACTTCATCGTGTAAACGTGGACAGTTGCACCGAGAGTGCCGCTTGGGGTAGTACCTGTTGCGCCGGAACCAAGGGGTGTGGCCCCTTCGCTCGCCGCATGGAGCGACGCAGTGGCCGCCATTCTGATGACGCATTCGCCTGCGGCGTCCACGACGACCTTCAGGACGCTAAGGGTGATGGGGATCGGCTGTCCCAACTTGCCAGCGGGTGGTGGAGCCGCCGCCAGACGTCCCAGCTTGGCGTACGTCTCCCAGCATGCGGCCATCACGCGGTCGTTGATCAACGTACCACTCGACGTTGACCCCGCGGCGGAGGCGTCGACGACCACCGCGCAAAGCGCCTTCATGGCGGCTGTGATAGCCATCTCCGTGGACGGTGCGTCCAGCGCAGCGGAAAACCCCGCCACGATTTTGAGAACGGCTGACGAGGCGTCGGGGACGTGCCGGACGAGGATGTCGCCGTACAGCCTCAGCACCCGCCCGCAACCTTCGAAGAGCGTTCCGCGGTACTCGTCCAGCGCTTTGACGTGCGACGCGTTCCAAGGCGAGGCGACTGCTCCGGCTGCCGCTGTTCTCTCCTGCCCAGGCAATGCCGGCTCCGAGGAGGAAGAGGCCGCCGTCGCGGCATTGCCGACAAGCCACTCGGTGCGGTCGATCACCGTGGTGGCGAGTCCCCACAGACACGCGTGCCACGCCGCGTCGGAAAAGGTGCCGCCGTGCGCCACGAGAATGGAAAACAGAGTGCGCAGGGCACTCAATCGGATCTCGGCGCGGTCATCGACGGAGGCGGCGAGCAGCGCGGACAAGAGTTTGGTCCACGTCTCCGCTCCTCGCGGATCGCTGTCGGTGCCGTCGGCGCTTGCGCGTGACGGGGTGTGGTGAATCGCAGCGCTGCGGCCGACCGCGGCGTTGGCGCTCATCGACGAGGCGACGTGGTCGGCGACGGTCCACGCCAGCTGCACCGCGCTGAGGTTGATGTTGACGCGCTCCTCGCCGCCGCCCCCCGTCGGCCCCGCCCGGCAGCGCTGGAGCATGAAGGTGGCAACCGCCTCGATGGTCTGAAGGGTCACCTCGTGGTCGTCCGCAGCGGGAAGCGCGTCTCCCGTCCCTGCGGCTGAGCGAGCAGAATGTCCTCCTCCCGCCAGGTTCTTCGCTGGGGAGGTGGTACTACTCGCCTCCGTCGCCGCCGCACCACCACCTGCAAGCGTCGCGGCCTCCGATTCCTCCAACTGAACGGCGGTCGTGGACGATGAGAAGTACGTCTGGTAGACGAGCTCCACCAGCCGGTAGGCTATCGTCAGAATGGCGAGATTTGTCGCTGCTGTTGCGGAGGAGGAGGCGGTGCTGCGGGGGAGGGCCGGATGCTCCGCGTCGGCCGCCATCGGCGGGCTGCGTTGGCTTCGGGACGACTCAGCGGCATTGGCGTCGCAGGACAAAGGTCCTGTCGGTTCGGATATGCTGTGCCGCGCGATGAGCAGCAGCAGGCACCACGCATCACGGTGTAGTCTGCGCCGTGGCAAGGCACCATCGCGTTGCTGTGACCGGCATTCCTCTCGTGCGCCGCCATGGTGTACGACGCATTTTTGGGCTTCCTTGAGCACCGCCACCCTCACCTCCAGCAACTTTCCACGCGCGTCGGAGCCCGCGGACGGCGGCGGCGCGTTGGTGAGGTCGAGGATGAGATACAGCAACTGGAGCATGGAGACCAGGCCATCCGAGCGGCGGGCGGATTCCGTCGTCGTGTCGTCCGACGAACCATCTGCACCGGCGGCGCTCAGGCCCCGGTCCAGCATGCGACCGACGGCGGGGACCAGGGTGGCCGCAACCAGCGCAGGTCGCCAAGGCCTTGACGACGCATTTAGCGGCGACGGTTCCGACAGCAGCAGGTGAGCAACCGGGCGGATTGCCGTGGCGACCGCGACGAGCATCGCATTACGCTGGTCGCCGCTGGACGCTTGCTGGATGCTGCGCGCCACAAATGTCAGCACGGTGTCCAGCACGCGTTGTTCGCCGCCGGGGCCGAGAGAGTTCACTCGGCAAGTCACGGCGTCGTAAGATCCGTCGACTCCATTGCGAGCTGCGCGTGGTAGTGCCGTGGTGGCAACAGGATGACTCGCAGGTCCCAGCGGCGAAGTCGCGGGTCCCCAGTCGTGCCATGCGTTGGACCTGAGTTCCATTCCGTAACGGTTGGGTGTCGTTGTGCCGTCGAGGATTCTATTTGGCGGTTGGCCTGTCGCTGTGGCTGGAGAGGACGGCTCGTGCTGCTCGCTGGGCTGCAAACCGCTGGCCACTATGGCCCCAACGAGATCGCCAATCCACAGGACGTTCGGGTCCGTCGTCGACGCGAGTTCCTTCGAGACGATGGTCGCGACGGCGTCCACCGCAGCGGCCGCGACTACCCCTGCTGCCGCCCCTTCCTGCGGCCAGTGATTGCTGCGTCGCAAAGTGCGCAGCACCAGCTGCGTCCGCTGCGCGAACCACCAGCAGGGTGACGGTGCCGCAGCGCTGTGGTTGTTGGTCGCCGACCCGGAAGCGTGAGGGACGCCGTCGTGGCTGCTACTCGTCGCGCCATGCAGCGACACGAACGTCACGAGCGCGTCGAGAACGGGCGGCCACCCGCCAATGGCGCGGACATCGTGAAACCGGGTGTGCAGCAAGCCGATGACCGCCTTGCAGCACAGCACTTGGAGCGGCAGCGGAGGGGGAACAGAGTGGAGGGACGCCGTTGTTGGGACTGCTGCGGAAATAAACGTCGTGCCAGCGGTGGTCGCTGCCGCGGGATCCCGGAGGGCCCGGCTGTCGAAGCTGCCCGCGCCGGCGGTGGCGGCCAAGGAGGATGCGTTCCCGGCCGGCGCCGAGTCGCGGCCGCCTCCATCATCTGTCGAGAGACGCACCGCCACGTCGCGATACGTTGCGCACGCCGCGTAGATAGGGGACGCAAGCGTGTCGAACGCGACATGAAAATGCGCCGATGCCCTGGCGGTGCACGAGCAGTTCACGAGCTGAGTGGCCCACTTGGCAACCATGTGCAGCAGTTCCTCGCCGCCTGCGGTGATCGTCGTGCCGCTGCCTCCTGGTGGTGAAGCGGAGGAGGCAAGCACGAGGTCGCCGCCGTGGAGCGCCGCATGGCGACCGCCTCCAACGGCACGAAGCAACGGCGCGATGGATGCTACGACCATCGACAGTGCGCGGCACGATGTGGGAATCACGGAATCAAGAACGGCCGCAAAACATGCCGTCTCGCTCCGACGTGGTGGTGCCCTCGTCAAATCCCCAGGGGGGTCGTTTTGGTTGGCCTCCAGCAAGCGGAGGAGGCTCTGGGCGATGGCTGCGTTCAACTCAATGCTGACAGATAAAACGTCGACCGACATCCAAGGCGCACCGGGCGCGAGCGGGCTAGTCAATCGACGCGGGCCCGCGGCGTGCTCGACGCCCCCCGTGTGGGCTGGGAACGTGGGAGGTGCCGGCGTCGGCGACGAATCGCTGCTGTGGTACATCACCGGCATCCCTGAAGAGGTGGCGACCGCGAACGACGAGGAGCTTTGCTCCGGCGATGCCAACGACTGGTTCGACGATGTGGGCACTACGGGGCGGCCCCCCTCCAGTGGATGGTGGTGCTTCGGAAAGGTCAGCGCATGGCAGAGCAGCTCGGCACCGGCGAGAAGAAGGTGCATGGCGCTCGATCCGGGCAGCGACAAGCGGCCGATGGTGGAGCATGAGGTGGTGGGCGACTCGGGTGGCACCACCCCGCCTTGCTGCCGCTGCTCCATCTGCAACAAAAGCTGCACGAATGGCGGTCCGCCCGGTCCGGCAAAGAGACGGCGCCACAATGTAGCGACAACGAGACCCGCCTGAGCGTGGCCGGCTTGATCGGCCGCTCGAGGACAGGGCATCGACGCCGCGTCGATGAGCCTTGCGTGATGATTCACGAGCGCGGTAAAAATGGGCGGCCTTAGCAGGTGGCCGTTGACGCTGAGAAAATTGACGCACAAGCGCTGCGTTTTCGAAAACAGTTCAGCGTCATCCTGGTACTTGGAATGGGCCAGGACGACTTGGAGCACGTCCTCGTTGAGGCACAGGGAGAGCTCCGAGGCAAGCTCAAACGTTGGCGCGGTGGGCGACAAAGGTGACGTCGTGGCGACGAGGGACGGTGGTGGGTCGGATGTCGGGAGGAACGCGCTCGACCAGCGTTCGTGCAGCGCATGGAGCAGCAGCAGCCGAAGGGACGACATGGCCGCCTCCCAGGCTTGATTCCCACCAGCGGCCGCCGACGCGGCGCTGGAGGTCGCTGAAGCTGAAGTCACCGTGCCGTGTCCTCCGTTGCCGGTTGCGGCCGCGTACGGTCCCTGGTGCAGTTTGACCCACCGCGTTGGCTGACCGATGACGATGGCACAGACGTCGCGCAGGAACGCCACCGCGGCCAGATGGTGGGCGAGGCGGTCGGCGTCGGGAGGCGGAATGCCGTCCAGCGAGGCGAGCACCGTGGACGTCGCCGTGTGGATGGCGGCGGTCGTCGCCGCGAGCACGTCCGTCGGCTGGCGGCCCGAGGCGCACCCGAGGTACACCTGGAAGAGCAGTGACAAGCACGGCTCCATGAATCGCACCTGTGCGCCGCAGAGGGACGCCAGGTGCGACGCGGTTTGCACGACCCGCAGCGCGACGTCGTTGTCGGCGTCCGCGACGTGCGTCGCTCCCCCACTGCCCTTCTGTGTCTGCGAGGGACCGGACGTGCCGGACGGCGCCACCAACATGGCAGTGCTCGTCGTCAACACTTTTCGCAGCATGTGGCACGCAAACTCGATAGACGCGAGCGGGAACAGACCCATTGCCGCTAACTTGCCGACGTTGGCGATGCACTGGGTGCCGATGCGGGAGCCGCGAAGGGTCTCCCCTCCAATGACGAAGGCGTGCCACATGTCCGGGCTGTGGCCATGGGCGGCGATCTGAAGCTGAGTCTTTTGCACCGCGTCGCAGAGCGGCTGCAGTCTTCGACGAGTGCCCTCCGCGTGCAGCTGCTGCAACTCGCCGGCGAAGACCTGCTCCGCGGAGGACGCCGTTACGGCAGAAGAAGACGTCGCCGTCATAGCAACGGGTCGTACGGCGGCGGACGGGATGATGATGAGGATGGGATGTAAAGAGGGAAGGGATTGGATACGGTGGTGGTCTTTCTACTGTTGCGCGGTAGAAAGATTACCACATCGCGATAAAAATAGATACGAGAGGGAGGGGCGACGCTGGCAGAGGCATGGCTACGGTGTAGTTCCGACGGCAAACTTCGTTTCTTCCCCAGGCCGTCATGCAGTGGTGGCACCATCCCGCCGGGCAAACCATCAGTCGCTCGCGTCCCCTCCGTCACTTTGGCATTCTCTCTGCGTTGTCCACCACGCCCTCTCTGTGGATCACACACCACCGCCCCTCATCACACACCACAGTAACTCATCACAACTCGGAACGCCATTTCCACGGCGACACGATTCACATTCTTTGCGGCCACCGTCCTCGCGGTGCGGTGGACACCCCCACCGCCAGCACTCACACCGAGCGACAGTGAGAAGAGATACAACGTCACGGCGAGGCCGGGATCGTCGCGGTGAGGTAAAAGACGCATCAACATGAATACTGCCTCCTGCAACAATGGGGCGGCAGCGGAGATATCCCCAGAGCTAAGACGCGATATGCCAAAATTTCGAAGCGACGTGGCCAGGCTCGGGTGGTCCACGCCGGCGTACAGCCGCCGCATCATCTCCAGCGCCTCGCGCTGC
>ERZ1292630.1431-Hain-H41-02um-R3-1431-length-23525-cov-7_pt1 | contig 23525 bp, 15 predicted proteins | sample MGYA00564408_ERZ1292630 | MGnify/ENA primary metagenome ERZ1292630 (study PRJEB36523, sample SAMEA6512641) | groundwater metagenome | collected 2019-01-08 | study: AquaDiva: Metagenomics assemblies of 32 groundwater samples
ACGGCAGCGGCATGATGGGCGGCTACGGCGGCGGCATGATGGGCGGCTACGGAGGAAGCATGATGGGCGGCTACGGCGGCGGCATGATGGGCGGCATGGGGGGCCCCAACGGTCCGTCCGAGTTTGAGCAGCGAGGCCACTTCACTTTCATGATACTATCTCGAATTCTTGAGGCGTTCGGCATGCTGGCCCACGTCGCACAGATGGTGTTCTCGTCGGGTGTACAATTCGTGTCCTCCTACGTGGGAATGTCACAGCAGCTGCATCAGCTTAATCAAGCGTCGACCATGCAGCAGCAGCAGCAACAGCAGCAGCTCGCAGCGCAAGGGCCGTCCAACGCGGCCTTGCCACCCTTCGTGTTTACCCCGCAATTGCCGCCGGGAACAGTCCTGATGGACCGCGGCGGCGCCCCTGCGCTGGTCGACGAGAGCACCGGGGAGGCAGTGCTCGCCGGTCCCGAACTGGAACAAATGATCCAACAGCAGTGGGCCGAGCAGCAGCGCCTGTACCAGCAGTATGCCGAGCAGCAGCGAAGCGGACGCCACGCTCTGAAGCGAGCGTCGCGGCGCGGCTGGACCGTCTCCACGGTCATGAAGCGGCTCGTGTTGCTTGCCGTGGCCTTCTACCTGGGAAAGCAGCTGTACGCGCGCTGGCGGGGGACTGCTACCGCCGATCCCGCAGCAGCAGCGCAGCTCACAAACTCCTTCGCGTCCAGCGGAGCGTCACCGCCCCATTACCACGCCACGACCGCCTCATGGGACGGCGACATGGGCGCGCTGATGGGGACACGTTCCGTTCAATTCTGACCTCTCAAAGTGTGCCCTCACTTTTATTTCCACATGGTTGAAAATGGATCGCGTTGCCCTTCGGTTTAGCGCGTCGTGACGGCCGCGCCTCGTACGCCATTGCAAGAAAGCGGTCGTGGGGTTTCCTTGTTTTTGAAACTCAATGTGGTAAAACAGTGGGGCGGCCGCAAATGGCGTTGAGCGGTGTCGAAGGAGGATCCACGGAAGCGAAGGAACCGATAATAGCACCGTCTTGTTCGTCGAACCGGACCTACTTGCTCTGGCGGGCATGGAACGTTCAATCGGGAGGAGCCGCCATGCGTTACATTGCCCCGGCTGATTTAGGTTGGGCCTGTCGCGGGGCTACCGGGCCCAACCGAGGGGGGGCGGAGCGTGTGTCGCCGGCCCTTCCGACGGCGGTGGCTGTGACCACGACACCCCTTTCGGTCGATCGTGACGTGGTGCTTCCTGCCTTTGCCTTTCACCTGCCGACGTCGGCTAAGTTGCTGGTCGGCAAGTACGTTCCCGTCTCAGCCTCCGAACAACTGTTGATGGGCTCCGGATTCAAGTTGAAGGGCAAGTCTTCCGAATCGGGAAGTCGCGCTCTCAAGCCTGCGCGTCGAACGACCGCGAGCGACAGTCTCGATTCGCTGGTCGTCACGATTCCGATTCCGGTCATGGAGTCCCAATTGTTTCCTGAAACACCAGCAACGTGCTTCTTCCCGATCGCGTATCCGACCTCACGCGAGTATGCGTCGATGTTTGCGAAACTTGGACGCCGGCTCGAGACCGCCGAACAGCTGAATGCCCGGGTGCACGGTGGCTGGCCGCCAGGCAGCAGCGAGGCGCCTTCGTCGGCGGCGAGGGTGATCCGCTACCATATGGTGCAGTCCAACAACCCTGACCGGTTGCCCCGGTTCAAAATCGGCCCTGGAGCGGTCGCCTTTAAGGTCGTCATCAGCGCCTTCACCGTGGCCGGATGGCAGTACTGTGGCCCGGAGTCGGACAACCGGACGAAGGTGGCCGCCATGATCGCCGCGAACGGCGCCGCCCCGTCGCCGGGTGTGAGCGAATCGTCCAACGCCTCGTCCCGAGCGACAACGGACGACAGCGACGATGGCACTGGTCCCGCAGCTCTTGGACCGGAGGAACAGCTGGAAGCGCACCTGCGCCGCCGTCGCGGGAGCGATCGAAGCGCGCCGCCACCTGCCCCGACGGATTCTTCCCTCGCGCGCGGCGCTCCGCCGTCAGCTCGCTTGCCGCTGAAGGCTCGCGACGAAGGGTGGACGGTGCTCTGGGCCAAGCGGGTGTACAAGGAGCTGTTGATGTCCATGGACAGCCGCTACCAAAAGGTGAACCACTTCCCGGGCACGTGGGGGGTGGGCAGGAAGGACAATCTGCACGCCAACATCAGCAAGATGAGAGAAAAATTCGGGGGCGACCACTTCGACATTACTCCGAAGACGTTTGTAATTCCGCAAGAGGCCGTTGCGCTGCATCATGACTGCCAGTCCGCCATCCGTCGTCGAAGCCGCGCCGTAACCTCCGAGTCTGAGCTAGCGGAAGGGTTGGACCCGTCGCCAGAGGCGACGTCGGGGACGGGGGCACCGCTACCCACTTACATCGTCAAGCCGTGCGCCGGTAGCTGTGGAAAGGGCATCTTCCTGTGTCGTGGCGTCCCCAACGTGCCCGCCGCGCGACTCGACGCCAGCCGGGACGGCGCGCTTCACGCATCGCCGCGTCCTCCAAGCGACGGCGCTTCCGGCCCAGAGGGTGCCGAGGCCGGTGGCGACGGCGGTGAGGACCGCATCAAACGGTTCGTCGTCCAGCGGTATCTGGATCCATTCCTCGTCGACGGCCGAAAGTTTGACTTGCGACTCTACGTCGTCGTCACCAGTTTCGTGCCCCTGAGAATCCACTTGTTCGACCAAGGCCTCGTCCGCTTCGCCGCCATGCCTTATCCTGGCGCCACGGCGCTGCTCCACAACACCTTCATGCACCTCACGAACTACGCCATCAACAAAACGGCCGCCGATACCGCGGCCGCAAAGATTGCCGCCGCGTCGCGATCGAGTGGCGGCCGATCCGGTGGTGGCATCTCATCGGCGGCCCCCCCGGCGGACGAGGACGACGACGACGACGAGGGAGAGGGCGGTGGCGGAGCTCCGGTGGAAATCAAATGGCTCTTCACGCAGCTGAGGGAGTACTTCATCACCGCGCCCCGGGTGCCCTTTCAACCAGCGACGTCTTCGCCGTCGGCCGCGGAGGCCGTTTTGGGCGTCGATGAACGACTGCCGCTTCCCAGCCGCGGCTGGTTGGCCGCGCACGCACCGGATTGCCGGCCCACGCAGGCCAGTGTCACCGCGGGCGACGCCGTTGTCGATCGTTGCTGGCGACGTCACCTGTGGGACGACGTGGTCGTCGCCCGGATCCACGACGTGATCATCAAGACCCTGCTGAGCATTGAAAGTGACGTCTCCGCTCAGTGCAAAGGACAGTGCCACGACCCGTCTGGCTATGGTTGCTTCGAGCTGTATGGATTCGACGTCATGTTGGCGTCCAATCTGCGGCCGCAGGTGATCGAGGTGAACATCATGCCGTCGCTGTCCACGGGCGAAATGATCGACAAGGCCGTCAAGGCGAGGCTCTTGGCGCACCTGTTGACCCTCATCGGCCCCGTCCCCATCGCGTGGTCTGCCACTGAGTCCCACCGAGGACGGACCGCACGGCCAGGAGGAGGTGGTGGAGCCCCACTCGCGGACACGGCCCCTGTCAGGGCGGGCAGTAGCAGCCGACAAGTCAACTCTGGCGTCGCGGGTGGGCAGCGGTCGGCGTCTTCCTCGCGGCGCGACGCGGCGGGCATCATGCGTCGCGCGGCGGCATCGCTTGCCACCCCCCGAGCGCCGGGTGAACACACCACCGAGGCGTGGGTGCACCCGAGGGGTCCGCAGCTTTCCACGACGGTACCGTGGCGGCAGTTTCGGATGTCAGATTTTGAAGATGGGACCGGTGCGCCGTCCAACGTGGCCCCCCGCCGCCCGCAACCCCCTTCCGCTCCGCCGGACGCGGCGATACTAACGCAGAGCAAACGTAGCCGGTGCGGGAAGGGCCATGACGGGGGCGTTTGGGCGCCGAGTGTGACCGCAAAGCGGCTCCTGCCGATCAGTCTGCTCAATCACCTGTGCAACGAGCCGGGCGTGCCCCCTCGGCAGCCACACGACGACGGCAACGGAAGAGATGCCACCGGCGGCGGCTCTCGCCATTTAGAGGCCCTGTGCGCAAGTTTCGTTCAGCAAGTGCTGATGGACACGGCTGGGGCGGTTCCATCACCGCCGTCCCTTGCCCGCGGCGGCGTCGGATCGGCTGCGACGGACGAGGCAGAGGGTGCCGGTGGGTCCAGCAGCCGAGGTGCCGCCTCCGCAGTTTCCTCGACAGCAGCGACGGACGTTCCGCTGAAGCGGCGCCACGTCGAGGAGGAGATCATGATGCTCGTCGACGCCGAGGAGGAGCAGCACCGACGCGGCGGTTTTTTGCGCATCTTTCCGACGGCCGACACGGCGGCGCGGTACTTTCCGCTCATGCTGCACGGCGTTTCGAGGGCAAACTACGTGATGGCCGCGTGGGAAGCGTTTAAGGAGACACTTGTGCCCGCGTAGCTCAAAGCAGGACGGCAACGACGATGTGGGCCGCTGGGGGGCCAACATTGCGCTATTCTGTTTGTGCGAGTTGGGGCAGGCACTTCCTTCCTTCGTTTTTCTGTTTTTTTTTTCATTCGTGCCTCTTCATTCGTGCTCGCGGACCATGCTCGACGTTATCATCGCGATCGCCGCCCTGCTTGCAGGCGTCATCGCTGTGAACTTCCTCGTGTCATCCGCCACTGTAGGGAAGGCGTCGAAGGACGCGTCGCAAGCAGCGTCGGTAGCGCCCAAGCCCAAGGTCAAGAAAGCGCCGAAGCCCAGCAAGAAGGAACTGGCCAAACGCGCTCAGGAGGAAGCCGAGCTGGAGGCGCTCATCGCGCGCGAGTCGAAATCGACCGCGGGTCTGACGCGCGACAAGCAGGACGTTTTGACGCTCGATGAAGTTCGCGAGCGCGCGGCGGCATTGAACCGCAAGAAGGAAGCGCCGCAGGGCGTGGTGGCGGCCTCGGAGTTCTCTCTCAAGCAGAAGGTCGCAGAGAAGGCCCAAGGTTTCGTGATCGTGGAGGAGAAGAAGGAGGAGACTCGCCGAGCACCGCGACGCGATCCGGCCGAAGGTGGACGTGTGCTAGTGCCCAAGCGACAGCAGCTGGCTCAGGACCTCTCTCAGTTCTTCCGCGGCAAGTTGAGCAAAGGCCGCAAGGATGGCGCAGGGTTCGGCGGGGATGAGAAGCCAGCCGCCGCCGAGAAGGACACGTCCCCCGCAGCAACGGGTGGCCGCGTGGACCTCAAGCGGAACATCGCCCGGGCCGATCCCCGTGGGTTGTGGAACGGGCAGCGTCAATGGGCCGCCGAGTAATCGGGGGCGTTAAGGGAAGTGGCGGCCGCAACGGTGAAAGGACTCGCGGGCGCGTCTCCCTCGCCTCCTCGTCCGCTCAGGAGGAAGGCACTCAGGGGTCAATTTTCGGTTGGACTGCCGACAGAGATGGACAACCGATGGTTCTTTTTGAAATGGCGAGAGGAGAAGTGTGGGGGTGACTGGCGAGTGGGTTGTTCGTCCGGTGGCGGCAGAGGCTTCCTTTTTCTTTTTTTTTTGAAATTGTTTTAGTTCTACTACTCTCCTTCCACCTGCTACCCATCCCTTGCGCCCCCGGCTGTGAAGAGGGCTTTTGGATTGGGCATCCGGCGGCATAACGTCTCATCTTCCAGTAGAAACAACAAAAACCACAACATACAAGCGAACATTGGCTGGAATGAGAGAGAGAGAGAGAGAGAGCGAGAAGGAAGCGAAGAAGAGAAGCGGGGAAGGAAGGTCCGTCGAGGATGAGAGAGTAGCGGAGAAAACGAAGAGGACCAAAACGTGTGGGCCGCCGTGGATGAAGGAGGAGGGGGAGCGACGCTGTCTCTGTGCGATATCCGCTCGTTCCCGTTCCCATCAGCCGGCGGGCTGTGTGGCATTCATACCACCACTGTTTTGACTGATTGCTTTCGACACACTCTTCGTCGCTTTCGAGTGCCGTTGCTGAATCGTGTGCATCGACACAACGTTATCAAATGAACCTCATGACGCCTGGACTGCGCCTCAGTCTTTGTCCCTTCCACGGTCGGAAAAGAAGTTTTCATTATTCTGTTTTCGTCTAACACAAAGCAACCAACTCCCGAATGGCAGCTTCGGAAAGTCTTTTGCATTTGACCCGTAAGGAACAACGGCTGCATGACGAGCTCGTCCACGCCGACGCGAAAATTGAGGCTTTGCTAGCCCGAGTCCACAAGGAGTATGCCGCGTTGAACGTGCAGCGCAGCGCGGTCCGGCGAGAACTGGAACGTGTGTCCCGCGCGGTGGCGCATGCGAACGCCGTCGTGGACGACGCCGCGTTTCCCCTCTCCATGCAGCCCTGGGAGGGCGACATCCAGCGCGCGCTGGTGGCCAGCATGGTCAGCCCCCATGCCACCGGAGGCGACACGGCCCCCAGTCTACTGTCCTTCAGCGGCGTTGAGTCTTCGGTCGCCACGTCGGCTGCTCTGGGATTGCCGAATCCAATGTCCTCGGTTGTGATTCAGTTCCCGAAAAGCGATCGCCAAGTCACCATCTCCGAAACAAAGCTCGATCAACAACTTGCACACGCCAACTATCGCGGCTGTGGCGTGACCTTCGCGGAAAATGGCCCTTCCAACCACAGCGCAGCCGACATCAGCACCGAGTCCGCAGTCGGCGGTGAGCAATGTTGGTTGTGGTTTGGCCGTCCTGCCGGCACCGTCGGTTCAGGTCCGTCGATATCGCTGGCGGCGCTCCCGCGGGAGGGTGTCATCAATTTGGCAGAGGTACCCTACCGCTCACATCCAACCAAGGAAAGAGGAGGAGGAGGATGGGGGGGCAACGAGGTGGAGAAGCGCTCGCCCCTAGTCTGCGACGTGATGGTGATGACGACTGCGACCGGCGCAGCCTCCACGCAGCCCGACAAGCAGCGAGTGGCCGCCTCGCGTCTGCTTGTATCAAGGCGCGCCTTCGAACGTGGCGACCTATTATTCAGGGAGCGCAGCTTTATTGACATTCTGATCGACGGTCCCCTTCACCAGCTCGTGAAAGAGCTGCGCGCGGCGAGGCGGGGGGCGTCGATGATGGATCATACGCAGCCGCCGACGGCGCCGGTTGCCAACTCCGAGATCGCCCAGCGGCAGCTGTTTGCTTCCTACGAACGTCAACATGGTGTTCGAGGCGTCGGAACTGAACCCTTCGATGGAGCGGGGGTGACCGGCACCGGACTTGGACATGTGTCGCCGCCGGGACGCGCCTTCTGCGGTCAACTGACGACTGAAATGCGCTGCGCCTATGAGCGGCTCACGACTGTGGAGGCCTTGACCGCCATCGCGGCGGCGGCGCCCGGATCGCCCTCGACCGAGTGGGACATACGCATGGTCATGGCCGTGGTCGCTGTCCTGAGTCACATGTCTGCTCTCGCACGAGTCGACGGCTTGTACGACGCTCGAGGATCGACCGATGCAGCGACCCGGGTCGTGCCTTCGGCCGCGTCGCAGTGGTGGTCCTCCTGGCTCGGATCGGACGCCTTCATGGCGGCAGGGGCCAGAGAGGACGGCTCTAGCACAGCGTTTTTTCGCCAGCGCCTCGACTTTCTTTGCGCTCCTGTCGCGAGTGTCCCCGTGCCGGCCTTGACGTCGCGCAACAAGCTCGCTCACTTCATCGCACAAGCGTGTCCCCCGTGGCTGCTAGACTTTGACGGCGACGACGACAAGGCGCTGAAGGCGGAGACAGCGTGGCACGTGTTTGTCGCTCGAGGTGGCGGACCGCATTCTTCCGGCCTCGGTGGACGGTGGCGTCTGGCAGATGGGCCGGCCGACCCGGCGCCCGCCTCGGGGCGGGCGGGCGGCGTCCCTGAGCCCGTGGTCGCCCCGTATGACGACAACCCGATGCACCAGCGGGTGCGATCGACACCCCCCGTCGCCACCACGAAGCCCGTCGAAACGACGGCTAGAGTTGACGGCACGACGGTCGAGGTCGGTGTGACGCCCATCAGGTCACTGCCGCGCCACTGCCGATTCTCCGTCGCCGACATTACCACGTTGATGGTCGCGATCGGTTGCAACGCGCTGCAAGACCAGCAGCGCTTCGCCACGGGCATTTCGGGTGCGTTCGCCAAGTGGCAGTCAACGTTGGTGATTTGCGACTGTCATCTAGCGACTCAGCGGCCGGGTGGTCAGGATGCGGCATCCACCTCCTTCAGCACCGCCTCGCTGGGCATTCCGGGCGCGTCCCAGTCGTCCTTGTGCTTGACGTCGTGTTCCTCCTTGATGCAGCACTCATGCACGCCCAACGCTGTCATGCGGACCATCACCACCACCACGGCCGCAGACGCGTCGGATGGAGCCACGACGAGCTTCGAGGTGCGGGCCGTGCGGCCGATTCTCCCGGGCGAGCCCATCACCATCAGCTACGTGCCGGGTGCCGGGGTACTGCCACGTCACGAGCGCCAACGCCGCCTGCTCGAACGGTACTACTTCCACTGCCGATGCGAAGCCTGCGGTCCGTTTCACGTTGGTTGGGGCCTGACCAGGTCCTCCGCGCTATCGCGACGGGTGGCATCCGACGACGCTGCCCCACTTACCGAAGGCGTCTCCAAGGGGGACGTCGTCCTGCGGCGCCAGGCCAGCGTCGTCGGTGTGGACTGGTGCCGCCTCGCCCGAGTCGTCTTTGTGGAGGATGGCGTCGCCGTGCGTGCCGAATCGTACGTGCCGTGCAGCGGCGACGGCGAATTGCGCTCTCTCAGCAGCGTGCTCGGTGCACTGCGAGCGGGGGCTGCGGCGGTGACAGATCCAACCGGCGTGATAAGCTCGTTGACACCTTCCGTGTTCGGCGCCACTCATCCCGTTTCGGTTTACTTTTCTGGCAAGGCGGAGCCCACGGCGACCGCTGTGTCCGATACTTTCATCGCCGATCATCCTGGCAATGCTGACGACGCCGACCGCCAGATCGATGCGTCCGCCGCCCGCATCGCGCAGCTCATCGCCGCCGGGGGCGCCGCGGCCTATCTGCAGCAACTGCGCCTCGAGGCATCGTCTCGGTTTCGCGCTCCTGGCACGTCGACGGTGGAGGACGTTCGCCAACACTGGAGCGCCGGTGAGCCGATTGAACTGCGCGATATTCAGGGGGTTCGAGGCATCGATAATGACGATGGCACGGAGGACGGCCCGCCCGTCACCGGACCTGCCGCCTCCCCTGCTGCGCTGCTCGCTGGGCTGGAGCGGATGGCCGTCAGTCTCCCGAGGTTGACTCGTTCCGTGTCGTCTGGCGTCGGGGTCAATCGCCTGACTGCTGAAGGGTCGTTACTCACGTGCCACGTGGCCGTGCACCTCCTTCACTACGCCGTGGTTTTACACGCAACGCAGTGCGCCGCCACCGCCCTGGGCCATGCCAGGCAAGTCGTGGTCGAGCACAGCAGTGCCGTGCCCGTTCGTCACTCGGCTGCCGCGGTGTTCCGTGCTTGCCGCGTGTTGACCACGTACCTCGCGTCCATTGTTGCCGCGTCGGTCGGACCTGCGTCGATCACCGACCAATGGGCCGCGAGTCATCAGACCGGCGCGAATCGTCGCGACAGGCGGCGATCCGATCGTAGCGGCGAGGCCACGTGCGCCAACGTGGCCACATTCGCCGTGAGCGCCGGGGAGTTCTTAACGTCGATCGGCAACGCTCACCTCCTCCTCCGCCGTGACGGTGCCACGCCTCGGGTACAAGGCGACGATACGATTCGCGACGGGAATGTCAGCGGGGAGGGGGAGGTGACGGAAGGCGGTGGCGTCGCGTCTCTCCTGCGAGCCGGCGACGTGTCCACCGGCCTTGGCAGCCTGCAGGGGATCGTGGAGCATGCGGTCCTCCCCGTCCTGGAGAGCCTCGTGTCTTGCCTCGATTTGCTCGCACTCGTGGTCCTCAACAGCCCTGCCACCCGCGAGCAGCCTGAACGCGGCGTAGGTTTCATTCGCCTTGTCGAAGAGGGCTGGGCCGTTCTCGCGCGTTGCCATCGCTTCTGCAGTGACGGCGCCAATCCCCTGCCACCCAACGGACAGTTCGCGCAGCTCATCCGCCTTCTACGGCATCAACGCGCCGTCGCAGCGGAACTGCCTACGGAAGCGGTGTGGTGTGCCGCCGCGACGACCATTCCCGCCGTGCTGTGTTGATGGGCCTCCCCGGAGACCGGTCGACGATAATTTGTCGCGTGCGATGTCGACAAAGCGGGGGGAAGGGGGGTGGGGGAAGGGGGCGATTACCGGTAAATCCTCCATAGAGCGCCAAAGTTGGTAGAAGAGGAGCGGATGGGTTCAGCCGATTGCGATCTCATCGGTTCTGCGGTAGTGTCGATCGCACACGCGAAGCCGTACCTCCTGCCGTACCTGCCGGGACCGCGGGCGATGCCCAGCGTTATGACACGATGTGACGGGGTCGGCACGTCGAGTGAGGGTCTGTCAGGCAAGGGGTTGCTTGGGCCATTGTTGAGTACAACGAGTTGCTGTGAAAAATAATGGCTGCCGGAGGGATACAGAGAGCACTCTCCCCTTCTCCATTACCAATTTGTTGTGTCAAATGAACGCCAAACGACTCGAAAGCGCCGACGAGCAGCCTCAAAATTTCAGCGTGACCGAGCCCACTTTGGTCAACACTCCTGGTCTCACCCCCGCAACGTCGTTCCACAACCGCAGCACCACGGCGGCCAAGGGGAGCACGCCACCCGCATGTACCTCCTCGCCATCGACGGCGTCCACCGGCGTTTGCGCGAACCTTTCACGGCCATCGAACGCCGCCGCCGAGGTTGGCAACAGGCATGCGGCGCCCGCTGCCGTCTCCTCGGTCGTCATGACGCTGCCCAACGGTCTGCCCGTGAGTTGGGGGGGAGCGGCCCCGCACCCTAACCCCATGATGGTGCGGCTCGAGAGCCACACGTTTCTGCGCGGGATGCTGTCCCCGCCAATGGAGGACGACGCTCCCCTCCACCAGCACTCAGCGAGTCACCCCCCGCCGCATCATCAAGGGTCGAGCCACATCCAATTCAGCGAGTCGTTTCGCAACGCGGGTCCTCGAAATCCTGTGCCTGCACACCGGGAGCACGCCGCTGGAAGTCCCCAGATAGAAATGACGCCTCCCACCGCCGGTCTTGCGCCAGCGCACCCAGCACTCTCCTCCCCCGAACCCCAGCGCGGCGCGATGATGCACACATCTCGCCCGCAGGCCTGGGCATTGACCTCGCCGATGAATAGCGGCTTCAGCAGCCAACCGTCACTGGCCGGCTCGCCTTCCCTGACGTCCACCGTTCACGTCAGCAGCAGCTACACGGACGGGTCGCCCAAGTCGCACGCGTTGATCGTTCCGGCCATGAGCGGTTCACTCTTTTCACCGCCGTCTGACGCGTCAAGGTCTCAGGGACTGGAAACGGGTCCGAATCACGTGTACCTTGCCTCTCCAAAGGCCGGGACTGGGACGGCGACCTCTGCTCTAGACGACGTCGAGGACGCCCTGCGCAACGCGACGGCCGCATCGCTCATTCTACGGCGACCGCGGATCACACCCGCGACATTCGATACGGCGGCAGTGGCGGCCGGCCAACCCTCGAACCGCAACATCAGCGGCGGCGGTCCGTCACGGTCGTCCCTCTTTCGCCTGTATCTGGGCTCCGTCGCCGATGTCCAGAGTGTCATCAAGAAGTGCGAGGCGCCGCCCTTCAGCATCCAAGATCCGATCGAGTTGCTACCTGCGAAAGTGGCCGCGAACGCGACGGCGGTGGAACTCAGGCTTGCCACCCCGTGGCGGCTCGGCTACCCAGTGGCATCGCGACCGCCTTCCACCGTCGACAGCGCGGCGAAGCCTCCGCCGCAGCTTATTGCCTCGGCGACACCGTCCTCGTCGCGGACGTCGTCATCCGCAGGAGGAGACGCCTCGTCGAGTCAAGCGCCGATGAGCGTCGATCGTATGTGCCCACCATCGGATGGGTCCCCCGTGACGCTAGACAGCCCAAGCTGGCACACGACATCCGATGCCCTAGGCACTCCCTGCGCCGCGGCGTCCTCGGCGCCTCCGAACGCGTCGTTTCCCCGGACATCGTCGCTGCCGGTCTGCGCCTCGGCCTTGTCCGACCCCCGGCCCTTCGCCCCCTCGCTGCCAGGCGTCAGCATGACGTATCGCCCGCTGGTGCAACTTCAACGGCTTTCCCGCGAAACGGGCACTCCTGCGCCCGTGCTGCTGCGTGCGTTCTCGGATGGTTCGCTTCAAGCCCAGAGGGCGGCCGGCAGGGCAGTGGGAGGGTCTGCGAGTGCCGCAACCGTTGTCGCCAATCGCATGCGCGCCGAATTGCCCTACAGTGTCGCTCCTGCCGATCCGCTTATCGGCGATACCAGATCCGTCTCAGCGCCTAAGCCACCTCCCAGTGAGCCCGGTCAACCTCTGTGGTGGTTTCTTTGTTGCGCGCGAGAACTGGACGCACCCACTCCCACGTTCGGTCACAGCAAGAACCCAGCGTTGCGCCGGACGCTTCAAGAAGGCCGATTTCACCGACTTGAGATGCCGGATGGACCGGAGGCCGACCTTCCTGGCATGCTGCCCAAGGCGCTGGCCTTTCTGGCCGAAGCCGAGCGCTCCGGAGGCAACGTCGTAGTTTACTGCCAAAAGGGCATCAGCCGCAGTCCGACCGTCGTCGCCGCTTTCCTCATGATCGCGGACCGCCTGGCCAGCGACACCGCGATGGACCACCTGCGTCGGCGCCGTCCTATCGTCAATCCGAATGTTCACTTTCTGCTTCAGCTACGCGCGTTCGAGCACAGCGATGCCCACGAGACCGCCCTTCGACTCGCCGCCGCTGCCAGTGGGGCCGTCTCCAAACAGTGACGAGTGTTTTCTCCACCTCCGCTCTCACACAGTTTTACACTGCCCCGATTCTCTTTTTCTCCTCTCAATTTGCCTACCTCTCTTCAGTCTTTTCGTTGGTGCACTTGCCACTTTCGGCGACCTTTCGGAAGCGTCTCGCCGCTCAGTGTGCTGATGTCCAAACAAAAGTAGTTTTTTCGTGTCGTTTCTTTTTTTCTTTTTTTTTACTTAAAAAAACTCATTCGTTTCGACAATTCACATCGCCTCCAATTTCAGTTCAGTTCACCTCTCGTCGTCCCCCCCATCAGCGTCTCATACGGGAATGACGCCGCGCGATATCGAGAGATGTTGCGGAATCGTCATTTGCTGTTTTCTCTTGTTCTATCTCTGCCCCTTCTCCCCATCTTCTTTCTGCCGCCCCCTTCCTTCAACATTCTCCGCATGTTGTCAACTCTTCTGTAACGCAATCTCCCAATTCATGTGCGGACCTCTCCCCTACCCCCGTCGTCCCGCCGCCAACAATCCCCACCGCCTTATTTTTCTTTTCTTTTATCGCCGAGAGTACCGAAAAATATCCCCCCCTTCCCCTCTGAACGGGACACACGTGTGCATTTGTGGTCTTCGTCGAAAGTGACTGATTTCTGAACGACACGAAAGGCGCGCCGTCGCTGGAGGGGTATGCGGCGATAGTGGTTGGGGGATGGGAATTCAGCATTGCGTTGTGCTTCCCTTCACCGGCAAACACATAGAACGGTTTCTCTCGTGTTCCCCCTCCACCCTGTTAGCACCTTTCTCTGTCACCATCTCTCTGTCCCGCCCAAGCCCTCCAGTTTGGTCGCCCATCTCCTGTTCGCTCGAGCAGTTCTCAAGTTGGCCAAGCAAATTTGCCATTTTACGTCGCCAAAACAGCAGCCGCAGCCAGCTCTCCAGCTCCCATCTCCCACCGTCGCGCCGCAGGATTTTCCTCGGCTCCTTTCCAACATTAGCTACTCGTTCGGCGTTGACATGTCGGACGGCATGGGCGGTGCCGGTGCGTCGCAGCACAACGGAGCAGGCGGCTACTCACAGCAATCGCTGCAGTCCCAACGAGACTTCCAGATTTCACAGCAACAGCAACAGCAGCCACAGTCGTTTTCAGCGGACGGCAATTCGGCAGGCCTGGCGATGGCCATGCTTGGACACCTCTACGCGAACGGCGGGCAGCAGCATCAAGGAAACGGCGGCGCGCAGAATCAGCCACCGCAGAGCGGCAACCTCGTCGGGGGAGGCGCCATGGGTATCGGCGGCATCCAGCTGCCCGCGTCGTTCACGCCCTTCACGCCGAGCTCAGCCTCGACCAACAACGCGGCGGGCGGCTCCTCCGCCATGGGCAACGCGGCCCAGCAAAACGCGGCGGCGGCCCGCCAGCAGCAGCAAGCCATGGCCTTCCTCCTCCAGCAACTCCAGCAGCAGCAGCAGCAGCAACAACAGGGCAACGGACAGCAGCAGCTGGGCGGCAACGTCGGTCTCGGCGGAGGCATGCAGCAGCAGCAACAGGGCATGTCAGCCCAGCAGCAGCAAGCGGTGGCGGCGGCGGCCACGCTTGGATTGCCGCTGTCCGCTCTTGCCTCCCTCGCGAATCAGTCAGGCGGTGGAGGCAGCAGCGTGGCGTCGTTGCTCGCCAGCCTCCCTGGGGGAAATGGCGCGGGCGGCGCGAACACCAAGAGCAACCGCATCTGCCGTCACTACGCGCGCGGACGCTGCACATGGGGCAACCAATGCCGCTTCTCACACGACGCCTCCCCGGCCGAACTACTGGCCGCCGCCGCCGCCGCCTCCCACAACGGCTCTGGCGGGTCCACGGGCGGCATGGGTCAAAGCAACAATGTGGGCGGCCTTGCCGCCGTCCTTGGCGGCGGGGGCGCTGGCTTGCAGATCGGCAGCAACATGCGCTCCTCGGATCCATTCAAGGCAAGCAACAACGCGTCGATGCCAGCGTTCAAGTCGGTGCTCTCGCCCCAGGCCGTCGGAATGCTGGGTGGGGGCATGTCAAGCGGCGGCGGCGGGGGGGCCCGCAACCTGTATGTGGTTCCCGGCCAAGGCCAGGGCGGCCAGGGGATGCTATTTTCGCTCGACGGCAGCGGCAGCACCGGCGGCGGCACGCTCATGATGGCCCCGGGCGCCGCGGCCGCCTCCAACGCCCCGGACGCCACTTGGCTCGGCGCGCAGCAGTCGCAGTTGCAGGTGCAACGACACACCATTCTGCACGCTGCCCTTCACGCAAAATTCCTCATCCGGCAAGTTCAAGGAGACTCCGGTGCCGCCGGCCAACGCGGCCAGGTCGTCATCACCTCCCTGTCAAACTGCCCTGAGATTATCATTCAGGTCCTCAACGAACTCCAGGTCCATCAGGCGCTCGCCCAGCTGGAGCACGACGAGCGCGTCCGCGACGGGGGCCTGCACTACCTCATCGGGGAGAGCAGCGTGTTCTGGTCTATGATGCGCCTCTGGCACATGACGGGGTCGACGACGCACCCGAAGTGGGATCAGGCCCTCGAGCGCGCCATGAGCCACTCTCAGGTGGACTGCATGTTTCACCGTTCTTCCGCAGGCTGCCTCGCGCCGCGGTGTCCGTTCGATCACGGGGGTCAAATGACGGCCGGCGCGGTGCATCAACTCCAAGCCGCCCAACAGCAGCAGCAGCAACAACAGCAACAACAGGCGTTCTTCGCCAACGCGGCCGCGGCACAGCAGCAACAGCAGGATGCGGCGCGCAACGTGGTCTTGGCGTCCAACCAGCACGCCGCCGCTGGGATCAACGTGGCGGCTCTCATGTCGCAGCAGCGTTCGACCGCAGGTCATCACGCCGGGGGAGGAGGGGTGGGGCCGCGGTCCATGAACTCGACGGGGGGCGGCGGAGGATCCAATCCGCTCATGATGGTGCTCCAAATGCAACAGGACGGCAGCAGCGTCGGTCAGCCGCTATCCGGCGGCGGTGGATCGGCCGTCGCCCCTGCGGTTACCATCGGCGGTAAGCCCACGAACGCATTTCTTCCTAGCGGAGCGGGCACGGGCAACACCACCGTGCTCGTGGGAGGACAGGCCGTTCACTTTCAGCCAGGGGCCGGGTCGTCGCACGGTGTCGCTGCCCAAAACCGCACCGAAACCGGCGGGCAAGTGTCCTTCGACGACGCGATGATGCGGGGGGGCGGCAACGGGGGGCAGTCGGCTCCCATCGGCGGCCTTCTTGACGATCTGGGCTTCACGCCGCCGTCATCGCACCCCTCCGGTGGAACCCATGCTGCCACGGGAGGAGCGCCAGCCGGCAACGCGGGAAGTCCAGACTGGGCCGGCATCACGGGTCTCGTCGAATCAGCTCACCACCACGAGGGCGGCGCCGACGCGGCCGCGACTCGTGCGGCGCGGCCTCCGCTTGGCTCGTCGTGGGCGACGTTCCTGCAGCAATCGGATCACCACGGCGGCGCCCCCACCGGACCCAAGCCAATCGAAAGCTCCCCGGCGCAACTCTCCGGTCCAACGGCCGCATCCTCCGGCGCAGCATCCGCCGCCGTTGAAGCGACCACGTCGGGGGCTCCAGCGTCGGGGCATCGCGGCGGGGATGGGTCCTCATCATCAGGATCCGTCGGCGTGCATCTGCCAGCGGACATTTGGTAGGCCGCCGCCGGTGGTCCATCGCCGCCCGGGGGGAGGGAAGCGTCGGTGGAGTGAGTGACAAAGTGCATAGAGTCAGTGTTTTCGAGAGTACGAGTGGAAAAGTGTCGAGGGGAATTTGGCCGATGCGACGGAAAGCCGGCCACCACCCGCGGCGACGGCAGAGAGAGAGAGAGAGAGGAGCTCCGAGATCGGCCGTGACGTGCTGTGTTCTGTGTGTGTGTGGTCTGCGAACCCGGGCACTATTTTTATTATGTTTTCCCCCTCTCCTGCGACACAACGAACTCGACAACAACAACAACAACAGAGCAGGCGAAAGAGAGAGGGGAGGAGGGAGAGTGAGTGGTGAGGCCAGGGGAGAAACAAAGTTAATCAACAAGTGCCAGTTCGATGGCGCAACGCGGTCGGCTAGCGGGATAGGCGGGGGGGCATGAGGGGCGGGAATAGACGGGACGCCACTCCTTCCTTGTTTGTCTCAGCTGCCGCCACCGCGCGCAGTCGAGTTAGTGCCCTCCCCTCTCGCTCTCTATTTCTCTTTCAACGCTTTCATCCCCTCAACTTTCCAAAAGGACGTCGTGCAAAAGCGAACGCGGGTTTTTCCCCCCCTTCCTTCGTTTCCATGGTGTGCTATCTTGATTTTCTTTCCCGCTGCAGGTCCGGGATGTGGTCACTCCCCCCAAGAGTCCCCCTGTCCCTCATTGCGGTCGTGGCAATTTCTCTTCCGGACACACTCACACAGACAGCGGAAGGCGCATTGGGAAACAAAGGCAAAGCAAGCGGATCGAATCGCACCGCCTCCCCGATCAGTGCGAGGGGAGGAAATTTTTTTTGTTGACAACTGGAGCGTTTGGTTGGTTGTCCCCGCTCACTACAGCATCACCGACCCTTACCCCCTCCCCTTTCCTTCCACTGCAGCTCCACGATCACCTCGTATTTTTTTTGCTTCGTCGTGTTTCATTTATTACATCCCCCGCGGACCTCTCTCTCTCTCCCTCCTCCCACTTTTTTGCGGAGCCAAATTTTTTGGTCCGCATTATCCCTAATCTATTATCGGCGCCCAGACGCGTGATTTGCAATGTCAAGTTCCCCATCGGAGACGTCTGCCCCTCCTGGCGACAGGGCGGTCATGGCGGCGGACCACAGCCCTGCGGCACCTTCTTCATCCTCGCCGTCGGCGGCAGCTCCCGCGAGCGCCGCAGCCGCCTCGTCGTCTTCAACGTCCGGGTTGCCAAACACGATGGGAAAAGCCTCGCCCGTAAAGCCGCCACGGGATCCGTACGCCGTGGACGTCTTCAAGTCCCCGACACTACCGGCTGGTCGCAGCAGCGGTGGCCCCGAGATTCCCCCCGGCGGTGCAGTCCCCCCGCCCTCCGGGGTTGGCGTGGGCGGCAGTCACAGCGACCCAGCGTCGCCAGCCAATTCGTTCGCATGCCTCCCACCAGCTCCCCCTCCCACCGCCTCGAGCACGCCGGGCGACACCAGCGCCGGTGGCGTCGGCTCGCCTGGCACCGCTTCCTTCACGGACGGGGGCTCCTTCGGGCCGGGCCGCGCCCCCCCTGCGGCCGCCCCCGCCCCTCCGCTCGCACCGCCCATCGCCACGCCGCCGTCCCCGGCTCCCGCAACTTCCGCCCCGGCGGGATCGATCGCCACCGAGGATGCCGCGGGTGTGACTACAACCCCGCCCCCGGTTGCGGCGCCTCCTGCTCCGTTTTCCACGGTGGACTACGTCCGCACGACGTTCGGAGGTCTGAAGGTGGCCGTCGAGCGTGAAGTGTTTCGGCGTGGGTGGATGACTCTCCCCGACGCGGCGTCCTTGCACATGGCGCTGGTGCCACTGGCCAACACGCTCTTCGACAATTCCATCAAGGAACTATCGTACGAAGGACTTCAGCGCCACGTGGACGAAGTCCTGCTCACGCAGCTGCGCACATACGTTAGCGAGCCGGCGGTTGACCCGGCCGTGCTGCCGCCCTGGAGGAGAACCCCTATGGATGCGCACGCCGATTCGAAGGCTTCGAGCCCTTTTCACACGTGGCTGCACGCCAAGCTGGTGCTCGACCCTTCCTTCGACACCCGATACCGCTACCAAGCCATCCTGGACCCCAACTATCTTCGGATGGTGGCTGAGAGTACCGTGAATCCGGCCCCCCAAGGGTCACGCGACGACCGAGGCGGAGCGGAAAGCGGTGCGGGAGGAGGTTTGTCGGCGAACGCCGACATGTCAAGCACAACCGAGCAGCACATGTTGCTCGCGGCAGGAAGCGCCGCGGCCGCACTGATTCATCCGGGCCATCACACGCATGGCGGGGTCATCGGTGGTGGACAGGCGGCCCAGCAAGCGTTGCAGCAGCATGGCCTTAGTCACGGTGGCGGCCCGTACCCCCCGGGCGGCACGCCTCTTCCCCGCGGGCCACTATCGGGCGTTCCCATGGGGGGCCTACCTGGACCGTCTAGCAGTTCTAACATGCCGTCAGCGGCCGGGACATCAACCGCGGGAGGCGGCGGCCGGCTGCCGACCAACTTTGGGGGGCTACCGACCATCTCACACGGAGGCGGTGCGTCTGGCTCTCGCGGTGGCAGCGCCGTGGGCCCATTTGGCGATGCCGGCGGATACCCACACGGAGGCGACGCTATGGGAAACATGGCCCAGATTCTCGCGTACCAGAGTGCCACGGCGGGGAACGCCCTCACCATGCCCTTCGCGGCCATGCCCTCTGGCCTCGCCATGCAGGGGGGCCTCCCTGGCGCCAGCCAGCCCAAGGCACACAACTACGGAGCCATGCCCTCTGGCCATAGCCCGGGGTCTCAGCTCGGCTCCACCAGCGGGGGCGGCGGCCAAAGTGGCGGCAACAACGTGCCACAGTCAGATTTCACCGGCGCCGCGACCAGCAACGCATCCATCGCGCATCTGTTGACGGGCGGACGGCCTAATGCCGCCTCCATGACGCCGCCGCCGCAACACAACTTAGGGCTGAGCGGTATGGACCCTGCTACCTACCACGCCATGATCGGCGCAGCGCAGGCCGCCGCGGGGGGCAACAGCGCCGCCAATCCCTACCCACGAACCGGGGGTGGCATGGGTTCGCAGCCCCCTGGCTCCTTCTCCGTTGGAGGTCAGCAACTGGGCAGCAACACCGGCGGCGGTCCGGCTTCCGCCACCTCCGTCCACCAGCCGCACCTAGGTCACGCTCCGCAACATCTCCACAGCGCCAGCATGGGCCACATGCATGGCGCGGCGCAAAGCGGTGGTGGACACCACCACCTGGGCACCGGTGGGAACGCGGCGACCGCCACGCCGCCGCCTATGTCCGCGGCCTTCTCCAACGCCGAGCTCCATGCGACCATGCCGCCCTCGGCAGCAGGCGGCCAGGCCGGAGGACACCCGATGGGCGCACAGCCAGGTCCGAAGTACCACGCGGCAGCCGCGGCCGGAGGCCTCCCAATGGGCGCCAACACCTCGGCGGCTTCGGCGTTTTCCGCGCCGAACGCTGGCATGGGCCATCCCCACCCTCACCATCAACTAGGGGGCCTCCCGCAGCCGTCGTCAGGGGCCGCCGGTGGTGGCGCCGTCTCACCGGGTCCACCGCTGCCCATCAGCGAGCAGCTCGCCAAGATGCTGCACAGCAACGGCGTCAACAAGGACACCTTCATGAACATCCTGCAGCAGGCCTGGCCAGGGGGCGCCCAGCTCTCGCCGGAGGTGATCGTGCGGTGCCTGCAAGAGGCAAGAGCCAACGGCGGCGTCGCTGGCGGCGCGAACCTGTACTCGGCTGGTGCGCACGCTCCAGGCGGCAACACGCCGCACCCTCAAGGATCCCCTGCGCCGCCGCCGGGTGTCATGGCGGGAGGACTTCCGACGGCCTCGGTCGCTCCGAAGCCGCCCGCGGGGGGACTGCCGATGCCGTCGTCGGGCAGCGCGGCACCAGGCGGGCTACCAGGCCTCCCGGCCTCGGGCATGGGGAGCCAGGTCAGCTCGGCGAACATTACCACACCGCTGTCCGCAACCACGTCCAAACCCTCGGTCTCAAAACTGATGTCAGCGTACGAGGACGACGACGACCAAGCCGACAATCATGACACATCGGCCTGGTCGGACGGAGAGCATATTCAAGTGCCGCTTCCGCCTTCCAGTTCCCGAGCGCCGGCGGCCGGCGGCGCCCCCTCGCATCCACCCACGTCGGGTGCGCACCGAGGAGGAGAAAGCCGGCGACAGCAATGGGAGGCTTTCCTGGGAAAGCACCGTTTGACGGACCTCCTTAGTTTTTTGGCAGACTTCGATGTGCTCGAACTCGCCCTACTGACATGGGCGGAGTTCGACGAAAAAGTGGTCCGGAAAATTTGTAGCCAGTCGAAGCGCCTTGCCTTGCACAAGGCGCTGCAAGAGGTCGCTGCGACGCATGAGCAGATGCAGCAGAACCATCACAAGCAGCAGCAGCAGCAGGCTCGGCAGCAGCGTGCGGCCCCTCAGCCAATTCCGGGGGGCCTTCTTTCCGGCACCAGCGGCCCCGCGAGTGTCACTCCCGCCTCGCGAGCTCAGGCGCAGTCAAAGAGCAACCAGCAGCTTTCGCCCTCTAACACCGGGCCGAACGCGACCGCTTCCGCTTTACCTTTGCCGAAAACGGCCGCCGCCGCCGCCGGGGGGCTTCCAAGCGGTAACCTTGCTGCCCCCATGACAGCGCTGCCGCGCAGCCAGCAGCTCCAGCTGCAGGCAGCGGCCGCCACTAGCAACGCACTGCCGCCGCAGCCACGGCACGCCTCGGCGATCACGTCCATGGTGAGGGCTATGACGGGCGCTCCCATTCCGTCGCCAAGTGGCCCGAGTCCGCAAGCGTCACCCCCTGCCGCCGCACGAGGCACGGCCCACGCGGCACGACCGGCTCGAGGGGGGCGCTCGATCCCGTCGGCAGGCGCCTCGGCACCCTACGCCCTGGGCGACTCGGAGTACACCGCGGACGAGGAGGGCTATGGATACCCCGGGGGAGGTCACGCCGCGGCGCACCAACCACCCTTGCAGCCACCGCACGTCTACGGCAACGCGTACGATGGACACCATCCACCCTCGGGAGGCGGCGCGAGGCAACAGCCTCCGACCGGCTCGGACCACCACTACGCAAGCCACCCGCCCCCTCACCATCACAGCACCCAGCAGCAACCTGCACACTACGAGGACGCCGACGGCTACGATATCGGCGAAGTAGGCGGCGCGCAAGGCCGGAGCCGGCGAGGAGGCGGAGCTCGCGGGGGGGGCCACCGCGGGGCGTCCGACGATGGCGGCGTGACGCGTAGCGGCCATGCTCACCACGGTGCGTCCGCCGCGTTCGGGGGCGATCCCCGTGTCTGCCGCTTCTTTGGCATGCCTGGGGGCGGCTGCAAGAATGGCGCCGACTGCAAGTACGCTCACATTCACCCCTCTGATCACAACGCAGCGAGCGAAGCCATTCCAGCACCGCGCCACGCAGCGAGTCGTGCGCCGCATCACGCCACCGGAAACAGCACCGCCGAACGCAGCCCCAGTGACGATGCCAATCGCACGCATGAGCAGCAGGCACCGGCCACGGAATACGGCATGTCTCCTGGCCGCGGAAGCGCGAGACGGACCACCGGCAGTACCTTCCGCGGGGGTGGATCGCGTCGTTGAGGCGGTCGCTAGCCTCGAGGTCGGAAGGTTCAAACAGCATCCGCTTTCTGTACATCTCTCAATGCACCCGCAACGTCGCCGGTCTTACAAACCGTTTCGCCGTCATTGGGGAGACGGCGTGTCCCCTTCTCCATACTCGTTCCTTTTTTCGTTCGCCTCGGCAGCCGGACCGGGCAACCTTACTTCAGCCACAATGGGGTTTCCACGCGCGAGACGCTGTACGAAATTGTCTCCGCGGGTGGTTCGAGTGTTGCCGCGCGTCTCGGAGGGAGGCCTGTGCACGCGACGTCGCCAAACAAGACAAACAACGCAAATATATTGGAGTCGCCAACCACGGGTCCTCCTTCGACGACGACGGCTTCTATTATTTTTTGTCCTTCCATCTTTCTCGCCGTTTTTTTTGTGATTTGCAACGTGTCGGCACCATAGACTGCCCCCCTTCGCGACCACGCGCTCCTTTCCCCTCGCGACGACGCGTTGCAGACCGTTGATAGGATTGGTGCTGTCCCCCTATCCAGCCACTCTGGTTCACTCATCTCTTGTCGTCAACTCTCTGTTTTTTTCGCGCACGAAGACGCAGAACGTTGAACCAAAAAAAACTACTACTACTACACTACGCGCGTTGCAGAGCGGTTAGCTGTTGTGTTGTGTTCACTCGGCGTCGCGGGTCAGATGACATGCACTGACTGGCCTGAAGTCGTTGTCGGAGCATGGTGTCGAATGGCGCCGAGGTCGTCGTGAAAACGGTTCATTTGTCCTGCGTCTGGGAATGTCTCTTTCAGGTTTTCTCCCGTAAAATTCCCTCCGTTAGTTGACAGCGGCCCATCGCGCGTCATGTTGCAATCGACGCACACCGACGACGCTTCGTCCTCCTCGCGCCGTGGTGATCAGGTGGACGTCTACGACGCGGCGGGGCTAGCGACGGTTCCGCCGCTCGCGACGACGGCCCCACCGAACCGTGCATCCTGTGCGCACCGGTGCGCCACCCACCTGCCCCTCATCATGGTTGCCGTTTGCATGCTGATCGCCATCGCGGGCAACATTCAATACGAGATCCGCATCGTGTACAACGCCGCCGCGGACACCGTGCAGAATCTCCGGGGCGGCACGTCCACGGCCACCGACACCGCTTCGGCCACCACCACCGCCACCTCGGTGACCGTTGCCAACAGCACAACAGTGGCCTCCCCGTCACCCACGGACACGACCACCACGACGAGTACGCCAACGAGTACGGCAAGCCCCACCGATGCATCGACCCCGTCGACGACGGCCGCGCCTCCGTCGCTTCCGGCCTCGGCGACGACGGTAGGAGGTCGGTAGGACCACGACGTTTTTCCGTTGCTTGCTGCGGTCGGCGTTGAATTGTCCACCGCTCTTCGATGAGGCCCCCGTGACTAGTTTGGATGAGGTCGATGACGTCCCCATGAGCCAAATTAGGGACGTGGTGTTTG
>ERZ1292630.1432-Hain-H41-02um-R3-1432-length-23524-cov-8_pt1 | contig 23524 bp, 8 predicted proteins | sample MGYA00564408_ERZ1292630 | MGnify/ENA primary metagenome ERZ1292630 (study PRJEB36523, sample SAMEA6512641) | groundwater metagenome | collected 2019-01-08 | study: AquaDiva: Metagenomics assemblies of 32 groundwater samples
TCACTGTTACACTGGGCTGATCGCCGCGACTGTTTTTTTTTCTTTTGTTAATCAAAGGAACAACAGGTACAGGGAAGGGGGACCGGGAACCCTACTGTACAATACGAACCGGACGATCATGCGCTGTCGGGGCTGGCTGTTTGGTTGCCTGCTCGTCGCCGCCGCCGTCAGCGTCCTGCGGGCACCACCCTCGCGACCACAGACAGCAGCGTCCACCGTCGTCATTTCTGTTGAGAGGGGCGATGACGACGCGAAGGCCGTTTCATCGGATCTTCGGCGAGGCGGCAACACGGGGGGGGAGGATCGGCGTGGCGTGGTGGAGGGTGGTACAAGACTCTCTGTACCGCACCGATCAACCACCAACGCGGCGGCTGCTGGCGATGTGGCGGACCCTCAGACCTCTGCGGAGGGAACGACGAGAAGGAAGGAGGAGGTGGCGGCCCCGACTCGTGGTAGCAGCCTCAGCGTTGAGCTTCGGCGGCTCCTCGGCACTTCCGGAATGCGCTCGCTGCTCATTGTTGGCGCCGGCGATGCCGCCGACTTGTACACCTCGCTGTGTCATGCATACCGCAGCCACGACGCAGAAGTAGAAGCTACAGAAGCCGCCGAGAAGGGCGAGGGGAGACGGTCTTGGTGGTTGTCGCCACCACCGCTGGAGTGTCCCCGGTTCGAGGACCACATTCACGACGAACGCCTCATCGCGGACGCAGACGCGAAGAACGAAAGTCGCAAACCGGTGCTGATGCGGTTTTGGTACTGGGCGAGAGGCGACTTGCCGCTACAGGGATTATCCCGGAGTTGGCGGAGGGGGAGCGGCCGGGGCGAAAAAGATTCAGCAGGCGGGGAAGGAGGACGCCGCGATGACGAGGGAGATGATGCGGATTCCCCGAGTCACGTCGTCGTCGGGCGAGGGCTTCTCGATCTCTACTTGTTCAACACTCATCCAACGAACGTGTCATCGCAGCTAGGCAGCGCTTTGCGGCAACTGCAGTCGGCGTTTCCCAAGGCGAAACTGTTTCCGTTGCTCCCACGATTTGTGCCGGAACGGCCTTTGCACGTTGGATGTTTGAGCCTTCAGCGTCAGCGTCATTTACGAGATGAACTGCTCCGAGCGTTCGCTTCGACTGGCGCGACGGTTGGTGGTGGTGGTGGCACCACGGCGGCGGGGGCGGCGAGCGCCTCCCCTCCCCAAGTAGGGGGTATCATTGACCTGTGGCCCACGACCCGCACATGGCACAACCGACGCTTCGACTGGCGAGGCCTGGGTCTCTCTCAGCCGCTCGACTACCATCGACTGAGTGCCTTGGCTTTGGACGTGATCAGTGGTGCCCGCAAGGGGACCGTTTTTTTGGCCGGCCGGAGCACCCATCCTCCTCCGTGGGACAGTGGTCGTCGCTGTCGCTGTGAGCTATACTTTCCATCGTGGTGTTCGAGTGATGAAGCATCCCGGGGAGTGCCAACGCAACTTTGGAACCGCAGCGTCACAACGGCCCGGCGGCGGCGGTTCATCAACGCCTTTTTGGAAGGCAACAAAAACGACAGAAAGCGTGGACTCGATGGGGATAGCGGAAGTCCGCGACGCGGCGTAATACCGACACCGGGAGTCAACGTCACGTGGGGCGCGGTACCTTGCAACCCGCAGGTCGACGCAGCGCTATCCACGCGGAGGTCGCCAGCGTCAAGCCCAGCCACGGACGATGCCGCTGCGTTCCCTGCATGCACCCCTCGGATGCTCGGGAGCCCGTGCGGACCGCTGCCCCCTTCACCGGATGACGCGCACGCTTGGATCCTTCGCCAGTTGGGCACGCGCTGGCCGCTAAAGCCGCAATATTTGGAGGTCCCTTGCAGCAAGTACGCCGAGGAACTCACCCCGGCGGAGGAGCAACTCGAACCCCTCGGCGCGCCTCGCTGCCTTGTGTTCTTCGGCCGCCCGGACTTGGACCTGTCTGCATCGCAGGACAACATGCCCGACGTCGACCTTGAGGAATGTTTCGCCACGCGTCGAGTCGAAGCCGTGCAAATCGGCTCGTCGCATCAAACCTTTGGGGTACCGATGTACCACGACCTGTTCAAGGACCTCGTCAACGATCCCAAAAAGTCATACGTTGGATATTCATGGGAGCCGCGCGACGATGTTTGGACCCTCTACTTTGAGGGCCGCCGCGTCTGGGAGTTCCGTTGGGACGCGGTTGCCGATGTGCAGCGTCGACCGAACATCGCCGCGATGGTTCCAGTCGCCAAAAATTTCACACACCTGATCTTTGGCACGGGTGAGTGGGGTCTCACGATCTACGACTGGACCGCCAGCGACGTCGCAGCGGCAGCGCGGCGTTTCGTGTCTTTTTTACTTGACAATGTCACTCAGGCGGCGCCCAGTCAGCTTCAAATTATTCTACAGCTCGGGGTGTATCACTACGGAAGACCCATGGGTGGCACGCGGCCGGACATCTGCGTGGAGGAGTACCGGACAGAGATGTACCGCGAGGCGTTACTTTGCGGCGCGTACGACGCCTACACCTCATCACGTCGTAGCGGCGGCGGGCCCCCACCAACGACTTCGACGCGCCGGCAGCGACGGCCCCGACAACGCGATGAGGAGGAGGAAGAGGAAAACGGTGGTGGTGGAGGAGGAGCAGGCGGGGGTGGGCGGAGCGACGACGAGGGACCATCATCATCGGTGCTGCCGCCTGCTTGGCGCGACACCGGGTTCAAATACTTCAACCTGAAGCCGTTGACGAAACAGCCCTTCGTGGAGGAGGCCGTCGGTTGGGATGGGTCTCACTACATGGACTACTCCCCCGCATTTTTCATCTTCTACGCGACGCACGCGACAGGCTGCCGCGATCACATTTTTGAACATACGAACGCAGTGGCCGCGGAACCCTTCGTCCGACGCAGCGCCCCGTCATCCGCTCCTCCTCCGCCCCCCGTCTGTGGTCCGTTGAATTGCCGCCATCCCGACCTTCGGGTCTCTCGAGAACCGCCGCCGCCGCCGATCAGAAGGGGAGGAGGGGAGGGCAGCAGCAGTGGCGGCGGCGCGTCGACCGTCATCGAAGACGCGCTGCGTCACGATCCTCGCTACTTGGGATTGCCGACCACACGAATTTGTGGCTGCAAAAAATATTCGTGCAACGGCGATGACGAGCGCATTTTGAGTTACTATCAGCACCTGTCGGCGAAGCGGCGACAGAAGCTCAATCTCACCTTTAGGATCGGTCACTGATCACATTGTTTTTTTTTCCCCCCCCAGGAACATCACAACGGCATTCGTGGTAGTTTTCCAGCGCGGAAAGAAAACGGCGATTCTTTTTGATGTTTTTTGTGTTTATAGGTCGTCAGAGGAGTGCGGGTTTTTTCCCCCAACGGTTTCGAACCCATCGGGCCATCCTATGCGACGGCGGCATGCCTCCTCCTCCTCCTCCTGCGCCTCGTCGCGGTGGCTGCGTCAACCACCGTTGAGGACGATGGCGGAGGCGCGGCGAACGGCCTCCTCCTCCTCCTCTTCGTCGCCTATGACCGACGTTGTGGTGATTGGCGCGGGCATCATCGGCAGCTGCACCGCGCTCGAGCTCCGTCGCGCCAACCCGACGCGACGCGTGACGGTTGTCGACAGCAACGCGTTTGCGGGCGCCGGGACGACGTCCTTCTCGAGCGGCATCATCCGGACGTTTTATTCTGTCCCGGAGACGACGGCGTGCGCTTGGGAGTCGTTTCTCATTTGGAACCACTGGGAAGATTACATCTGTCAAGGCGGCGGCGTTCCGCGGCGCGATCCACGTGGGATGGCGTCCATGCGCAAAGTTCCTGGATTGATCCTGCGATCGCCCAACTCGGCGGCGTTTCTCGACGGGTTCCTCGCTCAAGCGAAGGTCTGCGGCATTCGAGCGGAGGAGCTAGACTATGCCACCACCAAGGTGCTTGGCGAACGGGCGGGATGGGACGTGTCGAAATCGTTTTCGCCGGTCCGGATCGACGATCCCGACTTCGGCAACCCTGTCGCAGGACAACGCATCGAAGGAGCCGTTGCCGTCCCTGACACGGGGTATGTGTCGGACCCGCAGCTGGCCACGAAAAACGTCCAGTTTGCGGCCGAGGCGCTCGGCGTTGAGTTTAAATATTCGGCGCTGGTGACGGATATCCTGACAGAAACCACAACAGGTGCTTCATCTGTGAAGGGTCATCGACGAGTGGAAGGGGTGCGGTTTCAAGATGGCACGCAACTTCTCGCTCCCATCGTCATTAACGCCGCGGGGCCGGCGTCAAGCCGCGTGACCCAATTGGCGTTTCCACACCAACAGGAGAATGACATGACGGTGACCACCCGACCTCTCCGAGCCGAGTGTGCGGTCGTGGACGCCCCGCCTGGTATTAACCTAGACGTTGACGGCGTCGTGAGCTTCGATTTTGATCTCGGAGTTTACTTCCGACCAGAATTTGGAAACAGACTGTTGATTGGAGGGCTAGACCTACCCTGCGACGACATGGACTGGGTCGCACCGGACGCGTTGCGCGACATGTCCACATCGTTCACGCACCAGTGGAAGTCGCACGTCTACCGCATGGCGTTGCGCATGCCCACTCTCGGTATTCCTCAAGGCAAAGGTGTTCGCGGCGTGGTGTCGACCTATGATGTGACCGAGGATTGGTCACCGATCGTAGACGGCAGCGCCCTGCCGGGCTACTTTATGGCGATCGGGTCGAGTGGAAACTGCTTCAAGATCGCCCCGTTCCTAGGGCACTTGATGGCCGCGGTCGTCGACGGTCAAGCCAGCGTGGACTTGCATCGATCGAAGCTTGGACGGTTTTCGACGAGTGTGTTTTCCCGATCGCGGCGGCCGTTCCTCATTACGGGCGGAGTTGCCGGCTAGGGTTATTTTTCTTTTTGGATCGTCGGTCCATCGTCGTCCAAGTCAGACTCCCTCCTCCCCCATATCTCCAACGTATGGGAAGGGAAGGAAACATCAATAGCGACGAGCGGTGGTGTGTCATCGATCGAAAGTGAGAGGTTATTCAGATAGAGAGGGATCCCATTTCGATGAACGTTTACGGAACAGAAAAGTTAGTTAACACCTCATCGTCAGCATTTCGTTCGTTCACGACGGTACTTTTACAGTACGGGCCAAAATGGTGGTGCGCGGACTCTCCCCCCTTGGATCTTCTTACACGAATTCAGTCGCACCATCATTTTCGTACACGCCTTGACAAAGCGCAGACAATAGGAAAAGATGAAGTTTTTAATCTTCGGTCATAAGGGTTGGATTGGTCAGCAGGTCATCGACGCCATCTCGCAAGTTGGCCACGTAGCAGTGGGGGCGACAGCGCGAGCGGATGACGAGGTGGCCGTCATGCAAGAGCTTGCGCTGGTACAACCTGATCGAGTGATCTCGTTGATCGGCCGGACGCGAGGGGCCGGGTTCACGACCATCGACTATCTCGAACAAAAAGGTAAGTTGGTGGAGAACGTCCGGGACAATTTGTACGGCCCCCTCGTGCTCGCGCAGGCGTGCAAAGTTCACCAGGTGCACTTGACGTACATGGGCACGGGCTGCATCTTCCACTACGACAACACGGAACACACGATGGCAAACGGCGTCGGCTTCGCGGAAAGCGACAAGCCAAATTTTTTCGGTTCGTCTTACTCCACCGTGAAAGGATTCACTGATCGCCTGTTCCACGTCATGTTCGACGATAGTGCGCTCAACGTGCGCATTCGGATGCCGATCACTCCTGACGATTCCCCATACAATTTTATCACGAAAATCGCTAATTACGAGCGGGTGGTCAATATTCCAAATTCCATGACGGTTCTACCTGCGTTGCTCCCGATATTGGTGGACATGTCCGTGAAGCGAGTGACTGGCACAGTGAACCTAACCCACCCTGGCGCGATCAGTCATAACGAGGTGCTCGCTCTCTACAAAAAGCACGTCGACCCCGCGTTCACTTGGAACAATTTTTCGGTCGAAGAGCAAGACAAGATCCTTCTCGGCGCACGCTCGAACAATCTGCTCGACACCCAACGGTTGCTGTCCCTTTACCCTCACGTCGACGACATTCACACCGCCGTTGAAAAGGTGTGTCAACAAATGGCGGCAAAGTTTCCTAGCGGCATTACGACACCGTCACGAAAGGCACTCTATCGACAAGGTACCGTGGGAGGGTGTGCGTAACCGACGCAAAAAGTATTTGTTGCATCGTGCGTGGTTCGTGTGAATGAATTCATATCCGAGAGAGAAGGAAGCAGTGGTTTCGTTTTTTCCGCGCCTTCTGTCAAAAGATTTGATTGGGGGAATTTTTCTTTGCGAAGAGAGGAGACGCCTTTTGCTTTTTCACACATCACCTTAGTGGTACCGCGAAATGGTATAAACGAAAGCAGATGCAAGCGGACCGGGGCCACATGCTGGGCACCTGGACTTTCGAGCTGAACCGCTCAACGTCTCCTTCCGCCACGCACATCGAATCGCCGGCTGCTGTAGTCTATCGTCGGTGCCCCGCTCTCTCTCCTAGCCGCGCCACCACGGCGGAGAACAGGTACGAGAGCATGTCTGGAGCAACCTTCCCCTGGCCGCGCTACGCGGTGTAATCAGTCTGACCGATCTCGTGTGATCCGTTCTCTTCTCTCTCTCTCTCGCTCCGTAGATAGATTCCCTCATTTTTTTCCTCCGTATCTCTCGTCACACGCGCTGTGATATGAAAGCTGTCGTCCGCGGCTCTCAGCGTTGTGATGTCAGGTTCCTCTGAGCACCCACAACGACGATTGCAGCAGCAGTGGCTCCCAGGGGGGGCGGTATCGCCCTTGAGGCTGTTGTTACTTGTTGCGGTCGGCGTCATCGTTACCGTCAGCGCGGCGCCTGTTGAAATCGGCATCCCATGCTCCGTGGCCGGGGTCATTACGGTGCCCCGTAGCATGGACGTCTCGGCGCTACTAGCTGTGACCGTGCCGCAGGATGGTGCCAGCGGCACTAGGCAACTGCTGCTGCCCAACCAGACTCTGCGGTACACTATTTCCGGGTGCCATTCGCCGCGACACCCGCTTCAGCGCGTGGTCATCACGAGGTCCACTGCCTTCGCTGCCTTGGTGGTCATCCAATTGGTCCTTCGGGACAGCTGCCTCGCTGGCGTGTCCGTCAACGGTGACGCGGCGGAAGGGATGCCGCGACTCATGGTGACCCTCGTCAACAGCAGTGCGCCGCTCTCGACGTCCAGTCACGTGGTCGACGTCGACGTCGCAGTTTTGCAAGACGGCCACTTGCCGCCGTCGTCGTCGTGCGCGCGAGCGACCGTGAGCACTGCCTTACCTTTCCCAGGGGGGGCGACCTCCATCAGCAATAGTTCTTTTCTCCTTCGTGGATTGATGCTGGATGAGGGCGGTCTTCGTTTGGCCTCACTCCGGCTCAGTCACACGGCCATCGTGGTCGACAATTGCACCCTCATCGGCGAACGCATCGCACTCGACGTGAGCGACGTTACCTTGGAGCAGGGCTCGTCGCTACTGGTGGCGCGGTCGCGACTCATCTCAAGCTGGCTCATTTGCATGGGGCCGTCGTCGGCCACCGCCACCATGTACACGATCGCACTGAGAAACGTCCGTATCGTGATTACCTCCGGTGGCGACAACGACGATTCGAAGCCGATGATTCCCGCCTACGATGGGGGGGAGGCGGCAGGGCTGATGGGTGGGACGTATCAAACTGACAAAGAAGGTGGAGGCAGTGGTGGATGGCTGCTCCCGTCGGCGGTTACCTATGGTGCGATAGCCATCATGACCTCCCGTGTCGTCGGGGAGGGGTCGTACGGAAGTATATTCAGCGGCCCCGAGCGGTGCACCGTGATCGCGATCTTACTCGAAAAGGTGTCGTTCCTGACTTGCGACGACAACACGAGGACGACGATGGGAACGACCGCAGGCAATGGCTCTTCACAAATGAAGCCTCCACCTTGGCTATTGATCTCCGACGTCGTTGTTTCCGTTTCTGGTCTCATCGTGGGCCAGTCGCAGTCCGTCCACGCATTGGTCATCGACGGCGCATCCTCGTCGTTTCCAGCCTATCCCGCTGTAAGCGGCGGCCTGGCCCATAACGGCGCCGACGACGACGAGGCACAACAGCAGCCAATAGCCCTTCTGCGGAATGTCACGTTTCACACGTTCGGACGCGGCCATCTGATCATCATCCGCGACAGTGAACTCCGTGGATTTGCCATTCAGAACGCGAAACGCCTTGACGAGCCTGCGGCGTACGCGCTCTTCGTCGACAAGAGCGGTACCGGTCCCTCCTCGGCCGTCGTGGCGCTGACGAATGTTGTTCTGTGGGACGTGCGACTGGGAGAAGAAGAAGGGGGTGAGGGGAGGGGGTTTCCGTTTGCCATGGAGTGGAGCAACGTGACCGTTCACGCGGGGTCGATTCACACGTCGACCTCATTTGGCGGCTTCTCCACGGTGAAATCCACCTTGCTGAATGTGGACATGGTCGTCGATCATGCCCAACTGAATGGCATGCCCATCGTTCTCGATCGAACGGTCCTCGTGGACAGTCAAATTCAGTGGCGGTATGCTCACCATCCCGCCGAGGTCCGACTTCAACAGTCAACGTTCACTCGATCCCGGTTGCTCTTTTACCGGTTACTTTTGCAGCGACAGGATGTTTCATGGAACAGCCCGCTCGCCGGGGTGACTGTCGTGTTGTGTCGGTTTCAGGCCTCCTCGACGGCGTTGATGTTCGTTGAAAGCACCCTCGATTATCGCGTTCGCAATTGCTTCCACCCGCAAAGTACCGGCTTGGCCTTGCCGATTCACGGCATGTGGATTGACCGCACATCGCTAATAGGAGACGGGGACGACGATGAAACGACTCAAGTTAATGTTGACGCAACAACACTGGGAGCCACGAGAAGCGGCGCCCTTCTGCTGCTGGATAACACCGCGCCTCCTCTGTTGCAACTGTGCAACGTCAACATCACTGTATTTGGCAGTCCCGACCAATTGTATTCGGGGTCGAACCGTTGCGCAGTGCACGGCATCCGCTTCTCGGATGTGAAAATGCGGAACGGGGCACGGTTGATTCTTTCCGGTCATGGAGGCGAAGGGGGAACGGCTGCCCCTGGTGGGAGGGGCAACGATACCAGCCGTGCTACTCGCATCATCGTACAGGGCCTCGACACCCAGTCGACTTCTGTCTATGGCGTGTGGTTCGAGCAGCTGGACAACGACGTCCAAGCACAACCGACGTCCACACTGACGACGACGACGACTACCCCGTTGTCCTCCTCGTGGTCGGCTCGGCAGTCCTCGATACTGATCACTGACGTTGAATTCGTCATGCGGTCCGCCAGCCCGTCTGCCATGGTCATGTCTCAGTCGACCGTGCGTCGATTCATCTTACACAGAGTGTCCTCCTCCTCCTTCGCAGTCTTGTCCCTCGATACGACGTCGATGCGAGACGCGGTCATCCAGGCGTGGATGGGACCAATGAAGGACGTGAGCCTGCGAAATTGCTGGATCGACCATGACGCCCTGTCGCCGGTGGTGGTGGCGGTCTCCACTCCCACTGCCGGCGCGGGAGCGATACTGCTGCTGCAAAACGTCACCATGGCTGATTATAGCCGCATCACGTTCAGCGGTGTCGTCACCGACAATGCGCTGAACGATCTGACCTTCAAAGACGTCCGCATCCTTTCGTCGTCCGTCTTGCTTCTGTCGAGATCGTTCTTTCACGCGGAGGTGACAGCTGCTTCCCCAGAAGTGTCACTTTTGTTCATGCGCGACGTGTCTATTCTTGGAGAAGGATCCGCGATGGCGATCATGGACACCACGATCAGTCTCGAAAAAACAAACTGCATGGGGCAAAATGCGATCGATCCCCACGAAGTTCGCGCTGTGGACGTCGTCGGCGTGCAGCTGGAGGATGGTGCTGGGATGTACTTCTGTAACGTCACGGTCATCGCCGCCGGGTCCTACAGTCACCTGTACAGTGGGCCGAACCGATGCGCGGTATTCGGTGTATCTCTGCGTCGCATCAACATCACGCGGCAGAGCGTTTTGCTGCTCGAGGGGCTCGTCCCGCGAGTCACCGGGTTGAAGGACACAACCGCCGTCCGCAACGTGTCCGTTGGCAGTGGTGCTGACGCTGTGCTTGTGGATGCGACGAGTGCCTTCACCGCGACGATTGTCGGCGGCGGCACTGTATCGCTTCCCAACCTAGAGGCGTCGATCCCTCCTATCGTCACTCCTTCAGCGACGTCGATCGCCGAAGCGACACCACCACCTCACAGGACATGCGGTGCCCTGCGCAAGGCGCTCCTCCTTTTACCTACTGCTGCCGGTGGTGTGAGCTGCTCGAATGCGGCCAGCCTTGGGGCGACCTTCGCCTCCTGGGTCAGCGACGTCCTACTTTGCAATGATGCCGGAGCATCGCGCATGATCATGACCTGTCCCGTCGACTTGACGTCACCTCCTCGGCGCGATTCGTTCACAGTGTCCCCAACGATCACACAAAAGAGGAGCGAATCAGAACATACTGCGTCAGCGACGAGGACCGTACGACCTGCGGCGCACCCTCCTCTTCCTTCGCCTCAAGAGAGCCCCTCACTCCTCACGTCCCAGCCCACTACGGTGTACCCCCTTCGCCGCACCCTTACCGCATCCGCCACCAAAGTGCCGGCGGTCGGTGGCATTGGGGGCGATCATCTTCGACTGGCGAGAACTAGGAGTCGCAGTCGTGAAGCGAAATTCAACCTGTCGTCGGTCCCGCCTGAGGAGAAACAGAGGGTGGAGGCCGCGAAGGCCGCGGCGACAACGTCAGCCACCGCGGCGGGGGCTACTCTTGCCGTGGTCAGCGCCATCGCCGGGCCCAGTTCCGGTGCCGCGTCGACGACGGCAACGAGTCTCGGTCGAGTGCTGCAAATGCTCGATTGCACACTGACCGTCGGGTCGCCGGATGGTGGCCACGTCGACGTTGAGGACGTCTCGTTCGTGTGGGCGCGCGGGCGTGGTATGCAGCCATCCGCCGCGATCGCCTTGGGATCGACACTGACGGTAATCCTGTTCAGCACGGCTGTCGCTTCGCGGCTACCGACATCCGAAGTCGCGAAGGCGGTGCTCGCCACGGTGCTCATGTACTACGGCCCCAACACGGTGGGGCTCGCGGCCCGCGTACTATCCACGGAGACACCACCGTCAGTGGGAGGCGACGAGATGTCCACTTCGGTGTCGCTATCGATCGCGGGATTGGCGCTCGGGTGTGTATGGCTGACGATCGCGGCGATGGGGAGGTGCATCGCGATGGCAACGTGGACGCCGGCAACCACCGACCCTTCGAGTCGACTCCGCGCGCTGGATGCGCTGGTGGATGGTGCGCGGCAGCCGGAGCTGAGCGCGGCGCGGCGCCTCCACGCGATCGTCGACGTCACCGTCGCAACTGCCGGCGCCGTTCTCAGTGGTGTCCGGTATCGCCGCGCGGCCACCTGCGCGGTTGGCGCCCTCTCTATTGTCGCGCTCGTCGCCGTGCAGGTCGTGTACGTCGTCCGCGTGCGACCCTTCCTGTGTCCACGAGACTACCTGTGGGCAGCTGCCAACGGCGCCAGTCTGAGCATCGTCGCCACCTTGGCTGGAGCTAGCATGTTGGCGACAACCTATTCGACTCCGCTCGTCCTCGCGACATCCTACGCGAGCGCCGCCGCCACCGTCGTGCTCTACGTCCAGGCCGTCGTGGAGGGCGTCGTGGCGATTCGGCGTTGGTGGGCGAACCATCACGGTCAACAACGGTCGAGTGATCCGGTGGGGGGCGCTGCTGAAGGGGAGGGAACGCAGCTCGACGAAAGCCCTCCCCCGATCGACCCTTCATTCGATATGCCGCTGCTGATGACCATCCCGACTGACCGTTCTGGGGTGAAACCAACCCGCCCCGCCGTGGGCAAGAACCCTCTCGAAGCGTTCTAGGAAAAGGGAGGGGTCCGAGAAAAGGGGCCTTTTCAGTACCTCCAAGAGTGAGAAGCGAACTGCTGCTCGCCGCATCCGGTGCGTTCCCCGTTTTGTGTTAATGATCGGCTGCGCGCGCAGTGAGACGATGATATTTTGGGGGGAAACGTAATTTGTTGACAACTCATCCGATGACGTCATCGCCAACACTGACAGTTAACCACCCGCTCTTTGTGGTGCGTCTCGCGCGACAATGCACCAGCAACCCCGGCCAGCCACCTCGAAGGCGGCGGCCGCAACCACCAATGCAGCGTTCGCGCCACTGGGAGCTGCCCCTCTCCGTCGTCCGGTGCCCACTACGCCTCGCGATGCCGCGAGCAGTTGTGCCTCGACCATCCCACGGTCGGCCCCGCCCCTCTATCCAAGGTCGACCGACCGCACCTTGGCGCTCGATGCGCGCTTGTTGAATCAACCGCCGACGCACGCGACGATGGCATCGACGTCGCCGCGGCCTCCTTTTCACTCCCAGCAAAGGGCCGGCGATGAGACGACGTCGAGGTTACCGCTGTCGTTTGCGGTCCCTCCTGCGGTGCAGTCGACGACGACAACAATGGCGGCGACGGCGGCTGCCACCTCCGGCGGCCTCATCCCGCGACGTCACGAGGATTACCAAGGCGGCAGCGAACACTATCCGAATGATGGAGCCCGACCAGCAAGTGGCCCCGCGCCACCGACGCGAACAACAGGTTCGCCGAGCCGAAACAGCCGTCGACGGCGACGACCCATCAAGATGTCGTCCCTGGAGCCGCTGGACCCATCCTGTGTGCCCTTGGAGACGCAAGCATTGGTCATCGGCGCCTCCGTGGCCAACATTATTAAGGAGTTCCGCGTCGAGGGCGCGTCGTACGACTCCCTCGCTGTTTACGCCGAGGCCGCCTTCCTGGAGACACTACACGCCACGAGGCACCTCCCGAAGCCCAATCCACTCTGCACTGCGATCGCGTGTCACCTGCTCGACATCTTGACGAACAGCATCGCCGGGGCGGCGCGCCGTCCTTTTCTGAGTCAGTTGAAGTTGGAAGTGTTCTCCGCGGTCTACAAACTAGACGATGCCGCGAAAGAGCGGCTGCTGCGAACAAGACGCCGCGCGCCGCCTTCGGCTTCGCTCATGTCGGCGGTTGTGACCTCGACGGTACCATCGTCGTCGCTTTCGTCGTCATCGCCGCGGCTGTGTCACAGGCCGACGATGCCTCCTTCCGTGTCGTCGTCGGTCTTCAAAGACCACAAGCGCGAGACGTCGGCAACCGCTCCTCCTGACGTCTTGTCTATGCACCTGACCCCCGTCGCAGCAGCTGGCAGTCCCCGACACCCACGCGTGATCCACTCGACGCTCGCCTACAGTCTCGTGTCATCGTCAATGAATGCTTCGGAAAACGTATCGCAACGACAGACGGCCTGTGGGAACCACCCACATGGCGACCACACCCTCGCCCATCACGACGCCCATCACGACGACGCACGGCCGCCGCCACATCTGCAACCCCGTCTCTTTTCTTTACGCTCCGAACCGTCTGCCGCGGGGGAGGAGCGACTGATGGGCCTGTCCGATGCCGGCGCCTCCTTCGTCGTCAACAGCCGCAGCACTGGCCAAGGCATCGTATCGCCCCGGAACATGAACAATGCGTCCACCTCGATGACCGCGTCGTACCATCCAGACGACGACGGCGACCCAGACGCTCAACGGGCGAGTCATCATCACGACGTGGAGGCCATTCATGAGCTTCTTGACAACAACGTCACCTTCTTTCAGGCATGGCAGAACGAATCGCAGTTGAACGCCAACCTCAAGGCACAAATGGACGCCGTGGACATCCAGCAGGCGAAGCAGCAGGTCGTCCTCGGCCGCATCATCCGACGCTGGCAGCTGATGCTCGTCGACCGACTGTTTTGCGCGTGGCGGAGCTACTCGAAACGGAAGGACGACCGCCTCGATAGCATGCTCGCACCATTCGTGACCACGCGGCGCTCGTGGGTGCTCCGTTGCGCGTTCCTGGAGTGGAGAAAGAACGCAGCGGATCAAGCGACGGAGCGCCTCATCGCGGAGATGAAGGACGAAGCGACGGACATGCGCCGATCGCTTGAACGGGCCACACGGTCCTCGGAGCTCGCGGTTGGTGAGCATCAACAGTCGAGCAAGGCGCTTCGCGACGCCAAGGAAACGATCCATCGGCTCCGCGAAGAGTTGGATCAAGCGAACAGCGGCCTCGCGCTGCACCGCCTCCGGATCGTTGAATTGAAGCAAGCGGCCGCGCGTTGGAAGGCACGTGCCGTCGAGTTGGCCCACTGTGTGGTGCTCGGCGGGCGACACGCAAAGGTACGTTCGAAAGCGCTGCGCGACGCGTGGTACTTTGTGCGCGGGCCTTCGCAACATGGCTTCACGGCGGTCCCTGAAGGGGGGAGCTCTACTACTACTCGAGCCGCCGCGTCCCCGCGACTTGCAGGCACCGATGGTGGAACGGTGCCCCCGTCCCGGGCTGGCAGCGGCAACAACCTGACCCTTGCTCTGCCGCCCTTTTCGTCGCCAAGGAACTTGGTTTCCGCAACCGCCGTTCCGAGCGAGTCGAGCGGGATATCTCAGCTGCTCCTCGCCAAGCACATTGCGTCCCTCCCAGACATTTTGCAGCGTGAAGCGAGAACGTTTGCCTCGGCAAGGGCCGTTCGATGCTTCCCCGCGGAAACACTGCTATTGGTGTGGATCAACTCGCTCTTGTCCGAATCCGTTTTGTGGAATCGGCTGAGCGGAGCGACGGCGGCAGGGACGGCCGGACAGACGGATGGCCCTCTGGATTGTCCCGGCCCGTCAGTCGGCGGAGGGCCGCAAAACGGCGCCCTGTCACCGACTTCGTCGACGTCGTCGGCGGAGAGTACTTCCACACTGACGCCTCCGCCCGTCATCTTGAGGTCCTTCGTCGACCCTGGCTTCTGCGACGGCACGGTCCTGGCGTCCATCGCGCACGCGCTCGGTGCCGTGGACACGCCTTTGGGCAACGAAATCGTTCACTCGCTGATTTCGCAACAAATCTCAGCCTCGGATGTTTCTTCTCCCCCCGCCGTGGTCGGCACCGGAGCAGCCAACAGCGGACCGCCGCATGCGTCTCATCAGCGCCGCGCATCGCTCAAGCGGCAACAGCAGCTCGACATCTTCCTGCAGCAGCACGCCAAGGTGACTCAAATGCGGGAGGCGATGGCGGGGACGGCGGCCGACTCCCGCGGCGTCTACCATATTCCACTCGAGCTCGTCCTGCGCGCGTTCCATGGCATCGACGCGGCGCTGCGCGTGAAGAGCGCGCTGCAGCTGCTCACGGCGACGCTGGACCACGGTGGTGGGGACGACGACGGACCCTTTGGCCTGACGCCCGCGGACGTGTGCGCGGCCACCAAGCCAACGGTGCTCGCAGCGTACTTGGCGTTGGTGCTGTCGCACTTCGTCGACGGGTCCATTCATCGATTTTCGTACGACGGAACGAGCGCCGCGCTGGTGCTGGCAGCTGGAAATATGGGCGGCGCTAGCGGCGGCATCCTTCCCCCCATGTCGCCGTCGTCGTCGTCGGTGGGCACCGTCGAGCAGCTCAACCGGCTCGAAGCCGACACGCAACACAAACTCGCGGACATCGCCGCCGCAATCGGTCTTTCCTACGACACGTCGACAGGTACCTTCGGTCACGCCTTTCGGCACACCACACGCGGCGACCGCCACGGCGCCACTCGGGGCGGACCCGTGCTGCTACTCGAGAGTGAAGACACGGTTGATGGAGGCGGTGACCTACTGTCGACGGGCGACGGGGACGTCACGACACCTCCCGCGCCGCCGAACGCAACCGCCGCAGCGAAAGTCACGACGACCGGTGACGAAAATGGCGCCGACGCTGCGGCCAGCAGCAGAGCGGCCGCAGGAGGTGGCGGTGGTGGTGTTGATCCTATCGCGAAGGAAGGGAACGAAATGCTCTTGCTGGAAAAAGCCCTCGCGCAGAAGCGGCATGCGGCCACCGAGTGGACCTTCGTGTCCCAGAGGCTGATGTCACAGCTCGGATGGAACAGTCAGTCGCTCATCCATTCACCCGCGGGGGCCGGTGCCCTCGTCTCGCAAGGTGCAGAGCAGCCGCGCAACGGTTTCCGAGGCGGCTCGGTGGCGACGAACGTGGACGCCGCAGAGCCCGTCAACATCCAGGTCACGGCTTTAGCGGCGCTGCTGAACCGATGCGTGGCCCCGCTAGGGCCAAAAATTATGCAGTGTGCCGGAGAATCCTTCGATGCCTCCTCATCGCTGAGCTCGAACGCTGCAGGGGGCGCCCTTCTGCCGACCGCCCCGGCCCAGCCTTCCTCGTCTCTTCTCACGCTTGATTCTACACGAGCGCCGAACGAATCGACGATGCTGGCATTCACTTCTTCTACTTCCGTGGCCGCCGGCGGGACTTCTAATTCATCAGCCTCCTCCGGTGGGCGTTTGCTCGACGCCATCGTGACCGACGTGACCAAACAGTTGGCCGATGAATTGTCCGTGGTTGTGTTCGAAAAAGCGACCCGGTTGCGACAAATCTTCGCATCGTTCGCCAGCAGCATAAATATAGCCGCCGCCGGAAGGCCGCCACCGGCCGCTACGTCGTCTTCATCATCATCGGCAACGGGAGGCGGTGTGGGCATGTCCCATTCCGAGTTCATGCGCAGTCTGGAGCTGAACAAGCTCGTCGACGGCAAAGTCATGCCCCGGAAAGTGGCCTCGTCTTTGTTCGACGTGCTGCTCAACAACGGCGGCGTGTGGCCGAGCGCCGCTGGGAATTCGGCGACTTCCAAGCAGATGAGAGCGGCTCTCTCAAGCGGTGGTGGTGGCTTGCTCGACGCCTCCGCCACGATGGCGTCCTTCTCGCCGTCGCTGTCCCTCGCCGCTAACCCTGGCGGGACGTCATTGAGCCGCACACCGAACAGCGCCCGTCGGAAATCGATGGTCATGAACACGAGTGACTTTGCGTCGGTAAGCCCCACACCGATGGCCGCCGCGGTGGTGGGAGACGTGACGGGGGGCGGCGGAGGGGTAACGGCCGCGATATCGCTTGCGCAATGGGTCGCGACGCTGGTTTACATCGCGGTGGCGCAAGCCGTCGTGCCCCTCATGCTCATCACGCCGGCATTCATCCTACAGGCGCGGCTGCCCCCCGTCCCCGCCCAGCTTCGAACGACCGCGCAGCAGAAGCTATTGAGCTTGATTTCCAACCTGGTCCCCATGTCCGGCACGAGCGCCATGACGGAGGTGCTCGCGGTGGTCTACTCTCCGCCCGTGCAGGCCGTTCTCGCGGAGCACAATGAACGCCTCTTGCGGCTTTTCGAGCGCGCGGCGGGGCAGGACGACGATCCTGAAATGAGCATCGCGGAGTTTATGGTCCTCATGAAGGACTCGCACGTCGAGGACGCCATCACCTCTGAAGCGTGCAGGAAAATTTTCGTCTATTTTACGCAGCAGCACAGCGGCGCTGCATCGACTGGGGGCCACGGCGCAGCCATCGTGTATCGCGAGTTCCTCGAGGTGGTCGTCGTCCTCGCGCTGCAATGCGAGCCCCTCATCATCACGCCAACGGCGGATCGTGTGAGGTCGTTCCTCCGCGGCGGCGGTGCCACGGCGACGGGGGGGTCCTCCAACGTTTCGCCGTCGGTGCAGGCGCTGTCGAGCGATGGCTTCCTTGGCGTTATGGCGAAGGTGGCGGTGAGGAAGCGCTGAAATGGCGCGATGTCCTCTCCACCTTTTCATCATGCCCACCGCACGTCGCAGGGCCCTCTTTGTTTTGTCATCCCTTCTACTGGACCCTTCTTTGTTCAGCGTGTCTCTACCCTAGTAAATTTAGTACACTACTACCACGACTTCATACGACAAAGCGGCACGAATCGCATTGTTTCGGTAAAGGTCCATTGCATCCGCGACGCACTTCTTGTCGCTCCCCTTCGTGTCAACGCACATTGGTCAAAGTGAGGGAGCCCCTTCTTTGTTCTGTCGTCCTTCCTTCCTTCCCGTGTTGTCTCTACGCTATTTGATTGTGGAGGACATTCAGAAGACAAATGATGTCATGGCAGCGGTGAATTCGGAAAGCGGCCACGTCACGGAAGGCGGCGGACGATGTTTTGATTCCTCCGCCTGCGATGTCAAAGGCAACCGCAAGACGGTCGGCTCGCGTTGGCTTTTCTTCTCTGGCAGTGGCGGTGGCCGGCCCGCTTCCTTCCGAACGACCCTTCTCCTCCTCCTCATCGTCACCATCACAATCGTGGTGGTGGTGACGAGACGCAATCCGATGTCAGACGTTGTGACCCAACGCGGCGATCCCTTCAGCGTCATTGCGCCGAAGGATCGTTCCAGGGCAACGACTGCGGCGGCGTTTTCGTCGATGCCGCTCGTTGCGTCGGTGTTGCCTTGGCGTCCGATGTCCGCAGTCGTTCGCCCGGACGGTGATGATACCACCGATGGAGTCGTTACCGAAGTGGAAAGGCGAACACAACAACGACGACGACGACGACGGGACGAACAGAATAAGGGGACACCACGGAGCGGCGGCCTAGTGGAAGAGACAAGGCGACATCAGCTGCTGCTTCCGTTCATCCTGCCTCCTTCCGCTGGAGACGGTCGTGGCGTTGTCGATCATGATGAGGGCTTCTTCCGCATCGTGCACTTCACGGATCTGCACTACGGAGAGGATGCGCGGCTGGACGACTTGACGACGCGGTTTCAGCACATGGTCCTGGACGTGCTGGGAGGCGGACGGCAAGGAGGGAAGAAGGAGAAGGGGGGGGGTAGGGGACGCGACACGAATGGAGGAGTGGTGTTGGCCGCCGCCGCGGGTGCCAACAACGTAGTGGTGCCGGAGGCGGTAAACCATCTCAAGTGGCTACGGTGTCGTCGCGGTCGTCGTTTTCCGCCTGGTCGTCGTCGTCACCACGGCCACCATCGTGGCACGACGCGACAGTTGGGCGATGACGACGATGAGAAGGATCCTCATCCCACAGATGAAAGGGAGGCGGGGGGCATTGGCGGAGGGGTTGATCTCGTCGTCTACGGAGGAGATCAGATATCACAGTACGATCATGGCGCGCCACGGCCGGAAGACGACGACGATGACGACGACGACGACAGGGATGCCGCTGGCGTCCATCCTCCACGGCCCCAGCGATGTTTTGCTCATCGTCGTCGCGTTCCTTTGGCGGCTCGTCGGGATGAGATGATTAAGCCGACAAACCGTAGTCGTCGTCGTCATGTCGAAGAAGCCGACATCGATCGCGTTGAGCGGTGTTGGGCCGCCGCCATCGCGCCAGCCGTGCAGCGCGGCATACCCTTCGCTTCCTTGGGGGGAAATCACGACGACGGCGCCTACGCGTCCGTCACGGATTTGCTAAAGCGTGAATGCCGCACCATCGCGCCCAAGAGCGCTACCGGGGCCACCTACAGCGACCACCACCAGTTTGCAGCCTCGCCGCCGCCGCCGCGGTGCCTAACGAGCCCCACAGGACGCACGACGCTCATTAATATCGCACGGCCCTCCGCTTTCTCAACGCCACCACCTGCCCATCAGCGTACCGAAAGACGATCGCCGAGGCCGGAAAGGATGGGTGGGAAAGACGGCGAGCGGCACCCTGGTGGCCGCGATGCCAACACCTCCGCGGCTAGCGTCGTCGTGGATGTGCAGCTGGTGCTGCTCCAGAGTGTGTCCCACGAGTGGGATCAGTGGTACTACAAGGGATTCGGCACGGTGCCGGACGCCGACGTTTCCGCGTTGGAACAGCAGCTGGCGGGAGGGGGGGGGGGCTCCTCCTCGCGGCTGCTGCGGATTGCGTTTGTGCACGTTCCCCTGCCCGCGGCGATGAACCTCGTCGGTCCGCAACTCCAAGCGCGAGGCCGTCTCCCGCCGCGTCCGCCTCGACGCATCACGGCTGGCGCGCCGAGCCGCAGCTGGCCGCAGTGGTTTGGCGATGCCCGGGAGCCCTTGTGCTGTCAGCTCGAGAGTGTCCCTTCCACCCAACGATTGCAACGCTGGCTCCTAGGCGACGCCCTTGGCACGAGTGGTGGCGATGGCGATACTGGTGGACCGACGGTCGCGGCGGCCGCGGAGCGGGGGTCGTCATCGAGTGAGGTTGAAGCGCATCCCCATCGACGAGATCTTCCCCGTAGGGACGGCCGTCGATTTGGCCGTTCGGCGATGGCCGACATTGTGCTGAGCGGGCACGACCACGGCAACGACTACTGGTTCCGGGCCGTGGCGCCGCCAACGGGCGACGGGCTGCGCGATGACGTCGTCATCCTTGCGCAAGGTCGTAAATCGGGATTCGGTGGCTACGCTGGCGGGCTCATCCCAGGAGCCAGGGTGTTGGATCTCTCCATCGGGCCGCGTCGTCGTCGTCGCGAGGTGCGACGGCCGAATGCATCCTCCTCCTCCGTCTCCTCCCCGCCGTCCGTGTCGGATGATGACGAAGGCGGCGGTGCCGGGGAGGATGACTTTTTACCAGAGGAACACAGAGGGGAGCAGTGGGTCGTCGGTGACTTCGACATTCGCGTGACGTCGTACATTTTGGAAGCCATCGTGGCTCAACCCGCCGTGTCACCTGGCATCAACGCCCATATCCACAGAAACAAATCACCTCAATTGCCGTCTCTCATTCCGGATCTTCTCGGAATCCAGCGAGTTTGGCAGCAGTCCTATGACGTGCTGGGTGCGGCGTCGAAGGAGCAGTTCATTCTCCGTGCGTCGTCGTCGTCGATCAACTCATCATCGAGCGTGCCGCAGCGGGACGGATGCTCCTCCTATCCAATGAACAACAAAGACAAGGAGGACGATGATGCCGCCCCCATGGAACAGACGAGGGGAGACATGAAGGCACGGCGGGGGCTGTCTCCATGGACGCTATTAGCGTCGCAAAGCGAGTGCTGCGGTACCATCGACCGCCGGGCCGTCCTCCTCGCTGGTGGAGCATGCCTCCTCCTCCTCGCCACGGTGGTCGCCGTCATTCCGATGCTCATTTTGGTCACGGCTCTTGTGCAGCGCCGCGTGCCGCCGCTCGGGCCGTAGCTTCTTCTCTTTTTCTCCTATGACAATGAATCGGGTTTTTTCTCTTTCTATCGATTTTGGTGTAAAAAAAAATCAGGCGGCGAAAAATATCAGGCGGCAATCAAAGAAAGATCAGGCGGCGCAAGAATACCGCTGCGTGGCATCGCTCACAAAACAGGTAGTGTCCCCTAGACGCTTTGGACGATTTTACCTGATTGAAAGAAAACATGCAGTTTACCCCTCAGCAGCTCGCTGGCTACAAGGGCTTCTCTCCGGGCGTCCTCATTGGAAATTGGTCCGAAGACGCTCAACTTCGACAAGAGAAGTTGCACCTCGCCCGCATCGCGGCCGCCCAAGGCAACGCGCTCACCCAGCGGCTCCCACTCACCCCGCTGCCCGTGGCGAGCAGTGGTATCCTCGTCGGCAGCATCACGGCCGTGCGCTTTCATACCGGATGCACCACGACTGCCTTGTTCAACAATTCTAGCGGGATCCCGAACGGCTATCTTTCCTTCGCCAGGTCAACGAGAGGACCGACCATCGTCGTGAGCCGCGTTGGCGGAGTGGGTGCCGCACCGGTGAGCGGTGGGTTTGAGTCCACTTGCGAGCGTCGTTCCTGCTGGGTCGCCCATCCCAAGAAGGGCGGGGATGGCGCGGGTGACCAAGCAGCCGGCGCGGGGGGAGCCGGCTCCATGGGGGATGCCTCCCATACAGGAGCGAAGGACCGGGTGACGATGGGCGGGGCCGGAGCGGGGGGAGGCGGTGCCGAGCTGCTCAACGGCGCGCCATTTTATCTCGTGAACGAACTTTTGGGCGATACGGTCTATGTCAACGGGGACCGCAGCACCACGGGCACCTACGAAGTCACCGCGGCATCCGCGTCCACCGGCAGCGGGCTCTGGATCGCCGTCGCCGCCGAGGACAATGCGTCCGCTCAGGCCCGTCGTCAGGGCGCTACCATCCGACCCGGGGAGCCGATTTATCTCCTCCACGCCATGTCGCGGCGGTACCTGTGCATGGCCCCGAAAGGGGGGATTGATGGGGAGCCACTGGCTGCGCTGCTCGAGAAGCCGACGGGATGCTGGACGTTCGCCGCCGCGCCACCTGGCACGTCATTCACCGATCCGCGTGCCACGAAGCTTGATGATTTCCGCCAACGCGTCCTCTCAAGAACAGCCAATGAAGGGCTGAAGGGGCTGGAGCGATCGCTGCGTCTGATGGACCGCGACAAGTCGGGCAGTCTGAGTATCGAAGAACTCGCCCGTGGCTTCTCCCGCCTGGGCATCTCTCTGACCCCCCAGGAGGCGCAGACCATCTTGTTACGGTTTGACCACTCTGGCGACAAGATCATCAGCATCCCTGAGTTTTTCCGCGGCATTCGCGGCAACATGAGCGAAGGGAGGCAACAGCTCGTGGTGCTCGCGTTCGGGCAGATGGACCGACAGCACCGCGGTTTCGTCTCGTTCGCGGAACTCGTCGAGACGTTCCGCAGTTGTCAAGGGGCGCGAAAGCCGCCTCTGAGCGCAGCCGACTTGGAAGCTAGTGTCGCCAAGTTCATAAGCGCTTGGGATCGGAACGCGGATGGCACCGTCACTCTCGGGGAGTTTTTAGAGTACTACGAGGATATCAGCTGCACCGTCGAGCGCGATGACTATTTCGAGCTCATGATTCGGAATGCGTGGCATCTGAGTGGGGGAAGCGGCTGGGCGGAAAATACAACCTGCCGCCGCGTTCTCGTGCATCACGTCGACGGTCGCCAAACGGTAGAAGAAATCAAGAATGACCTCGGGTTGGGGGCACACGACATCGAGGCGATCAAGTCGCGGCTCGTGCAGCAAGGCATCACCGACATTGAGCGCATCGAGCTCACTGGGTAAGCCCGCCTCTTCTGGCCTTATCAAACAGACGTTGAATTTGAACGATCGAATGCGAATGCAAAGGAGTCCCCCCACAACATACGTCGCGCTCATTTTGTCGTACGTCGTGTTGGTCGCGCCCTCAACCGATTTTCTTTCGTCGTCCCTTGTCTCTGTTGGTTCGCTCAGCGCGCTGTGTACGATGTTATTCATTCCTTCTCTCTCACACACACACACTCTCTCTCGTCGTCACACGTCGTTTGTGATTTTCCCCAACTTCCTTCACTCAATCCCCATTGGAGAGAAGGAGTGTGCGTCTGTGCTGTGTGATCTCCATCCCCCCTTCTCAGCGATGTCCTGGCGGCCGACGAATGTAATCGCAAAAAATGTCACGAAATGGTTTTGTCCGTCGGTGGAACATCGACGGGGACGACGAGTAGTCATACATCACTCCGGTCTTTTTTTCCCCTATAAATGCGTTTCGTAACTGCCGCTGTCGCGTTCATTGGTTGCCTCATGATGGTGGCCGCCCCCACCCCGGCCGCGGCCCTCTCCGGCCGTCCCGACGACTACGTGTCTGCGGGACGCAAAGTCAACCACCCGCGTCCGGTGCACCGCCCCCTCCGTCGCGCGGCGTCTCCCAAGCTGACGGCCAAGTCGCCACCTCCGCCGCTGCT
>ERZ1292630.1303-Hain-H41-02um-R3-1303-length-24690-cov-7_pt1 | contig 23520 bp, 23 predicted proteins | sample MGYA00564408_ERZ1292630 | MGnify/ENA primary metagenome ERZ1292630 (study PRJEB36523, sample SAMEA6512641) | groundwater metagenome | collected 2019-01-08 | study: AquaDiva: Metagenomics assemblies of 32 groundwater samples
GAAAGAAGGCGGAGAGCAGGGTGTCCCATCTGTCTTGTTGATTTGCCCTCACCTCGAAGGAGACACGGGACAAGAGGCTGTACCTACCGAAGGTGAACTGGGGGCGAAACAAGAGAGGCCTGGCCGCGTGTTTGACATCCCGTCGTCGCGCAGCGTTACCAACGTAAGCTGGACTTTGTTGCTCTCGTTTTTTTCTCTCGGCATTTCACTCGGCGGTTTAGTTTTCATTTTATTTTTTATCGGAGCCATGTCCGTGCCCACGAAGGTACTCGCGTTGTCAGCTGCTGCCGGTGGCCTCTACGTGTACTACCGTCTCCAGGACTCAAGGCGTCAGTTCCAAATTCGCCTCGCTTGCGGCTCCGTCGTCGCGCTCATGCTGTCCTACGAACTCGGCGTGTTCAGTAGCATTTTGCCCGCTTCGGCCCCGCCGCCGGAGACGATCGTCATAGTCGAGCAAGTGCCGACAAGTGACATCGGCGGCAAGCTAAAGTGGTTTTCGTACGGGACGATCGTCGGTGCGTTGACCGGCCTCTCATTGGTTTCGTCTTCTCGCACTTCGTCGTAAGCGGACAAGGGAGAATTCAGGAGGGGAGGGAGGCATGTGGATCATACCTCCTTCCATTGGGAATTACCGAGGGGAGGAGGTTGGAACGTACCCACGCACAAAGTTACACCCTTGCGGATTGTCCGCAAAGGTGGCTGCTTGATTCACCCAGCTCAGCTTCCCCCAGCGGTACGTTCTGGAAAGTGTTTTTCATTGTCTCCTTGATCTTTGTTGCGCCTTGACTCGTTTTTGCAGGATTCGAAAGTTATTGACTTTCGCGGGGCTTTAAGGCGCTCGTTGAAAAAAGGAATGTTGTATGCGACGGATGATGCGGCCCTGCGAGGAGCCGTGCGGACCGACACGCAACGCTACGTGACTGGGCAGGTTCGCCGTGTGTGCGCACCACGCGACTATGTGGTCCCTTCTGACGGGCTGGTGTTTGACGAGCGCCTTGACACGACGCGCACCTACATGACGTCCCTTCACAGTCCCCCTCGCGAACGTGCCACGGTGGCGCCCCGCTGGGCCGATTCGTCGTCAGGTCGTTCGAGCCGGCAGTACGGTCCCGAGGCCGATTGTACGGATCCTCCGGACGGCCGGCCGGCCGTGGTGTCGTCGTCGCTGTCGCCCACATCATCGTCTACCATCGATAGTGCCACGTTCGACATGAGGAGCCCCGACCTCGACCGGCACTCCCATGCATCTTCACATGGTGCGGTTGAGGAGGAGGAGGAGGAAGAGGTGCGGTGGGGACTTGCTCCTCCCTACCAGCATAGTGGCCCCCCATATGACCGGCCTTCGACGTGGGGAGCGACGAAGAACCACCGCGAGGTCGCGCAGGCCTGGGACTCACCCAGCTACGCTGTGTCTCTTCCTGACGCTGCAGCCTTGACAGGCGACAGAAGACGATCAAATCAAGGTCCGGTAGCCGGACAAGGCTTACGGTCGCGTGTTTCCGTGAGAGAACAAAACCGAAGCTATCGACACAGCCCTTCACGGGACCACGAGTACCGTGCCGCAACGACAATTGAGGTTGATCGGTGCGGCGGCCTTCAGCTCCCGGGCGGCGGGACTGCCTCGCTCCCTTCGTCCTCCTCCTGCGCGCCCCTCGCTCGAGACCTAGGAGTCGTCGGCCATCCGCCGCGGCAACGTAACGGCGGCGGGAGGGAGTCCCCCCTTGACGGCGGAGGGCATCGGAGATCAGACGCACCCGTCCTCCTGCGCGTGACGAACACCATTACCGCCTCGCCTCGAGATAGCACGAATGAGAGATCATCGTGGCGACGGGACGGCATGACCTCCGTGCCTCCGCTCTCCACCGAACACGATTTTCGTGGCTTGACCGAGACGCTGCATCGGGCATCTGCTGCGTCTTCCGCAGCGGCCAAAATGGAGGACCGGTTCACCTGTGCGGTCTGCGCCGCAGTACTGCCTCCTGGCGTCGTCCGCGCATTCTGCCCCATGTGCGGCGTCGCTATTCGTCAGGCTCGACCCTCCCCTCTTTCCCCGTTGTGAAGATAGTACATGCATAGTCTTGTTGTTCCTCCCCCGCCATCACATCACCCGCGTCGTCCACAGGATTGCAACGTCGCTTGACTGACGTTCGTTTCCGGATCTCACGGTAGTCATCCTCTCGTCTTCACGCAGTCTTTTTCCTTTGTTGTGCGTGGAGTTGTGTGCCCCTCACGCGTCGACCGATGGCCGGTGATAGCCCGGCGTCCTTTGACGCCATCGCCGGGCTCTACGAGTTAGTGGCTCACGCATTAGCGAGGGAGGAACGCCGCATGCAATGGCAAGACGACAAGGCGACCACCTCAACGGCGGACACAATTAGCAACTTGCTGACTTCGCCCAGATCTTCCGAGTTGGATCGTCTCGAGAACAAATTGCAAGCACTGGGTGGTGATGAAAGTGAAGTCCACGTGGGCGCCCAGAAAAAAAGGCCGAATGCGGACCGCGTCTTCACATCGCTGCACAAAACACTTCACGCAGTAGGGCCGGCGGAGGCGCCGCCGTCCGTGGACATGGCCGGAGCGGGTCGACTAGCGGCAAAGCTGTCCGCGTTGTGGTCGCACGTGGATGTCCGTTTTGCGGCCGGTTGCATCACGCCGCTGAAGAGTTATTTAGCATCATTTTTGGAGATGTTTCAAACCGACCTTTGGACCCGCGTCGCGGAAGAGGCCAGAATGACCGGCATCGTCACCCGGGTGCGAGCCGCTGCCAGCCCATCGGCCAGATCTTCTGCTCACGGCGCACCCTCTGACGGAACCGAATCGGCTGTGAAAAACCGTCGTTTGGCGGTCGAGTTCGTCGCAGAGGTCGTGGCATTGACCTTGTCCAATGGAGGCCGTGCGGCGGATGGCACCTCATCCGGTGATCCGCGCCGCCGTTGTGAAGAGAATTGGCGTCAAGCGATCCGTCAACGGGATCCTCGAGATGCTGAAAACCGCTGGATCCGCATCGCGGAGGGTGATACCGAGTTGTCATCTGCAGCTGTCGCTGTTCAACTCCTGGAAGCTGCGTCGGACTTTGTATCTCGACCGACCTATCACACCGTCTTGTCGTCGTTGCGTTGCGCAGCCGTGAGGGTTTGGCTTCACATGTTTGACAGTGACGTTCTTCTGGCATCGGGTTGGTTTCGCTCCCCGCTACATAACCTCGACCGGATGGACGGATTGGACATGGACGATCCGACCAAGACGCCGCCGCCGTCATTTGTCATCGACGTCCTCGACCGAGTCGCATTTCACACCGGGGTCACGTCGCGTGAGCTCGCCTCACAGTTTCAAACGTTTCTAGAACTATTTTCGGATCCTTGGTCGGAAGCGATTAGCGACGAGACGGCGACGGAAGCCGACGACGCGACCGCGTCCATGGTTCGGTACGTCCGCCGCGCGGGTCACGTGGTCGACGCCGCCTTTTTCCTCCTCGTATCTGAGCTGGGGATGGCAGATCCTCGCTGGCAAGCCATGGTTCCCGGACGCGTGCTGGTCGCCGACGGTCTCGCATTGCTGTGAGGCGGTTTCCCGTTGGGGACCCACGCATCGATCCTTCCCATTGCGTCCACGAATCCGTGGCCGCACGCTATCTGCGGCAGGGGGCTCTCTTCGTTTGGCCACAAGCGCAGCCGACCGCTCGAGAAGGCGCAGCACGACAGGCTGATGGCGAACATCGACAAAGGCCGCGTCGCCTGCTGGTGGATGGCGCCGGTGATCTGAGGGGCTGGCGAGCCGGTCCACAATTCTTGAACCATGCCCAGTTCCAAAGTGCTCGTGCGACGCGCTTCGCTCGTGCTGCACCCGGACCCCATACGGTGACCGGCGGGAAGGCGTGATCGGCATCGACCAAAGCGATCGGCACCGTCGGCGTCAGGAGCGAAGGGCCACGGCTTCGTTGAAGGATGTGGTTTTTTTAATGCGCGTCGCCGACCCGTGGCAACTTCGCAGGGAACGGCGTGCGCTGTGCTGAGCGTGAGAACGCCGCCGCCATCAACGTTGACGCGCTATCGTGGTGGAGGGGTTGTTGGCAGCGCGTTTTGGAGGTGCGTTGTTTGACGATGGATGCGACAAAACAGCCATTTTGCGTTCCCCGTCGCGATCGGCGAGAGCCATCGCCATGCATGGCCGTAGAGTCTCCTAGCTCTTTCACACACAACCAAGATAACCAGGTGTGGGTATTTTCATCACCGTTTGGGTATCGGTTTTTCCCTTCTACTCCGGCCGAGCCCCCAAAGTGAAACTGTGATCGCCGAATTTCGACCGGAAACTCATCGACAAACCCTCATGTGGTACCGACGCTCATCCGCGAACTGAGGACGCGGCTCCCCTGCGGCTGAACTCCAGGCCAGCGGCGAAGGACCCTATACACCCTGTACGTTGGGATCGGTCGTGGTGGTGACGACGGCGAGGAGACTCGTTCGACGCATTGGTGCTGTCCATTGGGGTTCCGGCACGAAACGTCGTGATGGTGCGGTGCTGGGTTGGTTTTTGCGACGGATGTCGCTTGTGATGATCTACGTCCGCCGCCCCGGCCCTGTTGCACCGGTTGAGTTCCAGCTTGCTGGTAAACTCGTGGATGCCATCGCTGTCCGAAAAGTCATGGTGTGCACGAGTTTACCAGCAGGCGGGCGGCTCGTCCGCGGAGGCCGCACCGTCGTCGCGCCGAGCCTATGTATGAAGGCGAGTCTTGCCCTTCCCCGGAGGTTGTCCGCCCAGTGCTGCGCGTATCACTGTCCGCGTTGCGGTGAAATGAGAGCGGCTCGGGGCGCGTCGCGGTGTCGACCACGAAGAGCGACGACTCCGGCACCCACCGTCGCAGTGGTGCCCCGTCGACATGCGGCAGTGGGATTTTTGCTCCACACGGCCGTACTTTGGTCGGTCGACCAGGGTCGGCAATAGCGGATTTTGAAAGAGCGATGCCAAGTTGAGTGTAGCCGTTTTGTTGAGAGACAACTTCAACAATTAGAAATGCGACGGTCGTCGCTCATGTCGGCCTCGAAGTCACCGCTCCGCGGGTGATTCGTAAATCTCACTTACCTAGCGAGCGCTACCCAGCGCTGAGAAGAGGTTCATCAATGAAAAATCATCGCAATGGAAGTCCCGATGTCATTTCGCCAACCGCACATGGACCTTGGGGACTGTACAGCACGCGGTACCCCAGCCCACACTTTCAAATGATCGTTGGCTTGTCGCTCTCACCCTATGTTTTGGGGGGGTTCTCCTCACACCAAACGGCCAGCGCCTTCTCGGTGTTTCTACCTTGGTGTGTGTTGCGTGCGCAAACGTATCGTCCACTCCAACACCCACAGATTACACTGTCGACCGATGCGCCTTCGTAGGTTCCTTCTCCGCTACTACCCACCGGGTATCACCTTGGAGTACGAGCACTCCAGCGGAGAGGTCGGCTCCAAGACGATCGACCTCCTTTCCTTGGCGCCCGACATGCAGTTAGACGTTCTCGCCGACCAGATCATCGCACAAGAGCCGCTCTTGGCACCTGCGCACAAAATCCAGATCATTGGATTCCTAGAGCGCCTGACCTCCAAGATGGTGTGCGACAACAAGCAGGTCTTCTACTTATTTAAAATGCTGCGAGCCCACATCCTCCCGTTGACCAACTGCGCGTTCAACAAGGGGGGCGATAAATTCATCACCGGCTCGTACGATCGCACGTGCAAAGTTTGGGACACCCTCACCGGAAACGACTTGGTGACGCTCGAGGGTCACAAAAATGTCGTCTATGCGATCGCGTTCAACAACCCCTACGGCAATCGAGTCATCACCGGGTCGTTCGACAAAACCTGCAAGTTATGGGATGCCGAAACAGGTGAGTGCATGCACACGCTGCGAGGCCACCTGACTGAAATTGTGTGCCTCTGCTTCAACCCTCAGTCCACGGCCATTGCCACGGGCTCGATGGACAACACGGCCAAGGTGTGGGACGTCGAAACGGGCCAAGAATTGCACACGTTGTTAGGACACACGGCTGAAATCGTGTCCCTGAATTTCAACACCTACGGCGATGTTATCGTGACGGGGTCGTTTGACCACACCGCGAAATTGTGGGATGTCCGTTCCGGCCGCTGCGTGTTCACACTGCAAGGCCACAGAGGCGAAATTTCATCGACGCAATTCAACTTCGCTAGCGATTTGTGCATCACCGGATCGATCGACCGCACCTGCAAGGTGTGGAATGTAAAGTCCGGACAGTGCATTTTCACCCTACGGGGCCACACCGATGAAGTGTTGGACGTCGCGTTTGACACCCGTGGCAGCAAGCTGGCGTCGGCGAGTGCCGACGGCACCGCACGTGTGTACAACACGGCCACGGGCAACTGCATCTCGTCCATGATCGGACATGAAGGAGAAATCAGCAAGGTCGCGTTCAATCCACAAGGCACGAAGATTATCAGCGCAAGCAGCGACAAAACCTGCAAAGTGTGGAACGTCGAGACGGGCGAAGTGCTGCAGACATTGGATGGGCACACGGACGAAATTTTTAGTTGTGCCTTCAACTACGAGGGGGACACCATTATCACCGGATCGAAAGACAACACGTGCCGCGTCTGGAAGTCGTGAGAAGGAAAGGGGGGTGCGCGCCCCCCTCAACCAACGAAAAACGCCGCATCGCAGACGGGGGGGAGAGCCTGAGGCTCCGGCGGGGGGGGGGATGAAAAAAAGCAAATAGAGAGACGAAAAACGAGAATGGCTTCGCATCCGCCTTTGTTTTCTTCAGTTATGCCTGTGTCCCTCTTCATTGGATTGTTTCTTAGTGTGTGTGCTTTCAGCGTTCCTTTTTTTTTGTTCGGTTGCTCCGTTCGCCTCTTCGTGCGCTCTGTCTCTGCTGGCGTTCGTCCTCCGCTAGTCCTTCTTCAAGCTCGCGCGGTCGAACAAAGGCAAACGAAAAGTGGCAGCATGAGCGAGGACCCTCCAGAAAAAAGCCCATCATACTCACTCCTCCTATTATTTTTTTCAGCTGTCGTATCATACAGGTAGACTCAACGAGGAGCAGAGCCCAAAGGTGGTCGGTTGTCTGCAAGAAGCCTCTTTTTCCCTTTTTGCTTTCACCAAACACTGAGAGCAAGAGAGCGAGAGAGGGGGGCGACGGCGGACTTGATGCACCGATCGGTCCATTCTGTCGATGGAGAAAGGGAGCAAGGGAAATGCCGTTGCGTACTTGGATTGTTGCGTTCAGCACGGGTTTTTTTTTGTTTTAACAGACAGTAGATTCGGACGAAAGGGTAAAGCGGGCAGGCAGTGCGATGTCTTCCGCGTCGTCGTCCGTCAATTCGCCCACCCCTCGTGAGGCAGTGAATCGCCTAGCTGCCATTCGTGCGAAAGTGCTCGAGGCGCAGCGTCAGCGAACCAATCATCTCGGCAGTCAGAGTCAAGTGTTCGCAACGTCAGCTCAACGGCAACGCGCCTCGGGGCCGCGAAAGGCGCCGCGGCGCTTGCATTGGGCTGGCGAGGCTCCACGACGCATCCCGGTAGACACGCCCGCGAAGCATGAGTCGCCTACGTTTTACTTCCGTTCGGCACCGACGCCAACTGTAGAAACAGCCGACATCGACCTGCTCTCCTCGAGCCACGTCCGGAGGTTCACCACCGAGGTACCCATCCGGCTCCACACCGTCGGCATGTGCGACCACGTGTGGCGGGATGAGGCGGGAGCTGGCGGTGGAGCGAGCGCTTCCGACGATAACAACCTTCTGCACCCGGACAACTCTCCTGGAACGACACCTGGTCAGCCGGTTCGACTCGACGGGGGCGGGAGTGCCATCGGGTTGGAAGACGACGACGCTCTCGCCGCGATCGGTGGCGGTGCAATGGTCCGCGAACCCCTTCGGCGCATTCCCGTCAGTTTCAGTCTCCGTGCAGGGGATGTGCCTCACTTGAGGACGACCATCTCTGTTCAGCGCGTCGCGTCCATCCGCCCGGTCATGATGGCGGCCGTGGCCAGAGGGTGGATTCCGATGCCCGCGGAAGCGACGCCGCGGAACGACAGGTGGTTCGCCATCGCGACGCTAACGTCGCCGCTTGCATTCGTTGGCGATCTTCCCCATGCGCCGGTGACTGACGGGGGGCGGTTTCATCGGGACGCGTCCTCGGTGCGCCTCAACATGCACCTCCCTGCGGGGACGTACTACGTGCGCCGCACGGATTGCTTCGTCACGACAGCCGCTGTGAAGTTGGTGGCCACCTCCGGGGGGGCTACAGGAGGAGGTGAAGGAGGGGAAAATGCGACGGCCACGGTCGCTCCGGTTAAACTGTGGACGTCGTGTCGTGGGCTCACTGATCAACTTCAGTAATTTTACCCATTATCTCTCCTGTCGCTTATTTTGAGTCAAGCATCATTTAGTGCTGCGAAACACTTTTTGATTTCATTTTCTTGTTGCTCACTTTATGCTGCAGGGAAGAAAGTGTCGGCCTTTTTCCTTATTTGTTGCCTTATGCGGTGCCCTTAACGTCTCGGCAAATAGCGCGCCGTCTTTGCGCGCCTCTGTCACTCTCTCGCGCGTTTGCAATCGACTAATATTCCGTTTCATTCGGAATGCCGACTCTATTGCGGCTACTTGGTATCGTCCAGCCGCTGGTAGGAGGACGCCGGTCGGCATTCATCCTCAGCTCTTCCTTCGCATCGAGTGATCTCGTGAGAGGTGTCTATCCCTCCGAACGCCACCGCACGACATCTCGGCGCACTGTAGGTAGCATAATCCATACGCCGCACCTCATCGCCGCCGCCGCTCCTCATTCCCTCAGCGTCCCTCAGCACCATGATCGTGCTCCATCCCCCGTCAATGGCCTCCGGCTCCGTCGTCGTGCTCCCGCGGCCGCCCTCATTCTCCCACGCGGTGACGCGGAACGGAATGCCCCACAACCCGACGTGATCACGCAACACCACTGCAGAAATCTATTGCGTAAAAAGTCAACGACCCGCACGAAGTACCCCGCGTGGTTGCTCCAATTCGCGGAGCGGATGAAGCTTTCCCGCAATGATCACCGATGGCTTTACTTGCTCGTCAGAAGAGAGCAACGTCGAAAGTTGTACCGAATTCGTCGCGGCCAGCGTCTCGTCTTCGGCGCACCCACCGTCAATCCCGACGACACGACAAAGGCGCGACGTTCGGTCAAGGATCGACGCCGCATCGTGAGCCTGGCGGATTTGCAGCGGGAGCTTGGCGACGCGGAAGCCTTGGCCGGGTATGTCGCCTCGCGAAGGCGGAGTGACCATCTTTTCGTCGCGTCGCAGAGACGCATGGGCTGGGCAGGGTCGCCGCTGCACCGACTCTTGCTATTCGCGCTCGTGCGTGACCGACTTCCCTTGAGCTGCCTCTGGGACATCGGCGCTTACTGCTACCACCGGCAGCGCTTCACGGCTCTTTTAGGACGCCGCTATCGGGAGTATTCGCATAAGGTGCTTGCGCGGCAGTGCGCGGCGGCCATGGTTCACGTGTTAGCATCCTCTGGCCAGCAGCAAGGAGCGGACGATTGTTCGTTCCGTCACCAGGCCCATCGGGACGGTAAGAAACCAAAAACGTTGCGGCCGCCCCGGGCGACCGTTGCCGTTCCCGCGTCAGGGACGCCGAACCCCAACCTTCCTTCTTTTCTGAGCACCGCCTTGTACGACTTGGCGAACCGGGCTGTTATCGCACCCAGAATTCCGCACACGGAACAGCCCGTGTGGGATGTTTCGCTACAGCCAATTGCGACTTCCAGGCAAGCTGCGTCCGGGCGGAATACTACGGGTGAATGACCTCCCCGAACCACACCATTCCGGTCACAATTTTAAAACAAGCAGTCGTGGACAATGGCAATGATGGCGAACACGATTCGGAGCTTTCTGCAAAAGGAGCCTCACAGACGGAACTGTCTGGCAGAACTGCCCCATTTTGTCTGTGTGCTTCATTCCCACCATTCAGGAACCTCGACGCAACAAGGGGGTTTCGGCCCGTCGCGTTTTTCCAATGTTGTTTTTCCGGAGCGTGGGTCGGCTCCTCGTGCCTCGCGACCGGTCGCACGTTCACCATGCCGCGCGAGGCGGCGGCGGGTTACCGCGCGTTGCCGTGTGCGGTGTGGTGGTGGGGCGAATGATGCGTCATAGTCGTGACGGACGCACCGCACCCTCTGCGGAGGCTTCCGGGACGTCAGCCAGCAGCGACGTCTTCTTGCAACTCACCGGCGCGCGATTCGCAAGTGACTCGGGCAAGAAGACGTCCGCCGAACCGCGGACTGTCGTCGACCGTCGAAAGCCAGCTCGCTTGAAAGTACCGAGTGACCTCACAACGGAACAGGCGAAGCACATGCTGGCCTCGCTGCGCCCGGCGGACCGCCGCGCCCTCGTCAAGACGGCCAACGCGATGGTGCGTACGATTGCCGGTCTGGGAACGGACCGCCTGTGGGGTCTCGCGGCACGAGATTTGTACATTCGAAGGCGGGAGAAGACGCACCGTGGGGGCGAGGTCATACCGCAGACGGTCCCACTGCGGCGACTCCGGGACGATCGCGCGACGATCGACCGTGTTGCCGTGGGCGCTGCCTCTCGTCGTCAACAACTTGTCGAGGGAAAGCTGCGCGAAAGATGACACGACGGTGACGTGAGCAACAGCCCGTCTTCCACCTTTGGCTCGTTTGAGGGGGAAGGTCCTTTTTTCAGGGAGGGAAGTTGAGGTCCCTTTTTTCTTATTCATGTAAAAATACGAGGAGGGCACCGACGAGAACTCGGTTGTTTTTTTTAAACCCTCCCTCGTGTGTTTGTTTGGTTTTGAAAGTCGACAGCTTCCTTTGGCAGCATAGGATTGACCCCTAACATGGCCGCTGCTTCAAACGTCGTAATCGCATCCGGACTCTTGGTCGCGGCCGTCCTGCTAGCCGTTGGGGCGACTGCCCAGCCCGCTACCGATGGCTTCACGCTCTTCTCGACGTGCAAAACCGTCGGCACGGCGCAGCAGCAGTGTTGGGGCTGGGCCATCGAGAACGGCACCTGGGCCGCCTCCACGTACCCTTCCTTCCAAAACTCGTGGACACCCGCGAAGGTTCCCATCGCCTCAGCGTATCGCACAAGTGGTGTGAGTATGAACCAGTACTATCTGCCCGAGTGGCCATCGCTCTACCTGACGGGCGAACTCGCGTATCTGTACGCTGCCAACGCCACACTGCCAATTGTCACGCCGCAGGGGTTGCCTCCATATCCGGTATCCTCGACCGACGCCAAGGTCATGAGCCGATTCGGTGTCGGGTACCTTGAAGGCTATCTGTCGTTTCGGCACATTTATTACACTTTTCAGACTCACGTCGACCCGTATTTGACCCCCGGCTGGATGCGCCGATGGGTCGAGAACCATCTAACATATCTGGAGAATCTGAGCGGATTTCCGACGGCCACCAATCCAGCCTGCCGCTGGCGGGACAATCCCTATTGTCCCGGCTTCGTGGACATCGACAAGCAGATCCCGAGCCCCGTTCACCGCGCGGCGTTTCTTCAAGTTATGCAGTTTTATGGCTTCGTTCTCGGTTATCAGCAAGCCGTTCTGGACTACCGTATGCCGTACTTGCGGCTGTCTCATTTTCAACTTTTCTGGACGGCCTTCAAGAACGATATGGACGTCATCTACAAGGTGAACGCCCCGCCGCCCACGTCGGTGCCGAAGTACGCCTACATGATGGATATCCTGGCGCCAAGGGTCCGTGGCTACTCCCTCATCGCCTTGGCCTCGGAGGACATTTACATTGGCCATAACACCATCGACGGGTATACGCGGATGGCGCGCTATGTGAAAACGTACCGTTTCCCTGAAGGCAAGATCACGATGACAGCCACCGCAGGGTACTGGGGCTCGGGAGACGACATGATCGTCACGTCGCATGGATTGGCGATCACCGGGACGCCCCTCATCATCCCCCCGAGCGCCGATCTCAAGGCTCGTTTCCCACAGTCACTTTCCGGCGACCCTCGGGATCTGAAAGCTGGCGAAGACATCGCGCCGAACGTCATCCTGTCACAGATGCGGCTCATGGTGGCGTCGACGTCGGCAAATTCCGCAGCGGACTTTGCGCAAATCATGGCCCAAAATGCCAGCGGGACGCACGTCGCGCAGTATGGTGTCGTCGACATCAAGCGCGTTTCGTCGTCGTTCTTGAACATCGCGAACCCTCATTTCGGGTCCGGCGGCTCCCCGTTCACGCATCGCGGGTCTTGGCGCTCTACAGGCGCGTTGTTGGAAGGATTTTTCACGCTCGTGGAGGAAGGGGCGCAGGGGGTGGTGGAGAGCAAGGCCCACACGTCGGACCTTATGCAAGACGGCTACCATGAATGCCATGGCCTCCCGGTCTCGGTCACGGTGAGCCGCAGCCTCGGCCTGCTCGCGGCTCAGGTCAACTGCACTTACGGCTCGTACTTTGATCGGTTGGTGTCCCCCGTCGCGATCATGACGACAAAGGAACTGTATCGAGTCGGGTTCACGGGACTGACGGCGTACAGCTTCAAGAGCGTGCTACAGCACAACGACTTCACGGAGGATCCGGATCAAATCGCCCCAACGTGCGAAGAGTACGAGGGCGACTACCCCGCCTGCCGGCAGGTGGACTGCGACGCGGATGCCCGCAGCCCCCTCCTCGCGATGGCGCCCCGCGGCGACCTCGTCCCGGACGATGACGATAACATGTACGGCGCGCTGCACGAGGAACTGCGACAGCGCAATGAAGGGGCCATCGACTCGAAGGTTATCTCGGTCGCCAATCTGCTCTCACAGGCGACGTTGGTCGCGGAACTTCCGCCGTCTGGGACGCCGGACCCCTATGCGCCCAAACGCGTCGACGTGTCCGACATCACCGTCAATTGGAACCTCTTCTGGGGCCCCACCTGGTCAGTCGGAAGCCCGTCGCTGCCCGCGTTCGACTGGTACAAGCTCCCTCATCAATTCCGGCGATTGCTGCGATATGGCCAACAAAACATCGTTCGAAGCAACTGGGTGAACGTTGAAATCACCGTGGCGGGTCAACCTTTGGTTCAAGGCGGCAGTGCAGGGTTCAAGGGTCGCGTTGCGGTCATCGCGGCGACAGGATCCGTGTTGGCGGCACTCGCCATCGTGGCCGTGATCGTGACCGCACAAATGACCAAGCGATCACGAGCGGCGCGCAGCTCCGTGAACGCGGCGTCTGCGTCACCCGTCGACAACGTTGCGTCACCTTCCGGGAACCAACGCGACAGCGGTGTGGGCCCAGCCAGTGTCAATGAGCGGCAGTCGCTGCTCGGTCGCTAGGGGCAAAGCGCAGCACACCCTCCCCAGTCGTCCAAGTCGTGTCTCCCTTACGCGGCGCCGCGCGTTCCTCCCTCGCAACAGCGCCCCCAGTTCGCACCGTGTGTCCCCTTTGTTGTGTGTGTGGGGGGTGGTCGCGGGGGGTGTGTTCGTTCCCCCTAATTGGACAATCGTTGATGTGACAAAGGCATTGACTGTTTTTTCACGCCCAATTGCGCGAACCATTGGATCCAAGATTGATTGCTGGCTTCATTTTGCAATTCTGTACAATTTTTTTCGCGCCGCAAAAATCCGTTCAAGGCACAACACAGTTACCCTCAGGTATACAACGTATGCGTCCTGTAGCCGTCACCACTGCCTTGGTGGGCGCTAGTTTCATACTGGCGACGTTGACGTCGTCGTGGTCCCCCACCGCCGCCGTATTGTTCGCGGCTGCGCAATCCGATGACAATGGAGGAGACTACCCGGACGATTCGCCTTTCAATTTCGTGAACGTCGTCGACGAAAGCGACGTCACGCAAGAGGCCCCTTTCACCCGCCTCACGATCCTGCGCAACGAGGGACAGGACAACGCCCTTGCCACCGCGATCCTATCGAAGTCGATCGATATGGACCAAACACCGATCCCGGAGTGGCCGTCGGTCGAAATTACCACGACGCTGTACACGCGCAGCCAAGCCTTTCAAGACCAATCCAACCAGACAAGCCCCGTCCTCGCGGAGCGCTTTGCCGTCGGCTACGCCGAAGGATACGCCACCTACCGTCACATGTACTACATCTTCCAGTGTCATGTGTACCCGCTCATCATGTCACCCTGGCAGCGTCAGTGGGTCACAGACCATCTCAACTACCTGGAGAGCTTGGCAGTTGCTGGCTATCCGGGGCAGATTAAGCCCACCACGGGTGGTTGCAACTGGCAGGTGTCGCCCTACTGTCAAGGCTTCAACGCGAGTAACATAGCGGCCACGGAGTTGGGCGCGTTCAAGCAGCTCATGCAGTTCTATGGCCTCGTGCGCGGCTACAACGCGGCCCTGGTGGATTCGAAGATGACCTATTTGAAGCTGTCGCACTTTCAGCTATTCTGGATGGCCTTCAAGAGCGACGTGGATCCCATCTTGCTGCAGCTGAATAAGCCCGTGGTGCCCCCGCCGAAGTACGCGTACATGCTGGACATTCCCAAAACACGCATCGGGGCTTACAATCTCATCGCGCTGACGCCGAACGACGTGCTCGTCGGCCACAACACCATCGACGGCTACACCCGAGGCGTCCGCTACGTCAAAACGTACCGCTATTACGAGGCGACCATCTCGATGACGGCCACCGCTGGGTATTGGGGCTCAGGGGATGACATGATCGTCACGTCCAACGGCCTCGTGATCACGAGCACCCCACTTCAGTATCCTCCTGGCAGCGACAACCGCACCGCCATCCTGCCACAGGGCATTCTCATGTCACAGATGCGCGTCATGATCGGCGCCGAGACAGCCACGAGCGGCGCCGCGTTCGCGGCTCAAATGGCTGTCTATCCCAGCGGCGCGCATTTGTGTCAATATGTCATCTTGGATCGAAAGCAGCTCGGCGCCTTGTTCCCAGGGCAAGCAGACGCCACTCCATTGACGGAACCACAGCTGTGGACGTCTCCCGATGTGCTCCTTTCCGGATTTTTCACGCTCGTGGAGGAAGGCCCAGCGCCAGGTCCCACCGGAGCCGCCGTTCTCGTCGTCTCAAGCGATCAGACGCGCATGCTCGCGTCGAACTCATGGTTTGCGAGTCACGGCATTCCGTTCCATTCGGTGATCGCGTCCGCCATGAACGTCACGGCGGCGGCCGAGGACTGCCGCTACGGCCGGTACTTCCACCGCTTCCTCTCGCCCCTGCACCTGATGACCCAGGACGCGCTGCTCGGTCCGGGCTACGCCATGCTCGACGTGGCCAGCGTGGAATCCATCCTGCGCCGCAACGCGCACGGCACGGATGACAACGCCGTGTCGCCGACCTGCTCAGAGTACAAAGGGCCTTACCCCGCCTGCGTCCGGGTCAATTGCTCTTTGGGTGACTTCACCGAAGGCGGATCCTCGGCCCTCATTGCCATCGCGCCACGAGGCGATCTCGTCAACGCATCCGACTCGTTTGGCGTGCTGAATAGCTTACTTGGTCAACGGAACCAAGGTGCGATCGACGGCAAGGTCTTGTCGCTCGCCAGTTTGCTCGCGCTCAACCAAGCGCCACCAACTCCCGCCGGCAATGGCTCAACCAACAGTACGTCCACCGCTCCGTTCGGGACAGTGAATGTGGACTTCAATGTCATCTGGGGCCCCGCGTCAGCGGGCGTCGATCTACCCCCGTTTGACTGGTACCAAGCGCCAGGCCAGTTCCGTCGGCTGATTCGTTGGGGCCAGCCCGTCATCTTCGACCACAACTGGAAAACGGTCTACTCACGGTCGACGCCGCGTCTCGACGTGTTCGCCATCAATGCCGCCCGGCGGCGTCGCGTCGCCATTCTGCTCGGTGTGCTCGTTGGTGCCTCCGTCGTGGTCATCGTCCTCGCCGTGACGTTTGAAGTCGTGAAGCGGCGGCACAAATCCGAAGAGGAGGCGCTGCACGTCGGCGCGGGGAACTCCGCTGCTGCCGTGTTTGGGCGCGTCGGGGCCGATGCGTCGGAGAAAGCCACGCTGCTCCCCACCGCACGGTGAGCAAGGGCCGCAACAACACAAGGTGAGCATCGGACATGGTGGGGGGGGCGCATGATCCTTCTTGCTGTGTGTCACGAGGAAGGTACGTAGTGTGTGACGGAAGCGCCCGGACAGTCTACATTACACTGTGTATGGCTACAGTGGCCTCTGTGTTATGTGTGACGCCCGTGTGTGTGTGCAATTTGTCGACCATCTCTAGCATCCTCCTATCGGTACGAACTTAAGGACAGCATATGACCGCTGATGTGTCGGATGCCGAGGTTTTTGTTATGTCCTCCATCAAGAGCACATCCCTCAGACGCACTCTGACTCGCAACAACAATGACATCGCTCACTGTGATGTCGCTTTTCGCGTTGGTCATTGTCGGCTTTCTCGCTTTTCGTGTGAGTGGACGACCGGCGCAACAGCATCCTACTGGCTCCTCTCGGATCTCTCGCTCAACACCGCCGTCATTGCGAGCCTCCAGCACAGGACGCGATGCCTTGACGCCACTCTCACCGGGGTCTTACTTCATCTTGACCCCATCCTTCGTGGTCACTGAAGTCAGTGACTACAATCTCATCGAGAAAGTTGACCATCGCGCCAGCGGATACTATGAGAAATCGTTTGACGTCGCCGGCTGGGACGTCCTGAAAATCGGTCCCAGCGCAAGCTTGCTCTCGTCCGATCCTTCGGAAGCCTACTTTGCGCACGGCTATCTCGAGGGGTACCTGACGCAAAAAATGATCGCACAGCTTTTCTACAACGCTGGCAACGAATTTTATCTTGACCCCGAGCAATCCATTGACACATGGACGTACTACGAGTATCACCGGAACTTCCTTGACTACCTCATCGATCTTGGAAACAGTTCCCAGCGACCCACGGCGTCTCCGCGTGAGCGCGCCATTCACAATTGGTTGCAAATGTTTCTGGGACTCGTCGAGGGTTACAACGCCGTCGCCCCCGACGATGAAACGCTATCGTGGTGGCAACTATACAGCATCGTCTGCCAACAGGACATGAAGGCGCTTGATAGTGGATTCAGGACGCAACAAAAGAGCTTTCAGCCCTCGTTAGAGCAGCGGTCGATGGTTGGGTCCGACAAGTATCGCGCGTTGAAACCGGTCTTTCGCGATTGCCGTGATTCTGGTTTGAAAACATCATATTGTGCTCGTCGTAGGTCTGACCCGAACCTCGCGCGTCACCACAACATGCGGGCCCAAAACGAGGCCGGCTCCTCGCTATCTCCACCGTCGCCGCCTTCCGGCAGCGCCGCATTATCCCCCAATGCGTCTGCTGGCAGCAATTTTTCGATGCCAACTCTGTCACCGGCGAGGAAGCAGCGGCAACGGAAACAGGCCGCGCTCCTCGTGGACCATTGTTCCTTCATGGTGAAAGTCACCGACGACGACGTAATCATGGCGCACACGACGTGGGAGGAGTACACTTACATGACCCGGATCCACAAGACGTACTATCTGGAGCGGACCATTACCTTCTCGGCGTATCCTGGCACGATTCACAGCTCCGACGACTTCATCCTGACGTCCAACGGCTTCGCGATTACCGAAACGACCAACGAGTGGAACAAGGTTGATATGGTGCTGTGCAATCCGCTGTCCACCTTGGTGCCCTTCCGGGTCAATGCCGCGACCATATTAGCGGATGGAGGGGCAGACTGGGCACCGCTATTCCTCGCAAACAACAGCGGAACGGACAACGCCGATTGGATCGTCATCGACATGAAGAAGTACAACGCGACCGCCGCAGGCGTCCATCGCCTCGATAGCCGACTGCTTGACGGATTCGCCTTCATGGTGGAGCAGTGGCCGGGCGACCTCAGTCTCTTCGACGACATCACAGGCCACTTCCGGCGCTCAACCTTTGTCTATAGCAACAACTGCCCTTATTTTGTCCGCGGGCAAAAAACCATTCCGTTTTCAAACAGCTGGGATGATTGCTGGACAAGCGGACGTGCGGTCATCGCCAGCCGTGCACTAGAAAACGCAGAGAACCTATCCGACGTGGCGGCGGCCATGCGGCTGAATGACTACTTGCACGATCCCGCCCTGCTCATCCCCGAATGCAGTGGCGACGGTGGCCTTGGAGCCTGCCAACCGGACAACTCACCCGTGAACGCCATCGCATGCCGAGCGGATCTTGGTTTGGCCCCGGGCGTCGACGTCGGGTCGATGACTGCGACACTCTTTGCTTCCAATTTCGGAGGTATCGACTGCAAGGTCGCGTCGCTGGTGCAGTTGATCGGCAGCAGCCGCACTGGGCCCCCGAATTCCATTGCGCAGCGCCTCGCCAGTAACATCACCTCGTATGTTATGAACGGTCCCTCGTGCTATAGCTCCCAAGAGGATGATGCCGGTGAGGGACCAGACGCGCCCTTTGGACAACGGTCCCCGCTGCCCTGTTTGGCGACGTCATCGTTGGACCCTCCGTACCGCGGTCTGCCCGATGTGTATTCGTTCCCATGGGTCCGCGTCAACTCCGGACTAGCCGAAAAAACGGGTACGATTCGCAATCTTTGACTCGGTGGGGCGGTTTTCCAGGAGTGAGAGAGCATCGCACGCGAAGGACCGCAGCACAAAACTCTTTCCATTCTGAAGCGTTTCTGAGGATATTCAACAACGTGAAATAGTTTCAATTTCGGCTCGCGCGCTTGCCACCTCAGCCTTCCTCGTCCCTTTTGGAGAGAGGGATGCAAACAGACAGCCGAGACTTTAGATTGTCCATACTCCCGCGAGAGTAAAACAACGACTTGTGGTTGTTGTTGTTAACATTTTGGTTGCGGATGTGTGAGCGACAGGTGATTCGCTGCGTCCCTCACGCATCGAAACAACCACACGTCATTTGGGTCATTTTTGCAGTCCATTGATGTCACGGCTCACCGCTGCGGCGTCTTACGTCCTCCTTTGTCTCATCGCCGCGCTCCTCGCCGCAGGCGCGTCAGCTACAATCCAGGTGAATGCTCCCCTCACGAATCCAAGAGGTACACCGCGCAGAAAGTCAGTGTCGTGGTCGAAAAGGGGAGGTACTCTCGCAAGGACCGACATGACGGCTTTCAAGTCAGACACGGCTACGGAGTATGCCTTGATGCCGAATCTCACGATATTTGAGTACCCATTAAATCAACTGCCGCCTGCGAATCACATGGCGACGGCCACGTACGCCCATTCCTTCCTTGACATCGGTTGGGATGTGCTTAAGATTGGACCGTCGGCCGAACTGCTGGCATCCAATCCGAACGACGCTTACTACGCGCACGGCTACCTCGAGGGCTACCTCACACAGGAGATGATCGCACAGCTGTTCTACAATGCTGGCGGCGGGTTCTACCTGGACCCTGAACGCGATGCTCCCACGTGGACGTACTACACCTATCACAAGGAGCGCCTTGACATGCTGTTGGAGCAACCCGCAGCGAGCCTCAATCCACTGCAACGGGCCACTCAGAACGCGCTCCGGATGTTCGTCGGGCTCGTCGATGGCTACAACGACCGCGCACCCGAGATGGAGCAGCTCTCATGGTGGCACCTCTACAGCGTTACGTGCCAGCAGGATATTAAAGGACTGAAGTCGGACCTGGCCAAAGAGCAGCAACACTGGCAACCCACTTCCGAATGGTCGGCTTGGCTTCGATCCCGTAGTGAGGCACGACGAAAGCTGGTCACGACGGCGATTTCGTCGGCCGGAGGTGACGGAGGCGTCTTTTCGAGCGCAAAGACGGCAAAGCGTCACGGCGCCTTGGCGACGCGCCACCGCGCGATGTTCGAAGACCGCCGCATCAGTGGCCTTGCTGTCAGCTACTGCCGCCGGCGTCCATTGCACCGGGAGGCGGACACCACCGTGGAAAATGTGCTGTGGTTCTCGTCCGAGCACGATTGGGTTCGTCCTTCATCGTCCTCGGCATCTCACCTCCGACACATGCACGGACAAGCGAACACCGCGGGGCTTCAGCATGAATGGGTCACGGCCTTCGGCGCGCCCCCTCGGCAAGCCACTTTCCCCGCCGCGCCAATCAACGTTGCCGTCGCCGATGCGGGGGCACCTCCTGCCCCAACTTCCAAGACCACCACCACCACTGAAAAGCGAAAGTCGAAGACGCTTCCCACGGGATACAACAACACGAACAATTCCGCATTCACGGACCCGACCCTATCGCCCCAGACGCGACAAAGGAACGCGCAGCAAGAAGGGCTGCTGCACGATCACTGCACATTCGTGGTGAAAGTCACCGACGATGACGTAATCATGTCGCATGTCACGTGGGAAGTGTACAACTACATGACCCGGATCCACAAGACATACTATCTCGAGCGGACCATCACCTTCTCGGCGTACCCTGGCACGATTCACAGCTCCGACGACTTCATCCTGACGTCCAACGGCTTCGCGATTAGCGAAACAACCAACGAGTGGGAGGTCTATAACATGGTGCTGTGCAATCCGCTGACCACGCTAGTACCTTTTCGCGTGTTCGGCGCGAGCATCGCGGGGGGCAGCGCCCAAGAATGGTCCGAAATGTTCCTCGTGGACACGAGCGGCACAGACAACGCCGATTGGATCGTCGTCGACATGAACAAGTACAATGACGCGGCCCCTTCCGGCCCAAACTCACTTGATGTGCGCCTACAGCCCGGTTTCGCCTACATGGTGGAACAATGGCCAGGAAACTACAGCCTGTACGACGACATCACTCAGCATTTGCGCGATGCCACGTTCGTCGTGAGCAACAACTGCCCCTATTTCACCATCGGCGGACCGCTCAGTGGTCTCGATAAGATGATTTTTGCATCGAGCTACTTTGACTGCTGGACGGCGAGCCGCGCAGTCATGACGATGCGCGCCGCCGAGAACATGCGCACAGTACAGGACATGATGGACGTCATGCGCCTCAATGACTATCTGTACGACCCCGCTCTGATCATCCCTATCTGCGATCCGCCGGAAGGGCCCAAAGGCTATTGCGATCCCTCGAGCACGCCAGGCGCGGCGGTTGCCAACCGATGCGACTTGTCCATGCCGTTCGGCGTCGACATTGGCCTCGTGGGACCGTGGATTTGGGGCTCGAACTTCGGCGGCATTGACGCCAAGGTCGCCACGCTGAAGCAGCTGAAATCGCAAGGCGGAAGTCACGGCAGGCAGCTCTCGAATATCACCACGTACGTCATCAATGGGCCCTCGTGCTATGCCCACGACGAGGAAGGGGGCCCGTCGTCGCGGCGGCACCGGAGTCCGCTGCCCTGCATCACCGCCACGGACCTCGACCCGCCCTACATTGGGATGCCGGAGGTCTACGACTTTCCCTGGGTCACGGTCAACTCGGGTTATTCGACCCAGTCGGTGCCGTACGTGGGACCACAATAATGTCTTCTTCTTCCTCTGCCTACTGGCACTCCCCACGTTACCACCAACAAGGTTGGTTGTCGACGCGCCTTCTATGTAACGTCGCCGCGCCGCGGACTGCGGGGGCGGGGCGGGGGGTACTTTGTGCTTGTGTGCTCGATGTATGCTGTGGGGGATTGGGGGACCCAGCCAAAGAGTCATAGTTGTCGCAACTGTGGTCACTCCGTCAACTGTTGGCGCGTTGTGTGCCGAACGGTTTGCATGTTGACGGCGTGACTATTTTCGATAGTGACCGGTCACTCTCCTTTGCCACTTCCCCGTGTTGCCGTCTCCACAGTGCACAATGGCCAGCAGTCCGCGATCGGCTCGCTTTGCGCCAACGCAGAAGGCGGCGTCGTCGGTTGCCGCCACTGCGGCGAACGAAAATCCGGTAACGCCGTTCAACCTTCGAGTCAAGTCTCCAGATGGACGTACGGGAACGGGGATGCGTGGCGCCGGGGGCCCCGGTACGTCCGCAACACTGCGACCAGCTCCGTCAGCCAGTGCGCCCCTCCGAATGGGCAGCGCCGCGGCGGGTCTGAACGACGACACGTTGGTCTCTAAATTGGGCATGGCAGGTGGAGTGTCCACGTCCTGGACGACACTGGGACGGCACCCGATGCTGGAATTACGTCACACCGTCGACGACCGGCTCATGCTTGCCACGCAGCCGTCGTTTCTTGCATTGCGGGCGTTCTTTCACCGACGCGGTGACACATCGGTTGTTTTTTCCGACGTGGTGCGCGACATGGGCGGCTCCACGAAGAAACCCGGATCCCATGCTCCCGACTTCCAAGCCGCATTTGGCGGTTCAACGAATGGGATGGCCACCGGCGGCGCGTCCGGCATGGACCGGGCGTTCGTGGTCACCGACCGCAACTTCTACATCATCTCCCTGCCCCGGTCGGCCCTCTTTGCCCCGCCCGCGAACGGTTCTGTTTACTCCGTGAAGGAGTTTGCGAAAATGTGCACCTTCGTGGGTTCGACGCATTGCATGCTGCAATTCGTGGGCGGCATGCTCTTGTTGCAGCTCGCCTCCAAGAAAGATCTCGACCGCTGCTCACAAGCCGTGTTCACTGTCACGGGCGTGCCGGCTGAGCCCATCCAGGTGTCCGATTTGACTGCGGGCGGCCGCCGCATGATCGGCGCCCTGGGCACGATGTTGGGCCCGGAGGCTGCTGCTGGGGCTCTCGAATCTATTGGCAGTGCGATTGCCGACGGTACCGAGTCGGTCACCTCCAGCGGTGCCCCAATCGGGCCGAGCGGCGGCGGTCACAACGGCTTCCAAAACAATTCATCTCTTTCGCGGCATGATAGTGACCGTGCAGGTGGAACGCCGTTGGCGCATGGAAAGTCCTTCAAACGACAGGGCACGGGCTTGCATCGGACACCCACGGCTGGCGCATTGAGGGCCAATGGACCGGGCGCCATGGGCAACTCGACGGTCGACACGATGCTGCGATTTATTTTAGACGGAGGAGACACCGCGTCGCAGTCGGCGTACGAATCGATGTTTCCGGAAATTGGGGTTCAATGCGTCCCGATGGCGACTTCCGTTGCGACGCAAACCGTGGTGCAAACGTCAGACGCGACGACGTCGCCAGTGAAAAAAGCACTTCCCGCTGCGCATGGTGGCAGCCCGGGGGCAGCCGGAGGTCGCCTTTTGGGCCGGGGCTTGTCCGAAGAGACGGCCAGCGAGTCGGACGCCTCCGACTTTGACACTGCGGAGCTGTGGAGGTCGCTGCGAGAGCGGTCGGTCTCGAACGTCGGTGGCATCAGCCGTGGCCTCAGTGGCATTCATGGGCAAATGAATGCGCCCCGCCGGCAAGGATCGACGGTTGGCGGCAGTGCATCCGCGTCCTCGCCGTTCCGAGCTGGCCCCTCTGCGAGGGACCGCGCGGTGTCCAGCATGACGGCTGCGACCACGTCTTCGTCCGTCGAGGCGTACCCGTACGAGGAGGCCTATCACACGGCAGCCGCGGCCGTTACAACCACCACTCCCCCGTCAGCCGCTGGTGGAGTCGCAGCACTTGGGAATCCACAATCTTTTGATGCGTGGCTCGGCATCCTCGCACAGTACAAGGACGGCTTGCTCCGCGTCGGGGTGGATTCGATCTCGGCGGCCAGTCGGCTCGACGGGGGCGAG
>ERZ1292630.746-Hain-H41-02um-R3-746-length-33234-cov-8_pt1 | contig 23519 bp, 16 predicted proteins | sample MGYA00564408_ERZ1292630 | MGnify/ENA primary metagenome ERZ1292630 (study PRJEB36523, sample SAMEA6512641) | groundwater metagenome | collected 2019-01-08 | study: AquaDiva: Metagenomics assemblies of 32 groundwater samples
AGGCGGATCGCTGCCTCAGCGTGTCGATTTGCTCGAAGCTCGGTTCTCGGCTGAACGGTTCGCATGCTGCCGCTGGTGCACCCTCTGCGGCAGCAAGCGCTGCTCCTCTCTCAGGAGGAGCCGCCCCTCGCCGCGGCTCGCGCCAGTCGACGAGGTCGCTCTGACCCGACAGAGAGGTTTTCGAATCACACTGAAAAAAAGAGAGATGCCATCCCGAGATATGCCGACGTTTGCCTCCGATTGTACGCGCCGTAAAGCAGCGCGACGGCCGGTGCACGCCGCATTCTATCCTACTCCTCCCCACCTTCCCTACCCCTAGCCGCCCTCGAGTCAATTCGGGACGACACGCTTTCGCCTGTGAATTATTCTTCTTTTTTTCGAGAATGCGTTGTCAATTTGTCTCGTCCCTTCCCGTGAGTGGTGTTCCGTTTCCGAGGTCATGGAACCCGACCGGGAAGTGAACGAGAGGGCTAATGCGGCTACACACACCATCCTTTCCCCCCTGACCTCCCTGCTCATGAGGTTGGGGCCGACTTGGCTGTCACATGCACACGAATCCCTTTGCAACATCCCCCTCTCTCTACGTCATGTTTCAAATGCCGCGTCCAACCCTTTGCGCACATTATCGTCCAAAGCGAAAAGAGTTGGTCATGTTTTCCCCCCTCCTTGCGGCATTGAATCGTCGTGGTCTTTTGGTTTCCCTCACACTTTTTTTTTGAAAAGTACGCCATTGTGCCAGCTCCGAACAAACGGTGTCGGGTTTTTTTCAAAAGCAATTCTATGCGGCGCGGTGTGTTTTTGCTGCGGTAGTGAAAGAACTTTTCAGATTTTTCTCGCTCCCCACTTTTGTAGACTGACGAGTGAGGGAATATGGCTGCTGCTCCCGGTCCCACCCCTCCGACAACTGCCAGCCAGGTAGCGAAAGATGCCGGAAAGGTGAAAATCTGCCCCGGTCACACACGACCCATCGTCCACATCAACTATAGCAACATCGTCGACGGAACGTATTGGTTCGTGACCTCATGCCACGATAGCAAGCCGATGATCCGCAACGGCGAGTCCGGTGATTGGGTTGGGACCTTCGAGGGTCACAAAGGTGCCGTGTACTGCTCCGCCTTTGACGCGGGGGCATCGCGACTGGTCACCGGCTCCGGCGACTACACCGCGGTCGTGTGGGATGCCGTCACGGGACAGAATCTCCACACGTGGAACCACCCACATTACATCAAGAGCAATGACTGGTGGTCGGATCGCATTGTGACCGGCAACTTCGATGGCCACGTACGGGTTTTCGATGCCAACAACTTCAGTCCCGAACCCCTGATAACGTTGGCGGTGGCTGAAAAGCAAATCATCAAAAACGTCTACTTCGTGAATGATACCAACATCGTCATCTCCGCGAGCGAGAGCTTGATCAAGAAATGGGACCTGCGATCCAAGCAGGTAGTCGGTCAGCTTGACATCACCGGGCTGAACGTCCTCGATTTCACACACTACGTCGGGGGCACGAAGCCAACCTTGGTTGCCGGGCATGGAAAGTCTATCAGCTTCGTGGATCCAGCCACGCTGCAGATCACCCACTCGTTCTTGACCACCGACGACGTGGAATGTGCCAGCTTATCCCCCGATGGACGGTTCGTAGCGGTCGGTAGCAAAATTAAGGCGAAGGAGTTTGCCTTTCACGACGGCACGGAACTGGAAAATCACCGTGGCCACCACGGACCGATCTTTCACGTGCGCTACGCCCCTGACGGCACACAGTTCGCGACGGGTGCCGAGGATGGCATGTGTCGCGTTTGGCCGGCTCACGAGACGATTCTCAAGTTCCAAGACTAACGAAGAAGAACAGGGTGCACACTGACACTGCGTTGAAATGCACCTCGGTGGGAACAAAAAGCCGCCGTTTACAAGGGTGTGCTCGCATGAACGTAGCGGATCGGGCGTTCCCCCCCCCTGCGCGTTCTTTTGGCTATGAAAATGTCGTTTCATTTTGTTTCGATTTTTGTTCCCCTCCAGATTGGGATTATTTCGGCTGATGGGCGACGACTTGTGCAGCGCTCCGTCCGGCGCCAAAATTGCGGCGCCGTTTTCTTACCTCTTTATCCCATGTGAGGACACGCGCTCGGTCGAGGAACACCGCTTCGAGGGCACATCCGACGAGGCGCTGCGGCAGCAAATCACGCGTCACTTTCAACGTGAGCAGCTGACCACGGGCCAAGTCAAGGAATACCAAGACACACTTCGGGCAAAGTTGAGCGATGGGAACCGCGAGGCGATGAACGGTATGCTCGCTCAGGTCGCTGAGAGCTCCTCGTTTGAAGTCGTGCCGGTTACCATGCCCACTACGGCAAACGGCTTCATCGCCACTAGTTTGTACATCGACGACGCCGGGGCGTTTAAAGAGCTTCCCGTTAATTCGCGCGCGTCGCGCTTAGTGCAAAAGCCCATTCGCGGGGACGCCTTCTTGCTGTCGAACCACGACGATCCTGTCGCCGATGACTGGGAACGCGTCGACACGACGATGGCACAATACGACGCGCTGCAAAGGAACCCTGGGCAGGCGGTCAACCTTGACGACAAGCGGCAGCTGGCTCTCCACAACGCCGCTCGAGAAAATTCCACCGTGGTGATCACGAAGGAGGCGCTCGAAAAGGCCTCTTCGTTGAAGGAAGCCGGGAACGCCGCCGTCACTCTGCAAAACTGGGATGAGGCTGCGAGTGCGTACTCCGCTGCGCTCGACCATTTGTCGGGTCGACTGGACCAACTGCCGGATTCGAAGGCGGCGGAGGCGCTCAAGGTTGCGTGTTTGTCGAATCGGTCCTACTGTCACATGAAACGGTCGAGGTGGCAGGCCATGACGGATGACGCCACGCGCGCGGTGCAGATGGATCCGCGGCACGCCAAGGCTTGGTTTCGCAAGGCAGTGGGTCACATGCAATTGAGAGAATTCGGGGGAGACTTTGAATCGGCGGTTCAGCAATGCCGAATGGTCGGCGTGCCGGAAAGCGAGGTCGCAGCGTTGGAAGCCTCGGCTGGTGTGCTCTTGGCGGAGGCCAAGGCCAGGGATCGTCAACGCTTCGGTAAGATGTTCAAGTGAGACTCATCTCGGCACACGCCACAACTCACGACCCCCCTGCGTTGGACGATGACCTCCTGGGACCAGTAAGTTCTGATGTTCTTGTGATCCACTGAGAACACTTTATCACTTGTTTTGCGTTTGGCTATTTGAGTGAGTCGAAATTTTGATGTCTCAAGAAATTAAATTTTGTGAAAGTGTTCTGAGTTTAGCACATATGACGAGTCGCCCTCCCACACCGCACGCCGTCCGCCAATTGGTCATTTGACTTGCGTTCCCCAACAACTGTGGCACACGGGCCGTCACTCTGCGACCATCGACCAGCAATCCAGCGCGTGTCGCCCCCCACCTGTTACAGTGAGACATCGCCTCTACCGAGTTACGCCCCGCGTATGATATTTTGGTTAATCTCACAGAAGACAGCATACCACCTAAGTGGGATTGGTTGTTTGGTTATCCTCCTCTCACTGTTCCAATAGCGTCGTGGTTGCGAGTCCCCTGCGACACTACCTGGAGGGAAGTATATTTTTTCCTCCTTCCCGGCGCCCCTTTCCTTTTCCTCCTTTGTTATTAGTGTGTTGTAGTTCTCGCATCGCGATGGGGGGACACGACGGCCATGGACATCACGTCGAAGCGCCGTACGTTGCCGGCCCCGCGGCGGTGCCTCGCACGATCATTCCACAAATTGGAACGCCGGCGTACGACAACGCAACGCCCACTGCGTTCGAACCCAATGAGCCAATGCCCAAGCCGCGCTCCATTTGGCGCCGCTTCCGGCTCGCGCTCTTCAACTGGGGTAACGACGAGGACATGCCGACGGTGGCCATCAAACCGAGAAAGATGCACAAGCATTTTTACGAGCAAATCACGCAACCCATCTTTCCGTTGAAGCCGGAGACATACGCCGACAACTACGAACGGCCGAACCGCTGTCCAGAGGAATTCTGGTACAATCCGTGGCGCTGGCCTCAGACCAAGATCATCAACCCAAAGATTCCGCCGCCCATCGACGGAAAGTACAACGACTTTTACCATTTTCTCGCCTTCAAATACTGGCTCCGGCGCGAGCGCGACGTCTATGTGGCCCACTGCGCGCTAATTCAGGAAATGCTCAATCGTTGCATCGTGAAGGAGGGCGCGCACAACGCGCCAAAGAACTGCCGGCACATTTGGAACAAGCACTTCGCGATGACGCGCTCGGAGGAGTGGAATCAGACGCTGTTGTACATGTCCATCACCGGAAACAACGCCATTCGAGAGACGCCGTATCCGGAAGACTTTGTCGAACAAAAGCGGAAAATCTATGACGATTGGCTGTTCCGTACTCGCATGCGCCGTCCGAATGACCCGTGCTAAACACGTCGAGTCCACCTCCTATCCGCGGGGCAGGGAATGGGGAAGGGAAGTATGGGGTGGTGGCGCGTGGACTCTCTCTGTTCGTTGGAGTAGCGCCGATCGTCATCGTTTTTGTGTCGCATGTGTTGTGTGCCACGGCACTAGAAAGTAGCCTGAGGGACTTGTTGTTGTTTTCGGGCAGCAAACACGAATGTATCAAATCGTCAGTGCGTGTTGTTTTGCTCGACGGTGCGGATAGAAAATAGGAGTGTGTGAGCGCCGCGTGTGTTTACCGAGTCGCCGACACGGGAAAGGGCTCTTCTTCGTCGTCTTTTTTGCACTCTCGTGCGGGCTACCATTTGGCCCCAACAATGGACGCCCCGAAAGACGATGTTGTGACACACCGCCGCGGCGGCGGAGGCACATCACCGATCGAAATGGTCTACGTCTCCGCCATCGTCGACGCCCATGACTGCATGATCACGATCCATCAGCTACTCGCTGCCGATGCGGCACTCAACGTGGCGGAATCAACCTTGGACATGTTGGAGCAGGTCGTGGTGGACTTGGAGCTAAAATGCGCCAAAGCTGAAGAGGAACTCGAAGATATTCTGTCGACGTATCCGCTGACGTCGGGTGGAGAGAGGCCATCGTGCTCGTCTTTACGACCGAGCGGCCCTCTGAGTTCTCGGGGGCGAACGCTGGCCGAAGATCGGTATGCGACGCAGGAATTAGTCGATCTCGTGACCAAGGCGCGCGGCTTGATGAGACAGCTGGAGGAAATCGCCGCATAGTGACGACGAAGTAGTTTTTTGTTAACAACCGTGAGCTGTCTGCGTGGTGAAAATGCTGCTTTGAAAGTCTCTCGATGTTGATAGTTTCCCCTATTGTCTCTGGTTTGAGAGGTCAGCTTTGCCGGATTCACACTCACGCTCTCCGTGTCGTCGGCAACTCTCCTCCTCCTTTCAAGGGATCTGATGATGATCACAGATCCGTTTCTAGGAGTCGACAGTTTTGACATGGGTCGCACCGCCCAGGAGCTTGCGCGACGGCAAGCTCGCATTAAAGCTCTCGAAGCGCGAGTCGCTGAACTCGACAGTAACAGCCGAGGATCTCAAGACGCCCTGAGTGGCCTTCAGCATCGCGTTCAACAATTGGAAAAGGAACTTGCGGAAGCAAACTGCTTGCGGACGAATGCGGAATCCCATGCCAATCGTCTCGAACAAGACTTGAAGAGTCAAACAGAGGTCCAAGCGACGCGAGATGCCGCTTGGGCTGACATCCTAAAACAAGAACGCGATCACCACTCAGCTCAGCTCGCCGCGCAAGTGGCAAAGGCGGTGCAGAAGGCAGTGCCTCTGGAATCGAACCCTTCGCAATCTCGAGGTGCGGCGGACATCGAAAGTGTTCAGTCAAAGTTGGATGCCCTTACCGCCTTAGTTCAACAGATGGCCTCCGTCAGGCCGGTGGGCGGCGGCGACAACGGCAGACCCGATCGATGTGTCACGACGAACTCCGTCGCATCGTCGATTCGTACGCAAGTGGCCACGAGCCCTCCCACCGCGGAACCGCAGACGAAGAAAATCGAAAGTGCGATCGGACAGAAACGGCCACGGGGGCGAGCCGCGTCGACGACGACAAGTGATGTTAATACGCCTGCCGTCATGCCTCTAGTTCGAAGAGGTCGGCCTTCGCGAGTCGCCCCACCCCCGTCGCCCACCCTCGTCAATGGCGCTCCAACGAGCATCTCGGAATTGCCTCAGCAGCCACCGGCAGCGGCGACGACGGCGGCACCAAGTGGCGACGACGATCCTGAAGAGGAGCTACGTGCCGCCTTGTTCGGACCGGCCTCTGGCGGGGCAACTACGGCTCGCCGTCCGAAAACAGCAACGACCTCAAAGAAGCCACTGGCGGCGGCGTCTGTGAAGTCCGGCGGCGCATCAACTTCAAGTGTGGCCGAAGTGCGTCCGAAAGCCCCAACCGCCTCCGTGCCGGCAGCCGCAGCGCTAGCGGGATCGATGCCAGTCGCGGCGCCCAGCAGGGTGTTGTTTTCACCCGATCACATCGCCAAAGAATACCTCGCTCTGAGCCGAGACCTGGGGAGCGATGCCAGGCAGGTCGTCCTCCTTCGACAGCAAGTCATGACTGTCGCGGCACGCTATGCGTTGGCTTCTGATGTCGCAAATGCCGAAGCGTTCATCGCCGGATCTCTGGTAAGATATTTGACGGAACAGCCCGCCGTGGTTTATGTGGCGGGTTCGTCAGCAACCGGATTGCTGTCCGAACATGGGGCGCGTCGGACCCCACCCTGGGTGAGTCAAATGAGTGAGTTGTCGGGAGGTGGCGTCCTCACGGCCTTTCTATCCCTCACCGCCAGCCGATTGAAGGCCATCGTGGCGTCCCCAGTGACCATCGCCAACGGTTCCGCCGAAATGATTGCCGAAGTGCGAACGCTCGCTCGGACTTGGTGCGACGTGGCCGCGCACGTGTCCACACCAAACTCCACCAGGTCGTCGAGTCACTTTTCGTCGATGGGCGCCGAGTCACGTTCCTCTAATTTGCTGACGCTGCTGGTGGATCTCCTACGCATCGCGTCGCAGCCGGAGGTGCACTCCGCGGCCAACGGTAACACGTCCTGGCTAGAGTGCTGCTTCGTCGCCATGGCGACGGCCGCGTCGTCGGCCTTCGGGCATCGATCTCTCCGGTCACTGGACCCGTCGGGCTCGGCGCTCCTGACTCACGACGCGTTTGCCCCGAGCTGCACTTACGCGGCGATTCATGTCACGGCGTACGCCCAGTATCAGCGCTACGCCGCACCGGAATCGACGGGTCACCCCGACACAACGCCCACCAGTGGTGCCGCGGCGTCCCCTTCCACGCGGCATCACCGCAGTTTGGACGAGGCGTGGAGCGAGCTGCGCGAGGCGATGACCTGGCCACACGCGCCGGTCTGCGCGGGCAAGGACGTGCTGACGGCGATTCACGCGCATTGGACGGGCGTGCGCCCGTTTCACGTCGTCGACACGGTCATGGCCGCGAGGCTGCTGCGGCCCACGCTCACTTGGAGTGCGGTATTTCCTTCCGTGCTGTTCTCCAAGGTATCCGGTCGAACCGGGGGCGCATCGCTGTCTCGCGCCGCGGTACTCGTGGCATTCGCGACCTCGTTCTTAGATCAATCCGTTCAGTTTTCCCATCATCGAGAGCCCAACAGCGGCCACGGCGGTGGTGCCGTGCTGACCACCGTGCCTTCCGTTGATGTCGTCGCGATTTTTAAAGTTGCGGCCCAGTATTTTACAAGCCTGGAGGAGCCCCCCACCGCATCCGCGGGTAGCAACGGTGGCCGCGCGCCGACAGCCGGAATCGACGAGGTCATGTCAACTGCAATCGACTGCGTATTTCCGGTTATTGTGCGGCTGACGCGGAACCACACTGACAGCTCCTCCGCGTCAGGAGGGACGACGAAGGACTTGGTTGCGCAACTCCGGCGGCTGGCCGGAAAAACCTCCGCGGAGTGGACCAAACGCGGGCCGCTGGTGCAACTCGCGATACAAGAACTGCACAAGGTAGGTGATGCTGCAGTGTGAAACTGGCGGAGTACCTTCCGCCGGCGTCGCGTGAGCGGCACCACATGCGACCTACCGTTTCGGAAACTTTCCGGGGTCCCAACGGGGGCCAGCAATCGATCTTACAAATCTTCACGTGCTCGACTTTCCCTCCACCTAAATCACAGAATTTTCCGTAACATACACACACACTCTCTCTCTCTGTTCCCCTCGTGCCGAAAGTTTGAATGGTACTACTCACCATCAAGGGCAGTCAAAACCCCGATGAGTTCACCTTTGACACACCCGCGGTGACCACCGTCGGCGACGTCCACGGCACTATCATCGACATGCTGAATCACCGACATCGAGTCAAGTTACAACTGCACTCCGCCCCGGAATTGGTCGCCGCCGCCGTTCGGGCCTCGCCGGAACACGCCCCAAAGCTCGAGGGAGCCATTTCGAAAATTCAAGCCGAGGTGAAGGATGCCCGGAAACCCGTTCCCGCAGGCACGCCCCAACTCCAGTGGAACACCTTTCGTGATCTCGCCGTAACCATTTTTCCCGGTGAGTGCGTGCATGCCGAAGGGCCCAAGGCCGCCATCGAACAGCTCTACATGCTGCACGACAACCCAGACATTGATGACGACTACCGGTTGCACGTCTACCACTGTCGTGCGATGATCGACCCTGACTACCGGCCGAAGGAGAGTATCGACGCCGCCCATGCCGGGCTGTGGTTCAACTCACGGTTATTGACCCCAACGGAATCGTTTGCGACGCTATGTAGTGGAAATGACAAGAGCCGAATCACGATCAAGGTTGCGCCTTCCGGCGCCGCGGCGGTCGCTCCCTCGAAGGAGCCGCGGCTGACGTACAATGATCAACGAGAGCTTAAAAGGCACTTGCAGGCGAAAGCCGATACGTACCGACAGTTGGAGGACAGCGAGTTGCGCGGGCTGGTTACCGAACAGTCACGGGGGAAAGTTTGGCTTCCAGGGGCCATGCCCAATGGCAAAAGTGTCGACGTCAGCATCGCCGCGGCGACGCAGGCGAGGCTGCGTGCCAAGGATTTGACGAGCGCCGGCATAGATGAAGACGCGTCCACAGGCAGCGCAGCAGTACCTGGGTCATAGAGATTACCCCATTTACACAACGAGTATTCCATAGTTGTGTGGCCCCCGAGTAGAGAACGTGCCCCGGTGAGATGCAACGAAGAAGATGTTGAACAATCGGTCACGTACAGCAATTTTGTTTTTGATTTTGTTTGTGGCGTGATACTTAGTGAGGGCGCCTCCAACCTGCTCTAGGGGCAGGGGTTTTGGTACCGTTTGGTTCGACGCCGATTCTGCCGAGCCGTTACGACATGGACATCCCCAGTCTCAACGTGTCGCGATCGTCGCTGAAAACCGCCGGCCCGGCGTCGCCGACCGCGTTGTTTTCCACCGGCTTGAACATCTCGCTGTCGACGGTCCCCCAGTCGCTGCCGCCCATGATGTCGCCTCGAGAGTCATCCTCGGCGTCCATTTCGCAGTCGCAAAGCGTTCTGACGCCGGCCACCGGAACCGACGCCGCGTCCATCGTCGACACGCTGAATACGGCCGGGTCGACGGAGAGCTTCATACGAGCGGTGCAGAACCTGAGACGGCACATGAGCGACGGAACGATGGCGGCCAATATCGCCACCCACCTCGCCACCTCGGAGCTGACTTGGCTTCACGTCATGCAACGCACGTTCAACGATATTGACAATGCCGCGATGCAGGCCGCCATGTCGGAAGTCATTTGCACGTTAGCTCAGGTGGGCGATACCAAGGTGCACCGAGTATTGATTTCGGGCAAGCTGAGCTCCGTCTTGTCCGCACGACGCATCGACGATGGGAAGTTGGCGGCGGCGGTCGTTCAGTGCATCAGTGGCAAAGCGGATGTGAACACGTTTCTGACAAAGCAACAGGGATTGACGAACTTAGAAAGTTTCAGCAAATTGGCGTCGTTGGGTTCGGCGGTCGACGTGTTGCTGCACTTGACCAACTTGGACGCGACCATCATCGCAGAACTCTCGAAGGCGAAGTTTGACTACACCGTCGGGTCGCGTACGGTGGCAGCGGTGAAGAGCAAAGCCGCCCCGGCGGCCGACATCGCGAAAGCCTTGTTGTGTCTCAAACAGTTCATCCCGACGCGGAACAAGGACACGGCTTATTTGCAGATGAGCTGCATGCTGGCCGCCACGCAAGTCGACCGGCACATCGACACCGCCGCCGACATCGCCGACCTCATTTGTACCGCGTTCGTAGCGCAGCACGTAACGCTTCAGTCCCTCGTGAACTTTCCGCGGGTCATGGCATCGCTCTACGTCCTGGGGCCTCACGTCGCCAAGCGCGTCACCGCCGCTCCGACAAAGTTTATTTCCATCTTGAAATTCTTTGTTCAAAACTGCGTTCCGCACGTCACGCAGGAAAACGTGACCACGCTATTCCATATATTCGCCTCCTCTATGCACATGTTGAGGCCTCCTTTCGACGTCACACTACCGCTCTATTTATCGCTACTGCAAACGATCGAAGCGGTGTGCGGGGCGAAGAAGACGATGCAGGTCATCCGGGTCGGTCAGCTCCGGCGTTTACGCGATATGGCAGCAGCCATCGCCGGTGAGAAGGACCGAACCCTCACCAAAGTGGCGCTGGAAGCGTTCCTCTATAAGTTAGCGCGTCATTGTGTCTTGCCCTGCTTGAACGGAGTCTTCTTACCGCTGTTGCCGCGGGTGAAAAGCAGCGAATTTTCCCCGGCGCAAGGCGCGCACATTGCTGGCCTTGAAGTGTTCGACGAGCGTCGAGTGTCCTCGTTCGACCACCAATTGACCGCGGCGATCGAGGAGGTGTTCGCCAAGGCCCAGAAGATCGAGGCCAATGAGACACGAGGCCGCCAAGTCATTCGAAACGAGCTTGATCTGACGCGTCAGGAGGCTGAAAACCAGTTCTCTCTCCAACGCCAGACGATTCTCGACTCGCCGGAGCACGTCTCCTTTTTACAGTTCGTGGCCCCCGTGCGACGGCATCTCATCGAGCGAGCGCACTATTCGGTCGCCTCGGGATCGACTCGCTACTTCGATGCACCAGTGTTAGCCTCGCGTCGCGACACCGCACCCTTCCACACTGGTGCACCGTCGCCGAAACGAAATTGGACCGCGGCCGCGTGCGTCTCGACCCCCGACCAGGTGAGTTTAGCCCTCCCGGCGGTGGCCGCACCTCCACCGGCTTCTTCGAATGTGACCTGGCAAGACGCGCAGGCGGCGGTCGTCGATGCGGCTTGGCAGCAATACTGCGACGACCAGCGGCGTAGCGGCCTTGAGGCTCTGCATGAGGTAGAAGGCGAGGAAGAGCGGCGACGAGGCATTGGCAACCACTTTCTCGTCGGTTCGTCCGTCCCGCTCGATCACTCGATCTTGGCGCTCGAGGCGCAACAGTGGTCCCGTATTCTGGCCTCGCGGCCAACCATATCGGGAGCGAATCAGCCAGGAGGCTCGACGAGCTCGCTGTCCGCATTGTTCGGGGCGACCCAAGCGACCCTTCTCGAGCAACTACGGCAACTCGACTGTCAATTCCAGGTCGACCGTGCGGTCGCCGGCGAGCAAATCGAGCGACAGCTCACCGAGGACATCGCCGAAACATTCCATGACGTGCATCGAATGATCTTCCGCGCGTCATTTGTACCGACGACCGATAGAGCCGACGTTGAGCGAGCCGAAGGCTTTTGGCGTGTGGACGCGTTGAAGATCGAACGCCACGCGTTCGATGTGGGTGTGATCGCGCTGCGCAAGTTGCTTATGGGCGAAGAAGAGAAGCGACGCCGCATTCAGGCACAGCAACGGCAAGGCGCGCAAGACGTATTTTGTGAGACCTTAGCGAAACACGAAGAGATCGCGCGAGGAACAGTATTGAGAGAGGGTTTTCGGGACACGGCCTGTTGGACCGTTTGCGCCTCGGAAATGGCAAGCCGCTCGTTAATCGAAAGCTGGGCCTCGGATGCTCGTTTGCTCATCGACGACGTGGCGGATGAGCCGGGCCTGTGTAGTGTGGTGATGTGGTCGGACTTGGACCTGAGTGCCACGTGGGCTGGGACCATGGGCCCGCAGAAGACGCCTCCGCCCGCGACGAACTCCACCGACGGCACCAAACGCGAACAGCCCGGTTCCGATGCCTGATGGTTTGTCCGTTAGTCAAAGTGAGTGACATCGAGTAGTTTTTTTTTTTAGCACAGGTCTTCTCTTATGCCTTCGCCACGTGGGCGTGAACACGGTGCTTCGTAACTCTCTCGCTTTTTCCCACGTGTGTATCAAGGTATGGTGTGTGCGAACGTTTAGCGTTGTGCTTTTTGCCGCAACCACCATGAAACCGTCCCTGCGTTTGATCGCGGTGTGCTTGCGAGTAGAGCTTCCCATCGAGCGTCTTGAGTCGCTCCTGTCCACAACGTTTGCTAACTCCCCCCGCCCTCTTCCTTCTCCTCCGTCTTGCTAGCTACCGCAGCCCCACCAGCCATATTCTCCACACCGTTCCCCCGGAAAGGGTGTATGGGCCGTCGCACTCCTCTCTCTCTCTCGACACGGAACGTGACGTGGGTGCGGTTTCCCGTTTTTTGTTCTTTCCTTCCGTCAATGCACCATTCGGGCCCCCCCCCCCCATATCACTCGTCAACTTCCTTCGACGAGCAAACCGCAACAACTTCTCTCGCATGTCCTCATTCGACGCCGTAAAAGTTGCCGTTTTTGATCACGACTTCCCCTACTCCCTGACAGTCCTCTTCCGGCGGCGAAGAGTGAGATCAGGCAAGGATTTGGAGTTTCCCTACTTGTAATGGACCCTCGATTAAAGGTACTGTCTCGTGAGGTGGCGCAAGTGGCCACGGACGACCTCAACGGGCGCGACGCGACCGACGTGCAGCTCTTGGCTCTGCTGGCCAAAGCCGCCCTATCGCGCCTGGAAGCCGCGCTCAGCCAGCCGAGCGATGAGGACGCTCGGCGTGACGTGAAACGAGCTCGAAAGATGCTGCAGATTCACGAGCCGCCGCCAGTGGAGCACAACGCCGTCGAGAGCAAGGGTTTGGATTTAGGGCAATACGCGCACACGGAGGTGTTCGAGGGGAAGGAGAAGAAAGCCGAAAAGTTCGCGCGACTCATGGGGGGAGCCAAGGTGCCTCCGCCTTCGCCGTCGTCGTGCCACGTCGCCGCGTCTCCCGGACTCTCGTCGCCGAAGTTGCACCACGCCACTTACGCGCCACCGAGCGACATCATCCATAGGATGACGGAGGACGTGGAGGCGCAGTTCAACGACGCCATTCACCGAAAGGGCAAGTCGGTTGGCCTTGGCGCCAAGTGATGCCCTGCGAGTGGTTTGGTGTTTACTCCGTCTTAATTCGACCCTCCATCCACAGGAAGCAGGGAAGGGGGAGGATGGAGACATTCCAAATTCGGTTGTTTTCTGTTGGGGGGGGGAAGGGAAGGAGGAGTCGCGCGGAATTCGTTTGTTCCCCAACCTTGCAAAACGAAATGCGACGGTTTGTTAATGTTGCCGTGCGGCAACGAGGTGCCGCCATTCGAGCAGCTCTGGTCACCGCGCAACGGCAGCAAGCTACGGCCACGCCTCGAGCCCCTCTCCATCTCGACGACTCGTTCCTCTCCGGCGCGGCAGCCAACTACATCGAGGACTTATATCTCCAGTGGAAGGAGAGCCCCGCCTCGATCACGGATGCTGACCTGGTTGACGCCTTTCGACGAGCGGACACCGTGACATCGAATGAACCCTTGCTTCAACGGACGCTTCGGGTGGCCAGCAAATTTTCACAGACCACGGCAACCCCTGGGTGCGCATCATCCGCTGGTTCGTCTTCAATTTTCGAGTCTGAGCGCGTCTTGGCCTTGGCCAAAGAATATGCCCGCGATGGACATCTTCTGGCGTCGATCGACCCTCTGTCGCTGTCGATGGACCGCAGCCCCGAAAAGGTACGCAAATCGGAAGTTAACCTAAACCCTCAACGGTTCGGCTTCACGGAAGCCGATTTGGACCGCCGAATTCCGGTAAGTGTCATGGCTGAGCTGGGTGGTATTTTTGGCGACGCGGCTACTCAACTCCCGACGCTGCGAGAAACACTACAGCGACTTGAAAAGGCGTACACGGGCAACGTATCCGTGGAATACACGCACATTTACGACGTGGAGCCGTGCGCATACTTGCGCGAGGCAGTCGAAGGCTCGTCCGTGTCTGGCGTCGGATCGCACGCGCTCCGCGCACCCATCACGAGCGGCCAGCGAGAAAGCATCTTGCGCTCACTCAGTCGCGCCGTTCAATTTGAAAGCTTTTTGCAGCGCAAGTTCCGTGGCGTGAAACGCTTTGGCGTCGACGGGGGGGAATCCACGTTGCTCGGTCTCCATGCCCTCATGGACCGCGCCGCAGGCTACGGTGTTCGCGAGTTCATCGTGGGCATGGCCCACCGCGGTCGACTCAACGTGCTGTGCAACGTCGCCGCGAAGCCCATCGCCGAGCTCATGAAAGAGTTCAACAAGGTGAAGGCGAAAGACGTCGACGGCTTCCTCGGACAAGGGGACGTCAAATATCACAACGGGTGGATGGGCAAGATTCGCACGCACGAGCAGCAACTGGAATGCGACATGTGGCTGCACCACAACCCAAGTCATTTGGAATGCGTCAACCCTTTCGTCCAGGGATCCACTCGCGCGGCACAGTTTGTGAGCCAAGGCGGATGTGACAAGGTGCTGCCTATTGAAATTCACGGCGACGCCTCCATCGCGGGCCAAGGCGTCGTCTACGAGACGATGGGCCTCGCCGGCGTCGGGCTAAACCAAACGGGGGGCACGATCCACCTTGTGATCAACAATCAGGTCGGCTTCACCACGGATCCTCGACAGTCGCGTTGCGCCACGCATTGCACCGACATCGGGCGCGTGTTTCAAATCCCGGTGCTGCACGTCAACGGGGACAGCCCTGAGGACGTCTACCGCGTCTTCCAGCTCGCGGCCGACTTCCGCAAGCAGTTCAACCGCTCCGTGCTCATTAACTTGGTAGTGTACCGCCGCTACGGTCACAATGAAAGTGACGATCCCACGGTCACTCAGCCAATCATGTACCAGTCCATTCAGAACCGCCCGGATGTGTTGAAGATGTACGTGGAAAAGTTGAAGAAGGAGCAGCTTCTTCCCGTGGACACCGTCGATCGCATCGTTCAAGCCGAGCTTGCCTCCATCGAGCAGGCGGCCAAGGGCGATGAGCAAGTGGACTACTTGGCCGCGATGCGTCGGCAGCTGCCCCAGTGGGCGCCGTACACGCCAGCGACGGAAGAAAACGCGCGAATGTTGCAGACGCATGTCACTCCAGCTGAGATCGCTCCCGTCGTGGCAGCACTCACCAAGCTGCCAGAGGGTTTCACTCTCCATTCAAACTTGAAGGAAATCCTGAGGCGTCGGACAACCTCGCTAGAAAAGGGTGTCGACATTGACTGGGGCACCGCCGAAGCGCTAGCCTTCGGAACGTTGCTCAACGAGGGCACCCACATTCGCATATCCGGGCAAGACGTCGAACGTGCGACGTTCTCGCAGCGGCACGCCGTGGTGCACGATCAACTCACGGACGCCACGTATACCGCCCTGACCCAAGTGTCGACCAAGCAAGCCCCATTCCACATTCAGAACAGTACTCTCAGCGAGTTCGGCGTGCTGGGCTTCGAAGTCGGATATGGTGCCTACATTCCCAGTGCGCTCGTCATGTGGGAAGCCCAGTTTGCCGACTTCGCCAACGGCGCACAGGTCATCTTCGATCAGTTCTTGAGTGCCGCGGAATCAAAATGGGGCCAGCAATGCAACATCATTTGTTCTCTGCCCCACGGCTATGACGGCGCGGGGCCGGAGCATTCCAGCGGCCGGCTCGAGCGGTTTTTGCAGAGTGTCAGCGAGGACGATCAGATAGCCGCGACGCTCACGGCGGAGCAGCGGCATTTCCGCAACAACATGGAAGTCGCGGTTCCCACCACACCCAAGCAGTACTTCCACTTACTGCGCCGCCACGTTCGCCGCAACTTTAGGAAACCTCTCTTCATTTTCTTCTCCAAGGCGTATTTACGTGCCCCCAATGTGTCTCGCATTGAAGAGTTCACGTCGGGGGGGTTTCAGCCCGTGATCGATGATGCACGCGTTGGCGACGTGAGTCAAGTGACGCGGCTCATCCTCTGTTCGGGACAGGTCTATTTCATCTTGGACGCGGCGCGCAATGCGGCCAAAGTGGAAAACGTCGCCATCATCCGCGTGGAACAATTAGCCCCCTTCCCAAAGAGTGAAGTGAGCGATATCCTTCGCAAGTACCCGAACGCCAAAGACATCGTGTGGGCACAGGACGAGCCACGCAACATGGGTGCCTGGTGCCATGTGGAAGCACGGCTTGGCACGATGATGGGCGACTTGCAGACGTTAAAGTTTGCTGGAAGATTGCCGTCCCCCTCTCCGGCCACGGGCTACTCTGCTGTCCACGCACATGAGAGCGCCGCTTTGTGTGCGTCGGCACTCGGGAACGATACGACTTCGGGGAGCGAGTGACGGGTGGAGTTTTTCCTCTATCGCCATAGCATCTCCTCGATCAGCCGGGGAAGCGAGAGGACACATGACCACGTAACCCCGGGTCCGATCCGGAAAAGACAGAAAAGAATTGATCGAGAGTAGTTTTTTTGTGTGTGTTCGTCAGAATTTGGACGATTGTGTGAAAACGACGACAGAGAAAAAGGGGGATGTCTTCGTCACCCCCTCATCGACCGGTTGATGTGTGTTGTGCTGCGCCGCGCGACGAAGCGGAAGGGAATGAGTGGATCATCGCCAGTCATCGTCATCTTATTTTACAAATGGTCGCTGTTGTTTTTTCCTCCCTCGTGATGGTATGTGCGTGCGTGTGTGTGTCAATCTGTCAAAGGATTCACAAGGAAAATAGTTACGTGTGCAGCACCAATACGAGTGCACGAAAGAGGATGCCAGCTGCTCGACAGGTTGTTTTGCCGTCCATATTTGGGGCGGGGAGCCATGATCAGCGCGCGGACGACGTCATCAAGGTGAAACCAAGATCCCTGCGTCCTCTAGCTACGGAAAGGGGAGGGGCCTCGGCAACCAGAGGCAGAGGTGAGGCGGTGGGGAACCATCATCATGACAACAACAACAACTATAGCATGAGTCAAATCATAACGGCACCTGAGGCGTTCACTTCGGTCGGTGGATGCGGATGGAAGCCGCTGTTTGACACGTGGATTCGGTTGCTGGAAAATGAACTACAAGCGTCAACATTGCACTTTTCGGTCGTGCTCGAACTCTTTCTGCTCCGAGTCGCGAGTGCGGTCGGTGCAGCGGCGTTGTTGCAAGCCCCGGGAAGTGACACGAATGGGGCGCCGGCGCGCGGACAAGTCAACGGAAATTCGGCTAATTTGCCTCCGCTGTCGCCAAGAAAGCTGGCCGTGTCGTCATCGGCTACTTTCATGCTCGAAGACCCATTCGCAACTGCTCGAATCGTCGCGACTACGTCAAGCCCTCCCGGGGGCTCAGGGCAGGCAGCTGCGGCTGCTTCCTCTCCGTCACTCTTGGGCCCGCCGCTCCCGCTCGTCGCTGCGTGCGCGTGGATCCTGAACGCATTCATGGTTCAGCTGTTTGGTGTGCACTCTGAAGAAGCGCGTGCGGCCACTTGGGAGCTTCTCGCTGCTGCCTACGTGAATCCGCGTCAACTTTCCCGTTTTCGCGTGGCAGCGTTCTTTGTCGGCACGCTTCCACAACGGCAGAATCTTTCGTCCGGCACTGGTGCGCTACTGCCGCTCATAGGCGGCTCGCGCCACTCCTCCCCGCTGTCCAGCTATGACGCGGTGACCGCCGCACGGCTCGACGGCATGCACTTGCTGCACCCGCTGCGCTTAACGTTGTTCGCGGAAATTGTCGAGCGGCTCGTCAGCGAACGGAGCCTCTACGAAACGCAGTCTTCAAAGCTGGAGGCGAAATTGCATCGGTTGCAAAAATCCTTACTACCATTCATTGAAAATGCGGCGATTCGGTCGCTTCGGGCGTGGAAGCACTATGTGCGCCGCGTGCGATTTCTCAAACTCCGTTTCCGTGGCGCCTTCGTGACCATGACGAGTAAGGATGTGTGTCGGCGGCTCATCGCCAATTGGCGTCGCGTGGCGCGGCGCACGGTCACGCGCGGGGCCGGCTTTGGCGAGGCGCCGAGTCAGTCGGTGCAGATGCAGGCCGTGCGCATCGCCCTCATGAAGCAGCGCAACGTGAAGACGCGGCTCATCGTGAGCGTCAACGACCAGATTATCGACATGAATGCCAAGGTTGAGGCCTTGAGTGGGCAGCTACACAGTCTTCCCGCGACGGTGCTTCAACTGCTGGAAACGTTTGCCAGGGCGTGTGTCGTATTGTCTTTTGAGAGGAGGGCCCTTGACGACGTCACGCGAGTGGGTGACCGGGCTCGTGAGGATCAGGCCGCTTGTCTGGCGACGTTCGGTGCGTTCGTCGACAAGACGGCGGCCGCCGGTGCATTTGAGCAGGCCGGAGACCAAGCGACCGGCGGCGACGACGCGAACACTTTAACGCAGGCCTGCGTTCTTGAAGCGCTCCGCAGAACCGGCGATGTGGCACCTTGGGTGCTCCGTGACATCGACCGCTTTCCTGTGGTCACGAGCTTTGTCATCGACCTGCTGCTGGTTCAGCTGAAAGACGACACTTCGGCGGCGGCGGGTGCGGCCGGTGCTCCATCTCCCAAGAAAACTCAGGAGGAGCTCAATCAAGCGGCTCCGCCCACCGCCGCCGAATCCTACGTTGACCGTGAAGTGGCGGCGGCGGAGGCCGATGCCGCCATGCTACAGGCCATGTCGCAGAAAATGGAATCCCCAATGATCAACGACACGGCCATGCGACTGCGAGAGCTACTATCTGAAGCCGCTCTCGGATCGTTCCCGACGATGAATTTGCTGTTTTGGTATCTTTGCAACCGCTGCGCCAAGCCTGCCCTGCTGCGGCCGTTGCCTTGCATGGCTCTACCGCAAGGAGGGGGGGGAGTCGCCACGCAGCCGCAGCCGCAGCCAGTCGTGCTTCGCAAAGAAGCTCGCCGGCTCAGCAAATACGAGGTGAGCCGCAGGGCGTCGGTCAAGGCGGGTACCGCTGCGGCGGTTCGCATGAGGCGCAAGAGTCTCGCCGTGCCTGAGGATTCCACGATGGACGATTTGGCGGCTCGTCAGGCGTCGCTGACGGCCCCACCCGTGATCCCCGCGGCAGTGGTCGACTTTGTGACGTCCGAGAAGTCTGCGTGGCTTGACATCATGTGGGAGACCGCGCGGCAAGTGGAACCCCTAAAGACCATGGACGATCCCCTTGTGGATGCCTTCTTCACGGATCCCAACACGGCTGACGCCTCTTGTCCCTTCGTCGGTGACAGGGTTCTACGGGAAATTTACGCGCTCCGGACACTCCAAGAAGCAGCGACCCTCTGGCAAGGGCCATCAGACGCCAGTCCTCCTGTTGGGGGGGCGGACCCCTTCCTGAGCAGTGGCTCCGCCAACGGCAGTCTGATCAAACGGCGGCAATCGCGGCAGGCGCAGCTTTTGCAGTCCTGGGGAGCCAGCGTCGCCCCGCCGCCACCGCCATTCACGTCGAGTCAGCCTGTCCCGCGTCCGCCGCCGTTGGATATCGAGTCGGAAGCAGCAGTGACGATCACAGTAAGCAGCGGCATCGCGGACATCATTTCAGCTGCGGAAGCCGGCACAGGGGTAGGAAACGAATGTCTAGCGGCCGCCGAAGGAGAGACATCTAGGGATGATGACGCGGCGCTGAGGACGATGCGCTTGTTGGACGCCGAAGTGGCGCTGGCGCGGCGGATCGCGGGCCAAAATTTCAGCACCATGCTGGCAAGTGAGTTCGAGGCCACCGTCGGGTTGCGGTTGGACGCAGCCTCAAGATGCACCCTCTCCGAGGAGATGCCGCGTGGGGGTCACCGCGCCGCCATGGGTCGTGGAGAGCCGTTCACGGCCGAACTCGAAACGCTGCTTTACGAGTCGGAGAGCTTCGACAATGTGGTCCGGCGAACGCTGGCGTTCTCGACGGCGGTCAGCGAGCAGTCAAGGCTGTGCGAGGCGCTGTTCGTCAGCATGCGAGAGAGCCAGGCAGAGGCGCAGGCGTCCGTCGCAAACGCATTTCTTACTGCAAGATTGAAGACGGCGTTGGGCGCCGCGGACACCATCGGCTCGAGTTGGCGCGCGCACGTGCCGAAGAGAGGTGTGGCGAGTCCAGCGGAGCTCGATGAGGTGATCACCTCGGTCGCGGCCGCAGGCTTGATTCTTCCGGTCCTGCTATGTCAGCGGCTGCAACAGTCGCTAACGGACACCGACGGCTTCTTCGCTTCTCTGCAAAGCGCAGCAGTTTTAGGTGCCCTGGAAGCCGACGAAATTGAGCTTCGAACGGTGTTTTCTCTCTACGCCGCCGCGGACGGATGGTCTCGGTCATCGGCATCCGCGACGAAGCGAATGTCGCTCGACCAATGGTTGCTCGTGGCCGGTGGTCTCGCGGACGCTCACCTGACGCAAAAGACGAGTGAGACGATTTTTAAGTACGCTCTGGAGCGGCAGCAAGGGGCGGGAGGGGGTGGTGGAGGAGGAGAGGGCCCCATCATACCGGGCGCCGCGGTGGCTCGGAAAGGACGAGGCGCGTCCACCATCGGGGACATTGACGACGGTTCAGCGAAGGATGGCAGTGACGCCACGGCGGCGCAACGGCTGACACTGTCCTTTGACGGCTTTTGCGTTGCCATCGTGATGTGCATCCCGTTCAAGGTGCCCAACCCGTTCGTCGCCTTGGAAAAGAAGATTGGTCCGTTTGTGAAAACGTGGTTGCTGCCGCTTGTCGGAGGACGAGTCAAAGCATCCACCATCGCGGCTCGTACTACCACGGGGGGCACGAGCCATGTATAGTGGCGGGTTTTCTTCCTTCTTGTAGGGGGGGGAGGTCTGGGTGTTCCGAACGATCCGATTCCGTTCACCGCAGGAGCTGCAGTTTGTTTAAACCACGATCGACCGAATTCTTAAATTTGTATTATCACCCGCGTCTAACACATCCACCGCATTGATCTGAAAGAGAGGGAGAGAATTCACCATATCGTTGTGTTGCCTGGATGAGATGCTGCCGTCCATCGCTTCTCGGCGGCCCGCGCGTCCCGCGTTCGCAGCCCCTGGCATGTCATCGCTGCCGTTCGACATTGTCTACGTGATCAATCTTCGGGAGCGTTCCGATCGTTGGACATCGATGTGCTCGCAGCTGGCGGCATGTGGGTTGGCTTGTGAGGCTTCGCCGACGAGAAGGAAGGGAGACGACCTGACTGGTGGTCACGTGGAAACCGAGGAGGCGCCATTCGACGCCAACGACTTCTGGACCTCAGGTGCGAAGTTGCGTTTTTCAAATGTGTCGCTAGGCAAAGATGCGGGGGGAGCTGCTGGTCGCGCAGTCGTCGTGCATGACCATGTCGACGAGCAACTCCTCCAACGCATTCCTGTCGTCCACGTGGAAGCGGTGCGAGGCGCCGCGTGCCTGCCTCAATTGTCGCGCATGGTGCAAGCGGGACTACTTACCCCTCTGGGTGCTCAACGTGCGCTTCTCCCCGAAAGCGGCAAGGTGTGGGGCATGGATCTGACGCCCGGCGCCATTGGTTGCGCGCTGAGTCACTTCTTGATCTGGCATGCCGTGGCAGCCATGAACGCCGGCGGTGCCGCACCGGGCTTTGTCGGGGGGGCGCTGGTCCTGGAAGACGACTGTCTCATACCGACGCAATTTTTGTCGAAACTTGGGCATCGGTGGTCGTTTGTACCACCTGATTGGCAGTTGGTCTACCTCAGCGGCCTGGATACGTTCGGAAAAGGGCCGAGGTTGCCCTATTTTGGCAGGCAAGCCGTGCCCACCGGCACGACGCCGTCCCTTCAACCGTCACTCGTCCGCGCGGTGCATCAGCTACATCGCACAACGAACGCTTATGTCGTGAACGCGTCCGGTGCTCGCCGACTGCTTGAACTGTGCTGTCCTTTAACGTTTCAGCTTGACACGCAGATGACAATGCATTGCGCCGAGGACAACGCGGCGTCGCGCCACCACCTCGCGGCGCGCATGGTTCGGCTCGGGATGGCCGATCGACTGCTTCGGTGGGCGAAAACGAAAGGCCACGAGGCATCGGCGGCAGCACGCCCTGGCCTGTCAGCAGCAGGTGGTGGCGAAGAGGGCAACGGTGGGGGTCGCGCCACGACGACGTCTCCTTGGTTTCCCGGTTGGGCATCGCCGGATGAAGGCCTCTCGCTGTTCGCAAGCGACGTCGTGGGCAGTGGAGCATCGAACGAGCCGTGGGTCGTCGATCCGATCTGCTACACGATGGCGCCGGAGTCCATCATCGTGCAAGCCACCCGATTCGGCTCGGACATTCAGGCCGCCAACCCATTTCATAGCGACCCGGCCAACGAAGAAAGGCAACGCACGGCAGCCGCTGACTGGGCATGACGACGACGAGGCGCGCTTTCTGCGAAAGGGAAAACCACCCTCGAAGACACCCAACTTGCCCTAGGTTTGGGGTTCAGTGTTGGTTTTGCGTGTGTGGGCGTAAAAGCATCGTATGGGGGTTTGGTGAAAAGTCTCTCTCTCTCTCAGAATAGTATCGAATGTCGTCGGTTGGAGACGCCTCGCGATCAACCGAGGAACGATCAACGACTGTGGATGGGACGACTCCCGCGCCGCAGCAAAGGTCAGGATTGCTCAGAAGCGTCGGTTGGTACTCAGCGGCTCCTGCGCGCGTGATTCGCGTTCAGCGTGTGGCTCATGATCACCTCCGTGGTTGGAACGGTCGCATCGACGTCGCTTTTCGCGATCGCGGACCGATTACGCACGCCGCACTGGTGTGGCGGCCCGTCACGCTGCGTCCCGAGTTGAGGGATTTCGTGTTTGCCGTGGACATTCGAGTCAGTTCCAAAGGAGGCTGGTTCACCAGCATTCACCTGTTGGATACGCCCTGGGACGAGAAAAATTGGAGCGTTGCCCTTTCCAAGTGCGATTGGAACGAGGCGAAAGTGATTGCCGCCGTCGCACAGTACAACGAAGGGTTTGGCACCTATGACTCGCTTTTCCGGAATTGCCGCCACTGGGCAGCCGGCTTGGGTCCGTTCATGGCCGCGACGGCGCCGCAGTTGACCGACCTACCCACGGAGCCCATGACCCCCGACCAGTTGGCGATTTTCGGACGGTCGTACCAACAGCAAGTTCAGGTCGTGGAAGATACTCCGGTGAGTTTGCTTGGCGTGGAGAAGATGCCGTGATTGTTGGTTGTTGTGCCACGTTGCCGTTGAGGAAGAAAGAAATTGCAGCTGAAAAAAATTTGTGATTCTTTTGGGGGGAAAAGCCGAAAATACGATGCCCAGATGCACACATACCACTTCATCAGACCGTAGTTGATTTCCCTCCTCGTGAATGGTCGAGGGGACTTCCCGTTGGTGATCCTTCCTTCCCCCGAGCA